>CEPW01058030.1_pt1 | contig 25461 bp, 23 predicted proteins | sample 356211 | NCBI WGS metagenome assembly CEPW01 (sample SAMEA2620021, study PRJEB7988) | marine metagenome | biome: marine biome (ENVO:00000447); feature: deep chlorophyll maximum layer (ENVO:xxxxxxxx); material: "saline water (ENVO:00002010), including plankton (ENVO:xxxxxxxx)" | depth 25 m
TTCTAATGGATATAGTAGAGGATGACACTCCTCTTGCATAAGATAACTAGACCACTTATATAAATCTTCTGATGAGTAAGATGTTATATTTTCTGCTTCTATATTTACATAAGGGTCGGTCTGTAGTTCAGGTTCAACTTCATCAAACGTGAACGGAATTCCTTGAACAAAATACATATCAACAATGATTCCATTATGAAAGCAATAATTGTTGGTAATCGTGTATTTCATAATACAACTTACGATTGTATTATTTAGAGTCCTCGTCAATGAATGTAGTTGGATGATACTTAAGATATTCAAAAAAGGTCATTTTCAACTCTTTCTGGGTCATTCCACAATGCTTAGCAGCAGCAGGGAGGGTCATTTGGCAATTAAATAATCCCTCATGTGCCTCACGAACATTTTCTGGAGTTGTTTTAACTCTAGATTCTACTAAGGTAGACTTATCAATCTTGTGGAATAGGCTCATTTAGTTCTCCACGGAGTTCTGCAAGTTTTGCTTCAGCAAGCGCTTGAACACATGTCCAATAGGTTTCCCCACTAAGTGGAAAAAAAGTGTCTGTAAAGTTCTCTGCGATATCTTCTTGGACCTCACGCAACTCAGTGAGTGTGTCTCTGGTTATAATCATCTAGGTGAACCGATTGTGTTCCTCTGTATAATAGCACACCCTGAGGCAACCGTCAAGCACATTGTGCCAGTTTTTTAATTGGCAAAGAACTGAATGGTTTCAGCACTGAGATTGACTTGTACTCTAGATGCTCTCTGTCCTTCTGTCTCAACGTTGGATGTCTGAAGTGTAATTTCTTTAGAAGCAGATTTTGATGCAGGGAAGTCGTTATCTGCTGTTGGATTTTCCCAAACTCTATTATTAGTATTCAGAACCATTGCACCACCTTGATAAGCATCAATATTAGTAATGACGTTTCCACCAGAAACTGCGTTCCAGAAGCACCTTAAATCAAACTCAAAAGATGTTGCACCTGGAAATGCTTGTAGAAATTGTGACCTATCAAGATAAAATGTTTCTCTACCTCCACCAGTGTTATCTCCACCCCAATATGCAAAAGAAATATTATTATGTCGCATTGTATTATCTCTACCCCATCCAAGAGTCTCGTTGACACCTGTTGGATTGAGTAGTTTGCATCTTATATCCAAGTCAGACCCAGCAGTCATAATCAAATTGACGACAAAAAAGTCACCAAAAGTAACTGCTGGATCACGGAATTCACCAGAACGGAATGCTTTGGCAACACCAAATGAAGTAGGCATATCTTATTAACTGAAGTTGAGGGAGGATGAACCGAAGACTCTTACTTCACCAGCAGAGTCGGTTGCAATAGTGAAACTGATAATATCCTCGTTATTAGTTGGGAGAGGAGCAATACCACCACCCCATCTTACACCGAAAGGAGTTCCACCATTTACACTACAAGTTTCTGCATAACCAAGTAGTGAATCAGAGTCAATAATTAAAGTTAGTGTGGTTGCTTTTGCAGTACCTGTATCTACACCAGTGAATGCCCACTCTCCAACTGCTTCAGTGAGAACACCAACAACAACGGTTCCTGTGTTGACATCTAAAGTCATTTGTCCACCTGTAGATGGAATATCAGTTCCGAAACTATTACCAATCTTCTCAGTAATTGTTCCATCAAAGTGAGTAATACCATCTAGTATGGTCTCACCAGTTACTGTTAATGTTGAAGTTGTAGTACCAATACCAACTGCTACTGAACCATCTGCACTAGCAGTCAATACAGTTCCACCTGCACCAACAGTGAGGAGGTCGATATTACTATTTGCAGATGTGAATTGGTCAATGGTAGTAATACCAGATACAGTTAGACCATTTGCAATCTGCCCACGGATTGTCGTATCTCCCTCTAGAAGAGTGCTACCAAGAACTGAGAACTTATGACTTAAAGCACTAGTTCCGATACCAATATTTCCTGCGAAACGGAAAATATTCTGCGTAGACTCATCAATTGTCCATCTAGAGAAGATACCAAGTTCACCATTCTGAAGAAGATCACCAGTGAAGTTGATGTCACCAAGAACGTCAAGAGAATGATTAGCAGTACTACCAATACCAAGTGTATTTGTTGATGGATTATAGAAGAGACCTTCTGTGTCTACTTTAACAAATCCCGTATCGTCTGATTCTGTAGAGAAGCATAGGAAATGCGTCTGATTAGCACTTACGTCATCGATGAAAACAGACTGGGCAGAACCAACCGTAACGTTTGTTGGAGCACCCCATACAGGTGGGTTAGTACCTCCTTGAGACAGGAGGACTTGTCCAGTAATACCACTTCCATTGCTAACATTAATTAAACCTCCAAGTTTTGCTTCTCCTGCAACATGCAGTGGATATTGTGGTGCTGTATTGATACCAACTGCTGCCATCGCAGTAATTGTTCCACCAATTGACGCATTACCAGCATACAATCTTCCAGTTGTTGTTAAACCAGATACAGTTGCAGTGCTTGCAAAGAAGTCTGTAATAGTACCTGCTGCAGATACATTAGCATACTTTGCTCTAAAATCTGTAGTAGTTACTAATCCAACTACAAATATATCATCTGAATTTACAGTTGATGTCTGTACTATCTGTGTATTTAATGCAGTTGATTGTAGTGTTCCAAATACTGTTGCACCAGTTCCAAGAGTTTCAAACTTCTTGACATTATCATAGTATAGTTCTACTGAACCATCATCATTAAAGATTGCAGAATCTTCACCAGAATTGCCTTGGATGCGAACATCACCATTAGCAGTATCTCTAATGTAAAGAGAACCTGTTGAATTGTCAATAAAAGTATCTGTTCCGTTATGGAAGATAGTTAAGTCAGTTCCTGTACCAACTCTAACTGCCTCATCATCTACAACATGAAGTCCCTTTTCAAATAATCCACTACCTTTTACTGTGACTCCATATCTGGTTGTCTCAATTCTCTTATGAGTGGAACCAGCACCAGTATCATTTGAACCATTATGGAAAATAGATACTGCTGCTCCATCAACTGCAGTAATATATTCCTTTCCTGTTCTAGTTGCGGCAATATTTAAATCATTTGAATCTAGATTTAATTTTCCAGTATTGTTTACAATATGTGTATCTGTTCCATCATGAGTAATGGTGAAATCTGTACCAACACCAATACTCAGAATTGAATTATCACTTAGATTAAGGTTACCACCAATAGTAGTGACACCAGTAAAAGATGCTGCTCCTCTTACGTCCAGAGTAACTACTGGTTGAGTTGTTCCAATACCAACGGAACTTGTACTTTCATCATAAACAAAATCTGGAGCACCATCAGTTAAAGTTGTTGAACTGTGGAACTGAACGGCATTGATAATTCCTCTACCTCTGGAATTAATTCTTATGGTTGCAATACCAGTCTGTTCATCGGGGTTTGGTCCAACATAGTCAATATCTACGTCTTGTCCAAGAAAGTTTAGAGTAGTAAAACTATTTGCAATACCAACAGTAGCACCCTCATCCCTAATTGTAAATGCACCAGGAATCAAACCAAGACCCAGACCCTGTAGTTCCGATGGTGGAACCCAGTATCTATCTGCCTTTGATGTTGTTGCAAAGGATGCAAGAATGAATGCGTTACCCGTTGGGTTTGGTTTTGCACCAATAGAAGAGGGACCAACCAATGGGTTTCCAAGGTCGGGTTCTGCCTGCTCTAAAGACAAGTAATCGTAACGATTGCCTTTGATGTCGGCACCATAAAGTTTTTTAACTCTTCTGCTTAAATAGTCGGACATTTTAGATATTACTGATTAAATGTTTCCAGAATGCTACTGATGAATTTTAAACCTGAGTTGGTACTTCCACTAACAGAAATAGTATCTCCAGTCTCTAAAACAAGTTTACCAGAAAGAACATTTGCCGTATCATTTCCAGGGATAGGAAAATCTTTAACGATTTCTGTAGTTACAGTTACACCACCTACTGTTCTATTATGGAAAAAACTAAGTGTTTCCTCACTAGAACCTATGTTTGCACATTGTGCAAGTAAGATAACACCAACGAAACCGACTGGTGCTTCGTAAATAACATCAGTAGATGTTTGTACAACTTTTGTGACAGTTTTAAAATTATTAACTGCTGCAGCTGCGACTGTCATTTGTTAAATTCCTCCTTAGTCTGCGAGTGCGAGAATGAATGGGGTCATGGTCGTAAATAGTGCCTTCGTGAAGTCTGTACCAGTCAATGAACCAGTTGCCTGGTTGATGACAATACCGTCTCCAATTCTAAAGTTACCTGCCTGGTCAGTGCTGGTGAAAATAATCTCACCACCATCAAGTTTCACAATTTCATTTTCTTGAATTGTCACACCACCAAGAGCAGGTTTTGCTGTAAGTATATTTGTTCCAGAACCAATAAACTCAAACGAATGAGATGATGCCAATTGCTGACTCAATCTGGAGAAATAAACCGTACTTCCCGCACTTACTGTATTATTTAGATTGTTAGCAAGAGTGATTGTAGAAATACCAGCAGAAGGTAATGTTGCTGATGCAACTCTATAATAAATTGGTGCCATAATTGAAGGTTCTGCCGTAGCAGTTACACCACCACCGACTGGTCCTTCAATAGTAATATTTGGAATAGTATCATATTGTGAACCAGCAGTAACAACAGTGATGCTAGATACTCTTCCGTTTTCTATAGCAGCAGTTGCCTGTGCAGTAATTCCGTTTTGTCCTACTGGTGCATCAATAGTAACTCTAGGTGCAGATGTGTAGTTAGAACCTGCATCAAGAACTTTAATTTCCTGAACGGATTGGAATAGTTGGTCAAAGTATAACACCTGACCGTCATATGGTCTAAATGTTCCAACTCCAGAAACAACAATTTCATTTTGTGTTGCTGGTGCATCTGTATGACCAAATCCAGTCAATGTATAGATTGACCGAGTTCCATTATTTCCAACACCTCTAGAAACAAGACCCTTAGTTCCAAATGATGAGTTGGAGTTTGTTAGGTCAAGTTGACCACCTGATGTGGTAACAACTGCTTCATCATCACAAATAGTGAATAGTGAAACTAACTGAGCATATGCACCGTTAGAAACCGAAACACCAATTCCTCCCTGATTGAACTGAGTATAAGAGTCAACTGACATTGAACCAGTAACACCAATATCAGCAAGGTCTCCTGGTTCTGCATTGAAACCATCGACTTTCAGTCCAATACTATTTCCAATAAAGTTTGTGCAGTTTCTAATGTATGGTCCCTGAGTGATTGGACCAACACCAGGGGAGAATGAAACATGGTTCTCAGTTGGAGCACCCTGACCATTGTTGCCTGGATATGTTTTAGTAACTGAACCACCATCCGCAATTGTGGTGACAATTCCTACACAAGTATGAACTGCAGAAATTACGTTTGCACAAGAGTTAATGTTCTGATTAGAACCAGTTACAGAGTCCGCATAGATTCCAGTATCACGAACTTGTGTTAAATCAGTATAACCAGTACCAAACTCAATATTTGTAATACATGAATGTGCAACTCCTGCAGAGAAAGTCAGCATATCATTGAATGCTGTAATATTTACTGCTCCAGAAATAAGGTCAGGATTGAGTTGTGTACCTACACCAACAACCTTGTTATTACCACCTCTAGTGATATTATACATGGTTGCTTGCATAGTTTCTTTAACTGCATCAACATACTCACTTCTAGATGTAGAAAGTGAATAAGCACCACCATTATAATCTGTACTTGTAATATATCCTACTGCATTCTCTGCAATATAATCAAGATTCATTCTGATTAGTCTTGCACCATCAAAGAATCTATCAGAAGATACACCAGATAAAGGAACAAATGCCACAGCAGCAGCACCGTTTGTTGCATCTGGACCAACAAAACTTAAGTCAGTGATATGTGAACCGTTATTCACATGGAAAAGGTCAAGACCAGAATTTGAAGCACTTACCTGGCAGTTTCTTAGTTCTAGACCCTCAACAGCAACGAACTTACCAAGTACAATTGGATTTGCTTCTTGATAAAGACCTGGATATACTTTAATGGTATCACCTGCTTCTGCAATTGCCGCAGCAGATTTAATTGTGAGTTTTGGATCACCATCGGTCAATCCAGTATTATTATCATCACCAGTCTTAGCAACAAAAATTGTTTTACCAACTGGTCTGTATGAATTAATTTGAACTTGTCCTACACCATTAGATGGAGCAAGAGTAATACCAATTCCTGCGGTGATTTGAGTAACGATTCCAGCAAGGGAAGCACCATTACCTAAGTAGGTTGTAGCATTTACTGTTCCTGCAGTTAATGTTGAAACACCTACCTCATCTGCATCAATATCTGCAAATGTGCTAAGACCTGTAACATTAATGCTGTCTAATTGGGTTAGACCTAGATTATCACGGAGGGTTTGTGAAGTTATAGCATCAACACCAGTGACATTCTGTAGTTCTCTTGAACTGCTGAATACTGGTTCTGCTGTAGTTCCAATTCCTACACTAATTGATGTTGCTGTGATAACACCAACATTGGCATTTGTTGCAGTAAGTTGAGTAACTTGTGCATTAGCAATGGTAGAAACACCAGTTGCATTGAAATCATTTACTGTTGTTTGATTCTGAACTTCTAGAGTCTCAAACGTGCTGATACCAATAACAGTAAGGTCATTTAACTGGTCAAGACCAAGTGAAACCTGAATTGTATTGATACTAGTTGCATCAATGGCAGTGAGTCCTTTTAATGAACCAATATTTGCAGTATTTGCAAACGAAACATTAGAACTACTAATTCCAGATGCGTTTATATCACCAAGAACATCTAATTCAAATTCTGGTAAGTTTGTATTAATACCAACGTGATTTAGTGCAGGGTTATAAACAAGACCACCTGGATTTACAAAAGCACTAGCATCAGTATTTGTCTTCTTTGAAAATACTAAAAACTGATTTTGATTATCCGTCTGGTCCTGAACAGTGATAGAAAGGGCAGCACCAACCGAACGAAACGCAGTACCCGTAATATCAATATTATAAACACCAGAAAGTACATTTGCTGGTACAATACCACCACTAATGGCAGAAGCATTAGTTAAGGCACTTGCAGTGGATGCAGTACCAGTAATATTGATATCATAATCACCAGCTAATCTTGATCTAGCAAGAATTCCACCAACAATATTTTCAGCACTAGCAAGAAAGTTTGCAGTTCCTACACCGACATCATAGAATCCACTCAATCTTGCTGAAGGAATTATTCCTCCTAAAATTTGAGAAGCATCTGTTAATTGAGTTGCCGTCGAGGCAGTACCAATTAAATCACCAATAAAACTGCTTGCTCTTACCGTAGAAGCACCAACAATTCCGTTATTTTGTAGATTTAAATTATCATTGATTGCTAACTCTTCTATCCTATTTGTAGAAGAGTTGGCTACTAAGGGATATCTGTCCGCCATTAGACTCTAAGTTCGGTGTACTTTTTCTTATACTATATAGGTCCGATTGAATGGACTCAATTATCATACTTAGAAAAATCAGAGTTTTGCATACTACTAATTTGTTGTGTCAACTCAGCAATATCTTCTTTCAAAGACCTAGATGCTTGCAATAGAGACCAAGCATATAACTGCTTTTGTTCTCTATTTTTTCTCAATGTTGCTGACAATGCCTGAATTCCACGGGCAAGTGGTTCATGGGTAGCAATAGTAGAGTTCATCGTTGACTCTGCATTAGAAATATTATTATCTAAAGTTCCACAATTTCCTGGGATACTACCACCAGGAGGTACAGATGCATAACCAGTAGAAACAGATTGTCCAGAAGTTGCACCAGCACCAACGTCGTCACTACTAACTATAAGTGTTGTTCCTTCGGACGCATATGACTCAGTAATATTTCCATCACCATCATCATCAACAAGTATTGGCCATGAGAAATTGCCAATATTATACGGTGCATTACCTGCACCAACTTTTGGTTCTTCAATCGCTTCAATATCATCTCCCTTCTTTACCTTAATTTTAGGTCGTGCAGTTTCTGGTTTCCATCTCTGTGTTCCTGAAGGGTCACCACTCTTATCGTAATATACACTATGACCAACTCCAGCACTACCACTATTCAATATACCAATCTTTACAGGACTATGGGGGTTAGCAGTTACATCAAATCCAGCATCTATATCCGCATCTTGTCTAATTGCAAAAAATGTTGTAATACCAGAACTATCTTTTGCTGCTGTATCTAAGAAGTATGCACCAATAGAAGTTATAATACCAACCGTAAATTCTTGTTCAGCAACTGCCTGAGATGCAGGTTCAGATAAGATTAAAGTTTGAATATCAATAGTGTCTGTCGTAGTTATACCAAGTTGATTGTGGTAAGTAATAGTTTGTGTTCCAGTTCCGATTCCAGTAACTGTTGCAAATCCAACGGCAAATACTTCCTCAGGATTCTTATTTCCACTAACAAATGGTTCATTCAATGCGATTCTTTCACCAGCAGCAATCAGTGTAGTAATACCTGCTAAACTACCAGCACCAAAATGTCTAAAAATATTACTACCAGCATCAATACCACCAATAAGTGTTGTAACTATACCCACATAATCAGTGAAACCAAGTCCCGTAACTTTTGGGATATCTACACTAGAAAAAATTTGAGGATTCTCAATATTATCAATTATAGAATCACCAACTTTAATGAACTGTGGATAATCAAATACACCAATATTAACATTATCAAATGTACTGGTATGAATACCAAGAACCGTTGACTCAGCTCTAGCAATACCTTGGAAGTCATTAATTAAAGTTGAACCATAATCTTTGTCTGCTGGTTTTGAATAATACTTCAAACCATGAAAATTATTTTGGTCTTTTAGACTTTCTATTTCTTTTACTTCATACGTAGTATATTCTGCATCAGCATCAAAACGTGAAGAATAATGCTCTTCCGTACTAACAGCAACCCACTCCAACTTACTCCTACAACCAGCAGAAATTCTTGCGTCATATGCAGTTTTTACTGCTGTAATTGTTGGATTAATTTGGTCAATATGAAACTGTGCATCTCTATCAATATTCGTGATAACAGCATCCATCTTATCTAAGATGACATCTACTATCTTCAATTGGTCTAATACACCTTCACGTTGCCTTATTTTAGACTCAAGTTCTGCCTTGAGTTGATCAATTATATCGCTAACATTAGACATGAATATATTTTAAGGCAAGACTAAAAAATATTTATACTCCCCATTGAGGATCTCGTTTATCATAATCCCATCCACCAATTAAGAAGTTCTTATTATTTCCTGGATAATCATCAGGACTTTCTCCATCGTAAACAACATGAAGTTTCTCATCATGATCTCTTGGGTCAATCCATCTTGCTGCCCAAACTTCATAAAAACAATCAATCTTTGCAGCATTTCCAGACTTAACTATTACAGATTTACCCCAAGGAATCTGGTCAACATATAATTCTTGATATCTCCCAACAGGAGTTAAATTTACAGAAATACTTTCTGGGTCAACAAGTCCATCCCAGTATTCTGGTAACTCAATTGTATTTTGATTAGTTAAACGACCACGAATATATATTCCTGCCTCTGGTCCCTCTGCACATACATGACGTAATCTTTTCCCTTTACGTTTCCAATGTGGGATATCAAATGGTTTATTTCCAGTACAATATCCATTTACTATTGGAATAACTGCAGTTGGAGCTTGCAGAACCCCACCAACTGTCTCCGTACCATTAACAATTGCAGCAGCATTATCTACAGAAACACCATTACCAATATTGATTGCATTCTTAAGGTCAACACCATTTTTGAGACTCAACGCATTTTTAATTGTAGTTCCAAGTTTTGTCGTAAGACCAGTAAATGTACTAACTGCCGTTACATTAAAAATACCAATAATATTTGCAATACCTGTAACCTCCAATGAGGCAGGAGCTGTTAATCCAGGCAAGGGAGGACCAATCATCACAGTTGCCCTTGCTACTCCTATTTGAGGAGACAATCCACAATACACTGGACCATTCAATACTGCTGTTCCTGGTGTAACTCTACCAGTAGCAGTTAAGAATGAGGTATCTACTTGTCCTACAATCAGTTTATCACCGACTGTTGCAATGGAGGATAATGCAGGCATTGTTTAAAATAGTTGAAGGAATTTTTTGAGATTACCGATAGAATTTAGGAGTTGACCAATAAAAGAACCTTGAAAAATGTCAACAAGTGATGAACTAGATTGCTGCACACCAGCAGCAGCTTCTACATAATTTCCAATCATGTTTACAGAATTTTTTCCTGTAACGTCAACATTAGTGCCTTTCATTCTACTAGTGGGAGCATCAATCTCAGCAATTTTACCTGCTTGAATTGTAACCTCACCATCACCGTCTTGACCAACAATTCTTATATTTCTTGCTTTGAGTGTAATTTGTCCATTGGGTGCTTCTAAATGAATATCACCATTTTTTGCATAGATTATTTTTCCTGGTTCTTTATCTTTTACTTGATGTCCACATACTTCAAGTGAAGTTCCCAATACAACTTCCTCCTTACCACCATCTTTGTAGTAAGTATATCCCAATGCTTCATCAGTAATTAAAGAATAACCAACCTCTCTACCCTCAATGTAGACACCAGATTGTTCTCTAAAACCAAATCCTTGCTTAAACCACTCTTTTGGTTGTTCTGTCATTTTATAAATGGACTTTCAGATATTTATTAGACACAATCGACCACAGCAATAACACCAAGGTCATTGACAATCGTGACTTTTTTGAACTGTGGAGTAAATTGCAATACAGGGAATAGTCTGCCTGCTTGACCCGTTTGCGTGTTAATGACTCCTTCCCCTGGGTTGGTATCAAACAATTCCAGACAGGAGAATGCCGATTCAACACCAACAATAGAACCAGTTTCGGTGACTTTAAGTTTGTAAGTACAATCACCAAACTCAACGGTGTCACCAGATGTATATCCAAATCCTGGTCTATCAACAGCAATATCAGTAATAATACCAACAGTATTAGTACCAATACCTGCAGTTACACCTGAACCTACAAAACTTCCAGGTATGATTGGATTTATATTTGAACCAATAGATGTTGGGATACCAATAGTACCACCTGGATCATCAGAAGGTACTGGTGTTCCTGGAGGTGATTCTACTGGGTCTTCTGGTTCTGGTGAAAGAACAGGTGTGAATCTATTATTAATTAGAACTTTTGTTCTTGCAACATATTCACCACCACTATCATACAAATCAAAGAATAGTGTTTCTACAGGTTCCTGTATACTATCTTGTCTTATCTTTGCTGTGAGAGTTGCTCTGCCATCTTGAATAGTTAATTCACCATTCATTGTAGTAGGTGACTCAAAATCATCTATAGAAACGTCACCACCTATGTACCATTCAACTTTGTTTCCATTTGGAACATTTTCAGCAGCAACAGTAAATGTTACTGAGTCACCTTCAACAACAGTATATTTGTCTGCATATACAACATATGATGGATTAACTACTACCGAAGAGTAATTTCCTGGACAATAACCCGCACCTGGGTTTACAACGTAAATTTTAGAAAGTCTACCATTTTCAATTGCTGATTCAAATCTAGCACTATTACCATGATTTGTATTGTCAATTATATTAATTGCTGGTGGTCTACTATATCCTTTACCTGGATTTATAACTTGAACTGTTAAAATTTGTCCATTATCACCAACGATTGGTAAAACTTGTGCAAGGACACCATCACCAAATACTTCAATTTCTGGTGGGATGCAATTAGATGCAATCATTCCAGGAGGCATTGCAGTTTGGTCTGATTGTTTTGTTGGGTTTGCTGTTCTTCTAGCACAATCCCTAAATGGTCCAGGTCCAGTGTTTCCATACAGAGACAAGAATCCTAATGCATCATCTAGACTTTCATTAACACCACCAAGAATACTCATCTTTCCTAGAGTTCTATTCCAAGCATCTCTTGATGCTTTTGCTGCTTTTGATTTTGAGTCCCAAGTAATAGATGCCTCACATTTTAGTTGGTCGCAACCGATGAAACTTAAAATCTGCTGGGCAATTGATGATACTTTACCCAATACATCACTAATTTGACCAATACCACCTAGCAACCAATCAAGTCCAGACATTACTGGACCTAGTAAATCATCAACAAACTCCATAACTTTAGAAAGGATGCCAGCAGTCCATTCTTCAACCGCACACATTGGGGCATTGATTGCCTTTCCAATCATATTTGTTAGTAAGTCAACAATATAATCAATAAGTAATGGAATTATTTTTTCAAATAAACAAAATATAATATTGATAATATTTTTAGTTGCTTCAGCTACTGGTGGATGTTGTGGTAAAGGGAGAATCTTTGCAATAAAATCCCTAAAGAGTGAAGTAACGAGTTGGATTATACCACCTCGCATATTATTAACAATAAATTTAATGATACCTACAATTCTTCTTGCAAACCCTTTAATTTCTTGAACAATATCGACAAATTTGTTCAGGAGTGGGTCAATGTAAGTACCAATAAAATCTTCAATCCTTGCAATAAATTTAATAAAGTTATTCAGTTCTTGAGATATTTTACCAATCAGGTTATCACTACAACCATTTTCTCTGGTGATTGTTACTCTACTATAGTCTGAAAACTGCTGAGATGCTAAATCTTCCCTTACTGCCTGGTCAGCACCAAACGTTGCGGGTTTTCTTGATGCGTTTGGGTTACTTGGTAGAACAGGTGGTCTTTTAGCGACATCTTTTACTGGAGTTTTTGAAGTTTTTGCTGCTGGTTGAACTCCCTTATTTGTTCTTCTTACCTGAGTCGCACCTTGACTCAAATTTCCTTTATGACTAGTAACAGGTCTAAAACGAGTTTGAGCATCTTCTTCGGGAACACTCTGAACTGAAGCATTTCTGTGCAATGCACCAACAATAACAGGTTGCTGTGCATCATCACCATCTAAAAAGAAACCAAAAACAGTTTCTTCTCCAGTCAGTTTATGAGTTTGACCAGACCCTCCTTGGAAACTACCAGCTTCATTCGATGCCATGACGTGTGCCCACGGCAAGTCCTCATCTGGTAATTCTTCCCTCTTAAATGTGTGATACCCAATGATTCTTACTTTGCATCTATATGCCCAAGAACCACCAGTAGGATCTTCACCATCCTCATTTTTTTCATACGCACCAGCATCTAACCTGGATTTCTCATTACGCCAGACTTTTGCTGGTGCAACTCTTCCAATCCACCATATAAATCCATCTCTACCGAGATAGTGCGACTGTAATAAAGATCCTTCAAGCATTAGTCTTAGTCTTCGTAAATTCTACATTCATCTGCATCAGGTTCCATCTCACAATAAAGCTCTAAAGCAGTTGGATCATGATGGTCTCCTGCTTCAATATCTTTTTTATGATTCTCTACATATACTTCTAGTTCACGTAGTTCTTCTTCTACATGACGACGCATTTGTGGATTTGTTGTTGGGTCTTGAAGGATTTCTTGGTCCTTTTTGATATGCTTTTCGATACTTTCCATAAATTACTCCTTAATTTTTACCATACAATCCGTAAGAGTCACGAATGAGACGTAAGAAAGACAAGTTCTGATTTTTTTCAAAATGATGTCTAACCTGATGAATCAGATATCTACCACTCTGGTCCATATCTGGTTTCTTGATTTCTGATGCTTCAATCTTTGGAAAAATTGCATTAATTAAATCACCAGACTTGAGGTTTATGTTTAATGGTATGGTTATATTTATTGCCTGAGAGAAGAGGATATTATAACGTGACGTTGCTTTTGCCATATCAGCAATATCTCTTCCCGAATCTGCAGTTACACCATCATTGTCAAGAACTCCTCTATCCGACAATCTAACCATTATTCTACTTGGTTGCAAAGAAAAAGCATCTTCTACTTGAATTTCGTCTTCAGTTCCTAACTGAGGGAAATCTTTCATTTGCTTCTTCAATTCATAAGAATATGTAGCAACCTCACCAGTATACAAATCAAAGAACTCTGTAATATTATTGTAAGTACCCAAACGCAATGCTTTTCTTAAATCAATATTCTTTTCAACGTTATACTGTAAAATTTGAAAAACATTTTCCACATTTGTTTCTTTAATAACACCACTAAACTTATAAGTTGGTATTGACTTATCGTCAGCAGAACCTACACCTAAGTTTGTTTTTGAAACCAAACTGGAAACACTTTTAAAGTTATAACCTTCACTGTTTTCCCAAAATAGATATCCAGCAGTTCCTTTTGCCTCACCATTTTCATCTCCAGATGCACCACTAGAACTAGTCATTGGAACTGACTTTGGTGCTAACCACCTGATAACTGATAATGGATTTCTATTATTTCCTAAAAATGAATAATTATTTGCTGTCTGCTCAATATTTTCTGATTTATATAAAGTATCACTAACATCTAATACATCAGTCAATATAGATTCGACAGAAGTTTTCACAGAACCATCATATCTTTTTGAAACTCTTTTAATTTCATTAGATAAACTTCCTTGAGTAACACAATGCATTGTAAAATTTTCTGCTGTGTCAGTGGTTTGTAACCCACTTATCTTATAGACATAAAATGAATATTCTTTATCCTTTTCAAATAATCCAGAACCTGTTTTTAAACTAATTGCTACTCTTTCTCCACCTCTTATCCTTAAACCATGAACAATGGATTCAGAAGATGCGATAAACAACTTCAGAGTTACTCCTTCGGATAGTAAATCCTCAAAATAATCAATCGTTATCGTTTGTTTTGCCAAACTAAATTTGAATCCATCTTGAAGATGAATATCAACGTAATTAGCTTGTAGTGCTTCTACTATACTTGCCATTATGACTTAGAAAGTTTTGTTAATAACAGTTCATCCATAATACTATTTACCCCTCTAGCAATAGGGATGAAAGTAGTTTCAGAATTTCTTTGATTGTTTTTAGTTCTTGGCATAGGTGCTGCCTGTGGTTGTTGAGAAGGAGATTCCATAATCAAGAAGGTTGGACTTCCTCCTTCTTGATTGTATGATGGATACATTTCCATTTTAGGAAGTTGTTCGACTCCTAATACACCTACTCTAGGTGCTGCTCCTAGTACTGAACTCTTACGTAAATTATTTAATCTTTGTCTATAGTCCTCATAGTTGGGATGTATAGTGTCAGTAGATTTAAATCCACCAGCAAATTTTACAAATCCTGGAAAATCCTTTGCTAGTGCTTCAAGTTTAGGATTCATTGCTGCTAAATCGCTCCTATCAAAACTTGTTCCCATCAGTTCAACATTAGCAGCTCCCTGCTCCCTTGCATATTCTAGTTGTCTACGAACTACATCAAGCTGAGAAGTATTATTAGATATACCAGAAGATAATCTAAGTGTCTTTCCTTTTAAGTTCAGATTCATAAGCATAGCTAAGACAGCAGTTGGATTTGCACCTTGCATTGTGTTCGCAGCATTTCCTTTGACACCCTCAGCAATACTATCACCAACTGTTATTGTTGGTGCAGACATTGTATCATCATCACCACCTCTTGGTGGGGTTATTTTAGGATCAGAATCAGTAGAACCGACAGGAGCAATACCTGGGGTTCCTTTTGGTGCAGTATTTAAGAATGGTCTTGGGTCTAACAGAGCCCCTCCTGGGGCATACATTTCAAAATGCAGGTGGGCAAAATCTGGACTACTTCCCACATCTGCTGGTGATACTGTACCAATCTTCTGTCCTGTTAATACTTCATCACCAACAGAAACGTCTGACATAACGTGAACATATCTAGTCTCACTTCCATCTGGGTGTCGAATTCCAATAGTTTGACTTGTTCCTCCACCTTGTTGCCAAGCATATGCAGTACCAACTTCAATAACAGTTCCTTTCATTACAGAAAGAACGGGATCTCCTGGGTCTTGGTCTGCAATATCCTGTCCAGCATGGTCTCTGGTTGGACTGCGATAAGCACCAAATTGAGCACCAGGGTATGTACTTACATGACCAGTAACAAAAGGTGCAACTCTTTCCATCGAGTCAAAACCTGGATACTCACCACTATGCCTTGGAGTATTTGGTCCTGCTGAATTAATGTCCGTTTCTGTACCTGGTCCAATCTCTACAGTGGGACTTCCTTTAAATGAAAAATTTTCAAATAGTTTTACTGCAGCACCTAACTTTTCTAATGATGGCATTAAACCATCCTGCCCAGATGCTCTTGTTGTCTTTGCTATAAGTTTATCTCTTTTTTCATCTAATTTTTCATCAAGTTTATCTTGACTACTATTTGCTTCTTTGACATCCTTTGCCATTAAACCAGCATCAATAGCAACAGATGCTGCCGTTCCCCATCCTGGAACTAATGATGCAGCACCTGATGCTAATTCACCAAAGGCACCCACAAAATCACCATCCTTTGCTCTACTAATAGCAAATGCTGCTCCCAATCCAAGACCAATAAGAGGAATTTTTTTAAGAATTCCTTTTCCGAAACCTTTTCCTGCTGCCTTAGTTGCAGCCTTAGTTGTTGCCTTAGTTGTTGCCTTAGTTGTTGCTTTTTGTGCTCCTTTTTTTGCACCCCTATTAAAAATTTTATCACCAACGGCACCAACTGCATCTACTGCTAGACCACCAAGACCTACTAATCCAGCACCGATACCTATCTGGGTTGTTGCGTTGACACCACCCCCTTCGATACGTTTAATCTTTCTAATAGATTTATTAGTTTCGATATCAATTTCTCTATCTGTAGGAAGTTTTCTTTGCCTGTTCAATTTGATATTATTAGATACCATACCTCCCCGAAGAGATTCTAAAGAAGTAATTAGATTACTTTTAGAACCTGAACGAGGACGTTTAAAGACAGGAGTCTTCTTAATTTTATTCAGAGATTTTTTTACAGGAGATTCTAGTACTAACATTAGTCAACAATCCCATATGTAAGTTTAGATGCCAGAGCAAAGTAGTTATCATCATCATTTGCTGGTAATATTGGAATAGTGGCAACTCTTTGTGCTGGAGTATTATCTATTTCTGGCATTGGTTGAGGTGGTGGAGCAGATGGTGTCATAGAAGGCAATGAAACTATGGTAGGACTAGTAGTTTGCCTTTGTGATGCTGCAGTTGTTGCAATCGACTTTGATTGCATACCTTTCAATGAAGATTGATCTAAATTTGGTTCAATAGAAGGTGGTGGTAATACTGGTGCAGGTGGTGCTCCTTTTAACAATGATTTATTGAACGCATCTCTAATCGATTGAGCACTCTTTACTGGTTGTCCATAATAACTTTTACCATATCCATACCTCACATCACCCATAAGATTAGGGAAAGATGCAATTTCAGGTGCCATCATATCAATAACTTTATCACTTAATCCTTGTTTTTCTAGAAGTTCAGGCGTAACTTTTCTAAATTTTGCAGTCCTATCTAAGAACATTTTATCTTGCATCTCATTGGTAAACAAAGTATCACCAGGCAAGTTCATACTTCTTTGGACATCTCGTAAAGTATCTGGCATAAACTGATATCTACCAGTAGCAGCAGACCCTGAAGCATATCCTGCACTTCTACCTTTCACTTGTCCAGTCATCATCATATTATGAACTTCATCAATAGTCAGTTCACCTCTTTCAAGTTCAGGAACTACTTGTCCACCAAAAATTGTTCCATAACTTTTTGATGTTCCTTCAGAAAAAGAAACAGCATCAAGCAGAGCTTGTTGTTCTGGTGTTCCTACTCCAGTTCCTCCTCCCGTCATACTTGGTGTGCTGCTATTATCTGTAGAACCAGGTGCTGCACCCGCACCAGGAGAAGAACTACCACGACCAGGAGTAGGTTTTTGTTTCTTGCCAAATAAATTGTTTAGTGCATTAGTGAGTGTGTTTACAATACTACTGAACGTCTCAGTAAAACCTTCTGGGATTGTTTGTGTTTGCTTTGCAGCAGCTATTTGAGGGGTAGTTTCACTTGCTAATGCATTAGTTGCCAGACCTGTAGCTGCAGCACCACCAGCTAATCCCAATAGCAATCCTGCTCTTCCACGACCTCTTCTTCGTCTTTTTCTATTTGGTGTTGTTCTTCCTTTGCCCCTGCTAAGAGCACCAAGACCAAGACCTCCTCCCAATGCAGCAAGACCTCCCCCCACTTGATTAGAAATTTTACTTCCTGAACTTGCTCTTATTTGTCTAAGTGCTTTGAATATCTTAAGTAAACTCTTTCTTAATTTAAATGCAACTCTATATGCATCATCAAAGAAAAGGTCAAGATTTTGAAGTGATTTAGATAAATCTTTTTGTGTCTTTTTATTAGTAAGAAATTTTAGTAAATTTAATCCATCTTTAAATCTGCCGAACATACCTCCGAGCAGACCAGTATTTTCATCCTTACCTTCTTTCTTGGAATCTCTAAATCCCTTTATAGTATTAAAAGACTGATTCCTTACATTGTTTACAGTCTTGTTTAAATTAGATACATTAGGTTTTACAACTTTTGTTATATTATTTACTTGTTTTCCTGCGGAGGGTTGTAATAACTTTTGCCCTGCCGTATCTCCCTTTCTCGCAAAGTTGTTAACATTGTTATGAATATTTTCAACGTTACTTGTAATATTAGTCGAAATTGTTTTGACGAGTGCATTTAATCCCCCCTTAGACCCACGAACACCACCACCACGGGTGAATCCAACAATATTATTTTTAGCCGATGCGGTGACTTTCTCACCCATCTTGCGACCACCAGAAACAAATTTTGTTGCTTTAGCAATTTTGTTTCTCATGTGAGAATCAAACTGCTCTGGGGTCATTCCATATGCATTTGCCAATGCATCACCTTTTTGCTTTCGCATCATCATGCTGTATTCAGCAGGGTTCATACTCCCACTGAAATTATATTTTCTTCCTCCACGATTTGAAGCAGAACGAGGATTTATAGCAGCACTATACTGACCAGAAAGTCCTGGAGACCTTCCTAGTGGTTTTCCTAATCTTCTTCTATCGGGGAAATACTCAGGCATTTGCTGATGCTTGTCTTTGTTTTTCTTTCAAGTTCTCATCTTCTATGTGTTGCTGTAACAATCCAACGTAAATATCTCTCTCCCATGGCATCATGTTTTCTAATTCTGATAGAGAATATTTGTGAAATTGCATCATAGCAAAATTGATTCTAAAAAATGCCTCAAGATCCATATGAGACATCATCAACCGAAAAAACTGGTTAGTCCCTCCAACGTAACCTCATTGTCAACACCAGTTTTTGGATTTTTGACTTTTATAGTATGAGTTAGTTTCGGCATAGTCTCAAAGAATTTTTCAATTTCTTTGAATTGTTTAGAACTCAATTGTTCAACAAATTCTTTCAATTCTTTCTTGGTACAGTCTGCTGCTGCCCAAGAATCTTCCTTGTTATAAACCATCTCGATACATTGAGAAATAATATCGAAAGATGTTTCTATGTTGTCAACACCGTCATCGTTTGAAAAATCAAAGTTGTTTTTTACAAATTGGTCCAGTGATGGATATTTCATCCTAAGGATGAGACTATCATCTAATTTGATATCTGGAGTATGCTTTGGGTCTTTTTCTACCTTTACATCGTCTGTATAAACGGTAACTGGTACTTGAGTTCCCTCTCCATCATCATAACAAGTTACAACAAGTTCAATTGCTTCACCAACCGACTTACCTCTGACATTTAAGAAGAGATATTCAATATCAAAAGTTGGGAGATCCTCAATTTTTATTCCTCTTGTTGAAACACAATCTTTCAAGACTTGCTTAATAGCATTTGTAATTTGTTTTGTATCTTGAGTTTCTAAGGCAAGGATTAAAATTTTCTCTTCTTTTACTAAGAATGGTCTATACTTAATTTTTTTACCGTTTGATGGTAATTCCAATTCATAAGTGGGGGTACTAATCTTTGGTAATGGCATAATATCTTATAAAGATTTCAGTATGATTATTTATCGTGGTTATGCCACGGGCAATGTTGGACCGTAAGGTCTAGTTAAATCTAATCTACCAGTTTGAGATTGTGCTTGTCTAAGTGCATCATTAACCCTTCTCCCTGTTTTTGCAGGTGGTTTATCTGCTTTCGGAGATGGTTTTGTTCCTGCAGGTTGCGTTCTCCTAGAAGGATTAACCTCATAAACAAACCGAGTGTAGTCAAACTGAACTTGAACTTTAGCAATAGTGCTTCCTTCATATGAAAGGGGAACACCACTTATTTGCGTTGGGAATGCATCAATCATACGATATGTTATAGATGACTGACCACCAAGTTGCCCATCATTTATCTGCGGTCTTTCTCTAAAATCACGTTCAAATTTGGTTATAGAAATAATTCTTCTATAGTCTTCTGGGTATCTTAGTCTATAGAAGTCATTACTATTCTTTCCATTTCCAAATCCAATTGTAGATGCTGGATATCCACCACCTCCTTGGTTTTGGGTTCCACCATCAACACCTGCACCATACAGGGGATTTATATAATTCATCCACTCTTCAAATAATCTAATAAGTTTATAGTCATTATCAACATAGAAAGTTAGACTAATTGGTTGGTATGCTCTTTCTACTGCAAATTTTTCAGTGATTCCTTGGAAATTGCCCTTTACTTCTCTTGTACTCAAAGTAGTAGCAGGCAAATTTGCTTCAGCACAATAAAAATCATAATATGCATTTTTGATAGGGTCATCGGATAACCCAGAAGCATTTAACCAAGTATTCAAATTTGTATCTGCAACTCCTCCAACACCAGCAGTTAAGTGTAATGACACTTTAAATTGAGAGGTTTGAGATAATGCCCCAAATACATCTCTAGCACCATCAAGAACCGTATCCCCAACTCTGGGGGTAGTGGTTTTCATATAAAGTGGGCCTATTCCAGGGACTCCAGCACCATTTCTTGAAACTTGAGGTTGGTCTGCCATTTATAAATAGTTTTTACCTTATATACTATGTATGCCACATAAAGATGACTCTGGTTATAAACAAGGCAAATTTCGACCTCAAAAACCAGAAAAATATAAAGGTGACCCAACAAATATCGTTTACAGATCTTCTTATGAATTAAAATTTATGAGGTATTGTGACCTCACAGAAAGTGTAAACCAGTGGCAATCAGAAGAATTTTTTATTCCTTACCGTTCCCCTATTGATAATAGGGTTCACAGATACTTTCCAGATTTCTTTGTAAAATACAAAGATAAGAATGGCAAACTTCGAGTTATGGTAGTTGAGATAAAACCACAAAAAGATTTGAAAGAACCAAATCCAAATCCAAAAAGAAAAACAAAGTCTTGGGTCTATAGTGTTAAAACTTGGGCCGTGAATCAAGCAAAGTGGAAAGCAGCAAGAAATTGGTGTGCTGATAGAAAGTATGAATTTAGAATTTTAACCGAAAAAGAATTAGGAATTACTCTAAAATGACCGATGACAGACCAGATGACGAAGGAATCCGTTATACACTAGAAATACCGTATGAAGATGTGCGTCTTTTATATCATTGCGTCCAAGAAACCATAAAGTCTTGGCCAGGTTCACCTGCTCGTCCTTGGGGTGAGCAAGAACACCTTTGGCATCTAAGAGATAGTCTATATAGAGCAGTATTAGACTATAGGTTTAATTTTTTAGACGTTGATAAAAAGGATAACGATGGATGAACCGTTTGGTATTGCAGAGGAAGTAAAACGACAGGCAGGTAAAAAATTCAGAAGTGGCAATTGGTATACAAATGCCCTCATGAATGAGTTGGCACCATTACAGAGAAAAAACATACATGAATTTGAAACTTCATTTATTATTCCTGGAGACTTAGTATTTTTTCTCTACTCTGCTAAATATCCAGAAAAGTATCCATTCTGGGATAGACATCCACTATCCTTTATTGTTGACGTAAGTCCAAGAACAGGGCATTTTACGGGACTTAACGTTCACTACCTAAGTCCTCAGTATAGAGGAGGTTTTGTTAGATCCCTCATAAATAAAACAGGAGTATCAAATGCACCAAAGAAAACGATACACAAATATCTTTTTTCTGGTGTAATGACTGAATTGTTTAAAGTTCCCCAAGCTGATTGGGTTGATGTTTCATTATTACCAACTGAAGAATTTGTTAATAAACTAGGTAAAAAAGTTCCAAAGTATAGAGTCTGGGATTCACCATAATGGCATATAACGATATAACAACAGTAACCAATCCAACACCAATCTATACTCAAAACGATCCATCAGGATTAACGAATCAAAAAACATATGGTCTGAGATATGACCCTACAACTGGTAGTTATAGAGTACAAGAATTTGCAATTGCATTTGGTCTCTTTGGTGGTAAATCGATTAGATGGGGAAATGATGTCCTTTATGAAGATGGAACTTGGTTTAAGATAGCAACCCAAGACTCTAATTTATTTGACCAAACTACTAAAAATGAAACTTTAACAGGGATAGCATTAGCCGATAAGATTAAATCAGAAGCCAAAGCAGCTCATACTGCTATTGGTGGGTATGCAGGAGGTAATAGTATTCACCCTTCAGCTCTTCAGAAAGGAAAACCATCAGCAACTAACGACAAAGCATATAATCCAAATCAGCAACCAGTTATAAATTTAACTGGTCCCCTTGCAGGACTTGGTTCAACAGTAGGTGCTGGTGTAAGTTTTATAAGTCGTAATGAAAATGAATTATTTGGGGATAAAGCTCAAAGCAAAGGATTGCTAGTTTACCCAGCAACAATTTTACAGGAAAAGCAAGATTATTTTAAAATAACTCAGTTTAATTATGAAGCACCATATGCTGACTCACTTTTTCCTCGTACAAAAGATGCATCAGGTAACCCAGTTAGAACTAGTGGTAACATTGGAACAATACTTTTAGAGGGTCTTACAAGAGGAACTGCAAAAAAGCACGAAATAGGACATGTTATTCTACCAATTCCAGAGGGTATTGAAGATACTAATACTGTTAGTTGGGGTGCTGATAGCATGAATAATATGACTGCTGCAGCCGTAGCACTAATGATGGAGAGCGTAGCTAGAACTGCTGGTGGTGCTGCTTTCAATGCTGGTGTGCAGGGTTTGACAGGAGTTAATCTTGCTCCAATAGCAACCTTGCTACAATTGCTAGGAAAAGTACCTGGGGGAGCTGCTGCGAATCCACAACTTCAAACACAAATACAAACAGCAATTGCGTCTGCTGCTGCACAACAAGCAGGTTTTGATGTTTCTGCAGAAACCATCCTTTCAAGAGGGTATGGAATGATTCCAAACCAAAATATGGAATTACTCTTTAATAATGTTGCTTTGCGTAAATTTGACTTTGCCTTCAAACTTGCACCAAGAAGTAGAAAGGAAGCACAAAACGTGAGAAGAATTATACGATTCTTCAAGCAAGGCATGGCAGCTCGTGTTTCTGCTGATGGTGCTAGCTCAAAAGCATCTGCAGGAGTTCCAGGATTACCAGCAGGTTCTACTTCATTATTCCTTGGTTCTCCTAACGTATTTAAACTTCAATATTTACATGGACCAACTGGAGAGCAAATAAAAGGATTAAATAGATTTAAGACATGTGCATTGACTAATATGGCAATGCGATATGCTGACGGTGGAATGTATCAATCATTTGACGATGGGCAACCTGCTCATATGATAATGGCATTAAGTTTTAATGAACTTGAACCAGTCTATGAAAATGACTATCAAGCTAATATTACAAGCACAAGGATTGGTGACCAAGTAGGTGAAGACGAAATCGGATTCTAAAAATGGGATTTTACTTTAGAGAACTACCAGATATCGAATACACTGCTCCTTTTAAAAATAAAAGGAACATTGCTGAATTTAGTCTGGCAAAAAATATATTCAAAAGGCCAGTATTAAGAGATGATATTAAGAATTCGGTCACTGCCTTTACTCAGTATGAAATCAGAGAAAATGAGAGACCAGACCAAGTATCTGAAAAATTTTATGGAACTCCAGATAATGAGTGGGTAATTCTATTAGTTAATAATATTCATGATTTAAACAGTGAATGGCCTCTTGACAATGAATCACTTTATTCATACATGATTGATAAGTATGGATCAGAGGAGGCACTACAACAAACACACCACTTTGAGACAAAGGAATTTAGAGATGAGTTTGATAGATTAATTATTAGAGAAGGTATCCAAATTGATACCAATAAATCCCAAACTATTGATACTAACACTTTTACCAATAGTTATAGAATAGATGAATTCCCAAGTTCAAAGGGAAATACTGTAATTTCTATAAATTTAAATCAAAGAATTACAATATTTGGTAGAGATATAACGTCTACGTATAACATTACGGATATTCAGACAAATATTTCAAAATTGAAAGTAAGGAGTCCTGATGGAACTGGTGATACTGATATCAATGTGTTAAATAGTTTAGCAGAATGGCCATCAAGTTGGGGTGGCACTTTGACAGTAAATATGCGAGACGATGATAATGTTAGTTTCGCAGTTGATGATATTATTTTAGATAATAAAGTAGAAGTACCAGAAAGATTATATGAGATTACAGGTTCACTTGATGCAGATGGTGTACTTCAACCAACATTTAACTTTACTAACGAAATCCCAGTCTGATGTCTACAAATTTTCCACATCCAGGTATGAAAGTATTCATTGAATCTGATGCTCAGATTCTTGAATTTTTGGATACTAATGGAGTAGTTCAAACTGTTAAAAATGTAAATACTCCCGTTTCTAACTATGAGTATGAAGAAAGAGTAAATGAAGGAAAAAGAAGTATTCAAATTCTTAGACCAGAATATATTGGAGTGCTTGAAACTGACATGAGAAACATGATGCAATATAGTAGGTCTTCACAATATGTAAGTGGAACGGTTAAACGAACATATAACCCAAGAACAAATAGTTAATAAAAAATCCCCCAAATCCTGACAAGTCAAAAATTTGGGGGCATTTTTTTTGGGACCTTTTTTGAATTAAAAGTCGATTTTGGAATCAGGACTCCGCAAGTTTCTGGAAGTAACTCAGAGCATCATCCTCATCCTCGTCTGCTGAGGACGAACTGTTGTGGGTGATGTCTGGGGCATTGAAGTCCGCAGAAGGCATTGAGGGGGCAGGAGCAGTGCTCTCAGAGAAGTCACCACGACGTTCCCGTTCCCACTGTGCCTCTTCTTCCTGAGTCTCTTGGTCTTGGAACTTAGGAGTTACTCGGGTGTTACCAAGCACAAGGTCAAGACGCTTCTTCAGTTGGTCGTAAGACTTGAACTGGTCAGGAGCAATGAAGTCTTGCAGGTTATACAGTTTATTGTACAGTGCTTCCAGTTCATCATCATCACCTTCAAGAAGTGCAGACGGACGTGCAAACTCAGAAGAGTCATAGTTCCAGTAACCTGCAACTTTCTTCAGTTTCAGT
>CEPW01172575.1_pt1 | contig 25259 bp, 23 predicted proteins | sample 356211 | NCBI WGS metagenome assembly CEPW01 (sample SAMEA2620021, study PRJEB7988) | marine metagenome | biome: marine biome (ENVO:00000447); feature: deep chlorophyll maximum layer (ENVO:xxxxxxxx); material: "saline water (ENVO:00002010), including plankton (ENVO:xxxxxxxx)" | depth 25 m
CAGATTCTGAAGTCTTTACGTGATCATTCCTAACGATGTTACCATTTTCATCAACCTCTATATCTACACATAAGTGACGATAACTACGTCTATATTTTTTCTTGTGTTTTCTCCCAATTCGAGTCCCATGTTGTGGACCTGGACAAGAACCTGCTTCATAATAAGTTGAATGTTCTCCGCCAGCCAGAACCTGGTAGCCCATTATTATTTAGTAAATATTTTTTTTCGGGTATTATGTTAGATGAACTTTACACTGTTCTTAATAATTTGCCTGATAGTTTTTATAATTTTTTATACAAGACGTAAACGTGTAGAAAACATTACAGACACAAGATTTGTACAAAAATCAACTCTCTCTAAAAGTGAGTGTAAAGAATTCATAGAGATAGCAAAAAAATACAATCTCGAAACAAAACCCGATGGGGTTGATGATAAACCCGAATACCAGATTGATGTTTTAGATACAGGTGTGATAAATGAAGAACTATGGGCAAAATGTAGACTAATTTATCTTAACAAACTAAAACCAATTATCGAATCGACTCCGTGGATACCATCAGACCAAAGGATCAACTATATATTCTTGAGAAGGTACGAAAAAACTGAAAGATCGCATATCCCTATGCACACAGATGATAGTTATATAACTATGAGTATTCTATTATCCGATACCAAGGATTTTGAAGGTGGGGAACTATATGTTTTTGATTCAAAAGAGTCGATTGATATTGATAATTGGGATGATACATTTTACACACCAACTTCGAATCGTGAAAAATTTGTAAATTCTCACCCAAATCTCCCTATTCTGGATTATCAACAGGGGGATTTAGCTGTGTACACTGGTGGTAAAAATTATCATGGGACATTGCCCATGACAAGTGGTGAGCGTTATATACTTACATTTTTCTTCGATAAATCAAAGATTAATCAGTAAATTTTTTAACTGCTTCAATTGTTTTCTTCTTTTTCACTTCTAGCATCTCGGTCCTAGCTTTCATCAACATCCATATTATGACTATAAAAATAGCAAAAATTAATATCATTCTGTTAAGATCCATTATTTAATTTGTACTGATATTTTTTTCTCAGGTCATTGTAAAAACCATGGGAGGAGGTGGCAGTCAAACGGTTAACCAAACCTTCAACATGGATGTTGTGAACAAAAGTATCACAGAAACAATTACAAACTATAACCAATCTCTTTCTGCTGCTAACGATAACCGACAGAAAATGAAGGTTGTAATTGGTAATATGGGTCCATTATGTGATGTCAATCTTTCTCAAAAGATCGACGCAACATCACAAGTAAGTGCAGTAATGGAACCAACAACGCTAAATCAAGTACAATCAGCTGTATCAAATGAACTTACTGCTCAAGCGGCTGCAGCTATGGAAAAAACGACAGAGGCGGGAAATCTGCAATTTGGTGATAAACAAAACATGAACCAGGAGGTTAATATGGCGGTTGAAAACGTAATTAAAAATACATTTGAGACAAATACCGTGAATGACATAATTTCCACTATGGTTAACATACAAGACGGTGACCTGAAAATAGAAAACTGCAATGGTAAACTCGATTTTTCACAGAATGTCGTAGCCTCTTTGATGGCTGAAGCGATTACTAATGCTCTAACTACAAATATAGCTGAAAACGAAACCCTCAACAAACTCGCTGCGGCGACCGAGGCCGACCAGAAAACTGAGAACAAGGGTGTTGCTGATATCGTTGATTCTATTGGTGATGCTATTGCTGGACCCCTCAAATATCTCATCATCGCCTGCGTCATATGTGTATGTATACTCGTGCTTGGTGCAGCTGTCATGTTCCTGTCCCCAGCGGGTCAAAACATGGGTAGAAACGCTATGAGAAAGTTCTAAAAACCATTTGTTATAATTGCATCGACATTGAACCTATACATATATTCTAGTTCTTTGTCTTCTTTGTGTGTGTATGTGTACACCTTGATATCTTTCATTTTACAGTAAGATATGAAGTGATGATCTAAACATGTCCAATGTAGGACTACCGCTGTGAGACCCCTCGTTAACATGTCATACTCGTCATTAATAAATGTTGTTTCGAATGTGGATCCTTTTTGGAATTCCATAGGGAGATTATGAATTAACTTTCGATTGAAACTACAAAAAATTACGTTTCGTGTTGTTCTAGTTTTATAAAAATTTTCGAGTGCATTACAGATTTTAAAATCTGCACCTTTGAGGTCTAAAAGGAGTAATGTTTGGGAAATATTTGGGATTTGATCATACACATCTTCGAGTGTGCAAACTCCTAATTGTTTCAATTCGTTTAAACATAAATCACTTACGAATTGTTCTCCCACGTACACATCATGAAAAAGTACAATTTCTCCGGATCCACAAAGTTGTACGTCTATCTCAACTCCGTCATATGACCTATGAACAGCTTCTTGAATCGCATCAATAGTGTTATCAATACGGTCAATGGAGTATCCTCGATGAGCGATACACTTCATTAAGTTAAAGAGGTATTAAGTCTTTATATTAATGATTCTTAGTATCGATGTTGGTATAAAGAATCTAGCGATGTGCCTTCTCGATGAAGACAAAAACAACCTAGTTGTTGAGTGGGATGTTGATGGTATACCCCCTCAACATAGGGATGGTGTGTACGTCTCCATGAGAGATCATCTTGATGCTCGTCCATGGGTCCTTAATGCAAAGACCATTCTCATAGAAAAACAACCCGACCGCAACAAAAAGATGGTATCTGTTATGCATTTTCTTTATTCATACTTCATCATTAAATGCCCCAAATCTGAAACGATTCTTTATGATGCTCGACACAAAATCCCAGATGTTGCTGGACCAGGTAAGGCACAGTACAATAAGAGAAAGAAGGTTTCCATAGAGAGGTGTGAAGATTTTATCCGTAGCAATTCAATAAACTCTCATTGGATTGATACATTTGTGAAATCTAAAAAGAAAGATGACTTGGCAGATACTGTCATGCAGGCACTGTCATTCGTGAATAGGAAGGAAGTCATACCCGCTTCACAAAAGAAGAAATCTACAAAGTTGGTAGCGCGTCGACCAAATGAAAATCAAAAAGCTACTAAATATTCAAAATCAAATCTTGCTTGGATTTATTTAAACAAAGTTGAATGTGAAGTTCTAGAAAATAATAAAAGATTCATGAAAGACCTAAAGAGGTATTATCGAGATATCAATGAGTTGATTAAAGAAATTAAGGGTACATAAATCTATTTTTTCGTTAATTTAAAACCATACATACCAGGCATTGTTTCTGGTACAACATTAAAAGAAATACTAACACGTTTATCTGTATCATTTGAATGATATCCATGATAAAGATGTGATTCCCATAATAATAAGATCCCGTCATGTGGTTCGATGTGAGCGAAGCGCTCGCCAGTGCCACCTAATCTTAAATATGGTGCACTCTCAATATTTGGTTTATTAAATGTAAGAGGTGCATGCATTTCAGGTGTACAATTAACATAATATGTCCCAGATATCAGCGAATTCATGTGATTATGTGGCTTTTGGAAACCATCTTTTGAACAGTCATTTATCCAACACTGAGTGATGATTACATCTTCACAATTAGACCCGATGGTGTTATTTATATAATCAATACTACACCTTTTAATCCAATTATTAAAAGTTTCAAAGCCCGGGTGATCAAGTAATGATGATGTACTACGAGCTGGATCAAAATAATGTGTTAATTTGCCTGTTGCACTTTGTCTAATATGTTCTCTATTATTTTTATATTTATCAATTAAATAAAAACATAACTGTTTTAAAGATGTTCTGTGTTCATGATTAAAAATATAAGATCCAATTTTTTCAGGGAAAATTTCAAAAACATCAGATCTTTCCACCGGTTGAGGATCACTGTCTTGATGTGAAATCATGAATGGGGGAGCCATTCTATAGTCGTATACATGACTGTATATCATTCTTTAAGTTTATGTTACCTAAGTGAACCGATTAAAGACATAAATGAATAATTATTCACAATGAGTCTCACAATCCGAATGTCCGCTACTCCCAACAAGTCCAAACCCAGTATCGATAAGATCATCAAGAGTAATAAGAATCTTAGGGCTGCAGCACATTCTTCAAAGACAAACAGGAAACATCATCGTGTAACGATCGACCATCTTGATTCATTTTTGGATCTCATTGATGACGCAATCGATGTCATGAATAATACTACAGCTGAGATTGAAAAGTCACAAGAGAAACTTTATGAGTTGTACGACTTTTGTGGTGAGGTTCCAATGGATGATAGTTGTGATTATTAAAGATTAGAACGGATATATTGTTATAATGAAGAAAGTGTTAGATTATGGATTCGTTGAACTCGTGGACCACATGCCCCAAGAAAATTTAGATAAGGCCATAGTTGATGGTGCCCGTGTGAGTTATCAAACAGGTACCAAGACTACTCGCGGTGATCGTGGTCTTATCCGTTATCTTATCCGAAACTGGCACACGTCACCTCTAGAACTCGTAGTATTCAAATTTAGGATCAAGGCTCCAATCTATATCGCACGCCAGTGGCTTAGACACAGAACTGCCTCGGTTAATGAAATGTCTGCTCGGTACTCCATCGTTGATGAAGAGTACTACGAACCAGAGGTTATGCGTGGTCAATCTGCGGTGAATCATCAAGGCTCTGAGGGTGTGGTTGAACTTGATGAGACACTCAGTCAGGCTGTGTCCGAACAGTACAAACACGCCTTCAAGTTGTATGAGCAGTTGCTAGAGAAGGGTGTTTGTAGAGAACAGGCGAGAGGTGTTCTCCCTCAGTCAACGTACACTTCATTCGTGTGGAAGATGGATCTACACAACCTCATGCATTTCTTACAGTTGAGGATGGATCATCATGCCCAAAAGGAGATTCAAGAATATGCCACAGCTATCTATGAGCTTGTCAAACCCCTAGTACCCCTATCTATGGAGGCATTCATGGACTTCCGTGTCAATTCTATGCAGTTGACGGGACCCGAAATTGAAGCTATCGCGGATGGAAAAGCGATAGATTCACCAGGTGAGAGGAGAGAATTCGAAGAAAAGTTAAAACGGTTAAAAATTAAATGTCCTTAAAATACAACAAACACTATGTTCGCTATTACTGCATCCCCCACATGGTTCGCCAAAACTGACGACTTCAAAAAGATCGGCAAGAAAATCCAAAAACAACGAAAGACCGAGGTAGACAAAATTAAGGACAAGATTGGTGACATCGCCCGTGAAGAGCGCAAGCGTGTTCAGGAGATGTTCAAGGAACACCAAGATGTTATCAAGAAGGACAAGAAAACTAAGAAGAAGAAGAGTAACGCTAAAGAGATCGATCTTTACGAAAAGTAATCCAAATAGCAAGTCCAACGAGTAGAGCAGCAAGTGGTGTCCCGTTGAACCTCTCAGCTAATAAAGCACATATCACACTGTATTGAACTATCCTTATCTCCTGTCGTGTTTTAATCATTGATCTTTTCATCGCTGCTCTCGACCTCTCAAGACCGAGAACAGTCGAATTTATTTTTCCAATTTTAGATGGAATTTCCGTGGTATTCATGATGATTTCACTTATATCAAGAGACTCTAAAAACTGCTCTTGAATCATTGGTTCTAGGTATGTGAAATAATCAAAATTTGGGTCAAGTTGAAGACATATTCCCTCAATTAGGGAAAATGATTTCGCTAAATATACAAAACTTGTTGGTACAACAAATGGTTTTTCCATTGCAAGTTCGGCCGCCAACTCATCGTTCATGATAGCACCACCATCTAGGGTTTCCAAATACCCTAAGATGGTTTCAAAAAATACTTCAATGTCACTGACGTCTGAAGATGTTGGTACAATGACACCTAGCGTGATTAATATTTGAACAATACCCTTCGTGTCTCGTTTTATAATACACCCGAATAAGTCTGAGAAACCCTGTTTTAGTTCATCATCCAACTCGATCAATAAACCAAAATCGTAAAACACCAATTTCCCATCTTTGGAAATAGCCAGGTTACCCGGATGTGGATCACCGTGAAATAATCCACTGTCCATAGTTTGGATCACATATGAATTAACGAGTGCCTCACAAACTTTCTTCCGATTGATTTTTTTATTTCTGATCTCAGTGATTTTATCAGCCTCTACATATTCCATCACAATCATATCATCGGTACAATACTTCTTGTACACATATGGAACTTTTATCCAATCAATCCCTTTCAAACTTCTTCTAAACTTAATCGCATTTTCAACTTCTTGTCTGTAATCAGCCTCTCCAAGAAGATACTCTATAGAGTCATTAAGGACAAAGTTAGAACTAGAACCAGTATCTATACCAATAGACTGAATAAAGTCGAGAATCTTCTTGACATTGTTTGTGTCAGATATCATAGTCTCGAGAATACCGGGTCTTTTTAATTTTACAACAACCTTTTTACCATTTTTTAAGGTAGCTTTATGAACCTGTCCAATACTGGCCGATTTAAATGGAATCTCTTCAAAATCTTTGAATATATCTCTATTTACAACATCTTTTACAAGCTTAAAATCAAATGGTGGTACATTATCTTGGAGAGATTCAAGTTCTTTGGTAAATTCTGGTGGATAGAGGTCTCCTCGTGTGGACGCTATCTGTCCTAATTTTACAAATGTCGGGCCAAGGTCTAGAAGTTCACTTTTCGTCCATCGACCAAGCTCGGCCTTATCTTCAGTAAAGCGTTCTTTCCATAAATATTTGGCGGCAAATTTCCAAGTTTTCACCTTCTGATTTGGCGCCAACTTGACAGGTGGCGTCTGCATATTGACTATAATACTCAACATATCCTACATTACCCTTAGGATTTTTTCTATAAGCTAAAGATAGAATGAAGATTCATATCATCGGGGCAGGTCCAACAGGAATGTCTCTCGCATGGGAAATACTTAGATCAGGAGAAGAGCACGACGTCACTATATATGATAGGAAGGTATCAGCTGGTGGTTCTTGGTGGGAGCCCGATGTGGAAACACGGGATCTTCACGCACATAGAATTGTGTTTGATAAAGCATTTGTTAATACACAGTCGTTATTGTCTGAAATGAACATCGATTGGAATGAAATATTTCAACCGGTTGATAATAAAAAACATTTAAACTTTGCTTTAACATCTTTAAGTATAAAAGATTATGGAATTCTGATTTCTCTTTTTTCTCGAGTACTTGCACAACCTCAGAAATTTAAAGGTATATCTCTAAAAGATGCAGTAGGACCTTTAAGTGAGAAAGGTGGAAAATATATTGAACATTTACCACTTATCATGGATGGGGTTACATGGGATGTCATGAGTGCATATGAATTTGTAAAAAATTTAGATCATACCATACTTTCACAAATGTACACACAGAAGGAGTCGGGTAAAGTGATGTGTGATGCAATGGAAGAAGCACTCATCAACGCTGGTGCTAATTTTATTTTTGGTACAGAATTGATGAATGTTGAATATGGGGAGGATGATTTTGTTGCAACTTTTTCAGATGAAAGAACTATTGATGATGGAATGCTCTTTTTGTGTCTGGATAACAGTCCAGCTATGAAATTTTTAGGTGATAATTGGGGTCCTGACGCTATGAAACAATTACAAGGAAGTACATATGGTGCTATAAATGTTCTTATCGACTATGACGAAACACCAGTCATGAAAACCGATATCGAAATAGCAACTCAAACTAAATGGAACTTACAACCTAAAGTTCTGTTCGGTACCAATACCATATCATGTGTCATATGTGACCTCAGTGAAGAAATATTAACCTCCAATCCCGAAACCATAAAAGAAGAAGTTGTAAAACAACTTGGTTTACCCGAACCAGTTGAAATGAGAATTGGATGGGGTGCAGAGTGGGAGGTAGAAAAGGAGAGGTGGTCCTTTTCTCAATCTTCTGGGGTTCTCAGCCTTCATGGTCAACTCCCATTCTTTGGTAAATGCCCTAAAGTTGCGATGTGTGGTATGATGTCTCCCCGTGAAACTCCATACTCGAGTATTGAAGCCGGTACTGAGGTATCTAGAGCCCTAAGTCACGAATGTTTTGGAACAAGAAAACCACTAAAACCTCTACTTCTTACACAAGTCCTACTTTTCATTCTCGTGTTACTTATAGTTTTAATTTTAGTATATCGTAATAGAGATCAATGAAGTTTGTGGCTAAAGTTCATGAACCCATGTACGATTTCAATTCTAAAAAGTATATCCGTTTTATAATTCCTGCTAAAGTCTCGGAAATTATAGAACGAATGCATACAAATAAATGGCACTTACTTACAAATACACATATTGATAATCCTCTCGATGGACATATTCTTACTGTGAAGGTACCATTTCGTTACAGGCGAGTGATGTGCAACGTCAAAGGACGTCCTATTCAATCATGTAAACAAGCTGACGAAGTAGAAATTGAAATTAAATTCAAAGGAGCTTGGAATGTTGGTAATTACTGTGGTTTCTCTTGGATACTAGAAAGTTTTTCATCCGGGTAAATCCGCCCCATTTCAGCTGGAAGGGTGATAGTAGACAAACCAGAATCCTTGAACCCTTGAAATGTTCGAAGCATACCTTCAAGGCGAAGGATTTCTTTTTGCATATCTTCTATTGATGTCGCAATTTGTGTGATATTCTCTTCCACGTCAATGACAGGCATTTTACTCATTTAAAGTATATATTCTTTAAATGAGTATAATAGGATGACAACCCTGACAAGAACAGGGTATCTTGTAGATACAGGTCCAATCCAAGAAATTAAAAAAGAATTAACGGTAAGACCCATCGTAAATGGAGATTTTGGATTTCCTCCACCGCCTTTCAAAGTTTTCAAACCAGCTAAGAATGGAGTCTGCGTTCCCAGATTCTATGGAACTTCTAAACTTGGAGAACCTAAATATGACAAGCGACCAGAACCTATCCGAATTCAAACTAAGTTCGCAGGACAACTTCGGGATGCTACACACCAAAATGAAGCATTCGGAGCAGCTATTAAAGCAGGGCATGGTGTCCTTTCTTTACCATGTGGCTATGGCAAAACGACGGTATCCCTGGCCATAGCTTCTAAACTTGGATATCGCACGATGATTATCGTACATAAACAGTTTCTCGCTGATCAATGGAGAGAACGCATTCAACAGTTTTGCCCGGGAGCCACTATAGGAGTTGTTCAACAAAATAAAAAGGAGGTTAATTGTGATTTTGTCATCGCTATGCTTCAGTCTCTTTCCCTAAAAGAATACAGTTTCTCAGATTTTGAAAGTATAGGTACAGTCATTGTTGATGAAGCACATCACATTTGTGCTAAAGTTTTTAGTCAGAGTCTGTTTAAACTTTGTCCACGACATATCTATGGTCTTTCTGCTACACCTGAACGAAAAGATGGTCTAACAAAGGTTCTTCATTGGTTTATGGGACCCACTTTTTTTGCAGTTGAACGAAAAAATCAGGGACAGGTTGAGGTATTTCCCGTCGTATTTGATTCACCAAATTATAAGAATCCACCTCCATCTATGAGAAACGGTAAAATATCAATGCCAAATATGATAACAGAACTTATTGAAGATAGGGCCAGAAACAAAATGTTAGTAGAATTAGTAAAAAAGGCATCATCCGGTACCCGTCAACTTCTAGTACTCAGTGATCGTCGTTTTCATTGTGAATTTCTTCACCAACGTTTTCCTAAAACGTCTGGTCTATACATGGGTGGTATGAAAGAAGCTCAACTCCAAGAGTCATCCAAGAAAAAGATTATTTTTGCTACGTTTAGTCAGGCACATGAAGGTTTAGATATTCCAACACTAGATACAGTTATTTTAGCTTCTCCTAAATCTGATATTACACAAAGTATTGGTAGAATTATGAGAGAAACAAAGGGAAAGAAAAATGAACCCCACATCTACGATGTTCACGACCCATGGTCTGTCTTTACAGCAATGTATTATAAACGAATGAAAGTGTACCGTCAAGGTGGTTTTAAAATACATGGTAAAAACGTAGAAGAACCTAAGAGTGCATTCCCTCAGGGAAAGTGTCTGTTTTTATAATCTAAACATCTATTAAATGTCGGGTGCATTAATACAGTTGGTCTCCAAAGGAGTTCAAGATGTGTATCTTACCAGTGATGAAGGTCATTCTTTTTTTCGTATGAAGTTTACGAGACATACAAATTTTTCTCAGGCTCCAAAATTGATTAAATCGTTGACCCAAACTGACAACTCAATTACTATACCAGTTTTAGGTGATATCATTAATGGTATTTGGTTTGAGAAAGTCGGTGTAGATGCAGTAAACATGTCTTCTAATCTTTTTTATAATTCCACTATCGAGCTTTATATAGGGGGTCAAAAAATAGATTCTCAACATTTTGATTATTACTCGGATATATGGCACAATTATATGTCTGACACATGGACTAAGACACAAGAATTGAATAACAAAGTTTCTAAATCCAATCCAGCATTTCTCCCACTTCATTTCTTTTTTTGTGATCATAAGGCATTCTTACCCCTTCTAGCATTACAACATCATCAAGTTGAAATTAAAGTCAATTTTGATGACACATATTATAATGATTCAGTTCTAAATCTTACAGATGCACAAAAACGAATTAATGTATACGGTAACTATATTTACCTGGATAAAGAAGAACGAGAATCTCTCGTGAATCGAAGTCTCGATTTTATCGTCACACAAACACAACAGATAGTTCTTCCAATGGAGACTGTGTCCAATAACGCTCTAGGGGGTGGTGATAATACATTTGATATTTCATCGTTTAATCATCCTGTTAAATCACTCTTTTTTGGATTTGGTGCATTAAGTGATGATTTTGCGAACGATCGTTTCACATTTTTATCTGGTGATATCCAAATCAACGGAACCCCGATCCTTGAAAAGATGTCTCCAAATTATTTTCACACAGTACAAAACTATTATAAATCATCGTACGGTGCGAGCGATTTTGTCCACGAAACCAACGTACTTTTCAATACAAGGTACTTCGCGTATCACTTCTGTCTAAATGCTTCTGAATATAACCCCTCAGGAACCCTAAACTTTAGTCGTATCGATAATGCCAAAATTTTATTACGGGGTGTGGAGAAGGGTAATCTTAGACCAAATGATCAGGAGTTAAGTATATACGCAGTGAACTATAATGTTCTAAGAATCAAGGACGGTTTAGCCGGAATTTTATTCGGTAATTAAAGTATAGATGGGTAGAACAGCTCGTTTCGATCAGGTTTTTGTAACCAGTCTAGACGCAGACCCAGTCGAGCAAGATGTCCTTACTGACGTAAAAAGTATTATTACAAAAGAGATTGATGTCGAAACTATCACAGCAGAGAAATTTGCTATTTCTAATACAAATCCCACAAAGAATATTTCTATAGGTTCAAATATTTTTGTAGAGGATACAGCAACGAATATCGTTCTTGACGTTACCAAGGGTGTTCGTACCGAGCGTTTGTATGTGAATGATAAGATTGGTATTTCGGCACCGGGTGCTATCAATGAATTTCAGATTGGACCAAATAATGAATTCATTATTGACCGTAGAAATGAGCATTTAGTTACCGCACAAGGTAACGTTTCAGCTACAAATGTTCTAGTTTCAAATATTATAAATGTTAGCGATGTATTTATCGTTGATAATGATGCATCGAATGTGTTGGTGGTTGACGGAAATACACATTCTACAAATTTATCAGTTGAAAATTTCTTGAGTGTGGGTAACGGTGGTGCTGATTATGAGCCGGGTTCAAATGTAGCAGTTTTTGATGGTGCAAATGTTGTGATTAGCGATGGTATTTTAACAGTAAATGGTAATCTAGTTGTGAATGGTAACGCATTCATAACTGAAAGTGCACAATACCAAACAGTTATCAATCTAGTTGTTGAGAATAATGTGATTCAACACGGGAAAACAAATAATAAAAATGCGCCGTTCGACAATGCTTTACTAATGACAGAGGGTGGTGATGGAAGTGTTTCAAATCTTGTATTTGGATATCAATTTTCAAATAATGAATACGTTCTTGGTCGAACTCAGATGTCACCGGAACTAACAAGGATTACTATGGATCAATCTAACACCGTCAATCTTCACGTGTACGGGCAGTTATTCACGGATGGTAATGTAGCTGTAGCAAACACTAATCGATTTCACACATTATCTGTAGGCTCAAATGTATATTTTGATGATGTGAGTTCGAATCTATTCGTAACTACCGGAAATGTGTCCATCGAAGGTAACGTAGTAGCGGGTGGTATAAGGATTGGAAATCTTTTAGACCTAAATCCAGAGGCTACTGTACCAATTCTCATTAATCAAAATATTAAATCAAATGCGATTACAACTACTGGTTACACACATACAGGTATTGCTAATACCGCACCACAAAATACATTGTCTGTGGGTGCGAAGGTATTTGCAAATATGGTAGCAGCAAACACCTTGACAATTTTAGGTAATACAACGACAACAAATCTTTTTACAGAATCAATTTATTCAGATGCAAACGTATCTATACATGCAGATAGATTCAGCGGTGGAACAGTTACATCAAACGCACTTGTTCTTAAATCCGGTCCCACTGTTTCAAATATAAGCTCAATCGAAATATTTGGAGCCCAGTTTTCAAACACACACCAAATAATCAAAATGAGTACAAAAAATACAGAAAGAATTAGGATTACCCCTGAGGGTAGATTAGGTATATCGAATACCGAACCAAGTGAAATATTAACAGTTACGGGTAATGTCCATACACCTGGTGGGGATGGTTTTATTTATGGTAATACATGGGGAACAACTGGGAAAACGAGTTCTCGTATGTATTCAACTGGACTTGAAAACAGAATTGAGAATATTGTAGCTGAAAATAAGGGTCTCAACATTTATGCGAGTAAAACTGCTACAATGGGAGCACCAAAGTTAACTATCCTTGAAAGTTCAAACGTTGGTATAGGAACAGCTACACCCAAGGGTATATTACACACATCTGGGGGTACAGTATTTATCAACGATGAAATTGCTAATCATGGAACATACAAACACCTTGGAACTCCACTCATTGTTTCTAATGCAACTGCGGTTTCAGCAGATTTGACAGATTTCACAAAGGTTTTGGAACTTTGCAGAGAAGGTGGAACCGCGGGTAGTGATGGTGTGAGAGCAACATTCAAAATGGGTAAACATACAGCGGTTTCAAGTGGTACAGCCAATTCACAACTTGATTTGTTTTTAGCGAGTACAAATTACGAAACGGAGGTTGACGTGCTATCAATTCGAAGTGATGGTCGTGTTGGAATAGGCACAACTCTCCCAACAGCTCATTTAGAAATACACGCTACGGGTGTAGCCAACCCCCTAACAAATGGTTTGTTGGTACATAATTTCGATGGAGCATCTGGTGATGCTATCATAACAGCAAAAAATCGTATACTCGCAGGTAATGTATTCACCTCTTACATCCAAACGAACGCAGGAAATAACTCCAGGGGTTGGTCAACAGGTGTAACTGGCTCAAACTCAGATTTTAGAATCACACAAAATATAGAGAATAATAAAGATTCTTCAACCGTGGGTCTCTACATAGATGGTGCCAATGGGAGGGTAGGCTTAGGTACCGATTCACCCAGAGGTGCCCTAGATGTGATAGGTAATGTAGTCATAGGTAATGATCTTACATTCGGTGGTCTCACTGGTGACACGTTTGGCAACACAAAGCTTGTAGAAAGACGTTATAATGTAGATCAAGCAAGGAATGAACTTGTAATATTCAAGGGTAATGACGGAGATACAACCAATGGTCCTGATAGAATTCGACACATTGCCGCGGAGCACGTTTTTCAAACCTATACATCAACTGGTGAATCTTTCAGTGATCTTGTAGATGATGATGCTACGGGTGATGTACCATTGTGTATCACCAATCAAGCCGGTATTGTCGTTATTGGTGGTAAACGTTCAGACGCGGCAGGACGTGGTTCAAATACAAAACTCGTAGTAAACGGTGATATCGAGTTCGCTGGTGGTGGTGCGTTCTCACTGACTGGTATAGCATTCGTTACTACTAACCCCTCGGATGGATCTGACTCTGTCAACAAAATTAGAAGTATTCTAGATGGAAGTCAGCGTCGTCATCTTACGTTTACTCACCAAGTTGGTAATGGTGATTCTGAATATGCCCGTTTCGACTCAGTTGGTAGACTTGGTATAGGTACAACAGTTGTAGACTCTAATGTACATATTTATAACGCAAACACAACTGATCAAACACTCCTAAAACTTGAGAGTCCTGGGGTGAACAAAGAAACTGGTATGCTCATATACACTGGTGAGGGTGAAGGTGGATATCTCAGAGGATTCAGTAACTCTGAAAATGGGACTACAGGTCTCATTATGGGTGTCGCGAATAATAGTACTCTCACAAACTCTATTCATGTGATTAACTCGAGTAATGTTGGAATAGGAACAGATTCACCCGGTCAGAAGCTAACCGTAAATGGTATAGCTCGTGTGGAAAGTGCCTCAAGTAACGCGACAATCGAACTCACGACAACCGCCGGAAGTTCCAATATTTACTCGGATACTACAGGTAATGTACACATTAACTCGATTTCAGCTGCACCATCAGTATTCCTCAACAGTAATGTAGAGGTCATAGGTGATTTCACTGTAGCCGGTGCCCTAGATTTGGGTAACCAAGTCGGTTTAGGCCTCTCAGGTGAAAATGCGAATACGACACTCCATGTTAATGGTGGTTTCGTCACAAACTCTGACCAGGTGGCGACGAAAAAGTACAGTCGTTCTACTACAATTACTACTGGTAATGGTCAGGATATATGCTTTACATTTAGACCAAATACATTTTATGCTAAAATCATAGCGGTATTACGTGAACCAACTGATGTACGCAACACAAGTACGATGATTATCGAGGCATCTGGTGGTACACACGATGGAACCACGGCTTCTATGCACGATATAGCCCTTGGACCAGTGACCGTGTTTGGTGCTACAAACTCATACCCATGGAGTCCCACTGTATCGGTCGGTACAAGGGGACTTAGCATAGAACCAAACACATTGAATCGACCAAGTTATTCATACGATTTATCAGTTGAAGTCGTATCTGGAGTTAACGGTGGACTTTCTAGAATAAGTCACAGACGAACCAACGGTCAGACCGGACTTGACAATGGGACTGGTGGTCAAGATTTATTAAGTGCATTCACATATTAAATTTACTACGAGGGAGGGTGGTACCCCGCGGTAGATTAAACATTTACGCCCTGATGGAATCAGAGATGGCTAGTGCAACTACGCCAACAATGAAAGCCATGATGACGTAATTTAATTCAGTTTCTTCGCGGCCGACCTGGGACTTTACAGGTTCGGCCTTTGCCTCAGCGACAACTTCTTGCTGTCGAACGGGAGGCTCTAAATCCTCCAGCGGACAATACGCTATCATTTATATATATTTAGAGATTTATTTCGGTCTTCTTCTTTCGACGAGTTCTCTTGGGTTTAGCTGCACCAACATTGACCTCCTTGACCTCACCCCCAGTGGAATCACCAGAGATGGACATGATATCAGAGAGATCATCATCCTCCTCAACAGGCTGGGGCGCCGAGGGTCCCTGTCCCATTGAGGTATTCATTGGGGGTGGGGGAGGCATCGAAATGCCACCCATGAGGCTTGAAATGTCAAGTCCGGGTCCCTGCATCTCATACTGCCCTGAACCACCCACGGGTGCATCAACGGCGGGTCCACTAGTGTCACGGGTAGTGTTTTGAACCGCCGCCATCATATTCTTCACCAAGTCTGGATTCTGCTTAATAACATCATTCATGTTTGGCATCACCGATTTGAACATACTATTGGTAAGATGGAACATCATTGCTGAGCCACCCAACATCATAATCAGTTTGACCTCTGGTGCAACGCTGACCTTAGATCTGTATTTCACATATAATTCCTCAAATACACCATCATAATCATCAACATTCTCCATAACAGACTCAGACCAACCCTCGAGTTGAATCTCAAATGGGTTATACCTCTTATTCAAAAATTCAAGCCCAGTTACACAGGCGACCAACATACGGCGAGAGAATCGAATTGATTGTTCAACATCTATACTGTATGTAATCCTCTTGACCTCTGATCTGAGTTCATCAACGTTCGAGTAAGCGTTCAACCTCTTGTTTACTGCAAATCCCTTCTTCTCAAGTCGAGCTAATTTGTTAATAAGATCCGACTTCTCTTCATCAATTGAAGTGTACCCCTTCGAGGGTTGTTCACCCTGGTCACTATGACCGGGGCCCATAGGTTCATCATCGTCGAACATCATTGGTTCATCCTCGCCATAATCAATTTCCTCATCCTGTGGAGGCTGAGTTGGGGCACTTTGTTTGTTGGGATTCACAAAAGCATCCATAGCCTCCTGACCCTGAAAAGACTGTTGAGGTCTTTGCATAGGCCTTGTGGGTCGAGGGACAGGTTTTGGTCGTGGGGCAGAAATTTGAATTTCATCCATCAGGGCCTGTTCATCGGCATCTAATTTCATCACAGTCGTCTGACCCCTATCGAGTACGATTTCTTCGTCCATCTACTGTCTGTATAGAAACTAAGAAAATCTCTTTAACGCACTTTAATTAAAAAAATCTAAGTTTAATATAAAATGCTTAACCTCAACAAGACCAATCGCAACGGCCTCATGGCCATAGCAGTTTTGATGACCCTCATCTTCGTTCTGTCTTTTATGTCTGCGAAGACCGCGAATTATCAACCCAGGCCAATTACCATTACAACCGTCAGTGAAGAATCTCTCTTCGACCTCAAGCCAGACCTTGAATGCACCGCTGGTTCAGGGAAGGAGGACAGCCCTTACTCTGTTGGTCTTACCCCAGGTGGTCTTTGTGGTGCCCAAAAACTTGTAGGTGATCATGCCGGATATGAGATCGCGGATGGAATTGGTGGATCTTTAATCTAAGCTAATGATATATGGCTTTAATCACATCGCCGACGGATATGATTCCCGATCTAAACTATGAATATCATACCATCACAATTGATACTCTTAATCAGACTAGCGCGAACACATGGACCTGTTTTTTGACTCAGCCTCTAAAAAATGTTGTACAGGCTCGACTTCTAGCCGCTCGGATTAATACAGTCACACCGGCTAATGGAAGTGAACATTGCTACATTTCTATTGATGAGTTGAATTCTACATTTAATGATCGCGCTACCAATGTTTATGAAGGTCAAGACTCACTAAGTGTGCTTCGAAAATCTTTTGCTAGTATTGTTACTACAGATGATACTGGTATAATAAGTTTCAAAGATGATTACCCAATTGCTGTGCAATACGTAAATCCTATTCGAAAAATTGATCGTCTCACTATCAATATTCGTAATCAAAGCGGTGTTCTTATAACACCACCAAATCCCGCCGAAAATAATTTTTTGGTTATTCGTTTCGTCTGTATAAAACCCAACCTGTAATTTTTCTCCCCTTAAATTAGTATTACCATGTCTGCAGGTGTTGTTCAATTGATTGCTATAGGTGCCCAGGATAAATATATCATGGGTAATCCTGAAATATCTTTCTTCAGTTCAACATTTAAACGCCATGCTAATTTTTCACAATCCGTTGAAAAACAAACCATCCACGGAGCGGTGAAAAACAATTCTATGTCTAGCGTCCAATTTGAGAGATCTGGCGATCTTCTCAGTTATGTATATTTTACACTCGATGACAAAACCCAAGCCCTCGATATTCAACGATGGGACACCATTATTGATAAAGTTGAGCTTTTAATAGGTGGTTCCGTTATTGACACCCAAGATAGTGCCTTTACAGAAAAGATTGCTATCGATACATTTGCACAAAATGTATCTAGGAGTGCAAACGGTACACACCCCGGTATTTCTGCGCGTTCGTTTTTTTACCCTCTCAGGTTCTTTTTTTGTGAGGGGCCACAATGTGCTCTACCCCTCGTAGCTTTAAACTACCATAATGTTGAAATTAGGATATATTGGGCTACAGCTGCTGCAAATTACAATGTTGAATGTTATGCAAACTACTATTACCTCGATAATGAGGAGCGTGGTCAGGTTGCATCTAGAAAACACGATCTCCTCATAACACAAGTCCAAAAGAATATTCCTTCAGGTACTTTAGTTCAAGAACTCACGTTTAATCATCCAGTAAAATATTTAGCATCCTCGGATACAACAACTGATGGTGCCCTCACATCTCCGACAAATAAAGTTAAATTAAACATAAATGGTCTCGATGTAAATAACTATAAATGGGGTAAACCACATTTTATAGACGTCACGAGTTATTATCACACAAACTTCGTAACTTCTCCAGATTTCTTTCTTTATTGTTTCTGCCTCTCAACATCCAGCTTACAGCCCACAGGAACACTCAATTTTAGTCGTGTATCGTCAGCTAGTATCATGAGTGAGTCTATGAAGATTAATGACCCAATTTATGCAGTAAATTACAATATTTTGAGAGTGGAAAATGGAATGGCTGGTTTACTTTACGCAAATTAAAATACAAACTTATACTAAATGGTCAAGACATTACCAACTGTTGAGAGGTCAACCCAGATTAGGTTTGGTAAACACGCTCAACAGGACCAGGGTGAAAACACGATCGTTCTAAATGCGAGTAATACCGCGGTTGATGCATCGACAGGTGGGGCTGTTTATGTATCACCGGTTCGTTATAGACCCGACTATGAAGGTAATTCTGAAATTGTATTGATGATGTATAACACTACAACAAAAGAGTTAACCCAATCCGGAGAATCAGCGCAAGATGTCATAGGTAATCAGGGTTTTCAAGCTGTAACTAATCAAGGTAATACAACTTCTAATAATCTAATTTTTTATAATAATGTAGCTGCATTTGTAACCACCGGTAATGTGGGTATAGCCAATTCCTTAGCTTCTCATACTTTGAGTGTAGGTTCCAATGTTTACATTGATGATACAGGTATAAATGTGTTAGTTGCTTCCGGTGGGGTTGGCATCACAGATACAACCTCTTCAACCTCTGCCACAACCGGTGCTCTTAAAGTTGCCGGTGGTATCAGTACCGAAGAAAACTTAAATGTTGGTGGCGCCACAGATGCTTCATCTAAAACCACTGGTGCTTTAATTGTCACCGGTGGTGTGGGTATTTCTAAAAATATTCACGCTTTACATGCTAATTTTGAAGATGTCGAAGCTGATAGTGTTACTATTACCGACACTACGACTTCATCCTCAGAAACTACAGGTGCTCTCAAGGTTGCTGGTGGTATCAGTACTCAAGAAAACCTGAATGTTGGAGGTGTTGCCAAAGTAATATCTGCAACCGATGCATCCTCTAAAACCACCGGTGCTCTAATTGTCAGTGGTGGTGTGGGTATTTCTAAGAATATTCACGCTTTAAACGCTAATTTTGAAGATGTCGAAGCTGATAGTGTCAATATTACAGACACCACACCATCTAACAATCAAACCACTGGTGCGTTAAAGGTTGCCGGTGGTTTAGGTGTAGCCGGAAACGTTCATTGTGGTAATCTCACACTCACCGGTAATTTAACAGTTACTGGAAACACAACGGTTTTTAATTCAAATAATCTTGTAGTTCAAGATGCCATAATTGAACTTGGTAAAGGTAATTTAGCCGGTTTGGACACTGGTTTAGTTATGAATAATCCCACAACAGGTGGAAATAAGGGTAACGTCGCTATGATTTACGATTTCTCTACATCCAACCTTGAAATTGGTCATACCCTCAATAGTGCTACAGATACTGTTATTGTCATGAATACAGCAAACACACTCCCAGTAAATATAAACGGTACTCTAGGAGTCACAGGTTCAACCACATCTTCATCTAAAACCACCGGTGCGGTGACCATAGGTGGCGGTTTAGGTGTTGTGGGTGATATTCACGCTACACATGTCAACTTCGAAGATGTTGAGGCTGATAGTGTTACTATCACTGATAACACTACATCCACTTCAGCAACCACTGGCGCCCTAAAGGTTGTGGGTGGTATCAGTACTCAAGAAAACTTAAACGTTGGTGCTGTTGCTAAGGTAATATCTGAAACCGATGCCTCTTCTAAAACCACTGGTGCCCTAATTGTCAGTGGTGGTGTGGGTATTTCGAAGAATATTCATGCTTTACATGCCAACTTCGAGGATGTTGAGGCTGACAGTGTTACCATAACCGACACTACTACCTCAACCTCGGAAACTACTGGTGCACTCAAGGTTACAGGTGGTATAAGTACACAAGAAAACCTAAACGTTGGAGGTGTTGCTAAGGTAATATCTGCAACCGATGCCTCTTCTAAAACCACCGGCGCACTAATTGTCACTGGTGGTGTAGGTATTTCTAAGAATATTCACGCTTTACATGCCAATTTCGAGGATGTTGAGGCTGACAGTGTTACCATAACCGACGCTACTACCTCAACCTCGGAAACTACTGGTGCACTCAAAGTTGCTGGTGGTATAAGTACCCAAGAAAACCTAAATGTTGGAGGTGTTGCCAAAGTAATATCTGCAACCGATGCCTCTTCTAAAACCACCGGTGCCCTAATTGTCACCGGCGGTGTAGGTATTTCGAAAAACATTCATGCTTTACACGCCAATTTTGAAGATGTTGAGGCTGACAGTGTTACCATAACCGACACTACTACCTCAACTTCAGTGACTACTGGTGCACTCAAAGTTGCTGGTGGTATAAGTACTCAAGAAAAGCTAAATGTTGGAGGTGTTACGAAAATTTGGGACGATACAGCATCTACTTCTAAAACCAGTGGTGCAGTTCAAGTTGTCGGTGGTTTGGGTGTAGGTGGTGCCATATTCGGTAATTCAGGCAATTTTGATGGTAATATTACAGTAGCTGGTGATTTGATCGTTTCAGGTAATACAACCAGTCAAGGGCAGAACAGTCTCACAGTTTCAGATCCTACAATCGAAGTTGGTATCGGTAATGTAAATGGTGCCGATGTTGGTATGATTATGAATAACCCCCTAACAGGTGGGCATAAGGGTAATGTCGCAATCATTTATGATTTCTCGGCATCCAACCTTGAAATTGGTCATACCCTCATGAGTTCTGCCGATTCCGCTATAACAATGAATACAGCAAACGCACTCGCAGTAAATATAAATGGTAGCCTAGGAGTCACGGGTTCAACCACATCTTCCTCAAAAACCACTGGTGCAGTAACCATAGGTGGTGGTGTAGGTATTTCAGGTGCTTTGTTTGGTGCTGCCGCCACCCTAGATGGTGTGGTGACTCTAACGGACGATACTACTTCAACCTCAGCTACAACAGGTGCCCTCAAGGTTACAGGTGGTATAAGTACCCAAGAAAACCTAAACGTTGGAGGCACCACAGATGCCTCCTCTAAAACCACTGGTGCCCTAATTGTCACTGGTGGTGTGGGTATTTCTAAGAATATTCACGCTTTACATGCCAATTTTGAGGATACCGAGGTGGATAGCCTCAATGTGACTGATACAACAGCATCCAGTTCTACCACAACCGGTGCAGCAAAGATTGCCGGCGGTCTAGGTGTAGCTGGAAATGTACACAGTAGTAATATTTTCGCGGGCTACGATCTAGATTTGACATCCTATGCAGGAAGAGCCGCTATAGGTTTTATGGGACAGACTAATCACGCTTCTTTTGCACACATTGACAATAATACTACAGTAAATTATGCAATTAAACAAACAGAGGGTGGTACTACACATCTCAATGCGAAAGATGGTCAACACATTCGTTTAAATATAAATAACAGTGAAAAAGCCAGAATTACGAGTGGTGGTAATTTCTTTGTTGACACTGATACACTTTATGTGGATGCAGCAAATGATAGGGTTGGTATTAATAAAGCATCACCCGCGTACGCCCTCGATGTTGATGGTGATATTAACTTCACAGGTACTTTCCGAGAAGACGGTAATCCCTTTATTAGTACACCATGGACAATTGAAACAAGTCCAGATGCATTGAGTTATACAGCTGGAAATGTGGGAATCGGAGCCGCTAACCCAGAGGCAAATCTACATGTAACAGGTAATGCATTCATAAGTTCTACAACGGATGCCACTACAACCGTAACAGGTGCACTCATTGTTGCGGGTGGTATGGGTATTGCGAAAAAGATTGTTGGTCAACATGCCAGCTTCGAAGATGTCACGGCGACTAGTGTTACTGCCTCTGCTATGGTAAAGGGTGCTACCATTTCGGGGACCAATGTATATGGTACCCTAGCTGGGGCTAATACAGCAGCCGTGACTACCCTAACAGCCTCTGGTATGGTAAAGGGTGCTACCATATCGGGTACCAATGTATATGGTACTCTAGCTGGGGCTAATACAGCAGCTGTAACTACCCTAACCGCCTCCGGTATGGTAAAGGGTGCAACTATCTCGGGAACCAATGTATACGGTACCTTAGCTGGAGCTAATACAGCAGCTGTGACTACCCTAACTGCCTCTGGTATGGTAAAGGGTGCTACCATCTCAGGGACTAATGTGTATGGTACTCTAGCTGGGTCTAATGCAGCAGCTGTTACTACCTTATCAGCCTCGGGTGTGGTGACCCTAACAGATACAACTGAATCGACATCATCAACTACGGGTGCTCTCAAGGCAGCTGGTGGTGTCGGTATAGCGAAGGATGTGTACGTCGGGGAACGCGCCTATGTCACAGGGGGTCTCATTACAAATACTGGAGGTTTTGGAAAAAAGACATACTCATATTCGGCTGATTTGGGTAGTGGTGCGAGTGTAGCAAATGCGACGTATGTTCTCGATTTTACAAATCACGCCTTCCATTCTAAAGTTACAGCGATGTTGATCGAATCAGATGATGAAATTAGTACAATGACATTTGATGTTATTGGTGGTAAAATTGGGGGTTCGGGTAACTCCGCATATGCCCCAGCCTTGGGTCAAATCAATATCATTAGTACCAGTACCATGAATACACCTTGGGACTCAACAATAGCAACATCCCTCACAGGAACAACTGTGACAATCAAACCAGCTAACGCGTGCAGCGGTGTGGTTCGTTTCAATATCTTTGTTGAATACCTGTCCCATGAAACAGCAGGACGGCTTACGAGTATCACAAATAGTGGAACGGGTGCAGGTACTGGGGATTTCGGCTATTAAACTATACATCCAAAACTTTTCAAACATCATTTTTTTAGGAGCGTTCCAGACTGCTAAAAAAATTATAGAGTTATATTAGATGTCGAATAAAACAACATTTACGGGTGAAGTTAATATCCCATCAACTTCTAGTTATAAAATTGGTGGTAGTGCCGCTCCATTTATGCGAGTAGTAAGCAGCACAGCTGTCAACACCGGTGCGGCTGGATCGACTCCAGGTATAACAGTAGGAGGTAACGCGAGTGCTGGATCAATTACATTCGCGTTACCGAGGGGTAACCAAGGTGCTAATGGTGCTAATGGTAACCCGGGTCCTCCAGGTAACCAAGGTCCTCAAGGTAACCAAGGTCCTCAAGGTAACCAAGGTCCTACAGGTAATACGGGCAGCTCGGGTGGGAACATAGGAACACATACTAATGGTAATATACATACAAATGCTTATTTTAGATCTAATGGGTACGCCTATATAGATGGTCACAGAGCCTATGTATTCTATGCACAGTACAATCGTCACGGGAAGGGCTACCCGGGTGGATCTTTTAGTGGGTATCACGGAGATGACCATTATGTTCAACAAGTTAATTACTGGAACCAGCCATATGGTTGTTATACGAACTATTTCTTCCGTTCTGGTGGTCTAATGGTTAGGTCTGATAGTCGTCAGAAAAAAGAAGTAACTACTTTAGATACAGAAACATGCTTAAACAAAATTAAAAAGATTAGACCTGTTAGTTATTTAGATAGATCTACTGAACGTTTCTCGTTAGGATTCATCGCCCAAGAATTGAAAAAAGAATTAAACGTTGCAGTTGATCAAAGGGGGAATGATTTTGTAGAAAATTTACAACTAGGGGGGAAATTTTCAAATAAACGAGGCCCGGTGTACGCAGATGTAGATAAAAAACAAGAAGGACCTTGGTACCTGTATACTTTCACACTTGCAGAAGGTGTGGAGTGGCCAGATGTAAATCCACTAGTCTTGAGGGATAAAAGTGATGATACGTGGCAGGTCGAACAAATTAAATTTATATGTCCAGATAATAAAGAATTTGAATCGATAAAGAATTTCAGTGTAGCGGTGCATGATTCTAGATACTGTGACCAACCAAAAGAGAGATCTGTAGACCTTCTAATCCCAGTAAAGACAGACGAATACTCTGGTACAAAAGCAGATCCAAGAATAGTTATAGATGAAGACGAACTATATTTTTTAGAGGGAACAAGGGTTGATGACTATCACAGTATTAATTATAACGAGGTATTCACTGCACTCACAGGAGCTGTTCAGGAGCTTGATAAAAAGCGAGTGTCAAATCAGAAACGAATAGATGCATTAGAAAGTAAAGTTTAAATTTTTTATGAGCGTTTCAAACTTCTAAAAATATTCTGGAGTTATATCAGATGACGAATAGCACTACATTTCCAGGTGAAATTAATATTCCATCAAATACTACGTATAAAATTGGTGGTAATGTAGTTCAAGTGTTGGCTGATAGCGATGCCATAAGTGTTACTACGGGAGACCCCGGAACAAATGCAAGTGTAACATTGGGGGGTAACGCGAGTGCTGCGACGTTGGCATTCACAATTCCTAGGGGTGATGCTGGTAACACCGGTAACAACGGTAACCAAGGTCCTCAAGGTCCTCAAGGTAACCAAGGTCCTCAAGGTAACCAAGGTCCCGCAGGTAACCAAGGTCCCGCAGGTAACCAAGGTCCCGCAGGTGGCGGGACGTACCACGTCAATGGAAAGATCGAAGCCAATGGATATTGCAGATCGAATGGATACCAGTACTTAGATAATGCCGGTGGTTCACGTACTTTCTATGCCAATTACAATACATACGGTAATGGTGCAAGTTATAATAATGCTATTGGTTGGTACATTTACTACCAGGCTCGTATGGGTGGGATTATGGTCAGATCTGATGAACGTTCTAAGGAGGATATAAAGACTTTAGATACAGAAAAGGCTCTAAAAAAAATTAAT
>CEPW01059861.1_pt1 | contig 25251 bp, 21 predicted proteins | sample 356211 | NCBI WGS metagenome assembly CEPW01 (sample SAMEA2620021, study PRJEB7988) | marine metagenome | biome: marine biome (ENVO:00000447); feature: deep chlorophyll maximum layer (ENVO:xxxxxxxx); material: "saline water (ENVO:00002010), including plankton (ENVO:xxxxxxxx)" | depth 25 m
CCCGCCCTGCAGCGCTGTGAGCAGCTCACCGGCAGAAACGGCATCCAAACCCAGACCTTCGGAAGCCACCAAACCACTCATCATCAATGAGCTGTTGGCCTTTGATGCGTAGATCGGTAAGGACGAACCGGGGTAGTGCTTCTCGAGGGCCTGCTTGTAAGCCCGACAGGCTGAGCGCAGGCTCTCCTCATCAAGAACGTATAAAGGCGTGCCATAACGCTGTGCCAGGTCACTGAGACGACAGCCTCCAACCACCAGACGGTCTTGGTCATCCAATTCAGTGGTAATCGGAGCCAGGTTTCGGTTAGGGCTATTCGGATCGCGCTTGGATTCGTAAGGCCGCAGGCTTGACAAGGTCTGAGTCACGAAGAGGCCGATATCGACCAGCAATGTAGGTATTGATCCCCTGCACAGTCTCCATGTGGTGATCGAGCTCAACCTCAGCTGGCTGGATGCATGCCTCGTTCTCGATGATCGAGCCCTCGATGGGCTTTGGACGAGAGAGCAATGGAGCCGTGAACTTTCGGACCCTCGTCGGCTCTGCATCGGGCTAACCAACGATTCCGCCGGGCTTCTGGCAATCGCCTGTGGCTGGCTTGTGGTGGATGAACTGCACATCACGGCCGTAGCGACCGATCCAGACCACCGTCGACAGGGTCATGCCAAATCCGTGCTGGGTGCTCTGTTGCAACGAGCACGACAGGAGAATGCCAGTCACGCGACCCTCGACGTGGCAGCAGGAAATACATCCGCCCTAGCTTTGTACAACCTGTTGGGTTTCCGCACCGCAGGTCGCCGCGAAGGGTATTACCGAGATGGTCGCGACGCCCTAATCCAGTGGCTGAGGCTCCATCCACCCCTTCAATCATCTAACAATTAAGCCGGTTCGGTTTACCGGCCAATAAAACAATTAGCCGGAGAATTAACGGCGTTCATTAACAACTTCGATCGGCCTGAAGGCAGTCTGCAACTGGGAAGTCATTGAACCGAGAGGAACTTCACATTGCCCCCTCAACCCTGATAGCTTGTAGTCACATTGCATCGGCCTCAACGATGTTCGAGCGTTTTACAGAGAAGGCCATCAAGGTGATCATGCTGGCCCAGGAAGAGGCGAGACGCCTGGGGCACAACTTTGTCGGAACTGAACAGATCCTTTTGGGTCTGATCGGCGAGGGCACCGGCGTCGCAGCCAAAGTCCTGAAATCGATGGGCGTCAATCTCAAGGACGCTCGGGTAGAGGTTGAGAAAATCATCGGACGTGGCTCTGGTTTCGTAGCGGTTGAAATTCCTTTCACACCAAGAGCCAAACGCGTGTTGGAGCTTTCCCTTGAGGAAGCACGCCAACTCGGACACAACTACATCGGTACCGAGCACCTTCTGCTGGGTCTGATTCGAGAAGGGGAAGGCGTCGCCGCTCGGGTTCTTGAGAACCTCGGCGTTGACTTGGCCAAAGTGCGCACACAAGTGATTCGCATGCTTGGCGAAACCGCTGAAGTCACCGCAGGTGGCGGTGGCGGAAGTAAGGGTTCAACCAAAACTCCAACGCTGGATGAGTTCGGCAGCAATCTCACTCAGTTAGCCACAGAGGCGAAATTGGACCCTGTGGTCGGACGTCACAACGAGATTGATCGTGTGATCCAGATCCTTGGTCGTAGAACCAAAAACAATCCCGTACTGATTGGCGAACCCGGTGTTGGCAAAACTGCCATCGCCGAAGGCCTGGCTCAACGGATTCAGCAGGGCGACATTCCTGACATTCTCGAAGACAAGCGCGTTCTCACCCTCGACATCGGCCTGTTAGTCGCTGGAACGAAGTATCGCGGTGAATTTGAGGAGCGCCTTAAAAAGATCATGGAGGAGATCAAGGCGGCTGGAAATGTCATCCTCGTCATCGACGAGGTCCACACCTTGATCGGCGCCGGCGCTGCTGAAGGGGCGATTGACGCAGCCAACATCCTTAAGCCAGCTCTTGCTCGGGGTGAATTGCAGTGCATTGGCGCCACAACACTGGACGAATACCGAAAACACATCGAACGGGATGCCGCTTTGGAACGCCGGTTCCAGCCCGTCACGGTCGGGGAGCCCTCGATCGATGACACCATCGAGATCCTGCGGGGTCTGCGTGAGCGCTACGAGCAGCATCACCGTCTGAAGATCACCGACGAGGCCTTGGTCGCCGCGGCCACCTTGGGGGATCGCTACATCTCCGACCGTTTCTTACCCGACAAGGCCATCGACCTCATCGACGAGGCCGGCAGCCGCGTTCGTTTGTTGAACTCCAAGCTCCCTCCTGCAGCCAAAGACGTTGACAAGGAATTGAGGGCTGTTCAGAAAGACAAAGAGGAAGCCGTTCGGGAACAGGACTTCACCAAAGCTGGTGAACTGCGGGAGAAGGAAGTGGAGCTGCGCGAGCAGATTCGCAGCCTCCTGCAAAACGCCCGCGGAGAAGCAGCGACGACCGGAGAAAACGCTCAGGCTGAACCCGAAGCGTCCGCTGAGGCCTCCACCGAAGCAGCGTCGACTGTGACCGCTCCTTCCGCCACGACTGCTGAAGCCAGCAGCCCCGTTGTGGATGAAGAAGACATTGCCCAGATCGTTGCCTCTTGGACCGGCGTCCCTGTCCAGAAGCTCACAGAAAGTGAGTCCGTCAAGCTGCTGAACATGGAGGAGACCCTCCACCAGCGTCTGATTGGTCAGGACGAAGCCGTGAAGGCTGTCTCAAAAGCCATTCGTCGGGCCCGGGTTGGTCTCAAAAATCCAAACCGACCAATTGCAAGCTTCATTTTCTCAGGACCCACCGGAGTCGGCAAAACCGAGCTCACCAAAGCTCTAGCGACGTACTTCTTTGGTAGCGAAGAGGCCATGATCCGTCTGGACATGTCCGAATTCATGGAGCGCCACACGGTCAGCAAACTGATCGGTTCGCCTCCGGGTTATGTCGGCTTCAACGAGGGAGGTCAGCTCACTGAAGCTGTACGACGCCGTCCTTACACCGTTGTGCTCTTTGATGAAATTGAAAAAGCACACCCCGATGTGTTCAACCTTCTGCTGCAACTGCTTGAAGACGGGCGACTGACCGACTCCAAAGGTAGAACCGTTGATTTCAAAAACACCTTGGTCATTATGACCTCCAATATCGGTTCCAAAGTGATCGAGAAAGGCGGCGGTGGCCTTGGTTTTGAATTCTCCGGGGAAAGTGAAGAGGAAAGTCAGTACACCCGCATTCGTTCCCTCGTGAATGAGGAACTGAAGCAGTACTTCCGTCCTGAATTCCTCAACCGTCTCGACGAAATCATCGTGTTCCGCCAATTGAACCGCGATGAGGTCAAGTTGATCGCCGACATCATGTTGAAGGAGGTGTTTGGACGGATGGCCGAAAAGGGCATCACCCTCACCGTTTCCGAAGCGTTCAAAGAGCGTTTGGTTGAGGAGGGCTATAACCCCGCCTATGGAGCCAGACCACTGCGTCGAGCTGTCATGCGCCTGCTGGAAGATTCACTGGCTGAGGAAGTTCTCTCCGGCAGGATCAAAGACGGTGACCACGCTGAAGTGGATGTCGACGACAACAAAAAGGTCGTCGTTCGCCATCAAGGTCAAGCTGGAACAACAGCACCACAATTGGCGACCGCCGGTCTTTGATGGGATCTCCCCTGTCCACCCATTCCATTGCCCCCGCAGTTGTTTTGCGGGGGGATGGAGCCTGGGACGAAGCTCAGCCTCAGATCGCTTCTCTTGGCCAAAAACCAGCTGTATTGGGTCGAAGTGCTGCGACCCGGCAACTCCGTGCTCAACTTCAGGCCGACCTGTCCAGGGGAGGCCTTCTTCCTTTAGGGATCGAGCTCAAACACGATTGCTGCGAAGACGATCTTCAGCGACTTGCTGATGAAGTCACCGCCAATGGCAGCGATTCCATCGTTGCTGCAGGAGGAGGCAAAGTTCTTGATGCAGGAAAACTATTGGCCGACCGGCTCGGGTTGCCATGCATCACCGTTCCGTTGAGTGCGGCCACCTGTGCTGGTTGGACGGCGTTGTCGAATATTTATTCCGCCGATGGCGCTTTTCAAGGCGATGTAGCCCTCGCACGCTGCCCCGATCTACTGGTCTTCGACCATGGCCTGATTCGCCAGGCTCCCCAGAGGACACTCGCTAGCGGCATCGCTGATGCTTTAGCGAAGTGGTACGAAGCATCCGTCAGCAGTCGAGACAGCTCAGACGGAATGGTTCAGCAAGCTGTGCAGATGGCCCGTGTTTTACGCGATCAGTTGCTGCTCGACAGCCGAGAAGCATTTCAAGATCCCAGCAGCGATGCGTGGTGCCGGGTTGCCGAAGCCTGTGGTCTAACCGCAGGCGTGATGGGTGGCCTCGGTGGAGCCCGCTGCAGAACCGTCGCAGCCCATGCAGTTCACAACGGTCTGACACAACTTGAAGCTTGCCATGGAGTCCTTCATGGCGAAAAAGTTGGATTCGGCATCCTGGTTCAACTCCGCCTCGAAGAACGATTAGGGGGCAATCGTCTTGCCGGGCAAGCCCATCGCCAGCTCTTACCGTTCCTTCGCGAGCTGGATCTACCGGTCACGCTGGATGATCTCGGGTTGGCCTCCGCAAGCCTGAGCGACCTTCAACGGGTGTGCGCCTTTGCCTGTCGTGATGGTTCTGATTTGCATCATCTCCCCTTCGATGTCACAGCCGGAGCACTCCTCGAAGCTCTCGTTGGTGCTGGTGAAGTGATTCCAGCAACGTCAAACCGACCTTGAAAGAACTGCTTGACGGCCTGCTTCCAGACATCCTGGATCCTCAGGCTCGGAGCTTGGCCAACTCCGTGCAGTGGCTGCATCTCAAAGGATTGAACGTTGATCAGCCCTTCCCGATTGCAATGTTGGGCCAGGGCCCGCCTCTGGTTCTGCTGCATGGGTTTGACAGCAGTTTTCTGGAATTCCGGCGACTGACCCCTCTTCTCAGCGACCACTTCCGCTTGATCATCCCGGACCTGTTTGGGTTTGGATTTTCACCACGACCTGCTGGGGTGTCCTACGGACCTATAGCGATCTTGGATCACCTTGATGCCGTCCTAGAGACCCTCGATTCGCAGGAGCCGGTTGGCGTCATTGGTGCCTCCATGGGAGGGGCCGTTGCTGTCGAACTGGCGAGACGTTCACAGTCCCGCGTTCGTGCCCTCATGCTGCTGGCTCCTGCTGGACTCACCGGTCGATCCATGCCGCTTCCGCCCGTATTGGACCGTTTAGGTGTGTGGTTCTTGTCACGCCCTGGGGTGCGCAAAGGTCTGTGCAAACAAGCCTTTGCCGACCCCAAGGCCAGCGTCGGACCAGCAGAAGAACAGATCGCATCCCTGCATTTGCAATGTCCCGGCTGGGCCGATGCCCTCGCCGCCTTTGCCAGAACCGGTGGCTTTGGCGGCAGTGGACATCCTCTTCCGGAGCAACCTCTTCACGCGATGTGGGGAGCCAACGACCGCATCCTTCAGCCAAGGCTCAAAGAGCAAGCCGCCAAGCTGCTCGTCAATCCAGTGGAAACACTCGAATCCTGCGGCCATCTCCCTCACTTAGACCAACCTGAACAGGTGGCCCAACGTTGTCTGACCCTTCTGGCCCCATGAGTGATCCACTGCTCAAACTCATCAGCGGCGGACTCAAACTCTGGCTGCGCAGCCGTTGTGAAGAGATCAGCGGCCTTGAGATCGAACTGCAGGGCACCGGTCTTGGACTGCTCTCTGGACGGTTGGCTGGTGTGCATCTGACCGCAAAGGATGTTCGTTTTCAGGGTCTTCCTTTGCACCATGTCGAGCTGCACAGCGAAGCCATCGTTGTGGATCTTCAAGTGCTCAAGCCCGGCCGGATGCTGGCGCTCCAACATCCCTTCAAAGTGTCGGGTTCGGTCACGTTCCTGGGAGTGGCGCTCAATCAAGCCCTTCTCGTACCTCCCTGGAATTGGCTGGGGGACTGGCTCGCTGAACAACTGATAGGCGTTACACCCTTGGGTGGCTTGCGGATTAAAGGCAACACCCTGGAGCTCTGTGCACCGATTTCGGGAACACAAACTCCCTTACAGCGTCATTTTCAATTGGCCGCCTCTGAAGGCACGGTGGTCTTTCAATCCGAAGACGAGCAAGAACTTTCCACAGCTCTTCCCATGGACGACAACATCACAGTTGAGGAAGCGACGCTCTCCGCTGGACGACTCGTTCTTCTTGGGCACGCTCAGGTCACACCTGAGTGACCCATCTCTGCGGTGATCAAGGGGTCGAAAACAACGGAAGAACCAAGGCAACGAGGTAATAGATCACGGCGGGGGTGAACAGATAGCTGTCAATCCGATCGAGGATCCCGCCATGACCCGGCAGCACATCTCCCGAATCCTTCACACCAGCATCTCGCTTCATCATCGATTCCGTCAGGTCTCCGACGAGAGCGATCAACGCCACCAGTGCACCGATCAAGAGTCCGGGCAAACCGAATCCAGGCCAACCCAGTAGAAGGGCACTCAACAAACCCACCAGCATGGAGGCCACAACTCCTCCGATCGCTCCTTCCAAGGTTTTTCCTGGTGAGATCGGCGACAAAGGACGACGGCCAATGCGTCGTCCCACAGCCCAAGAACCGATATCACTCGCCACAATCATCAGACAAGCTGACAGTGTGAGCGCGAGTCCGCTGGTGAGCCACGCCCACTCCGGCGGTAAGGCCGACAACGAAGGCGCGAGCTGAGGAGCATCCAAGTTGCGCAGTTGCAACCAATGGCTGGGCAGAAAACCCAGATAAAACAGGCCGAAAATGGACGCAGCAATGTCAGCGATGGATCCGGTGAGCGGTTGAAGCAACAACCAGCCACAAATCGAGGCGCCAGCCAAAGGCAGCACGGCTGCAGACATCACAGCGGGTAAACCACCGTGTACACCCCATTGGGTGGAGAGCAACAACAACTGACAGGCCACCAACGTGGTCTTCGTCGCGGGTCTGATGCCCTTGAACTGAGCCATCCGGAAAAACTCCAGCAGCCCCAGATGGACGATCACACCCACAGCAACGGTGAACCACCAGCCACCGAGGCCGACGACAACCAACCCAAAACCACCGGCCGCCAAACCACTGACGACACGAGTTCTCAACGATCCGGACCGTCGATTCCGATCAGCAGGGGTCGTGGAGAGAGCCTCGCCGATCACCATTCACCGGATTGAGGTCCCAATGACCAATCACTGCAGACTATCAATTGCTTGAATCCAAAATTTCCAGCGCCACCGGCACTTCACCGGCCAGCGTCATCTCCAACGCTGTAGCCGCGCCATGGGCCAGATCGATCATCCGATGACGTCGAAAAGGTCCACGATCGTTGATCCGCACCACCACAGACTTGCCGTTATCCAAGTTCGTGACCCTCACGCGGGTACCAAACGGAAGCGTGCGATGGGCAGCGGTCAACGTCCCTGGCCGAAAGGTTTCCCCACTGGCCGTCCGGCGACCGTAAAAACCGGGTCCATACCAACTGGCAGCACCGTGGATCTGAGGCTTCAACACAGCGAGTTGTCGGGCTGGTGCTGCTGGAGGAGTCAGAACAGGCAACGGCAGATCAGTGCCCTGCTCGACCAGAAACTCCTCCGCAGATGGACTCGCCAGCGCTGGTTCAACCCAACCCAGCAGCAACAACACAACCAAGCCCATATCCATTGATCAGCGCTCATCCCGCATTGAACCGCTGGTATCAACCAAACGCACACCATCTGGACATTGCTCACCCCAAAACAACCGCTGGCGTTGCAGCCACGCCAATCGAGGTTGATCCAAGCGCTCTCCAGGAATGAGCAAGGGAATCCCCGGTGGATAGGGACAAACAAGCTCAGCACTGATCGCACCGTTGGCCTCCGCCAACGGAACCCTCACTGATGGAGCACGCCAGGCCTTGGATAGAGCCATCTCCGGGCAAGCCACGAGCGGCAACGGCGGGGGCTCAAACGTGGGGAACGCATCTCGACCTGGATGGGCCGCCATGAGTTGGCTCCACATGCGAGCAAACGCACGAGCCAAGCCACGGTGACGCACCAAACCGAGGCAAAAGGTGAGCGTGGCTGGTTCGGGGAGCTCAGCCAACCAACCACGGGGCAGCAACCAGGCATCAGCTTCAAGCCCACTGACGCCCTGCGCAGCCGTGTTGAGGACCAACCGCAATGGATCCTGGGTCGGCAGCAATGGCACACCCTGCTCCCGCAACTCTGAGGCCAATGCTCTGGCCTCAAGCAATCGCCGTCTTAAACGATCGCGACCTCGCGATGAGCGCCACTCCCGTAGCGATGCTTCACAGGACGCCAACAACAGAGCACTGGGACTGGTGGTCTGCAGCCACCCCAAGGATCGTTGAACTTGATCAGGGTCAACACGATTGCCCTGGAGCCAGAGCACAGCGGTTTGGGCCAAGCCCGTGGAAGATTTCTGCAACGAGTGAACCACCAGATCCGCACCGGCGCTCAAGGCCGAAACAGGCAGCTGTTCATCAACGTCAACGGCGAAATGACTGCCATGGGCTTCATCCACAAGCACAGGCCATCCCTGTTGCTGCAGCAGTTGGACGAGAGGAACCAGATCACTGGCATACCCCTGGTAGGTGGGGTGCAGTAGCACCGCCGCGGCAATCGTTCGACCCGATGCAGCAGTGGCCTGAACAACCCTCTCCAACCAAAGACGATCTGGGGGAGCAGGCTGACCTCGATCGCTTTGAAACGGGAGGTCAAACAGCACCGGCGTGACATCACCAAGGACACAGGCCTGAATCAAGCTGCGGTGCACATTGCGTGGCATCAAAACCGCTTGCCCAGGGGCTGCAAGAGCCAGCAACGACGCCTGGAGCAAACCGGTCGCACCATTAACGCCGTACCAAGCGCGCCGCGCTCCCATGGCGTCAGCGGACCTCCGCTGACTCTCTGCCACAGCCCCCTCACTCTCCAACGGCCCACCAACCTGGGGAAGTTCTGGCAAATCCCAGATCCCAGCTCGTTGACGCAACAGGCGTCTCAAGTCAGCGGGCAACGCTCGGCCCCGTCCATGGGCCGGCAAAAAGAACGAACGGCCTAGGCGTTGACGAAGAACAGGAAGCAAAGCCATGGCTACCCGCGATTCTCCTTAAAGTCATGAACTTCAACGTCAGAGACAATGCGCTACAGCCCAGGGCGTGATCTGGTCTGGTTGCTGTTGCGACCATGGATTGCTCTGCCGCGGCTGATTCAAGTCCTCTGGAGCTTGATCGGTTTAGTGCTGGTGTTGCTGATTCGTGGCGGCAGCCCGAATCCAGAGGTTCAACAAAAGTTGGCCCGTCGCATCCTGACGACGCTGACCAATCTGGGGCCCTGCTTTATCAAAGTCGGGCAGGCGCTCTCAACACGACCAGACCTTGTTCGACGCGATTGGTTAGAGGAACTCACTCGTCTTCAGGACGATCTCCCGGCCTTCCCCCATGACGTTGCGCTCACACGCATCGAAACAGAATTGGGGGCCTCCGTGCAGGACTTGTTTGCGGAGTTTCCCTCTGCACCCATGGCGGCAGCCAGTTTGGGCCAGGTCTACAAGGCTCGGCTTGAAGGCAATGCCTGGGTGGCCGTCAAAGTGCAACGGCCGAACCTGGACTTCATCCTGCGGCGTGATCTTGTTTTGATCCGACTGTTGGGTGTAGTCAGTGCTCCACTGCTGCCGCTGAATCTGGGGTTTGGCCTTGGGGAAATTATCGATGAATTCGGCCGCAGCCTGTTCGAAGAAATTGATTACGAGCAAGAGGCACGTAACGCAGAGCGCTTTTCGACACTGTTTGCCGACAACCCAGCGGTTGTTGTTCCGAGGGTGGAACGCATGCTCAGCTCCAGACGTGTGTTGACCACAACGTGGATCGATGGAGCAAAGATGCGCGACAGCGCAGAACTGGAAGCACTCAACCTTGATCCAGCAGCACTGATTCGCACCGGTGTGATCTGCGGTCTGCAGCAACTCCTTGAATTCGGCTATTTCCATGCCGATCCACACCCTGGCAACCTCTTTGCCCTCGAGGGTCGTAGTGGCGAGCTCGGTCGCGTCGGCTACGTCGACTTCGGGATGATGGATTCGATCAGCGACAGCGATCGACTGATCCTGACCGGTGCTGTCGTCCATCTGATCAATCGCGATTTCAATGCTCTCGCCCAAGATTTTCAAGATCTGGGCTTCCTCAGCCCAACGGCAGATCTATCCCTGATCACCCCAGCTCTTGAGGATGTGCTCGGAGGAAGTCTTGGTGATTCCGTTGGATCCTTCAACTTCAAAGCGATCACCGACCGCTTCTCCGAGTTGATGTTCGACTACCCCTTCCGCGTCCCGGCACGATTTGCCCTCATCATTCGTGCCGTTGTGAGTCAGGAAGGTTTGGCTCTGAGGCTCGATCCTGAATTCAGAATCATCGCCGTGGCCTATCCCTATGTTGCGCGACGCCTCTTAGCGGGAGACACCAGCGAAATGCGCGACAAATTGCTCGAAGTCATCTTTGACGACAACGGCCGACTGAGAACCGACCGGCTCGAGAACCTTCTCGATGTCATCGGTCAAGACCAGGCTGCTCCCACGGCAGCACTACTCCCAGTAGCAGGAGCTGGATTGCGCCTCCTGCTGAGTCGGGATGGGTCCGATCTGCGCAGCAGACTTCTGATGACATTGATTCGCGACGACCGTCTGCACGTTGATGACCTCAGAGCACTGTTGAGCCTTGTTGGTCGTCGTTTCGACCCGGCCCGTCTGGCCGGGGGCCTGTTGCAACGACTGAACCCACTGGCAGCTGCCTGAGTTTCTGTCCCGCTAGGGTCACGAGCCGTTGTTTGGATGCGTCGATGCCCGAGGACTTCAGCACCGACGAACTGCTATTTCAGCTCGCCTATTTCCCGCAGCCGCCATACCTGCTCGCAGGGATTGGTTTGGCAGTTGGCGTGCTCTGTGGGCTCACCTTCGGTCGACTCGTCCAAATCAAACTGGATGGTTGGAAGCAAGATCGCTTGCCCCTTCTCCCCTTGGGCAGTGTCGAGATCACGATGAGCTACGCCGGAACGATGATCGGAATCGTTCTGTTCATTGGATCCTGCCTCCAGGTCTTTGGCTTTGCCCCTGGCGCCGCTCTTCTGGTTGCGTTGGTCCTCTCTCTGCTCACTGGAGGAGCTTTATGGGCACAACTCGAGCGGCTGATGCAACAAGTTGAAAGCGGCAATTTCAAAGCCGTCGACTTCGACAACTTCGACGAATTTTTCTAGTTCTTTTCGGTCTTGTTCTCCAATCCTTGGGTGATCAGACTGCTGGCATCTCATCCGCAACTGTTGATGTGACCACGATCAGTTCCGCTGTCGCGACAGGTCGCCTCCTCATCGTTGAAGATGATGAGACGATCCGAGAAACAGTCGGGGACACACTGCGTTCAGAAGGGTTTGAAGTTCTCACCCATGGCAACGGTGCCGATGCACTTCGCCTGTTGAATGACCAGAGCACTGGTGAAATCGATCTCATCGTGCTCGATCTCATGCTCCCAGGGATGGGTGGCTTGGATCTTTGCCGTGAACTCCGTCGAACCAGTCATCAAACGCCAATTCTGGTGATCAGCGCTCGAGATAGCGAGACCGATCGAGTCGTTGGTTTGGAAGTTGGTGCCGATGACTATCTGGTGAAGCCATTCGGGCTCAAAGAGCTCGTGGCTCGATGCCGGGCTCTCCTGAGAAGGTCTCGACAAATGCCAGACCTGGATTTGCCTCAAACCATCCTTCACCACGAGAATTTGAGCCTGTTCGTGCGGGAATGCAGGGTCACCCGCAATGGTGTGGATCTCACCCTGTCGCCCAAGGAATACAAGATTCTCGAGCTGTTCATCCAAAACCCAAAGCAGGTGTGGAGCCGAGACCAGTTGTTGGAAAAGGTTTGGGGAATTGATTTTGTCGGCGATATGAAAACGGTTGACGTCCACATCCGTTGGCTCAGGGAAAAAATTGAAGAACACCCCTCAACGCCAAAATTGATCCGCACTGTGCGGGGCTTTGGTTATCGATTCGGCTGAATGTGGTGATCTTCTCTGCGTTGACAGGCCTGCTGCTTGGAGCCGCCATCACCAACTGGTGGCACAGACGTGCACATCTCAAAAGCCTGCGACGCAGCGAAACAACTGAGCTGCGCGAGAAAGGTCTCCACTCCCCTCAACTTCTGGCCTGGATTGATGCTGCCAACCAGGGATGGGTTGTTCTTGCTCCGGATTTGAGCATTGCTTATCTCAATGCACGGGCCGAGCGACTGCTGCAAATCTCCCAGAACCGACTGGTGCGTGGGATGCCCCTCGAAGACGTCCTATCGGTGCCGCAATTAAACGAAGCGATTATCACCACCCGTTATTCCCAGCGACAACAACGTTGTGAATGGGATCAGAACAGCACACCACTGGAGGGCCTGGTTCTTCCAGGCTCAGAGGAATGGTTACTGGTCTTACTGCAAAGCAGGCAGTCGCTCGAAGCCCAACAGCAGGAGCAAGAGCGGTGGGTCAGCGATGTCGCCCATGAGCTGAAAACACCCTTAACAGCACTGATGCTGGTGAGTGAACGGCTGGAAATGGCTGTCAGCGGGCAGCAAAAAGACATGGTGCTGGTGCAACGTCTCCAGCGAGAACTGCGTCGACTCCAACTGTTGGTGGAGGACCTTCTGGTGCTATCGCGGCTGGAAAACAGCCTGCCCCAAGATCAGGACAATTATTCAGTCCTCACCCTTGAGGAGCTTGTGGAGAGTGCCTGGAACAGCATTCGCCCTCTCGCCGAAGCCCGAGAGGTGGAACTGGACTTCGCGCAAACAGAATCCGGGCTGATGATGGGGGATCAGCCTTGTCTCCATCGGGCTGTGCTCAATCTTCTGGACAACGCATTGCGCTACTCACCGCCAGGAGCGGCAGTGGATGTGCAGATTCACCCCAGTGGTGGCTGGTGGCAGCTCAGCATCCGTGATCACGGTCCCGGTTTGAGTGAATCAGACCTCGACAAGATGTTTCAGCGGTTTTATCGCGGTGATCCATCGCGCTCCCGCTCGGCCCGGAGCGGCAGTGGACTAGGGCTGGCCATCGTGCAGCAAATCGTTTTTAACCATGGCGGCAGGGTCGAGGCCCGTAATCATCCAGAAGGTGGAACGTGCATGGAACTCACCCTCCCCAAGGCTCTTCCGGAATGACCCGAGAACGGCTGCAGAAATTAATTGCTGCGGCAGGCCTCTGTTCGCGCCGACGTGCCGAGGACTGGCTCATAGCCGGGCGAGTGTCCGTGGATGGAGACCAGGCCAAGCTTGGCGATCAAGCCGATCTGGATCGAAATGTGGTCTGTGTCGATGGGAGGGAACTCCCACGCATCGGCAACGGCAGAGTGCTGCTGGTGAACAAACCCATTGGGGTGATCAGCACCTGCCACGACCCACAAGGTCGGCCGACCGTTCTCGATCTGTTACCTCGACAGGAACGGCAGGGACTCCACCCGATCGGACGCCTTGATTCCGAGAGCCGGGGAGCGCTCTTGCTCACCGACCAGGGCTCCCTCACCTTGCGACTCACCCACCCTCGCTATGACCACGTGAAGAGCTATCGCGTTTGGGTGATCGGACATCCCTCTGAATCAACCTTGCGACGCTGGCGCAACGGCGTGCCACTCGATGGCAGCTTGACCAGACCGGCGTCAGTGGAGCGTCTGAAACACGACCGCGATCGAACGCTGCTGCGCATCGAGCTGATGGAAGGTCGCAATCGCCAAATCCGTCGTGTCGCGGCTGGTCTCGGCCACCGTGTCACTGACTTGCAACGGGTTGGCCTCGCTGGGATCAGCCTCGGCAGCCTCAAGGAAGGATGCTGGAGACGACTGGAGCGACGAGAATGGCAGTCGCTGCTCGATGGGGAGCCATGCGGTTGAAACTGGCCCAACTGTGGCGACGGCGATCCCAGAACGCGTCCTCCCCAAGTGCGCGCCAGGAGGGAAGTGACGCCGAACGGGCAAGGGACGTCGGAACAACCATCCGAACTCGACGTGAGGCACTGGGTATGAACCTCCGCGACCTCGCACTGCAAACACGGATCACGACTCCCGTGCTGGAAGCGATGGAGCGCGGCTGGAGGGATCGACTACCGGAGCGGACCTATCTGGCAGCCATGGTGATTCGCCTGGAAGAAGCGCTAGAAGTCCCGACCGGAAGCCTTGCAGCGGTCCTGCCGCCAAGAGCCGCCAATCCGCTCCATGCCAAAAACCGCTACGGCTTGCGTCGTTTCACCCCTGGAAGCATCGATGTCGTCACCACGTGGCAAGGCTCCTTGCTGTACGCGGTGGTGATCGGGTTCAGCCTGATTGCCATCAATCGGCAGCAACAGATGCTGGTTGAGCAGAACAGCCTCAACCTCGAACCCGTCCGGGCCGCATTGATCCTCCAAGACGACTCCTCCCAGGATCCGTCCGATGCGCCACTGATCAGCACACTTCGCCCGTTAGACGACCTCAGTCGTCAGCCTCCTGACCGCTGGCTGGTCGCCTTAAGACAAAGCCAAGTCAGCGGACCTGGAGTTCTCGAGCTGCAACTCACCAGACCCAGCAAGCTATCCATTGCAAGCGGTGGGGGCGATCGGCTCCAACTCACCAACGCCGAGGGGGCGATGACCCTCAGCTTGGTTCAACCACTCACAATCACAATCGATCCTCCACCGGTGGAGCAGGACCGAGTGCTCTGGAATGGAGCGGTCCTGCGTCCTCAAGCCAAAAAGCCAGGCAGTTACAGCATGCCCAACACGGCTGAAGCTCCGGAACGTGAGCGGCCCCAGACCCCTCCCCTTTCGCCATAACCCTTCAAGGCACCCTCTAAAGCCGAATCAAAACGTGGACAGCGCCAACTCCAATTGCCCTCACTCGTGCCAGGTGTGTTGAATCGAGCCGCATCATCGAGGTGGAGCAAATCCTGCAACGGTGCAACGACCAAAGCGGCGGTGGTGGCAAAAGCCATATCAAACAGATGCCAAGCCGGTGAACCAAAGCTGCCAGAGACCCTGGCAATCACCCGCTCACGGCTGTCGTGATCGAGCTGCTGCCACCAACCAAGGGTTGTTGCATTGTCGTGGGTGCCTGTGTAGACGACCCAACGGGCGCCATCGATGTTTTCCGGAAGGTAAGGGTTGTCTGTCAGCCCATCAAAGGCGAACTGCAGCACCTTCATCCCTGGCAGGGCGAAGCCATCGCGAAGCGATTCCACATCAGGGGTAATGACCCCGAGGTCTTCAGCGATCAAAGGCAATGAACCGCCGGCATCACGGCGCAATTTGCGCAGAAGCGATGCTCCAGGAGAGGGTTGCCACGACCCATGTTGTGCCGTTGTGTCTCCACCTGGAACAGCCCAAAACTTTGCCAACGCGCGGAAGTGATCCAGCCTGAGCAAATCCATCAACTGACGTTGACGGGCAATGCGCTGCCGCCACCACTGGAAGCGCGTCAGGCGGTGACGCCACCAGCGATACACAGGTGAGCCCCAGAGTTGTCCTGTCTCAGAGAAATAATCGGGCGGTACACCGCTCTGGGTGCTCAACGTGCCATCAGCCGAAATCGTGAACAGATGGCGATGACTCCAAACATCGGCGCTGTCGGCACTGACGTAAAAGGGCAGATCACCAAACAAGAGGATTCCCAAATCTGCAGCCAACGTCCTGATCAACTGCCACTGACGATCGAGCTGCCACTGCGTCAGGCGTTCCCGTTGGAGAGCATCGTGATGATCCAGCGCCCAGAGCTCTAAGGCCTTGCTCTGATGCTGGGCCAGGGATGAAGGCCACGTCCACCAAGGCTGCTGATGCTGGTCGTGAAGCACACGAAAGCGAACGTGATCTTCCAGCCAACTCTGTTGATCACACCAGCTGGCAAACGCCTGATGACGTTCAGCACTTTGTTCACTCCAGGAGTGCAGCAATGCATCGGATACAGCCTGGCTGCGTTCGCGGGCCTGGGTGAACGACAAGGCAGCAACGTCCTCTGTTGGCGCATTCGCCCAAGGAAGCCCAGCGAGTTGCTCGCCGGAAATGAACCCTTCAGCAGCAAGATCTGCCGCATCAAGAAACCAAGGGTTTAAGGCAAAACAGGAGGGGGAGCTGTAGGGCGAGCCTGTCGGATCCGGCGGCGCCAACGGAAGCATTTGCCAAACACCGATGTCGTTGTCGGCGAGCAGCCGTAACCAACGGCGGCACGGCTCACCGAAACTCCCGCAGACCGGACTACCGGGCAGGGCCGTGGGATGCAGCAGCACCCCGGTGGATCGTGGCAGGGGGGAGCTTGGCTGATCCATTGGAACCTCACGGTCCCCCCAAGCATGGCTCGATCAGAACAAAGCGGCATCACCGAGTTCTTGACCAGCCATGCCGTCGCGCACGACGCGGGCAAAGAACTGTTCCAACGTGTCTTCGCCATAGGACGGCGTCGCATCGGCGTCGTAGCGGCCTGCGTCGTGGTCCCACACCAACATCGACTCACAGGCGTAATACCGACCGATCCGTCCGAATTCAGCGGTGTCCTGCAGAGAAGGAACAACACGCGAAAGACCCTCGAGAACAGCAATCGGACCATTCATGAAGGCAATCGGCACCGATAAAAGGCGTGGATCTCGACCGAGGGCGCGGAACAGCATTTGACCTTGCTGGTGCGCACTCAACGCGGGGCCAGGCCCTCCAATCGGCAACACCTGGTTGCGCTTGCTCTCGTCCTGAATGCAGTCCGCCATAAACCGGGCGAGATCCTGTTCGCTAATCGGCTTGCAACTGGCCAGTTCTCCGCCAGCGAACATCACGTAAGGAGCCCCCTTTCGACAACTTTCGACCTGTCCCGCAAGACTTTTGAAAAATGCAGTGGGTCGCACGATCGAGTGCGTCATCTCCGCGTCATCACGAAGCACGGCTTCAAATGCCAACTTCGCCTTTTGAAACTCCAACTCCGGTTTCTGCACACAAATCGCCGACAGAAGCACGTAGTGAGCAGCGCCTGCTCGACGTCCCTCGCGATAGGTATTCAGCGTGGCGTCGTGGTCGATCGCCCATGAATCCTGACGGCCACCCGTTCTGGATGCCAGACAAGAGACGACAACATCTGCCGGCTGATCAAAGGCGGTATCGGCAATGGACTGAGGATCGGTGACATCACCAAAACGCACCTCAGCTCCAGGGAAGTCGGCGATGACTTGGTCACGGTCCTGTCGGCCGCCGATTCCACTGCGTTCCCGGGCGAAGGCGACCACCTGATACCCGCGAGACACCAGCTCTCGAACCACAAAACGGCCGATGTAACCGGTCGCGCCAAACACCACGACCCTGACCTGTTCTGGCGGGCGAGAACGGAAGTCATGACGCAAAGCAACCGGAGACAACACCAGAACGTCGAATTCAAAGGACCTGAACGCTAGAGACAGAAGGGCTGAGACAAACTGATCAAGGCAAAAATCGAGAACGATGTCGACGTCCAAACCTCAACGGTTGCGGCAGTGGCTTGGGCGTCATCCACTGCGAGCAAGCCTGCGCATCGCGGCACTGGCCCTTGGCGTGGGAGCAACAGCCTGGGGCTTATCCGGTCTTTGGCCAGCGCCAGATCAGATCGATCGAGCAGCTCTCCCCAACTCCAACGACCCATCGCAGCTCGCGCCCTACCCAGCAGCTCCCGTCACCCTGCTGATTATCGGAGCTGATGCTGATGATCTTCGTGATCTCAGCAATCAAGCGGCCCCAAAAGGTCCCGCGAATGCGGATGCCGTGATGCTGGCTCGGATTGCCGCCGACGAGCCACTGCAGCTGCTGCAGCTTCCAACAGAACTCGGAATCAAAACACCCGACAGCACCAAGCCAGTCCCTCTTGGAAGCCTGTGGCAACGGGGGGGGACAGCGCTCATGGCAGACAGTCTTCGCGAAATCATCGGTCTCCCCAACGGTGTGCCTCAGCGGTATGTCGTCGTTCCACGCCGTGTGGTCCGAGGTTTCATCGATGGCCTTGGTGATCTAGAGATTGCCTTGCCGGAGGCCTATACCAGCGAAGACCGGAGCCAAGGATTCGTCGTCAATCTCCAGGCAGGACGTCAACGCCTCGATGGCGATGAAACTGAGCAGCTGCTGCGCTACATCGAAACCCCACTCGATCAGAGCAATCGACGCTCACGACAACGACTGGTGATTCAAGCGTTGGTTGAGCAACTCAAAACCCCTAGTGGATTTCAACGCATCAAAAGAGTGTTGACGGGCCTCCAGACAGATTTGGACTCGAATCTCACCCAATTTGAGCTGCTTAGTTTGACCGCTGCCGTCATGGCCAGCCCGGCCGGAATGCAAATCAGCCAGCTAGATCTGGAGCCCCGAGCCAACGGACAACCCCTTCGACAACTCAAACAGAACCAAACCCTGCCGTTGTGGCCGAACTGAGCAGACGCTGAGCAACCGCGGTAAGCGCCTGCTCACGCAGGGGGTGCAACGGTTGCGGAATCCACCCGCACCAAGGCAGACCATCGCGGATGCGATCGGCACTAGTCCAGTCTCCTCCCAACTGCACAAGACCAATGAGGGGAACACGCCAACGATCAGCCAACGCGTTGTAGGCAGCAGCAGATCCAGGGATTCCACCATCGGGCCGCGTGTTCACCAGCAGAAGAACCGGACGTTGCCAATCCGCCAGCGCTTCCAACCAACTTCCGCCACTGGGATGCAACACGGCGGCATCACCCGACAGCCGCACAAACTCAGGACGAGCGGCGGTCTCGGACAGAACGGTCTGAGGGCACTCTCCTGTTGCATGCAGCAGAAGTGGACGGCGGCATTGCTGCGCCAGTGCAGTGGTTGCATCGCGCATCACCAGCTCGGGCAGGGCACCGGCACCCACCAGGACCGGAGAGGCTGTGGACATAGGGGGGGAGCTCAGCACTACCATCGGATTACAACAGAACTCGTCCTGCAGGCGCCGTGACCAGCTTTCTGACAGCAGCCCGCGCCGAACAGGAAAAGCTCCAGCAGGACAGTCGTCGTCTGCGTTTGTTCAGCGGCACCTCCAATCCTGGATTGGCTCGAGAGATTGCGGCTTACCTCGGGGTCCCCGATGGCCCAAGGGTGTGCAAACGCTTCGCCGATGGCGAGCTGTACGTCCAGATCCAGGAATCGATCCGAGGCTGCGACGTCTTTTTGATTCAGCCCACCTGTGCTCCGGTGAATGACCACCTCATGGAGCTGTTGATCATGGTGGACGCCTGCAGACGCGCCTCAGCACGCCAGATCACAGCTGTGGTGCCGTATTACGGCTACGCGCGCGCCGACCGTAAAACAGCGGGTCGTGAATCCATCACCGCCAAGCTGACGGCAAACCTGCTGGTGAAGTCCGGCGTGGACCGAGTGCTGGCCATGGACCTGCATTCGGCACAAATTCAGGGCTACTTCGATATTCCCTGTGATCACATCTACGGATCACCAGTTCTTGTCGACTATCTCTCCACTCAAAATCTCGGCGACATCGTTGTGGTGTCACCCGATGTGGGTGGAGTGGCCAGGGCCAGAGCCTTCGCTAAACAAATGAACGACGCACCACTCGCCATCATCGACAAGCGTCGGACCGGGCACAACATGGCCGAAAGTTTGACCGTGATCGGTGATGTGTCGGGCAAAACGGCTGTGCTGATCGACGACATGATCGACACCGGTGGCACGATTTGCGCAGGGGCTCGGCTGCTCCGAGAACAGGGCGCCCAACGCGTGATCGCCTGCGCAACCCACGCCGTCTTTTCCCCACCGGCCAGTCAACGGTTGTCGACCGAAGGCCTGTTTGAGCAAGTGGTGGTGACCAACAGCATTCCGATCCCGAACGACCGAATGTTCAACCAACTGAAGGTCCTATCGGTTGCCAACATGCTCGGCGAAGCGATCTGGCGGATTCATGAGGAGAGTTCTGTCAGTTCCATGTTCCGCTAACGGCACATGGATTCGCCTAGCGGCGATTCTGACGGTGGCCTTCAATCTGATTCAAGCCAGTCCTGTCGGGGCCTCCCCAAGACTGGACGAAGCTTTGCGTCCACGCAAGCAAGTGGGTGTTTGGCTGACCAACAGCCCTAGTCGGCTGTATTACAGCCGCAGCCAGATTCGCTCTGCAATGCAGCGGCTGAGGCAGAGCGAATTTACGCGGGTTGTCCCGAATGTTTGGAGCCGCGGCACCACATTTCATCGGAGTCGATATGCCCCAACGGAACCGACGCTGATCCGAGCAGGTATCGGCATTGATCCGATTTGCACCTTGGCCACTGAGGGCCGCAAGCGTGAAATCCAGGTGATGCCCTGGTTCGAATACGGACTGATGGAACCGGCCGATTCAGCCGTCGTTCAAGCAAAACCCGAATGGGTGTTGAGCCGTGCCGACGGCCAACGTTGGATGACGCTGCACGGAAACCACCGGATGGCATGGCTCAACCCATCCCATCCCGAGGTGCGACAACGCTTTATTGGTTTGGTGGTGGAAACGCTCAAGCGTTGTTCGATGCACGGCCTCCAGCTGGACGATCACTTCGCCTGGCCTGTGGAGTTCGGCTACGACCGGTTCACGCGAGCGCTGTACCGCGAACAGACCGGACTGGAGGTGCCACGTGACTACACCAATCGCCACTGGATGACCTGGCGCCGTCGACAACTCACCAACTTGTTGCGCGAACTCCGAACACGCCTGAAGGCTGAAGGACTTCCCATGAAGATCAGCCTGTCGCCAGGGCCATTCCGCCAGGCCTACAACCTCTGGCTACAGGATTGGGAGCTATGGGCGATGGGCGGATTAATTGATGAGCTTGTTGTCCAAAACTATGCGTATTCAATGTCCGGATTTGCCCGCGATCTCGATCAGCCCGCTCTGCACAAAGCACGAGAGTGGGGCGTTCCAACACAAATCGGGATCCTTGCTGGATTTGGCCGCCGAACCACATCCATGAATGATCTGAAGAACAAAATCCAACTCTCTCGATCAAGAGGTCACGGCGTAATTTTCTTTTACTGGGAAGGACTGTGCGGCCAGCACAGAGACACATCAAGTGTCAACCAATGTTGGGCAGAGTGGAGATCACTGATTTCAAGTGAGCAATGACGCCAAAACCAACAGGTCACTGAGCACTTTAAAAAGGGAAAAACCAGCGATCAAATTCAGAGAAATCTTCAAGGATTTGCTCCTGAATGAAGACAGGAAGATCATCCAAGAACTGCATACATGCGCCAACACTGATCGACGAGCCTGAGGTGTTATTAAACCGCTTACTCCTCAAGCTCAAAAACTCCGACTTAAAATCTATCCCAACAAAGTCATAAAGAGCACCTACTGTATTTCTAGCATCAAAACAGATATCCTCTAAACGAACAACGAAGCAATTATCGTTTCTCCACGCATATTGATAACCCAAATAAGCAGATCGCATATAAGCTTTTTTGGGCTCCATCCAGCCCTCGTACCACTGATCAATCTGATCAATAGAATATTTAGACCTCTTAAAATCAGACAGCGCCAAAGAGCGAGGATCCTTAATTACAGCAATGATTGGCCGATCGCAACGCTGTTGAACACGTCCTAAATCAGTAATATAGCGGGGAGTCTTGTCAAAAATATTGCCGGCCTGCTTCTCCTTAATCAGGGATGAATAGAGAAACAATCGAGAGTAGAACTCTTCGAATGTTGAAGCATCGCAGGCCATTTCAAAGTCACGATGATCGATCCCCCAACCAACAACCATATGATTGCAAAATGGCTCATAGCTAAGAAAATCCCTAGGTTTCTCACAGAGCAAAACACCACATTCAAAGCCAGAATCAACATCAGGATGCTCACGAAATAAATCGGAGACCATTGTGGTGCCACTGTGCTCAAGACCACAAACAAGAAAGGATAAAGAGGCAGACATATCGTTTATCAAATTCATAGATCCATTCTATCAGGATTGGGTTTGAGAAACCTGCTTAGAAAGATGATTGGGCAAATCAACCAAAGCATCAATAAGATCTTGCAAATGATTCGGCCTCACAACAGTTCCCACTGGAATCGATGATGCCTGTATCGGCGCTGCCAAAGCACCTGCATCACTAGCAATCACCCAGAGCCCAGCACTGAGAGCCTCTCGAGTGACCAACCCAAAACTTTCAGGCCAAATCGATGGGGCGATCAAAACATCTTGCTCTGCATAAAATTTCGCCATCAAGTCCATAGGCACTGGTGCCTGAAACGTGACCGGATAACCGTTCCAGTTGGAGGGATAGGTTTCAACACTTGAAGCCAGGCGATGATCGATCACGGTGAACGTGAGTGGCAAACCTTGAGGCAGTTCATGCACAGCTCGTCGCAACAATTGATAACCCTTGTGCAAACTCATTCCACCGATATGGCAGACCCGCCATTTCTCTGGCCGAGTCAAGACTTCCTCATCGCCCCGATCCAGCGACTTCCCTTGAGCCATCGATGCAACGCGATTCTCACGCACCTCAACATCGGCAAGTCCAGCTCCAACACAGAGGGCCTGGAAGGCTTCTGAAACAGCCCAACGATGATTAGCTGTTTGTAGAAGTCCATACAGAACATCTCGACGCTCGAGCGCTTTTAAACGATCCTCCTCAGCAGGTGGATGATCAAAGTGCCCCAAGGGATCAGCTGGATCAACAAGACGCCCTGCGGGAGAGACCAAGAATTGCTCCAGACTCATCCACCAAGCATCGTGGAGAACAATGTCGTAAGGAATGCCTTGACGACGGGCAACAATCAGCGGAGAAGCTGTCAGTAACTGGCAGCAATGGCATTGCACCCGATCAAATCCCTCTTGCGAAAAGAAATCCTCACAAAAGGCCTCAATCAGAGGGTCCTCATGTTTTGACCACGGCTTGGAAGGTAGGCACAGGCGAACCACACGAACCCCCCTCCAGAAGGAAATATCAAGACCCAACTCACTTTTATAATCCGCACTCTGATCAATCAAACGACCTCGAAGCGCTGCAACATCGGCCCATGTTGCACCCGATGAGGTAAATCGTTTCTGCTTGGATTCGATCAAAGCCTGAGCATCAAACGATTCAAGAGCAAGCGATTCCTGTAAAACAACCGGGTCAGACTGCCAATGGTCATAATCCGTACAAAGCACCGTGATGTCGTAGTCAACCTCAGGATCATTGAGAAGGTCATCGACATAATCTTGAGCAACCCGTGTTGCACCTCCAATACTCTGCGGAGCAAAGAAGACATTCACCACCAGAATTTTTTCTTTCCTGCGAGCCGGAGTTGTTCTGTCTTGATCAGACGACAACCAGCGCGACCAAAACTCATGGGCAACGGTGGGAGAAAACAAACGACGAGCATCGGAATAAGCCTGATTGGCTAACGAGGCATAGAGAGTTGAGTCGTCCAGAAGACGTTGAATCGCCCTAAGCCATTGATCGGCCGTCTGTGCAATCAATCCATTGGATCCATCCACGACAACGTCGGTATACGCGCGAACCGGGGAGCAAATCGAGACCACACCACAAAGACTGGCTTCCATCCACTTAATGGCACTCTTCGCATGAGTCGTTGGATGAACCTCCAAGGGAACCAACGCAATCGAAGACTCATTCAGAACCTGAAGATAGTCTTGATACTCAGAGAAGGGGATAATTGATACACGGTCTTGATACAAAGAAAAGAAACTTGCACAATCAAAGTGACCAATGATTGACAACTTTACCGAAGGATATTGATTTAAAATTCTCCCCAGAACCGGGATCATCAGTTCATTAAAAATCTGCTTATGCGAGAGTGTTCCCGAGGACAAAACAATCCGATGTTCAACTGGTGCTTGTATCGGCAGCACCTGGCTAACCGCAACATCCTCCAAAGACGAAAGCGGCAAATTAGGAAGAATATGGATATGATGTTCAGCCAAAGAAAGACTTGTACGACAAATATCGGCAAGATCTGAAGTTGAAACAATAACGTCGTCAGAATAATTAAGGACAGCCTGGCGAAGAGGATAATCAATCGAGAGATTATTATATTGATGCTGGGAGATGCTGCCTCCATAAGTCTCGTAAGGAGATGGATAATCTGCTGTAAAAATCAGATCGTCAATTTCCGAAAAGATTCTTTTGCCGCAATGACGAGCGAAAGCCATTGCCCGGTAAACCGGATATGTCGCAGCCAAGCGACAAACAATGATTGCATCAGCCCACTGAATATGATGAGAAAACGACCAAGTTTTCAACTGTTGATGATTCAAGCAACGAACCTCAGCCCCAAGTGATGTCAACTGAGAGAGCTTTTGCTCTACACGATACATCCAACACTGCGTTAATTCTGGCTCCCCGATGATCAGCCAGCGCCTCATTGGTTGACACCTAATATCTCGATCTTTACTTGAATCAGGCCAAAGCGTCTCGGCGGTGATGCGCTTCACCTCAATCATGGCTTGATGAAAACAACGCACACGGTCCCGGTGCATACCTGCCTCCAGCATCAAAAAGACAAGATGCTGGGTTGATGCATTCACCAAAAAGCCAAGATTGTCGACCCAATGGCGAGGGCGAGACTGGCGTGGATGATCAGCCAAAAACGGAGGCAAAAGCTCTCTCATCCTTCCAAGGAGAACAGTGAGCAAAGCAGGCGACTTGTCAACAAAGCCAACAACAGACGCGCAATATTGAAGATCAAATTCAAAGTCAATCTGGTCCCGTGCTTTGGAATACAAAGCCATCAGATACGTGAAGCAATCTCCAGACTTAAAGGCCAAAGCTGCAGATCGGTCGTCCAATCCATAGGAACGGTCAATTTCAAGAATTGATCGTAAGTACGTTGCCAATTGAAGATCGGCATAGACAGTATCAACAACCCTCGCCAAAGCCTCCAGCAAAGAGCGAGATTCCAACAACGGCTTAGGACGCTCCTGCAGAAAAACAGTGCCAATTAAAACATCAAATAAAGGGCGTAAATAAGTTTGCCAAAGCCTATTTTCCCATCCCTGGAGTCCCAAAAAACAGCGCTCATTCAGCTGCTGAACGAGCGCCTGCACCTCACATAGAGGCGATTCAACCCCAAACACACTTGCATTAATCGAGTGAATGGAATCACCATCAATATCCGCTAACAAATAACGCATTGCAATGAAGACAAGCTCAATTCTGCGTGCAGACTCTGATTTAACTCCATAATCAAGAGCCGCATTATTTTGATATCCAAGAACAACTAACTTGACCGGCATATCATCCCAA
>CEPW01062461.1_pt1 | contig 24972 bp, 17 predicted proteins | sample 356211 | NCBI WGS metagenome assembly CEPW01 (sample SAMEA2620021, study PRJEB7988) | marine metagenome | biome: marine biome (ENVO:00000447); feature: deep chlorophyll maximum layer (ENVO:xxxxxxxx); material: "saline water (ENVO:00002010), including plankton (ENVO:xxxxxxxx)" | depth 25 m
GCACGCACACCCACATACACACATAAATAAATAAATAAATAAATACAGATAAAGAAATGACCTCCTCGGCGTGTTGTCGTTCGAATAGCGCGAGCACGCGCGGTGCGTCGATATTGTCGAGGAGTAGAGAGAAGAAGAAGGCGACGCTTTTAACATCGTCACCGTCGAAGAAATCATCGACGAAGTTAGCTTCTTCGGGAAAGCTGAGAAGATTTTCTCCTATTTCATCCTCTTCTTCTTCGAGCTCTTCTGAATCGATGAGCACGACCAAAGAGGAGAAGAAAGAAGCCACGAAGAAGTTGTTGCAGTCGCAGGTGGATATCATAGAGTTACGACTCGCGGAGAGAAACCAAAACACTCGAGTGATGGGATGCACGGCTTCCCAAACGTGGGTGAAAGTAGGCCTTCGTAATGAAAAAGGAGATGAAAACACTTCTTCTGATTCCTCTTCTGCTACCGCGACGGCCACGGCGCATTTACAATCGTACTCTGATTCAGCCATAACGAGAGGATTCCTCGGCGTCTTGACGAAAATGGTTCAAGGGTACACCCTGAAACAAATCGAAGAAATCGATGTGGATGCATTCGTGACTGCGACTCTGCGAGGCGTTTCGGAAAGTGTGGTGAAAACGAGCGCGATCGATTCTCGACAGAACGGATTTAAAAACGCGCTAGAAACAATTAAAAGACAGGCGAAGAGTTTACTGAACGATTTCCAAAGCGATCCTTTCCCTTCCTTAATCGTCACAAAGTCAGGGTGCAAACCGAAAGGGTCATTTGCAGAAGCGCAGGCGAAATATTTGACACCGGACGATCAACAGGTGGATAAGTTGGCAAAGTTATTGATCGAGAAAAAGTGTGGAATTGTAGCGCATTTTTATATGGACCCAGAAGTTCAAGGAGTATTGATGCGGTGTAAAGCAAAACATCCAGAATGCGCGTCGAGGATTTTCATCTCCGATTCTTTAGTCATGGCGGACGCGGCGGTGCGAATGGTGAGGGACGAAAAGTGCGAAAACGTCTGCGTTTTAGGTGTAGATTTCATGTCAGAAAACGTGCGAGCTATTATCGATGACGCCGGGTTTCCCGAAGCAAACGTTTACCGCATGTCCTCGGATGCCATAGGGTGCTCCTTAGCCGAAGCTGCGCAAACAGAAACGTACGAAAAATATTTGAGAGAAGCTGGTGAGGCGAAAAATTCTCTGCATGTCATCTACATAAATACGGGGTTAGACACGAAGGCTAGCGCGATCGCGAAAGTTCCAACTATTGCGTGCACATCTTCAAACGTCGTCAACACGGTTTTACAAGCTGCTGCTCAAATTCCGGACGTGAAGATATTTTATGGCCCAGATACGTACATGGGCGGCAACTTGGTCCAACTTTTGACGCGCGCATCAACGACATGGTCGAATGAAGAAATCAAACAGTTACATCCCGAACACGACCAAAAGTCGCTGAAAAAAGTATTGGATAACATGGAATACTTTCGCGACGGAGCGTGCGTCGTGCACCACTTGTTTGGTGGCGAAGTGTGTCGAGTCGTGAGAGACTGTTATTCCGATGCCTATCAAGCCGCACATTTTGAAGTTCCTGGAGAAATGTTCACCTTAGCAATGGAAGCTCGCGAACGAAATATGGGCGTCGTTGGCTCAACGCAAAATATTTTAGATTTCATTTTAGCCAAAATTCGAGGCGGTATTGAAAAGGAGCGTAAGAGCAAAGAACTCTTTTCTTCTTCGTCTTCTTCCTCCTCCTATTCGAGTAATGATAACAACATTAGCACTAGCGCGCTGGAAGAAGATGGAGAAGTGTACGTGCCCGAACGCATGAAATTTGTGCTCGGTACTGAGACTGGCATGGTCACATCAATTGTGCGAGCCGTCACGGATGAGCTCGAGAAGAACGATTCAAGCGTCGAGTGCGAAATTGTCTTCCCAGTTTCCGTAGATTCCATCACTCAAGTCAATAGCAGCTCTTCGGGGAAAATAGTGAGCGAGGCTATGTCTAGTTTATCCATCATCCCGGGACCAGCTTCTGGTGAAGGCTGCGGCATCGATGGCGGATGCGCTTCATGTCCGTACATGAAAATGAATTCCTTAGCGGCACTGACAGAAACCTTGGAGATGATTGGAGGTGAAAGTGGGCAGAAGAAGAATTTTGGTTTGGAGATGCGCGAGCCAAAGAAGTACGAAGGAAACAACGTCGCGAAGGAGGGGTGCGTGTCAATTTTACACATGCGTAATTTCCAAAGAGATAAAAAACTTGGCGATGACCTCGTTCAAGATATTCTCTCTAGATAAAAATTAGCATTTTGCCGTAATATTATGAAGAATTGTCTTGAAGTTGTCTGTATTAGGTATATATATTAACACACATGTATAACTCTGTAATTTTCCTTGTTATTATGGAGAAAAAATTCGTTACGCTCAAATAGTACCTCCAGGCACGAAAATATTTACTTGCTCAAACCAGTTTTCGCGATGCTCAGAAGTTCCAAATCTAATGTCACTTCAGAATTCGGCGGGATCTCTTGCACTTGATTATTACCATACGCATACTCGGCAGGCACGAGCATTCTGCGCACGGTTCCAACTCCCATCCCTTGGATTCCGTAATTGAAAGCTGGTATAAAAGGCCCCCCTGGCGAAGCCGATGGTGCTCCTACATTGAAACCATAGGGATCCCCCCCCGTGACTCCTGCACCAACTCTCGAAGATGCAATCGTCAATGATCGAAATTTCAGGTCGTAATGTACAGCAACTCTCGTGCCTTTCGGAAAGGGCACAGCGTTATCGCCACCTCCGCCTTTAATGTCGTAATATTTTATTCCGGGTGCACCAGGCAAATCCCTGAAATTTTCTATCGGAATACCTCCAGTCCTGCCTTTCAACTTTGCCGTTGCAGGTTGCGCGTTAAAAAGTGCAAACATTGCAGTAGATGTCGCTAAAACCGTGCGACGTCGCGTGGATTCACTGTCTCCCCTGTTATCGCTTTCAACAACGGCATCATCGTCGTTACGAAAAGATACGAAAGTCGTTAGGGATTGATTTGTCTTGGTCTTCCTCTCTATTGTTCCCGTTCCTTTCTTTCGTTTGCTCGAAGAGAACGAAGAATTTGTGAGAGGAACGCGAGAAGAAAGAGCTGAAAGCGTTGCCGACGGGATCATAGTGATTGCGCTGTTGCGGTGTTTTGTAGAACTTTCCAAAGTATTTTTTGTGTCCTCGATTGGAAAACCTATTTTTACAACAGCGACTTTTGTCTGATCTGTCAGAATCAAGACATCATCATTTACATTATTTCGTTTTCGAGCTTCTTCGTTCGTAATAATTCTTTCGCGACTTCTCTCTCTCTCTCTCTTTCTAAAACAGTATTTGTTCAGGAGCGTCTCTCGATTCACGCGAAAAGAAGAAGAACGCGCGACATGTCCTTCTCGAGAAAGAATGAGTTGACAAAACTCGCACGAGACGCGCTCGCTTTTTGTGTGCGACAACGACAATTGTCCTCATCGATGACGACGACGACGACGACGACGACGAGTTCGAGGATGACGAATCTTTCCAAAGGCAACGCCGCGAAAGTTAATGGGCTTGGTAAAGACAACTTCGCGATGAACAAGACCATCGTCTCGAACAACAGGAACTTCATGAATCGATTCTTTGGTTCATCATCGTCATCGATGTCTTCCTCCTCTTCCTCCGCCTCCTCACTCGAATTTCAGCAACTCAAATTGTTGAACAAGCAGAACAAAAGCAACAAAGTGATTGAGTTGTTCGAAACGAACCGAGTTAACCAACATAATGAGAAGAACCTGAGCGAATATCTCAAAGCTTTAGTAGCGACAAATCGATTGAACGAGTCTGCCATGTTGGAAACTTTACAGCGAGGACAAATGATACAGCAACAATCGGCGGCGTCTGCTTTTGGAGGAGGAGGAGGAGGTGGCTTTGCTGCCAACGCCGGCGCAGTAGCTGCAAACAACGCGATGATGGCAAAGAACAACTACAACGGTGGTGGAGGTGGAAGATGGCAGTTTCCAACCTTACAGGGATTTACAAAAGCTATCAATGATGCGACGGCGGCGGCAAATAGTGCCGGGGGAGGAAATACTTCCTCAGTTGCCGCTTCTGGCGCCGCTGCAACAAGTGCGTTGCGTGGATCCTCTTCTTCTTCAACCTCTGGTGGTGAAGCCTTAGGGACGTCAAAGTCCCCGGTATTCGTTCAACACTTAGAACCGACGTTTCCAGCGCAAGTTTGGCGAACGATTCGTACGTTAGGGTTAGCTTTTGTCGTCTTGTCGGGAGTAGGAGCACTTATCGAAGATAAAGGAGGACCAGTCGGAAGATCGCTTCTAGGAAATTCAGATCAACCAAAGCCTCAAAATCAGGACGAATTCATTGAAGAAAGCGACGGTAAGGGTGGCAAAATACGAAGGAGAAAAAAGACGACGTTTTCAGACGTAAAAGGCGTCGATGAGGCAAAGAATGAACTGAAAGAAATTGTACACTATTTGAGAGATCCGAAGAAATTTACACGCTTGGGAGGAAAACTTCCAAAAGGTTTGCTCTTGGTCGGACCTCCGGGAACAGGAAAGACTTTGCTCGCTAAGGCCGTTGCAGGTGAAGCGGATGTGCCTTTTTTTTATGTTTCTGGTTCCGAGTTTGAGGAGATGTTTGTTGGTGTCGGCGCTCGACGCGTGCGAGAGTTATTCAAAGCGGCGAAGAAACAAGCACCGTGCATAGTTTTTATCGACGAAATCGATGCGGTCGGTTCACAACGTTCACCAAAAGATGCACAGAACACTCGCATGACTTTGAATCAACTCTTAACAGAAATGGATGGATTTAATTCTTCTGATGTTCAAGGAATAGTCGTGCTGGCTGCGACAAATACGCCCGAGGCTCTGGACAAAGCACTTGTTCGACCTGGGCGCTTCGATAGAACCGTCGCGGTGCCAAATCCAGATGTCGAAGGTCGCAAACAAATTTTACAAGTGCACTCGAAGAATGTAAAGTTGGCTAAAGATGTAGACTTTGAAATCGTAGCGAGAGGAACGCCAGGCTTTTCTGGAGCCGATTTGGCAAACCTTGTGAACATTGCTGCGTTGAAGGCAGCTTTAGATGACGAGACGGAAGTAAAAAATAACCATCTTGACCACGCGAAGGATCGCATCCTCATGGGTGCCGAGCGAAAATCCGCGGTCATTACGGAAGAAAACAGAAAGCTCACCGCCTACCACGAAGGTGGACACGCTTTAGTTGCCTTACGAACGCAAGGTGCGAGACCTGTGCATAAAGCGACCATCGTTCCAAGAGGTCATGCTTTAGGTATGGTGATGCAACTTCCGGATAAAGACGAGTTGAATCTCACTCGAAAACAGTTGTTGGCTATGCTCGACGTCACCATGGGCGGACGAGTCGCGGAGGAGTTGATCTTTGGAAAAGACGAAATTACGACAGGTGCCTCTTCGGATTTGCAACAAGCAACGCGATTGGCGAGAGAGATGATCACAAAGTACGGGTTTTCTCAAACTATCGGTTTAGCGAGTCAAGAGTACAATCAAGGCGGCTTATCCTCAGAGACAAGGCAGAAAATAGAGGAAGAGGTGAAAGAAATGCTCGAAAGCGCGTACGTGCGCGCCAAGACGCTTTTACGAACGCACGAGAAGGAACTACACGCCATTGCAAAGTCGCTCTTGGACCGCGAAAGCTTAACCGGTGACGAACTGAAGGAAATTATCCTTGGTGGGACCTCGGGAAAGAGTATTAAAAATTCATCCACCAACAATGCTTCCTCCGTCGCGTCTACCGATATAAAAATAAAAGTGGAGAGTACTCGAGGTGCCAAAACAGCCGCCGTGAACTAGTCGTTTTTGTGTACATCATTATAAATATACAAACTAATATAATATACAGAAATCTAAATCCCAGGCATCTTTGGGTCACCCGTATTCGCGTCTATATACTTCGAATCCCAATTTTCATCACATGGTAAAATCCTCAAGCTTTGCCAACATCCTTTGTATTTGGAAAAGGTGCGCTTTACCATAACAAAACCCCAAAAACTATCATTCCCAACTTTATCAGTTACGATGGCTTTCACCAAAGTGCGCCCATCTTTCATCGAAATCTCGTCGACAATCTCGTGTTTGGCGTTGAAAACAAAGGCTTCAAAGTTCACCAGACACTTGCCTAAAAAATGATCGAAGTGATACATATCTGATGAGAAACCGAAGTATCTCGAGCGGTCCATGTTTCCTGATTCTACGCTGTACTCCCACATTACTTGCACTCCGTGATCGGTTCTAGGATTGTTCTTGTCTTTCATCGCTTCCAGTTGTATTTCAACTGCATCTCTACACGTTTGCATTTGATGGGGAAAAAACAGCGGACCGGGTACGTTTTGCGGATTCCTACATACGCCTATACACTTGCTTCCGTTTTCTTTGACAACTGCGTTCACGCAGAACGGACATTCTTCGCTCGTCGGTTTAAACGCTCGTCTGTCTATGGGAACTTCCAATATTTGCTCAGCGGACAGCATGGTTCCGGGAAGATAGCCTTCTTGTTGTGATGATGATGTTCTTGGTACGTTTTTGCTCTTCTTGTACGTCTTCCTCCTCTTCTTTTCGAGTATTTTTTTTGACGTTGACGTTGTCAGTACCGGACACGATGGCAATGGTCGTGACGACGATGTCGACGACGGTAACATCTGAGCGTTCGTTTTTTCGTGCGCGCGTACAGTGGTCTGACAAAGGAAGGAATTTTTTTGGGGAAAGGAAGAAATGCTTCTCTTCTTCTTCATCTGTTTTTCTTTCTTGCTTTTCTTCATCGTTCATCGTTCATCATCACATCATAAAAAAAAGAAATCGAAGAAAGATGTCCGCGACGACTGCTGCACCAAAACCACCCAAAAAGAAGAAGAGAACGTTAGCCATCGGCTTCGAAGGGTCGGCGAATAAAATAGGCGTCGGTATCGTAACCAGCGATGGAACGATTTTGAGCAACAAACGGCGGACGTACTGCGCACCAACCGGAAGTGGTTTCCTCCCTCGAGAAACTGCCAACCACCACAAAAAAGTGCTTTTAGATTTGACTGAAGACGCCTTACGAGAAGCGTTTAAAACAACAACCTCTGGTTCATTTTCTTTGAAAGATTTAGGCGAGGAGATTGATGTGATTTGTTTCACCAAAGGTCCCGGGATGGGGGCGTGCTTAATCGTCGTCGCGTTAGTTGTTCGAACGCTCGGCCAAATTTGGAACAAACCAATCCAAACGGTGAACCATTGCATAGCGCACATCGAGATGGGAAGATTAGTAACCAAAGCTAAGAATCCAGTCGTGTTATACGCGAGCGGTGGGAACACGCAAGTCATCGCATACAACGATAATAGATATAGAATTTTTGGAGAAACGATAGATATAGCGGTAGGAAACGCGTTGGACAGATTTGCGAGGTGTTTGGAGCTCTCAAACGACCCGGCGCCGGGATATAATATCGAACAACTTGCAAAAGAAGGCAAAACGTTCGTGGAATTTCCATACAATTGCAAAGGTATGGATATAAACGTTGGTGGAATTCTAACCAACGCGGAAGAAAAAGTGGCCGCGATGAAAAGTAATAAAAATAATAGTAGTAGTAGTAATGGTACAGTCACGAAAGCAGACTTGGCGATGTCGTTTCAGGAAACCGTATTTGCAATGTTGATTGAAGTGACGGAAAGAGCCATGGCACATTGCGATGCAAACGATGTGCTCATTGTAGGAGGCGTCGGTTGCAATCTTCGTCTTCAGGAGATGATGGATACCATGGCTAAAGAGCGCGGAGGAAAATTATACGCCATGGACGAACGATATTGCATCGACAACGGTGCCATGATTGCGTACACTGGCTTGATTGAATATTTAGCAAACGGAAGTGTGGGTGTTCCTCTAGAACAGACGACATGTACGCAAAGGTTTAGAACGGATGAGGTGTTCGTGAAATGGCGAAACTTGGAAGAAGAAGAAGAAGAAAATAAAGAGGGTGAGGAGGAGGAGGAGGAGGAGGAGGAGGAGGAGAGAAAGAAGCGCCGAAGTTGTTAGTCATTAGTGTTTGCCGTAGAAGAAGGAAAAAAACAAAAAAAAGGGCCCCGCGCAAAAAAAGAGCACGAGAGAGAGGGAGGGAGAGAATAATAAAAAAAATTTGATTGGCTGCTGGATTGTCACTCATGCCCATCAAATTCGTAGCTGAAAAAAGAAATGAAAGTCTCTCTCTCATCGTCATCGTCTTCACTAAAAAGAAACTTTTTTCTACACGCCCGTTTTGTGTATCAACGCACGCAACCACGCACGGTGTGAACGATGAAGTTTACGAAATGCCTTCTGTTGGGGTTACTCATCGGCTTATTTGCTGGTATTTCTGTCCCTTCAGGTACGCGTTAGACATCTCGGTTCCTTCTCGTTTTCTTTTTTCCCATCAATCGAGAGAGCGCCGCGTGCGTTTCGTCTCGGAAATTTGTTTCTTCGATTGATCATTTTTGGATTAGTGTAGCAAACAACGAGTCACTCACACTTTGTCCTTTTACTACGCTTTTGTCTCTTCCTCGCACAGGTTTCGGTAGCGAAAACGCGCTTTCTTCTTCTTCTTCTTCTTCTACTTCTTCTTCTTCTACGAAAACCTCTTCTTTATTCGTAGAAGCTGCGGCAGCTGAAGATGCGTCGGCATCATCGGAAGAATTCCAACTTCCCACCTTCAAGGCGGGCGCGGAAGTCAACGAGTTTCAAGCCGAAGTTTCGCGCTTGATGGATATCATCATCAACTCCTTGTACTCGAACAAAGACATCTTCTTGAGAGAATTGATCTCGAACGGATCGGATGCTTTGGACAAGATTCGTTTCTTGTCCTTGACCGATGCTTCCCAATTGGGCGAAGGAGATGCCGCTCAGCTCGACATTCGCATCAAAATCGACAAAGACCAAAAACTTATTTCCATCCGCGATAAAGGGGTTGGGATGACCAAGCAAGAAATCAAAGAGAATTTGGGTACGATTGCAAAATCTGGCACGTCAGCCTTCCTCGAGCAAATGCAAAAGGGTGGCGACATGTCTCTCATCGGTCAGTTTGGCGTCGGTTTCTATTCCGTGTACTTAGTCGCCGACTTTGTCGAAGTTCGCACCAAGTCGAACAGCGACGACACGCAATGGATCTGGCAATCGAAAGCCGACGGCAACTTTGCCATCTCTGAAGATACGGAAGGTGAAGCTCTCGGAAGAGGCACGGAGATTAAGATTTACCTCAAAGAGGAAGCGCAAGAGTATTTGGAAGAAACCAAATTGAAGGACTTGGTCGAAAAGTACTCTGAATTCATCAACTTTCCGATTTACATGTGGGAATCTAAGGAAGAATCTGAAGAGGTCCCGATCGAAGACGACGATGAAGAAAAGTCCGACGAAGAGAAGGAAGAAGAGGACGATGAGGATGAAGAGGACGAGGACGAGGACGAGGACGACGAGGACGAGGATGAGGATGACGACGAGGAAGACGACAAACCCAAAACGAAAACGGTGACGAAGACCGTCTGGGACTGGGTCTTACTCAACGACTCCAAAGCCATTTGGCTCAGATCATCTTCGGAAATTGAACCGGAAGAGTACTCCAATTTTTACAAGGCGTTGTCGAAAGATAAGAGCGATCCGTTGACGTACTCCCACTTCAAAGCCGAAGGCGATGTTGAATTTAAAGCTATTCTCTTCATTCCGGAAAGTGCCCCACCGGATATGTACGATAACTATTACGGCAAGGCCTCCGCCTTGAAACTCTACGTGAGACGAGTGTTCATCTCCGATGAATTCGACGAGCTTTTGCCGAAGTATCTCTCTTTCATCAAAGGTATCGTCGATTCCGATACGCTTCCATTGAACGTTTCGCGAGAAACGTTGCAACAACACACTTCTTTGAAAACGATCAAGAAAAAGCTCGTGAGAAAAGCATTGGATATGATTCGTAAACTCGCGGAGGAAGGCAACGACTCTGAGGATGACGACAACGAGAGTGAGGACGAAGCAGCGAAGATTGCCGCGAATGAAAAGTATGAGAAATTCTGGAAATCTTTCGGGAAAGCCATCAAATTGGGCATCATCGAAGATGCTTCGAACAGAACACGTTTGGCCAAGTTACTCCGCTTTTACACCTCTCAATCTCCGGACAAGTTAGTCTCTTTGGAACAGTACGTCGAGAGAATGAAGGAAGGGCAAAAGAGTATTTATTATGTTGCCGGTGAATCCCAAGAAGCCTTGGAAAAGTCGCCGTTTCTCGAAAAGCTCTTGTTGAAAGGATTTGAAGTTATTTACTTTACTGACCCAATTGACGAGTACACGATGCAAAACTTGACGGAATTTGACGAGTTCAAATTTTCTAACGCTTCCAAGGAAGACATGAAATTTGGGGACGCGGATGAAGACGAGAAGAAGCAGTTCAAAAAGACGAAGGAACACTTCAAGCCTTTCACGAAATGGTGGAAAGACGCTCTTTTGACTTCGTACCCTGATTCAATCGAAAACGTGAAGATTTCGAACAGATTGTCCACGACGCCATGCGTCGTTGTCACGAGTAAATATGGCTGGTCTGCCAACATGGAGCGTATTATGAGAGCACAAGCGTTATCGGACGACTCGAGAGCGCAATACATGAAGGGTAAGAAGACGTTGGAAATTAACTACAAACACCCGTTGGTTGCCGCTCTCAAGGAAAAATACGATGCTGATGGCGAAGACGAATCTTCAAAGAACTTGGCTGTCGTCATGTTCGAAACTGCGCTCATCGAGTCTGGATTTGTTATCGACGACTCTAAATCCATGGCGTCGCGCGTCTTTGATTTGCTCAAGGACAAGATGGGCGTTGAAAAAGACGCACCTCTCTTGGATGAAATCGAGTTTCCTGATGAAGAAGAAGAAGTTGCTGAAGCCGAAGAATCTGCCCCGAAAGTAGATGAAGAAGAGGCTCCGGCAGTGGAGGAAGAGGAAGCACCAAAAGATGAACTTTAAGTTTAGTAGCGAGAACTTTTTTTTTTAATGTGAATTCGCACTTATCACTACTACATACGATACATACTACCACTACTTATTTTCAAATATACATATATTTACGTTCCTTGATCGCCTGCTAAATCATCACCGAGAATTTCCAAGAACTGCGCTCAAATACACCGTCGTCGAGTCTAAAACTTGTTCTTGGAACGATTTCAGTTGTACACCGTTGCGTAAAATTTTCATAAATTTTGTGCTGTCCATGCTAATGTCAGCCGGTGTTCTTACCACGGAAGCTATACAAAACGACGTAGTTTTACTTTTCACCGCCGGTTTTGCGCGTTTCTTACTCGCTCTCATGGTATTGCAAAATATTGTAACCATGTCGTAACGACTCAAGCGCTCCGGTCCGCCAGCGTGATAAATAGGAGTTCTATTTGACCGCTCACCTTCTTCCTCGAACAAAAACATGGAGACATCGCGTTTACGTCGTAAACCTACGAAAATTTCAAAACAGTACACAATAGCCTCCGTCAAATCAATGCGAGATACTGGATTTCTAAATTCATCCGTCCAAAACTCCACTGCGTTTTCATCTTTTACTTCTTCATTCTCTTCACCTTCTCCGTTTCGACCCTGCGTGTTTGGAGGGCATGTTTTTGCGATAAAATCTAAAAACAACGGTCTATCGACGCGTCGAAATGGTGGCTGAGGTCCCGTGATAACAGAAGAACGCAATATGATAAGTGCGTTTTGGTCGTAATTTTTAAGTAAATACGTTTCTGCATACTTTTTCGAGCGACCGTATGCATTTATTGGTTCAAAGGCATTTTCGCGCGTATCGTCTTCTCGGGTGTTGGAGTACGAACCACAGAGCACCTGATCCGTGCTCATGTGGACCAATAAAGGAACTTTCTGTTCGCTTCCCTCGTATTTCCTCATCAGGACTTGACATAAATGCGTTGGGACATTTACTTTACACGCTTTTTCTTCGTTTTCTTCGCACTGTTTCGGTTGTGAAAGCGCGGTGCAGTTCACGACCAATTTCAAGTTTTTATCGCCTGCTAGGTACTCTCCCTTGGACGCTTTCTCGACGCACTCTTCAATGCCCGATCCCGTTTCAAAGTCACACGCGTGACAAACCAATCGTCGTTTGTGCTGTTCATGAACGTTTTCCGGGAGCTTTGAGCTTTCGGACGAACACGTGTAGTGCACCGCGTTAACTTCCTTCAAAGTAAGAAGGCGTTCGATGAGGAATTGCCCGAGATATCCGGACCCACCTGTGACGAGCACGTTCATTTGACCAGCGAACAAATAAATGACGACAGGTTTTTATGGGCGCAAAAGAAGGACAACAACAAGAAGAAGAAGAAGAAGAAACAGACAACACGCGGAGAGCGAGAGTGAGAGAAGGAAAGAGAGCTGCTCAGCACGGAGATTTTTGTTCCTCTTTTTTTTTTGGAGACTTTACCACACATGACACACACACACACACGAAGAAAACCAAAATAGTGTTCGGATTCCCGAAAGTTTCCGTACTCTTTTTCTATTACACCTTCATCAACGAACAATAAAACGCCTCGATCAATCATTGCGCAGATGTTTCCAAGCGCTTCCACATCTCTTAAATGCTTCGGGTCGCCATTTTCAGCGCCTTCTCTCAAAGCAAGTAAGAGGTTGAGTAAAAGTTCAGCCTCGCGTTTACAAACCTCGTCTATAATTCTAACGAACTCTTCTTTACTTTCCGTTAAAGTTGATGTTACGATCTCTCAGAGGAGGAGCAGATTGTGCAGAAGAGGCTCATTAAATGTGAAAGAAAGAAGGCAAGTCGCGGTTGTTAAAGTAGCCTCCAATGCTAATAACGGTGATGGCGCAAGCGACAGTAATCGTTCTTTTATTGAAAGAGATGCGAACAAGTCCGCTCGTGTGCTGCAAAACCAAAAGCCAATGCGATTTGGTTTTATCGGGTGCGGGGCGATGGCTGAAGCGATGGCGAGAGGCTTTCTCGACTCTAAAGTCGTGCATAGTGAATCAATCGCGTGCTATGGAGGAACGAATCAAACAAGCAACGGTCGAGCGGCTCTGTTCAAGGAAGTGTTGGGCATCGAGAATATAGTCTCAAACGCGTCTGCGGTGTTGGACGAATCTGATATAATATTCTTGTGCGTTAAACCGAATAAAATGTTGAGCATATTAGATGAGATTAAACCGAGAGTAAAGCCTTGGCACGTGTTTGTGTCTGTTGCTGCTGGTATTAAAACATCTGACATTGAAAAGCATTTAGACATTGGAACTAATGCAAAACCGAGAGAAAAAGGAAATCAGGGCGACGGGAGGGACGATAACACAGAGCCTCGAGGTCTGTTCAATCTTGGCGGACGAAAGAAGAATAGAGATGGCGCTAGTAATAAACCTTACGACGGCGGCGATGCTGTTAGTGTTGATGACGACGACGACGACGACGAATATCAAAGCGATAAAATAATAGCCGCGGCGCAACTCGAAGGGGAAGAAATTTTTTACGACGACGAAGGGCCCGGATACAATGAAAGCAGGGACAATAATTACAACAGTGATAAGAAAGATACAAACACTGATCTGCTACCGACACCTTCAGTAGTCAGAGTGATGCCAAACACGCCATGTTTTGTGAGAGAAGGCGCGATTGCGTGCAGCGGAGGGAAGACGGCGAGTTTAGCAACGGTGAAGATGGTTTCATCGCTATTTTCAAATCTTGGTTTGTCGGTTATCATAGAAGAAAGCCAGATGCATGCCATCGTGGGCGTTTCCGGTTCGGGACCAGCGTACGTATTTGCATTTATCGAGGCTTTGGCAGACGCAGGCGTCCTGAATGGTCTCCCTCGAAATGTTGCGATGAAACTCGCCTGTCAAACTGTAATCGGCGCCGGAAAGCTTTGCCTCGAAACGCAAGTGCACCCTGGAGAGTTGAAAGATAGAGTGTGCTCGCCAGGAGGAACAACAATATCCGCGATGCGTCAACTCGAAAAGAATAAGTTCCGTTCCGCCGTAATTGAAGCCGCGACTGCCGCGGCGGAAAAAAGTAAACAAATGAAGAAAAATTAGAGCTTGTATTAATCCCTATCATTGAAGACGAGGTTGTCCTAACCGTATGGTAAAAGTAGTGATACAAAAAAAGGAACTCTCTCTCTCTCTCTTAAAAGCTATTTAATTCAGTGTGCCCGCAACTCCTCGTAAGCTATCGCGCAATTTAAGATAACCTTCGCGGTCTCTTACGTTCACCGACGGATAAACTTTTAGTATCGCTGTTTCAAAGTGCGAAAGGCGTAACTGCGGCAGGCTTTCTTGAGAAGACTGCATCATCAAATTCTCCCGGATTGAACACACGCACGCTTCGCGAACGAAGGAGGCTAAATCAGCACCAGAGAATCCGTCGAGCTTTTTGAACTCGCTCACATCTTTAATCAACTCATTCACCGTTTCTGGTTCGGTTTTACCCCAGGTTGAAGAAAAAATGGGAATTTTCCGTATCAATGTCTTCAAAATGTCTTCGCGCGCGCTCTTATCTGGCAAAGGAACATATAACAGCTTATCCAACCTTCCTGGTCGTAACATGGCCGGGTCAATCATATCTGGTCTGTTTGTTGCCGCGATAACGAACGTCTGCTTCCTCGATTCCATCCCATCCATTTCTGTGAGCAACTGGTTGACTACCCGAACAGCGGCATCTCCACCGCCTTCGCTACCACCGCTTCGTCGTGGTGCCAAAGAATCAAGCTCATCAAAGAAGAGAACGCACGGCGCAGCCGCTCTCGCTCGTGCGAATAAAGACCTTACCGCACGTTCAGACTCACCCACATATTTATTCAAAAGCTCTGGACCCTTGATGGATATGAAATTAGCATTCGCTTCATTCGCGACGGCTTGAGCGACGAGCGTCTTACCGCAACCTGGAGGTCCATACAGTAAGCACCCCGTCGATACTTTTTGGCCTAAATACTGAAAGACATGCGGCCTATTTATTGGCTCGACGATTGAAAATTTTAACTCTTCGCGAACATCTGCAAGCGCGCCAACATCTGACCAAGTGACAGATGGTGTTGTCGTAAAACCTTCCCGTTTTGCAGATGGCTGGATCACAATTAAGGCGTCGACGAAATCAGAGTTTGTCACAGAGACAGATTCGAGTTCGTTCCTCGTGAGTGGCTCAGAGTCTTTCAACCGTTGTTCAGTCAATATTGCATCGTGGTCGTTTTTCTTAGCGTTTTCAAAGACGCGGGAAACGGCTAAAGTCGCCGCTTCGTTTACAAGAGCAGCTAAATCTGCACCCACATACCCAGGCGTTTTCTTTGCAATATCATTTTCATCGACGTCTCCGCTTAGACGAAGGTTTTTTAAATGGCACTTTAAAATTTTTACCCGAGCTTGTTCATCTGGAACTCCGAGCGCAATTTCACGATCAAATCGGCCTGATCGTCGCAAAGCAGCATCCAAAGAATCTGCTCGATTTGTAGCACCAATAACAACGACGTGTCGCTTGCGTCTTACTCGATTATCTTTCTTCTCGTCTATTCGTGCCTTCCTTTTGATTTCTTGGTTTAGGTTTTCCCCATTTATGGCGTCTTTCATTTCTCCCGAATCGTTTTTTTCTTCCTCTTCCTCATCATCTTCTTCCTCGTCGTCTTCAATGTCATTCGCATTCAAATCATCAATGGATGCCAAAAATTGTGCAACTATCCTTCGTTCCATCTCTCTTTGCGCGCTTTCTCGTTTTGGGCAAATGGCATCGATTTCATCTATGAAAACAATGCTCGGGGCGGCAGCTTTGGCAGCGCGAAAAAGTTGCCTAATTTTTTTCTCGGAATCACCAGAAACTCCAGAAACAATCTCTGTGGCTGCTATAGAAAAGAAAGTTACGCTGCTCGTGTTATTTTCTATTGCCGCATTTGCAACGGCATGAGCAACGGTTGTTTTACCACATCCTGGTGGCCCGTGCAACAAAACACCTCTTGGAGGTGGCACGCCGAGCCAATCATACAACTCAGGATGTTTCAGAGGTCGAAGTATAAGTTCATCGATTGCGGACAAAGCTTCTTCAACACCACCCAAATCTGAGAGAGAAACGTTTCGCGGTTTTGTTGCCTGCGAAAACAAATCTATTGAGTTATCCTCGCGATCGCCATCGCCGTGAAAATCATAATTAGTATCCTCTTTCATTCTTTTCTTTAAATCAGCGATCGCTTGGTCTTCTTCAGCTTCGCGTCGTCGTTTGCGTTTCAAACGTTTCTTATCGCCTTTCTTCAACCCACCCGATGTTGATTTTAAACGAAGCTGACGATCTTTCACCTTCGTTCCTCTCAAATTATCACTACTGTTATTGTTCATCTCTCCGTTTGTATTGCGGCTTCTTTGGTTTGCTCTCATGACAGCATGAACAGCTCTTTCATGTCCCGCAACTTGTGCTTTCTCTGCTAAAGTAGGTTCTTCTTCTTCTTCTTCTTCTTCTTCTTCACCCACGTCAACTTCGATATCGTTTCCATTTTGCACGACTTCCGTGGGGTTAATTTCTGCTTTCGCCAAAGCTCTCATTGCGGCCGCTTTTACTCTCTCTTCTGATGCAAAAGCACTCGGCGTTGAACCTTTTTCAATCCCGGACACGCTATATCTATTACTAGCACCTTGGAAATTTTCTATTGCGGCGTTTGCACCTTTTGAAGCCGTAGCGTATGTGCTCTGTAACGCTCTATTCATGACATCCATATCTTCTTGGTCTTCTTCTTTTTCGTCGTCGTCGTCGTCGTCGTAGTCGTCGTCATCATCATCATCATCATAGTCATCATCACCATCTTCTTCTTCTTTTTCTTCTCCGTCTATACCCTCTTCCTCCTCCTTCTCCTTCTTTTTATGTATTTTTCCATCTTGTGCAAGAACAAAGGCAATTGCCCGTTCTACCGTTTTGCTAAACACGCCTTTGGGTTTTCTCTTGTACTCCCGAAAGGTTCTACATAAGTGTTCAACCACACCATCAATATCTCTGAGAAGAGTCTTATTCCCCTCTGAGTACGCTTGTAAGCGTGGGATGAGGAGCGGGTCGAGTGTCAAGCCAGCAGATGCAGCGGCAGGAAAACGTTTTCGTCTTTCTCGATGTTGTTGCAATTGTTTCTTCGTTTTTAACGACGACGACCCTGGCGGCGCGTGTGAACCATCACCGTTTCGAGAGGGCATGCTGAGACAATGAAGTGTGGCTCTTCAAGGCCTTCTCTGTTCGATTGATAGTTTTCTTTCTTTCGTGGCGCGTTTCGTTTCGTTTCTTCTTGTCTCGTCTATGGTGTGATAAAATGGTATGTACAATTTGAAGAGTTTGTTGAAAATATACCGCGTTATTTTATTGCGTTGTTCTTTAAATTCAAAGTCGGACAGCTACCTACGTACGTACGGTACTGGACAATATAATATAGAAATAAAGTGGCAGAGAATATTCGATGCCGAGTAACGAAAAGTGGAAAGTTGAAATAGTCGGTACGCCATTAGATGTAAACGAGTGTGTGCAAATAGTTTCAGATGATTGCGCCGGGGCAATTTCGAGTTTTGTCGGCGTCACTCGAAACAATTTCAATGGAAAAGTAGTTTCGAAATTAGAGTACGAGTGTTACACCCCTATGAGTTTAAAGAGACTTGACGAGTTATGTGCCATGGCGTTCAGAAAATGGAACGACCTCTTGAAAATAGCAATAAAGCACCGGACTGGAACTGTTCGAGTTGGTGAACCGAGTGTTATAATTGCTGTTTCATCTGCACATCGCGAGGCTTCCTTGAATGCAGTTAAATGGTTGATAGATGAGCTAAAAGCAACGGTACCCATATGGAAAAAGGAGTTCTTCGAGGATGGCGAGGTATGGAAAGAAAATAGCGAGCAACGTTTGAAACCCTCTAAGTTAGGGCAAGATAGAGGGTACGCCAAAGTGTCCACTTGAATATGGACTATTGATACAACACATATCGTATTTACAAATTTTCATGGGCACACCTCGCAAACTATCCAATCATTTTCTTGTTCTTCGTTCTCTTCGTTCTTCTGTTGACGCCTATATAAATATCTCTTGTTTCCTTTGAGTTCTAGATGATCGATGCGGTTTACGTCCACAGTGACGAGGCAAAAGTTTTCCAACACATTATCTTTCGGCCACAGGTTTTCGTATTCTTGTTCGTCTTCAATCAATCTATCCACATCGTACGCTTCTTCGTGTTCAGGTAGCCGTGGTTGTCCTGGTTCCGGCCATGAAAACTGTCCTCTTGCGCCAGGGCGCATTTTTTTCCATGAAATAGAGCGGTCTTTCATATCTACGTCATCGGTGGATTCGTTGGTGATGACGTTGGCGAATCCTCGCAGTCTGAACTGTTCCCGACTCGTAGGGAAATACCAACAAATCTCGCACTTCTTGTTGGCGGTTAAATCACCTACTTTCTTCGAGCGCTTATCCGTAACGAACGTCACTTTCGTCTGGTCCCGATCCAGGAAACCTCTAAATACAACCGTCCGGATTGCTGGGAACCCGCTTTCATCGTCTTGATCGTTCGTTGATGTATTGGCTTGTGTTGTAGCGACTTGAAAATATTTTGCATTCGGTACAGATTTATTCGCGTCCAATGCCTTTTTCAAAGCAGTGCGCCACACTTGCGAAGAACATTTCGTCGCATTGGTTGAAGCGCTCAGTGCTATCACATGCGCCATGTACTTTTCACACACCTTGTCTTTTTATTCGTCTTCTTGTTGATGTGTATGTTTCTGCTCCCTTCTTGGCTCGACTGAAGAAAAGTGGATAGTGCCCTGCGTTCAAAAAAAGAAAATCTTCAAAAATCCGTCGCAAAGCTCTCCGCTCCCTTTCGCCGCTCGGAAGATTGAAAACGTTTTGTTGCGGTCCCACCGTCGCAGTTGCGCGTGCAGTTTATAAGCGAGAGAGTCTTTTTAGGAGCACACATCATGTGCATTGCGGCGACGACGGCGCCAACGGCGAGGCGTCGAACTTCGCTTCTGTACGAGCAACATAAAAGGAAAGCCAAGTTTAGATGGAACGTGATAAAGTTTTTGTTCGCTTTGCTCGTAGTTTGGTATGTCAAGTGGACAACAAGGTCCTTTTTTGGCGGGGCCAAAGGAACAGAACTACAGACAAGCGCGTACAAATCGTCTTCGCACCGGAGAAAAAATCATCCAGTATCTCTGCAAGGAGCGAATGAAGATTATCGTGCTGATTACTCCTCCTACGAAAGCGATGATGACAAAAGTACTCAATCAGACTACGACGGTGCAACTAATGAACAACAACAACAGCAACACAGAACACAAAATCAACAGAAAACCTCGAGCGTTCCAGATGCATTGACTATCTTGCCAACCATTTCGAGACCGATATGTGGTGCACACAATCAACCTTGTGCGCATGGAACGTGCAACACCGACGAAACAGCGTGCACGTGTTCAAAGATTTATGTAGGTGACTTGTGCGATAGTCCAATCAAGTTATCCGGGAAGAAACTTGGCGGCTCTCTCTTGCAAAGTTGGAATTTACCGTACGCCGGCCCAATTGTGATGTCTAAATATAACTTGGGCAAGCACATGAATACAAGGAAAGCTGGCGTATTGCAGTTGGATTTACCAAGTGAACTTCCTAGATTTTTAGGCCCGATTGGTCCACCTTTGCTAAAAATATTACCAAACGTTGATATATTTCGAGGCAATCGGCTCTTTTTTCCAACCTGTGCAATAATCGGCAACTCTGGGTCCATGAAATCACGCGTGAATAGAAATCGCGCGGCGGAAATTGATGCACATACCGTCGTCATAAGATTCAACGATGCAAAAACAGACGCGAATTACGGAGACATTGTGGGAAGGAAAACGTCGCTTCGTATGGTAAACGCAAAACATTTCGGATTTCGCGAGACAGAAGATGAGTTTGTTTTGCAGCAAATGCGCTCTCCGCAAGCCTTTCGATCGTTCATGGGCGAACATAGGAGAAACCCAGGAACACCTTTATACGCTTTACATCCTGATTTTGCATCGTACGTAATCAAATCATTCCCAAAGATTCAAACGAGCGTTGGTTTTCAAGGGATATTGATGGCGTTAATGTCGTGTGGAACAGTGAACGTGTATGGTTTTTCTCTCGGACCGAACGAAGGCTTTTCACAATCGTATTATAGACCAGATTCAGACGAAGATCTTGACGCCGACGATGATAGCAGTAGAAACGCCGAGGTTCAAATGCTTCGTAAACGAGAACAAACCGAGTGGAAGGCTTTGAGCGCGATGAACAGTGCTGGGTTAATTACGTTCCGCGATAAATGCGTAGAAAATTGCCATGTGAGTCGATCGCGCTGCGGTCAGTGCATGAAAAAACAGGAGAAGGTAGTCACGGGTGAAATAGACGAAGTAGAGGATGGTGACGAGAATAGCACTAGCGATGACGATTTAGAACAAGAAGAACAAGAAGAAGCTTGAGCTATTGCGTTTAATGGAACATTGAGCTGAATTTTTCTATTTACTACGTAATTATTATTTCCACGGTTTTAAAATTGGCAACAATATGACTAGAAGAACAATCATCATAAGAATTGTGAACACGCACGCCCATTTACGAGTGTTTTTCTGGTAATCGCGAGCACTGACCAAAGCGACTTGTCCTTGTTTGACATATTCGGTAGACTTAGCGACTTGCTCCTGTATATCATCTATCATCTCCCCTTGTGCGTCTACGAGAACGCTCATATCGAGAAAAATCTGATGCAAATCCAATAGCTTCCGCTCTAATTCCCTAACCGCTTTGTGACGTTCTTGAATTTCTTCAACAGTATCTAATATTAAACCTCTGCCTTGATCTAAAATAGCTTGCTTGAACATTTGTTCATCCGCGCCATTTTCAATCATCGAATCGAGTTTCTCCTCCTCAATTTGTTCACCAGTCAACGCGAAAAAACGCCGTTCGATGACTTCTTTGTGTTCCGTTCGCAGTTTCTCTCGCAACACTTGAAACTCGGCCATCTGTTCCTTCAACTTTGTTTTTAAAGCGTTCGAAACAGTTTCTCTGGTTTGTTTTTCGCTCCCATCCACGCTTATTTTTTTCTCTCGCAACAACCTTTTCAAATCTTCGTCCATGTTTTGCACGCGCATTTTCGCTTCGCGAGCTAACCTCTTCGCGGTATCCGAAGCATTGTTCATTTCGTTTTTTATTTCTGTCATTTCACTCGATTTTAACGCGGACTTTCCGCGTTCGTGGAGTTGATGTAAGTTTATGAGCTGTTTTCGTATGTCCGAAAGAAGACCTTTGACCAATGTTGCATCTTTCAAGAAAAGTTCCATCGTGGTTGGAGACGAGGAGGTTAATGCTGTTTGCTCCGAAGCACCCATTTCTACATCGACGAACTCTTCTTGCGTAGTGCCTTTCAAAGTCAAAAATCGTTTCATCTGTTTGTTGTTGTTGTTGTTGTTGTTGTTTGTTTGCTGACCCTCGTCAGATCCATTCTGTTTGATTTCGCCCAGCAAATCGTTCATGATGCTTTCGTTCCAGTTGCGTTCTATACTTGTAATGATGTGTTTATAAACAAGATAGTTGCTATTTATAATTCAGCTAGACGTACCCGTGCATACATCAAAGTGAAAGTCTTCATCATCACACCCCACAAATTATTATTTTTTAACAACCTCTTCTACTTCTGTGACAAAATCATAACGAGATGAAAGGGTTGCTTCTGTCGTCGTCGTCTCCGTTGTGCTCGAGCACCAGCAGTAGACGAGCGCTGATGGTATTCGGGAAGAGAATCGGAGGAGGAGGAGGAGGAGGAGCGTCGATTCGGAGAACGTTGGCGAGTGCGTCGTCGTCGTCGTCGCGACCGCCGCCGCCGTCGTCGTCTTCGAAGAAGAAGAAGAAGAGTAGCGATGCTCTCGCGAATCAACGCGACTGCGACTGTTGCGTCGCAACCAACACCTTCCCGATAAATCCATCTCGCAACAGAATTCAATACCAAAGCAGACAGTGCGCTACGGTCGCCTCGTCGTCATCGTCGACGAATAATCAACAACAGCGAAAAATGTTGTCTTCGATTGAACCACCAACCGTGGCGAAAGAATTAGTCGAGTATTTAAACAAGTCTTGGACGGCGTTTCACGCGACGAAAAACGCGGAAGAGATGCTCAAGAAGGAAGGTTTCGTGAAACTCGACGAAGACAAGAGTTGGTCGTCCTCGAAGTTGAAACCGGGCGGGAAATATTACATGGTGAGGAATCAAAGTTGCATCGTGGCGTTTTGTTTGGGTGGTGAATACGTCCCGGGCGATGGATTTCACATCATCGCCGCGCATACAGATTCCCCGTGTCCAAAACTGAAACCCGTGTCCAAGCGAAAAGAACGCGCCGGGTGCATAGGCATCGGCGTGCAACCATACGGAGGAGGATTGTGGCACACGTGGTTCGATAGAGATTTGAGCGTTGCTGGGAGAGTCTTGCTGAAGAAAAAAGACGGTCGAGTCCAGAGCGAGTTAGTGACGATTGAGCGTCCGATTGTGAGAATACCATCGCTGGCTATTCACTTAGACAGAGAAATCAACCAATCGGGTTTTAAACCGAACTTGGAGACGAATTTTGCACCTATCTTGGCAACTGCGATTAAAGCCGAGTTGGAGGGTTTCAATAATAAGAGCAATGGTAATAATAACAACAACATTTCTAGCGGAGGAGGTGAAACCATGCATCATCCCATTATTCTCGCCATTCTCGCGGAGGAGTTAAAGTGCGAACAGGACGATATCGTTGATTTTGAACTCAACGTTTGCGATACGCAGAAGTCTCAAATTGGCGGAGCAACGAATGAATTCATCTTTAGCGGCAGACTCGATAACTTGTGTTCTTCCTTTTGCGCTCTGAAAGCGCTCATAGACGCTTCAAAGGATTCTTCTTTGAAGAAACACAAAGGCGCGCGCGCCATAGCCTTATTCGATAACGAAGAAGTTGGATCCGTATCGACGAGCGGCGGTGGCGGTACGGTTATGATTGAAGCCATCAAACGCGCGACTCTTAGTAGTAAAGGAAACAGTAGCGCTAGTAGTGAGGGAGATAGTGATGTCATAGAACGATGCCTAGCGAAATCGTTCCTCGTCAGTGCGGATATGGCTCACGCCGTCCACCCGAACTACAGTGAAAAGCACGAAGAACAACATCAACCGTTATTTCACAAAGGCGTCGTCGTCAAGCACAATGCCAACCAACGGTACGCAACGACTGCGCTCACAGCGTACATGTTTCGAGAGTGTGCCAAGCTCAGTGGCGTTTCTACTCAAGAATTTGTCGTGAAAAACGACATGGGTTGTGGATCCACCATCGGTCCAATCGTCAGCGCACAAACTGGCATCCGAACCGTCGACGTCGGCGTGCCGCAGTTATCTATGCACTCTGTTAGAGAAATGATGGGTACCGAAGACGTCGACATATGCCATAAACACTTCTTGGCGTTTTACGAGAACATCGCAAAGGTAGATGCCAGCGTTCAGTTGTCCAGTTGATTGATTCGAATAGAGAGAGAGAGAGAGCGTAACTACCCTTTTTATTAAAAATCGGAATACTGTTCGTCTTTTCACCAACTCTTTTGTCACTTTTTTCGCGCTGCCATGCAGACGTTGTTCTCTTCTTCTTGTGCTTCTCTGCGCTCGACGCGGCACTATGGCGCGGGGTGGAACGCAAGAATCGAGGATGAAAACGCTGAGAGAAGAAGACGTGCTTCTTCTTCTTCTTCTCCGGCGGTGGTTCGAGTGCGCGCGAAGAAGAGCGGGTTCGCCGCCGAAATTATGAAGAAAAAGGACGACGACAAAGACGATGCTCCGAGCGCGAGTACGACTACGAACAGTAAAACGAACGAAACTGAACGATGTCCGTGCGGTTCTTCCAGGTCGTACAAGTCCTGTTGCCGCCCGTATCACGATTTGGAACAATATCCACCCGATCCAGTGACTTTAATGAAATCTCGATTTTCAGCCTATGCGAAAGGTAAAGCGAAATACATAGTTTTGACGACGCACTCGGAAAATGAAATCAGAAAAGACGGAAGCAAAACAAAGGCCGGGGTGAAAGTGAGCACGTTAGAAGCGGACGTGATCGCGACGTGTGAAAAAGTAGAATTTTACGGGTTGAAAATCGCCAACGATAAAAAGAAGAACGAGACGGAACATCTCGTATCTTTTAGTTATAACTGTCGCGTGCGAGGGCAAAAAGGTTTCGACCGAGGCAGAGAGGAAACGCAGTCGGAATTGTCTACGTTTAGGAAAGGGGAAGATGGGAAGTGGTATTTTCTAGACGGCATTCAGGGCGCTTGATTTTGTTGTGTCATGTACTATTACCATTACACCACACGCGTCCGCGTACCCACGCGCAGACACGACACATTTTACGTGGTTTTTTTGACCTCGGTGGTGTTTTTTTTGTCTATGTTTTTGCTTTTAAGTCACCACCCCACACCACCAAAAAAAAAACATGGAGAGATGCGGTGGTGTTTTGCGTGGTTGTTTTTTCTTTTTTTGTCTCGTGCACGGGTTTCCACCAATCACCCTCTTCTTTTGTGTGTGAGATCCAAGGTCTCGGTGTCTTTTTATCCACAAGAAAACCAAAAAAGGCACACACATTCCTTTACTCGCGTCTCGGTTTTAACCGCCTTACAATTTCTTCGTTCGTTCGCGCGCGCCCGCACACGCGCCACCGACTTTGAAGAAAGCCTCGTCATGCGATCTTTTCAACCGCGCGGCGTTTTCGCCGCGTCATCTTCGCCTTCGTCTTGGTGTTGTTCGTCTTCGCTGGCCTCCTCGAGAGAGACGAGAGAGCGTTTCCATTCGAAGAAGCGCTTTTTTTATCCTGCGGCTGGGGTAAAAAGTGGACGCTTTTTCCCCGCGACTGTAAAACCGTTGTCGTCGTCGTCGTCGTCCTCCTCCTCCTCCTCCTCCTCCTCCT
>CEPW01007214.1_pt1 | contig 24668 bp, 12 predicted proteins | sample 356211 | NCBI WGS metagenome assembly CEPW01 (sample SAMEA2620021, study PRJEB7988) | marine metagenome | biome: marine biome (ENVO:00000447); feature: deep chlorophyll maximum layer (ENVO:xxxxxxxx); material: "saline water (ENVO:00002010), including plankton (ENVO:xxxxxxxx)" | depth 25 m
GTAAGTGCAACTGCAAATGCTGTCTCTCACACCCCACAGTCCGCACATACTTTCGTAAGTGCTGGTACTAATTGTGTTAAGCACCTACCACAGGTTGCACATACATTCGTAAGAGCTTCCACTAACGCTCTGATTGCTGGTGGTTCTCAACTACAGTACATCGACGGTGAGAAGACTGAGACCCTAGCAGCATGGGATTACGTTGGACAGATGGCAACTGCTGCCATGAGGAACTTCGACTTCCTAGCATACAACTGTACCACTACTGCTGGTAGTGCAATCGTTGATGTTGGTGACACTCGTGGTATTCTGGTTGGTATGCGTTGTGTTGAGTATGATGACACTGACATCTCCAACCCAGCATATGTCAATGGTGTTCTACAAGCAGGTGCTCAACCTGTTTACACTACCATTGGACAGAATGTATTCGTTAAGAGAATCGTCAACAATACTCAGATTGAACTTGGTGTAGAGAACTCTAGATTTGAGTTCGGTCAGACTGTAAATGCAAATCAATCTAGCAGCACCATCGATCTATTCTTTGTCTTTGAGAATGGTCAGTGGGCAGACACTCTACCTAAGACTGTAACTGTCGGTCCTGCAAATACTGATCCTGATGTTATCGCTGACACCCTCACTGGTAACATCATCACTGATCCTGCTGATCCTAACTTCGGTGAGCAGATTAGAGAGTGTGCTGGTACTGCAAATGCAATCACGACGTTGATTGGTAACATCACCACCATCATTAACTCTGGTGTTGGTTCTGTTACTAGACAAGAGCAGACTGCAGACATCTCCCTCTTCTCACAGAGATCAACAGTATTCACCATTAATACTTCTGGTCTAGGTGCATCTAACCCACACAACTTTGAAACTGGTACACCAGTCAGACTGGTCCCACGTCCACGTTTCGATACTGATCTTGGTAGATATGTTGATGTTGACAAGCGTCTCATCAGACTACCTGACGGATTTGAAACTAACAGAACTTACTATGTAATTGCACCAGGCAGAAAGACACAACCATTTGACTTCTCCAACACTACGTTCTTCAATGGTAGCGATCAGACTAAACTGATGCTCGCAACCTCAAGAGAGAATGCAGCTGCAGGTATCTTCATCTATGCATCTGAATCTGAGAGCATTGATCCTAATGTAGAGATCGATATCTATCAGTTCATCCTCGACGAGAAGTACGATCTACATCGCTACAAGTGTAATCTATCCAACGCTGTTGTTGGTGGTATTGAGACTGATGTATCTAACGTCTTTGACGTTCCATTCTCTTCAGTAACTCCACAGAAAGTATTCTTCAGAGATCTTGCACCTGATGATCTACCAACTGTTGGTCAGACCTTCGCAAGTGATCCTGAAGTTACCGTAACTGATGTTAACGATGCAAACTTCGGTAGACTGAACCCAGTCAAAGAATTCTTTGCACGTTATCAGACCTCTAAGGTCTTCACGATCCACAAGACTCACGCTGACGCAATCAACAACGCTGATCCTATTCAGTTTACTGCTGGTCAGACTGATACGTTCCAAGTCTTCTGTAACAAGCGTAGATCACCTGTTAAGTATGACCCAACATTCAATCAGGGTGTTGCTAATCAAGGCAAGTGGTACATCGAATGTATCGACGAAGGATCCTCTGGTATTGCACAGGGAATCAAGCAAGAGAACATCTTCTGGAGATTACATCAGGACGATTACTCTGACAGACCTAAGACCACTGATACGTGGTTCACACGTCTGGAAGATAACCGTGAAGCAGATGATAGAACATACAAACTACGTTATGTCATTCCTTCCTATCTTGAGAACGCAAGAGATCCTATCAATGGATTCGTTATCAAGACAAGAACTGACGACACTCGTAAGTTAGTACCACAGAAAGTTCTCCTAAAACCAGTTGCTGGTAGTGTATTTGGTGCTCGTTTCGAGAACCCAGTACAAGCTGGTGAATACATTGGTTACACTGGACCACAGTTCACCCAGTTCGCACTGAATAGTGAGGAAGCATACGATCCTTACAGAACTGATCAAACTGGTCAAGGTGTTGAGTATAAGTCATTCGCAAGATTTACCTCTGGTATTCAGGCAACTATCCAGTCTGGTCGTTATGTAGAGGATCCACTAGATCCTAACATCCAGTACCTAGAACTGACCCTGATTGATCATACTGTTGATGCTAAGAACTTCCCTGGCCTCAAGAATGAGCAGTTCACTACTGTTCGCATCAATCCACCACAGGGTGGTGAGTGGGTAGTCAATAAGACTGCTAGTATCACTGCTAACCAAGTCGAATGGACTGGTAATTCTTCAGGCATCGCGAATATCCATGCCTATTACGAAAATGCGGGTTCACATTACCTAATTCTGAAAAATATTCGCGGCGGAAAATTAGAGTTCTCAGAGTTTTATAACACCAGATTTACTCAAGGCAGCACATTTGCTGATATGCTTGAGGATCAGGACATGGGTAAATCCCTACCACTCAAGACTCTTATCAAGAAAGGATATCCTGAGTATTACTACAAGCAAAATGGTGCTAATGTTTACACCATCACGCCAGGCGACAGAATTCAGGATAGCGCAGGTGTTGAATACTATGCTGCTAGCGTCGAAGATGCTGGTATTATCGATGATACCTTCTATGTCTTCAACTACGAGACACTACAACGCAGAATCGCTGGTCAGCAAGACGGTATTTACTACCTATCCTGCCTACGCGGTAACATCTCACCTCTACCAACTGGTGCAGGTGCAGGTGGCAACTTCCGTAAGTTTAACTTCTCACAACCAGTCAGCAGTCTCTATCCACTGAACTATAAGAACGATCCTCTTTGGTTCCAGAAGGCAGGTACAACTGCTGCTGAACTTAACCTCGCTGCACAGCAAATTGACCCACCAGCAACATTCTCTGCTGCTGACAACTACATCCACGGTCTAGTTAGAACTAACGACTATAAGAACTCTGTAACAAGAGAACTTGTCGAAGATCTTACTAACCAACCAGCATTCATTATTAACTCTTATAGTGGTGTTAATGAAATTAGAGCACAGGATGGTAACGCAACCTCAGGTTCTGAGGATCGTAGAATTCCAATTGCTGGTGATAGTCTGGTTGTTGTTGATCAGAAGTATTATGTTGAACTTAGAAGACCATCTATTGCAAGAGCAGGTAACCACACATTTGAGTATCTTGGTTTCGGACCAGGCAACTACTCAACTGGTCTCCCAGCGCGTCAGGAGATCGTCTTAACTCCTACTGAGGACTTCTACGCCCAAAGTAAGAAACAAGACGCTGGTATCGTCTTCTACACGGGTCTAAACTCCAACGGTGACCTCTATATTGGTAACCGTAAGATCAACGCTATCACTGGTGAAGAAACCTTCCTAGAAGCGGCAGTTCTTCAGGATAGTGACGACGATGATGAGGATATCGGTAACCTCGTTACATCATTCGATACTCCTGTAACGTTCAACCAGAACATTACAGTTGTTGGTGGTGATGGTTCACAGCAGAACGTATTCCAGTCTCCAGTAGTCATCTCCGTTCAGGATAACGACCTAACTGAGACTAGAGATTCACTAATCATCCGTTCTAACGTATCTTCAGTCGATCCTGTAACTAATGTACAGCAAGACGAATCACTAGACAGAACTGCATGGTCCTCACCTGGCAACCCAGTTGATGGCGATATCAGAATCAGCAAGAACAGAATTAATGCTGCAGTCTTCGGATTCAACCCTAGAGGTAAGGGTCAGGCGTATCAGATCCAGACACATATCAGTTCTGGTATTCCTTCTAATATCACACCTAACAACAGCCCACTAGTTGCTGATGGTGGCACCAGATTACAAACTAACCAGTTCGTAGATTATAACGGTGTACAAGCAGGATCTGGTGACATTCTACTCAAGGGTGTCGAGGTTGGTAAGACTGGTTCACTTGGTTGGGTCTATGCAAACTACTTCACTGTTATTCCTTCTAACAATATCTTCACGATTGAGTTTGATGGTACTAACGTAGTTAAACTGACCTTTAAGGATAACCTAGGCGTTGACATTCCTAACTCCACGCTTGGTATCAACTCTGGATCTTCGATCAAACTAACTGGTTACATTAACCCACTGCTCAACTCCACTTGGTTGGTATACTCACCAAATGGCGATGCATTTGATCCTGCAAACAACTACGTACACTTCCAAGTCAATAACAATATCGGTATTGACACTCTATCTTGGAACGGTGCTGGTGGTGTACTTGATAGCGTAGGTGTTGGTCAACCAACTCCTAAGGTTGAGTTCTCTAATGCTAACTGGAAAGAGTACGGTGTAGTTGGTGCTGAAGCACTCAGAACTGAAACTGAGAACATTGGTGATTACAAACTTGGTGTTAACACCATTGCACGTACTGACCATGTTGCTAGCGGCATGGCATTCACCTCAATCGATCAAGAACCTAGAGCAAACCTAGATGTTGTTGGTACTGCATTCATCAGTGGTAAGACTATTGAATCTTACCTAACTGAGTCAACTATCCTCAAGACTGAAACTGATCAAGATAATGCATTCTTGGTTGGTGGTGATAGTTCTGATCCAGACGATAGTTCAGTTCTACGTGTCATGACCACTAACAATGGTCGTGTTGGTATCAATACTAAGGTAACTGATAGTGTTAACCCACAGTTAGAACTAGACAGAAACTTCGTTGTTGTTGGTAACTCCAGATTTACTGGCGACTCAATGTTCATGACTGACATTGAAGTCAACGGTGGAGATATTACTACCACTAACAATGCATTCAACTTCGTTAATCAGAATGCAAATATTCTGAACTGGGCAAGTGACGGTCAGATCTTCAACCTGATGAATAGTTCTACTGTTCCTCAGACATTCACCATTGGTGGATCTGCACCTACCTCCACATGGTTGATTGCAGAAACTGCAGCAACCAATACTCTCTACTTCGGTAGAAATTCTACTAAGTTCAATGCAGACATTGGTACTGTTGCTGAGTCTAACACTTCAGAGTGTGACATCAGACTTGGTGGTGGTTTTGCAACCAGTTCACCTGGCAAGTCAAGACTCACCGTTGGTACATTCTACGCTGGATTTAGTGGACAGATTGAATTTGGTTCTGGTTATGGAGCTGGCACAAGTTCATCCAGAATCTTCTCTCAGACGAGAGTCGTTAACGCATTCGATGGTACATCTACCAACACTGTTAACCTTGCAACGAACGCAACCACGTTCACCATGGGTTCAACTGGTGGTACTACAGTCATCAGAAACTCCCTGAATGTCCTTGCTTCTGCAATTGTTGAGGGTAACATCAGACTAGACGGTGGTCTAAACGCTGGTATTGTTAAGATCGGTAGAGGTAAGTTTGGTACAACTCCTGCTCCACACCTCGTAGGTGGTGTAGAAAATCCAAACATTGACTTCTACAAGTATGAACCAACTGGCAGAAGAATTGATACCGCTGGTGTAGCACCATGGGGTTCAACTCAGTTCCTAGTTGCTGGTGGTCAGATTGCATCTATTGACAACATCACCAACAATGGTTCCACTCAGAGACAACCTGGTACTTATCAGTATCTCGATGCAACTACTAGTGGATCTGGTACTGGTGCAGCGTTCTCAGTTCTAATCCGCTTCGACTTTACTATCGAAATTACGATTGAGTCTGGTGGTGAAGGTTATGCTGATAACGATACTCTAACTATCACTGATTCGCAACTTGGCGGCGGTGGCGGTGGAGACCTCACCTTCCTAGTCAATGGTGTTAACAGTGCAGGTGCTAACTACTACCTACCAATCACAACTCCATCACCAACTGATTTCCAACTTGGCGATCTTCTCCTGATTGATAGAGAGGTTGGTCCTGTAACTTCTGCAGGAGTACCAGTCGCTGGTTATACTCCTGATGAGTCTAAGTCTGAAATTGTTCAGGTCATCGGTATTGATAACATTACCAATGCAAATGATCCACAAGGTTACAGACTCATTGTTACCAGAGGAATTGATGGAACTACATCTGGTACTGATCACCCTGATAACTGTGTTATCGCGAAACTTGACAAGCAATCTAATGCTTCTTACATCACTGGTTCTGACCTAGATGCTAACGGTGAACTCGATGAACCTCTCACTGGTATTGGCGCTGGTACTGCTGATGTTAATATCGGTGTTGCAGAGTTTGGTGGTACTATTTCCACTCAAGACTTCTTCAGACTATCAGCAAGTGAGTTCTGCTCAATTGAGGAACTAATCAGCACCTCACCACAGTCCTTGATCATCAATGATGGTGGTGACCCTGCTGCTGAAGTATTCAAGGTCGAGTCTACCACTGGCGATACTTACATCTTCGGTGATATTGCTGCTGGATCTGGATTCAATAAGTTCACTGTTGATTCTAACAGTGGTAACACTAACATTGCTGGAACTCTAACCACTGAGAACACTCTAACCATCAATGGTTCGACTCTCCTACAAACTGAGTTCTTCAGAATCACGAACGGTGGTGCAACTGGTACTCCACTCAGAACAACCTTAGAAGTTGATACTGCAACTGGTGATCTAACAATCAACGGTGGTAACATCAACGTCTTCGGAACTGATGGAACTACTCCAAGACTAACGTTCGTCAACTCTTCTGGTGACTTCACTGTATATGGTTCATTCTCTGCTCTGGGAACTGGAACATCAACCTTCGGTGGTGATATCGATGTTGCTGGTGATGCATTCATTCGTGGTGGAGACCTCACAGTATATGCTGGAGAGACCACTGCATATGCAAACGTAGGTGATGAGATCTTCGGTGTTGATAACAACGGTTCCGTCAAGATTGCTGGCATCAGCAACTACTTCTCCCAGACTGGCGCACGTAAGTGGCTCTATCAGGCAGACTCGGCATTCACTGCTGAATCAAATGTTAACTACTTCGTCAACTGTACTGGTAATACTTTAATCAGACTTCCTGCATCTCCTGAAATGGGCGATCAGATTAGGATTATAGATATTAGTGGTAGTCTATCATACAACCAGAGTATGGTTGTAAGAGCACCTGACAATGCTAAGGTTCAGGGTGAAGTTAGCAACACTGGTTCTACTGTTCTTCAGGGTATTCCACCTTCAGCATATGCTGGTTATAACGGTGGTGAACTAGTTGTACAGACACCAAATGCAGCGTTCACACTTGTTTACGCTGGTAACTCTACACCAGATGGACTGCCTGGCGCACCATCATCACTCATCGGTTGGTATCTCACGGACGTATAAATCAATGCCATTTTACCAAGAAGCAAGAACAATGAAAGGTGCCGTTATCGGCACCATCATGCCTTGGACGGGAGCACTTAGTGAGATTCCTAAAGGGTGGATCATTTGCGATGGGACATCACCTGACGCAAAAGATTACCCTTTGCTGGTTCAAGTGATTGGTGATACTTATAATTCAGGATCATCAAACTTAGGAGGAGCATTTCCAGGATATACTGGACAATTTGTTCTTCCTAATTTGCTTGATGGTAAGTGTTTGATGGATATTGAAGGTTCATACTTCGATGCCTCTACTGGTACAGGTGATGCAATTGATATTGATCCTGATGCAAGAAATTTAATTGAACCATTTATTGGGGAAAATACTGATAATGGTGTTCCCGTCGTATTCAATGACGTTAGAACTGACGTTGAGTTCACACTTAATGATAGAAATGGTTACAGTGGTCAGATTACGGGTAACACGATTATTGATGGTACTGGTGAGAAATCAGTCTTTATTGGTGGTAGAAAACTAGGTCACCAACATATTAGAAATCATACCCATCCTGGCGTATATGAAACAATATTGGAAGCAGATAGAACGAGACCAGGACTTGGTGTTATTCCATATGATAACATCACAGCATCATTCAACTATGCATCCATCGACGTTAGAACTGTTGTTCTTGGCATCTCTGGTGGTGACGGTAAGATTGACAAGGTTAGACTTGGTTTGAAGTGGTTCAAAGAGAATGTTCAGTTAGTAGATAGTGGAAGTTGGGGATCCTTTGGTTCATTTAATGGCACTGGTGGTGGTTCACCTGGCAGAACAGTTATGGGAGCAAGAGGTGAAAACCCACCTGTTAACTTGTCACCACAGGTTGTAAGACAAACTAGTATTGCAAACCAAGGAGAATACTCCTATGAACAGCTAACTAGTGGTGATGTTATTCCTTACGGTTTGTTTGGAGTCAATATTACTATTGATGAGGGATTGAGAAACTATTATCCTGATGCTTTATCTTCAGGTAACTTTGGTACATTTGTTAGTAATGTTGGTGCTGACTGGTTGGATGATAGTATCCAAGCACACGCACATGATCCTTTTACGGTTAAATATGATCAGAACAGTTTAAAACCACAACCTAGATTGACTGCTGATGTTAATATTCCTATTAACACTGTATTAGATAACAATAGTAATACTGGCGCACTTGAAATCAGTATGAATACCAGTCAACCTTCATTAACTATCGTGTACATCATCCGAGCATACTAATGGCAAATTACGCTAATCAAAAAGCAAAATATGGTGGTATGGTGGGTAGTATAATTATCCATACTACGAGTGGTATTGGATCAGCAAATGATCCGAATGCTGTCACATTTAGAAATTTGTTGCCTGCTGGATATCTAAGATGTGATGGATCCAGACAGAATGCGAAGGATTACTTAGCGTTAGCGAGAGTATTGGGTGTTGGTGACGAGTCAAGATTTAAGAAAGAAAATCAAAATTTAAGACCAGAAGATCTTTCTACTGGTGATCTGGGTGAGTTTCAACTACCAGACCTAGGATCTAAAGTAATCATTGGTGGTAGAGGTACAGGTTTATATCAGAATGGTATTGTTGATGATGGTACTGTCCAAGCAAATCCAACAACTAGAGTTGGACCACAGATTGAAGTAATCAGTAATTTTGGAAACAGAATCGAAGCAAATTACATTGGTAATGCAAGGATATCTGCATCTGGAGATCTTAATTTTATTGGTAATCCCAGATATAATATGGAGAGAGAAACTTCAGAAACTCAGTTAAACATTGATAACTTCCAAGGTCACGCACACCAATCTAACCAGAAATATCTAAACTACTCCCGTCAACATGAAACTTCTAGCACGGGTGGTAAGGACTATGCTCAAAGACTAGGAAACTCTGGTGGTGGTAACCAGTTAGCTTTCTCATCTGATTGGGAAGGTGAATCTGTACACAAACATAATCTCACACCAACTACAACATATAGTCACAACTTCACTTACGCTTATGATCAGCAAGATGTTGACATGAGTGGTGTTTCTGCATATGTTGACGTTGATATTTCTGATGACGAAAAATTAGATCAACTTGTTACACCATTTACCCTAGTAGAGTATCTAATCAAGATCTAAAATGACAAACGATTTCTCGTGGACTAGTAGATCTAACGGAGGACCGCAGTATAACGAAGGTGCCTGGTCCAGTTTCATGAATACTTACAACGTTGGTGGTACTGATGGACCAACGTTTGGCATTGAAAGGACATATTCTTGGACAATTACATTTAACAACTACGGTAGGCAGAAATTTTGGACTGCTGTTGATGATTCTGGTTCTGTTTATATTAATGGCAGTTATCAGTTCAACATGGGTGGATTTAATGGTCAGACATCCAGAACAACGCCAGGATATTTTGCGCCAGGAACATACACTATCAGTGCTACATCTAGGAACTCTGGTGCTGGTCCTTGGGGTATTGCACTAGATTGGTATGGGTATGATCCACCAATTCCAAGTATTAATAGTTTTACTGCAAATCCCAACCCTATTATCCAAGGACAGTGTACTACTCTATCGTGGAACACTAATTTTGGTAACTTAGGTGGTGGATCTATCAGTGGTATTGGTAATGTTGGTTTTGATGGCAATGGCAACGGAAGCACGACAGTTTGTCCTACATCAACCACAACTTACACACTAAGTGTTAATAATCCTAATGGTAGTGGTGTTGCTACATCATCTCAGCGAACTGTAACTGTCTACGTACCACCTCAATTATTCATTACTGCTAGTCCTAGTATCAATATTATTGCTGGTAATTGTGTTCAATTATCGTGGTATATCACAGGAGACGGTGATAACCTCGTATGGACCTCTGGAGGCATCACTAACACAAATATCACTAGTAATGCCACAGTATGTCCTGGCGACACTACAACCTATTCTGGATACGTTACAGGCAACGGTGGTACATCACCAGAGACATCTATTACTATTAATGTCTATCAGATACCAACAATAACAGTAAACTGGCCAGGTGCAATTGCATATGATCAGCAGGGTATTGTATCATATACTGCAGAGTATGCGAACACATCTGTTCAAATTACTGCAACATACTATTACTATGATTCTCCATCAACAACTGAAGGTCCAATTAATCTAACAGCATCTGGATCTCCATTCTTAAACTTCCCTAACGCATCAGTTAGCAGCACATATAATACCACTATACCATACAATAATAGAGGTGCCAAGAGTGTAGAGTATGTAATTGTTGCTCAAGGCAATGGTGGTACAGCGACAGCATCTGCGACGATTCCTATCTTAATTGATATGACTCCAGATAACCTGAACATTGAGGAGAGCAAAGATAAGATCAAGGAACAAGAACCAATCGTCACACCAGAGACAGATATTCTGTCTGAGATGTTCTTGGTCGATGATATTGATATCGATGTAGAAATTAAATCAAACTATCCTATTCAGGTAGACTTTAACAAGGATGATAACTGGCAAAATGTAAGACAAATTGGTGCTGTAGGTGGAAATAGTATTGCACCACAGTCATTTGATCCAATGCTTGCCGCTGTTCATCTGGAAAATGGCAAACTGACTGTCAAGAATTCTCATTGGAGACATGAGGCATATGATGTACCTGAAGAACCAACAGAATATATTGCAGAGACACAAGTAACAGGATCATTCAACTGGAGTAATGGTACTAATAGCATAACGATTATACAAGGACAGAGTGCAACTTTCAGTTGGTATCTTGCCAATGGAATTACAAGTGCATCTATCACAAATTATGGTACGTTGAGTCCATCAGGATCACCAATATATTATGGCACTAGACAGATTCCTAGATGGTATAAATCAACTCCACCACAAGACCACATGTGTGCTCTAAGTAATCCTGGTGGATATTCATATGAGGGTATACTATGTCGTTTCTTCACTTCAGCAGCGCCAGGAACATTTGGTGGTTTTGATGCAGAAATACCAGGCGTTAAACCAACCAGTGGATTGATGGGATATGTGTATCCCCCATGGTACAACGCTCCTGTTCCAACACTAATGGTTTATGAGTATGTTGACTCTAATGGTGGTCCTCCTAATGGTCTTGGAACCATTTGGACTACATTTTCTGGTGGTGAAGGACCATATAATATATTCATTCAGTCATTTAAGACACCAACACAGGGATATACTGACTATTCTAATGTATTCTTTAGTGGTAGTGCTAGTGTTTCTCCTTCTTCAACCACAACATATACAATCTCTGGTTCTGGAACTGGTACTTACAGTAAGTCTATCACAGTAACAGTATTAGTTCCTCCTACTATTACTTTCACTGTCAGTCCTACGACCACTATTGTTGCTGGTCAAGGTGCAACTCTTAGTTGGAATGTTAATGGTGACGCAGATACTATTACTTGGACTCAAGGTAATATTAATAATGGAAACTTGAATAGTAGTGAGTATATAAATCCTGGCGATACTACAACATATTGTGCTGTTGCATCTGGTATTGGTGGTACGTCACCTAACACTTGTGTTACTGTCACTGTACTACAACCACCAACTGCAACAATAACTTCGCCAGGCACTATTCCTTACAATGATAGTAATTTTAATATTGAGTATGAAACAAAGTATGCTACGTCAGCTATTAATATAACACCAACTTATTATTTCCTCGATGGTACTAGTGTAGTTGGAAATATTATTAATATTCCTCCTGCAACATCATCTGATCTTGGTGCCGCTGCTGGAAATACAGATAGAAACGGTGTTATTGATTGGGATACAATTGGTATAAACTGGGGTAACTTTGGTCCATCTTCAATTGAATTTGTTCTTGTAGCAGAGGGTGCAGGATCACCTGCTTCATCCACTTCTATAACTACAGTTATTATTGACCAGTCTCCTGCGAATGTTGATATTCCTGAGAGTAAGGATAAACTAAAAGAACAGGAACCAATCGTCACACCAGAGACTGAGATTACAACTGAAAAACTTTTGATTGATGATATTGATATTCCTATCGAAATTCATGCAAACTATCCTATCTTGGTAGATAAAAATTCTGGTGGTACTTGGTTGAAAGTAAGACAAACTGGTGCTGCTGGTGTTGGTGGAAACTCATTAGATGATGAACCAGTAGAAATTATACATGGTGATCAATTCGATGGACTGGAGAATTCGGTATTTTACAGTGATGATCCTAATGAGGAAGCACCATTAATCTCAAAGATTACAAATGCACAGTTAGCACAGTTAATTAACTGTATATCGATCATTGACGAGGTATCACCTAGTGTATCTACTCAACAGTCTGACTGGACTGCATTTAGAAATAATTTCCCATACAGAACATTCTGGTTGTTACAGGCAGTTCTACAATCTAATGGTAATGTAAGATATCCACTCAGTAGATTGAACATGCCATCAAACTATTTGAATGATCCATATGCAAATGGTGGTATTCAAGTTAGACGTGATGATGGTAATGCTAACTTCACCTCCAGTTGGTTTGATATCTGTCAGTTAGCTGGTCTACCTGATGGTACGTATGTATCATTGTGGATTGATATCTCTGGTAGTATGACATTCTCTACTATTCAGGCATCTTACAATGAATTCGTGACAGATTGCGCTAACAATAATATTAATATTATTCTTGAGACTAGTGACAGTGGAGAGAGATGGATTCCTGGTCACAATAAAAATCTCCCACCAAGTGCTGACTTTAAGATCATCGATGGCAATGGACAAGCTGTTACTACCATTACAGTTCTTGCTGGTTCTGCAGTAACATTGGCATGGATCGTATTTGGTGATGTTAATAATCTCGAAATTATACCTGGCGTTATTAATACTAGTAACAGTAATTTCTTCTATGCTAGCACTGTAGTATATCCAACACAGGCAACAACTTATATGTTGACCGCAACAGGTCCAGAGGGTGATACCAATAAGTTTGTTCAGGTAAATGTTCTAACACCACCTGAAGTATTCATTACTGCTAATCCTGGCACTAGTATTATTACTGGACAATGTACCACACTACAATGGTATGTTACTGGTGATGCTGATCAAATTGTATGGACACAGGGTAACATTAATAATGGAAACTTGACAAGTAATGCTCAGGTATGTCCTGGCGATACTACAACATATTGTGCTAAGGCAACTGGTATTGCTGGTGACTCTCCTGTAACTTGTATTACTATTACTGTATCTCAGTTCCCAACATGTGAAATTTCATCACCTGGTTCTATCCTCTATGGTGACTCTACTTTTGATATTGAATATGAATCTCAATATGCAAACTCATCTATTACTATAACACCAACATACACTTATTTGAATGGTACTCAGACTACTGGTGCTCAGATTATTATTAATCCTGCCACATCTGCTGAACTGGGTGGTTCTCAAGGTGCTACTGATAGAGATGGTACTATTGATTGGAGCACAGTTGGTGTTCCATGGAATGATTTCGGACCATATCTTATCAACTGGAACATTTCAGTACAAGGTACTGGTGGACAGGCTCAGGATAGCACACAGACAACTGTAATCATTGACCAAACACCTGATAACTTTGCAATTCCTGAAACTAAAGATAAGATTAAGGAACAGGAACCTGTAGAGACACCAGAAACAGAAATTCTATCGGAACTTCTACTGGTCGATGGTATCGATATCCCTGTTGAGATCAAGTCAAACTATCCTATTCAAGTGGATATAAATGCCAATGACGATTGGCAAGATGTAAGACAGATCTAAATAGTAGGACTGGAATAATATCTGTACTGACAGGAATGACGTATTCATACTCAAACACCCCGTTATATGTTTCAGAGGGTGATTATATTCAGTTTAAGTTTAAAGCACCCCCAGCGTGGGACTTTACTCAGACTATTACTGTACAGATTGGTGACCTAACTCAATTCTGGTTGATTTCGACCATCCCTGAGGATTTCACACCTGATCCATATCCATTAGCACCTGTTGATGATGCTGAACTCAACACGATGTACACTTATGCTGATGGATCTAGAGCAGGTGAGAGCATCATTACGATTACAGGACTAACACCAACAACTCAGGCACCTATTCAGCTGAGTTCTAACATCATTGGTGATGCATCTAAGTGGTCTTTACGTATTGATTATGATGGTGATGGCAACTGGGATACTGGATGGATTCAGACTAATGGTACACAGACTGTAGAGAATGGTGCCAAACTCCAGATCAGAGGAACTACCAGTCAGTTCAATGGTCAAAAACTTAGACTTAACTTGGTTGTTGGTACTGCAAATGAAGAGTGGGTAGTAACAAACAAACCAGAACCTGCTAACGAACCAGTACCATTCCCAGTATTTACTGACCTAACTGACTTAGAGACAAATACATATGCATACTCTGAAGTTATTAGAATTCAGGGATTGAATGCGCCAGGTCTAATTGCAACTAGTGGTATTGGACAATATGCGCTTTCACCTAACAATAATACCACAACAAATTCATTAGGTTTTGATGTATTAGATAATGTTACGTGGACAGGAACCAATGGTACTGTAAATAATGGTGACTATCTGCAGTTAAGGATATTCACATCAGGTTCTGGACTGACAGCATCACAAACAGAATTGAGTATTGGTGATATTTCTGGCGGATCAACGTGGACTGTTACCACTGGTCCTAACTTATCTACATCACCAAATGCATTTAGTTTTACTGACGTTGCTAATGCTGCTGCAGACGCACTCATAGGATCTGATGAACAACCAAGTGTTGGTATTGGTGGTTTAGGTGCAGGAGTTGTTGTTCCTGTTGAGGTTGTATCTACAACTGCATCTCTTGTTAGAGTTAAGAAGAACAATGATTCTATTGGTGTATTCCCAACAAATGTAGAAAATGGTGATAAGTTAACCATTTACTTACAATCAAGTGCAACGTTCGGTGCTTCTGAAGAACTACAGATTAAGGTTGGTTCACGTACTATTCCAACATGGACTGTTGTAACTAATAGTGGACCAGATACTAATGCTGCATTCTTACCACCAGCAGATAGAAACAATCAACCACCAGATACTTTTGTTTCCAGTGCTCCTGTAACTATCAGTGGTATTAACCAACCAATTACTATTGAATCTATCAGTGGATATAATGCACTGATCTCTATTGACTTTGATACACCAGTAGAAGGACCAAGAACATTTGATCCTGCAGTCAATAGTAGTTTCTATCTTATCATTAAGAGTGCTTCACAGTTGAGTACACCAGAGGTTACACAAATCAAAGTTGGTACTGGTACAATCAACAACCCATTCACATGGACAGTGACAACATACGCTGTTGCACCACCACCAGCAACTAATCTAGGTAAGTGGTATAGTAATAAGACTGAGAAGTTTGATGGTTATCCTATCGGCACAGTTCTTCCTGTATTGAAAGTGGGAGCAGCAGCAGGATATGGTAATCTTGATGGACAACTTGGTAGTAGATATGCTGGATTCATTGAATGTGAAGGTCAGCAACTAGATGCTGATCAGTATTGGGCATTGTTTGATATGATTGGCAATACCTATGGTGGTTCAGGCAGTAAGAACGTTGACGTTAATGGTGTTGCAACATATACTGGTACGTTTAATCTTCCTGACTACAGAAATAGAAGACTATGTGGTATTGGATTGGTTGATTCTGGTAGAGGTAACTCTGCATTCCTACCTGTATCTACATCTGGCAAAGGTATCAACGATGTTGGTGCTGAGGGTGGATACTGGTACTTTGATAAAGTTGACTCGTTTGGTGTACAACCACTGGAACAGATTCAGGGACCATCTACAAGTCAGACAGGACTTAATTCTCAGTTCTTCTCTCTTGGTACTGTGAGATTGCAAGGACTAGAAACTGTAGAGGATTCAGTTGGTTTTACTATTTCTGGTCTAGTTACTGCACAGATTGGACCACTAGCATCTATTCCAATTGCAGCACCTGAGCATAACCATGCATATATTGCTGCTGTAACTGAAAGTGATGGAGGTGAAGCATTGATTAGATGGGGTCCACCTGCTGGTCGTGGTATGTTTAAAACTGGTGCTAATCCTGGTCCTACAGAACAAGGCGCTACTAGTATTGGTGACGGAGAAGGATCAGCAGCAAACGCACGTGCAGCATGGGTATCATGGTTGAATAGTTTGGGACAATTCCAACAGGAATTGAAGGTATATTATGGTAACACATTCTCCATGGAAACGTGGGTTGCTGCTAACTTACCAGCTGGTTATCCAGTTAACGAAGAATATCCTACCAATGGATCTACTGACTTCGGTCCAACTGCACAAGACCAGAATGTAACAGTTGACTTCCTAACATGGTGGATCTCACCTGTTTCTGCATATGCTGGTGCTGTGCTACAACCAACTGGTGCAGGTGGTGGTAATGATTGTGCTGCTGTTGTTGATACACAACCATCAACATTCAGAATTGATCCATACGCTCCTGTTGGTGGACAGACACTAACACATGCTCACTTATTAACAGAGAGTCCTGTTGGTGATCCTAACTCAGACTTTACTGGTGGTAATGTATCTGGTGTTGGTACATCTGGCGCACCATTTGGATCTGGTCTAGGTGGTGGTGTCAGTGGATCACTACAAACATTCCAATTGTGGGAGAGAAGAACCATCGACTCATTGTTGCCTGATGGTGGTAGATGGACTAACAGATCTATTAACGAATGGGCATATCGTCTAACAAATGGTGACGGTTACTGGACAAGTCCTGATGATGAGGTTACAATTGATTGTCCTATGACTTATTCTCCACAAGATACTGGTAATCAGAACGGTAGTGGAATGATTCTAAACATCACATTCACACCATATCCTAGTGTTAATGGTGGTAATCCAGTTGGTGATACCAGATACAGAGTTAACTTGATTGTTAATGCTGGACAGAACTATGAGGTTGGTGATGAACTATCAACTCAATTCTGGAATGACTTTGGTGGATCTGGTGATATTATGTTTAAGATTACTGCTGTTGCTCCTGCTGGTACTGGTGGTGCTGCTCCTGCTATCCAACTATCATTCACTCAGAGTGAAATCTTTATGGATATGGAAGAGGCAGAGTTTAAACTTCAGAGTAACTTTAAGAAACCATTCCCTTCTGTTACAATGAGACCACAGCGACAAGTCCCAATCCTCAACCCATTCCAGAAGACTAAATACGTTATCAAAGCTTACTAATATGACTGGCATTCCTGATTATAGACCTCTTGAATTGATGCTTGATCCGAATATCACCAAAGTCGAATTCAACGACTTTATTGGTGTGTGGCCTAATTTTATGCCACGACCATTGTGTGATACTATCATCAATTATACTAAACGAGTCGCAGATATGGGTGTGACTGTGAACTATGACCCTGATATGGACCAAGCAGCGGACGATCTTGGTTTACTTGAGGACAGTGAGACTGTATTCAAATCAGAAGAATTTTACGGTGGTGCTCTCAACAGAAAAGATTTCGCATTTCTGTTGAACTATTCAAATAGAGATCTGGTTACACAAATCAATCAGATTCTTAAATCATGTGCTAAACATTATATTAATGAATATCAAGCACTGAAGTCAGTGCCACTGGTATCTACTGATATCAAAGTGCAAGTAACTCCGCCTGGTGGTGGTTATCATTTGTGGCACCATGAGGCAGGAGATCTATCACATGCACATAGAGATCTTGTGTGGATGATTTACCTTAATGATATGCCTGATGGTGAGGCAGAGACTGAGTTTTTGTACCAGCGTAGAAGAATCAAACCAACTGCAGGCACTGTTGTTATCTGGCCAGGTGCATTTACTCACACCCACAAGGGCAATACAGTTCTTACACAGGATAAATATATAGTGACAGGATGGTACATCAAAGGTAAGTAATCCATGGAAGAAAGATCACTACTCATTGAAGCAGACTTTTTGAATGGGTCTTTCAGTGAGGAACAATCATCAGCACTATACAGTGCTGGTAAATCTGCTAGAAGATTTAAAGTTGACAAAGAACTAATTGCAAAGTTCTTTGATACTCAGATTGATGAGTTCTGGCACTCAGATAAAGATAGACTTGAATACTTCCAGTATTTCAGTGATGGTGGATACTTCTGTCAAAGAAGAAAACTTGTGTATGATTTCAAGACTGAATCATCATACAGGAAGGTATATTCATTCACTGGTGCTACCTCAGCACAAGCACAAGAACTATTCAAGAAGTGTCAAGATTTCTTCTATGTTGTAAATGAAGTCAAGAACCTCAAGGTAGAGGAGAAAGTCAAAGAGATTGATAGTAGTGTTGTCTTCTGGGAGCAGAGATGGCGTAAACTTATCAGACAGAGAAATAATATGCTAGGACTATCTGACTGGAGAGTTCTACCTGATATTGCAGAGAGATATGATGGTGAGAAAGCAGACTGGGTTAAGTGGAGACAATGGTTACGTGACTACACTGTACCTTCACCAACTGATGCTATGTTTGAAGGATCAGGTTTGAAGTATTTTAAATACACATTTGATCTCAAGTTCCCTATCGATCCATCAAATTATAGAAAACTATATGATGGTGTAGAGAATCCTCCTGCATTCATGGATGAAAATGATGCTGACCAGTGGGTCAAGCATGACTCTGAAGCAAGTACAGACTTCTGGAAGAGCAGAGAAGAGAACATGTACAGACTTGCTACTCGTGGTCTACCTGAAAGCAAGAAAGTTACAGAGAATGTTCTACGCCTCATGCGTGAACTAGAGGTAGATGACATCATCCCAGTTGATTGGAGTAAGTATCACACTGATGAAAATGAACTATGATACGTGAAATTGATTTACTAGATAATGAACAACTATCATACATCACACGATACTTCAAATACTTAGAGTTTGAAGACGGTAAGAAAAGCAATCCAGAAGCAAAGAACAAAACCTGCTCCACAGTATATGGTGGGGTGGGTGCTCGTGATCTGAATATGTATTGTGGACAGATCATAGAAAATAAACTAAAATCATTTGCATCAGCACTATCACAGATATACTTTGTCAAGTATGATGTGGGTGGACAGTATGAAGATCATTACGATTCTAACCCATGTGGTGGTGTTAGACCAGATTATAGTATGACATGTTTTCTCAGTGATGATTATGAGGGTGGTGAGTTAGTCATTACAACTGATGATGGTGAGGTAGAAATTAAACTACCCAAGGGTAAAGCAGTAATTTATCCTGGCAATTTACTACACAGAGTTAACATGGTGACCTCTGGTAGGAGAGATGTATTCTTAGCATGGTTACAAAAATGAGAGAGTTTAAAAAATTCAATGACTTCTTTGATAAAGAATCTCATGAGAAGATCAAGAATGATATGCAGCAATCAGGGTGGAAGTTTGGTCATGGATCATATCCGCCAGGTGATCGCAGACGTAGATATCCATTCTGGATCTATGAACTGAAGGACAATCCATACTACACTGATTATCTTCTAAATATCATTAAGGAAAAAACCCAGCAAGATTATGAACTATATGATGTGTATGCCAACGGGCATACATTTGGAACACAGGGTGATTTCCACGTTGACTGGTATGATGAGAGCGAGAGAACATTTCTCTACTACGCTAATGATAACTGGAGACCAGAATATCTCGGTAAGACTATCTTTGACTTAGGTGGAGATGAACACTATTATTATCTCCCCAAAGGTAACTCTGCTGTTATGTTCAATGGCATGATTCCACACATGTCAGAAGGTTGCTCCAGAGCATTTACTGGACTACGTGTAACAATTGCTTGGAAACTACTACTCAGATGAACAACTACAACACCTTCTACTTTGATAATTTCATTGAGAGATATGCTGCTCAGATAGGTAAGCCTGTGCTCTATCTAAGATCAACTGGTTGGAATACTAGTTCTAATGTTGATGCTATCAATGCATCATACGCATTGTACAAGGACATTCTGCCAGGTGATTTGTGGACAGCATTAAAGAACTCAGAGCATGTATTCTGTGAGATTGATGATGATGTTGCTGATACTATGGAGTGGTGTGGTGATAATCTTCCTGCATCACAGGCATCAACTACAACACCAGAGAATTATATCTTCTATTCTCTTGTTAATGCTGAAGGACAACAACTAGCGAGCAACGAATAATGATCTTTACAGAAGACTTTAATATCTCTGATAAGTATCGCTTGTCTGATGGTGAGAAAGTAGCAACTGTTGAGATGATGCCAGCAAGGTTTACCATCCTCAAGAGTTTTGACTACGGTCCTAACATTGATGCTGATACACACGAGGCAATCAAAAAGTATTTTGACTTTAAGCAAAAGCATACAAATGATCCAAACTATGGATTTGATAATGATTTGTATGTCTATCACCTAGATGGTGTGTTCCAAGAGTTCTTTTGCAAGAAGTTCTACACATATAGCAGTACAGCAGCAAATCCATACACTTGGAAACTATTTGTTGATAGTGTTGGACAACCCAAACTATATCAAACACTAGGTCATATCAATAAACTGACTAGTGTCACTGATTCTACTGTTACCAACTTCAATGGTATATCAATTGCACCAGGCGGTGATCTAATCAGCATTAGAGTATATGACTCATCATATGATCTCGATGAACTATCAGATAACGACTTCTTAAGTAGAGTCAATGAGATTCCTGCTGGTCGTCCTGATATGTGTAGAGGAACAATTGATGTGTATCCTGATAAGGACACGATTACATATCGATTGAACTTTAAATATCCTAAGTTTTTTGACGATAACTATAAAGGCAAGGGAGTTCTCAGGTATAGTGCAGACACTAGAGAACTTGCTGATTCATACTTGGATCTATTATCACGTGACGATGGTGTACAAGTATTGACAGCAGATCAAGTAGCATTCATTCAATCTAAACTACAGGGACAACAATACTTTAACCTTGAGTTTGATGTCAACCCTGATGGGACAGTTGAAGAAGTGTATGCCTATGTCCAACGTGTCTTTGAATTTGAAGACTTGACAACCCAGTGACCCTCTGATAAGATATCATCACATGAATAATATGATCATGGAAGTGCCTGACGCTGACCAATTGAAGCATCTACAGATACAAGCGATGCTACGTGAAAACAATTTTCCAGAAGATGAATTAAAATATATTGGTGAACGTGATGGTCAGCACTACTATCTCATAGCAGGTGAGCATGAAGTTCCTGTATCTGACATTATTAGCTGCGATCAAATAACAGAATGAAGAAGAAAATAGCAATCGTGGGTGCTGGTAATGCTGGATGCATGACCGCACTTAACTTCGGATACTATGGTAAAGAACTGTTTGAGATCGATATGTATTACGATCCAAACATTCCTATTGAGAAAGTAGGACAGTCTACCACACCTGATGTACTGCAGTTGATCTCTGCCAGTATGAATATGGACTGGTGGAACAATGACATTGGTGCAACACTTAAACTTGGCATCTTGTATGAGAACTGGGGACAGAAGCAGAAGCATATCTACCACAAGTTCTTCATGGATAGTATTGCATGTCACTTCCAGACATCTAAACTATCACAGAAAGTAAGAGAATCACAGTATGTGAATGTTATTGAACAGAAGATTGTTAACCCTGAAGTAGAGATTGATGCTGATTACATTTTTGATTGCAGAGGCAAGTCTGAGAATGATTATGAGAACTATCACAGACTCACCAACCCACATAATTCAGCAATTATTGCATTTGCAGATGGAAGGGACGTAGATCTAACACATACTAAATGTGCTGCCACACCTAATGGTTGGACATTTGTTATCCCTAATCAGGATAGTATCTCATATGGTTATCTCTACAATGATCTTATCACTAGCAAAGAGGATGCTAAAGCAGATTTCCTCGACAGGTTTGATATTGTAGAGAGTGACATTGATGGTTACCTCAGTTTCCAGAATTATATTGCTAAGTCAATGTTCTATGGTGAGCGTACCATTCTAAATGGTAATCGATTCGCATTCCTAGAACCATTGGAAGCAACATCAACTACATTCTATCGTAATGTTGCTGGTCATGCATGGGAACACATTGTTGATGGTAAACCAAAGTATGCATGTGACAGTGATGTTTTCAAGTACATGAAACAACTTGAAACATTCATTCTATGGCACTATCAGTTCGGATCTGCCTTCGATACTCCATTCTGGGAGTATGCCAAGGGTTTGCCATTCAATCCAGATGCTGATTTCCTCAAATATCGGGATGCTGCCATCGAAATGGATTATCCCATGCTAAACTCAAGAGGATTCGCTGGTCAAGAGTATGGCATCTGGCCTCGCATGTCCTTCAAACAATGGCATGAAGGGGTCAATCATTAAGAAATTGTGAGATCTGCCACTTTTGCCCCTCTGATCTACTAAAATAACGGAGTCAGCACTAAAGCACCATGGATTGGGACAAGACAACCAAGCACGAGAAACGCAAAGATGCATTCTACATCTTTTACGAGAGTGTCCTCAAACCAGACCATGAATTGCGTGAGGACGCACATGAACAGAAATGTTATCATGAATTGCTTGAGTGGCGTGGTGAAATTATTGAGTATCTAGATAAACGTCGTAACGAAGAATTCCAATGACCTCAACACCTGATCAATCCTATGACTACAAAAAAGAGTATGCAATCCAACGCAAAGATCGTATGCAGGATGCTATCGATGATTACCTCCAAGATGAATCGGTTGACGCCCGAAGAATATATGAGGAGATGCTATCTTGCATCGATGATGTGATCCACTATCACAAACGTCATCTTGATCGTGCTCAAGGACTTCGTTCACTGATGCAAGGTTACAGACACATTCCAGAGAGATTCTAGTATGGATGAAAAGACCAGACTGCTCATGGCATCAATGCAAATCAACAATGTCATGAAACTCACCCGCGACAACAAGTGGGAGAAGTATTTACATCAACACCTATCCGTGGTAGAATATGAACTCCAACGACAACTCCACAACATCAACGCAAATGAACGAAGAGGACTTCAAGTCAGCGGTGCAAAACATCCTGATGCTGCAGAACAATAACGATCACAACTTTCAGATCCTGCAAAAGCAAATTGATAACTTGCAGACGCAACTGAATGAACTGAACGATCTTAAGCAGATGTTCAGACTTCCCAACCCAGCAAATGCAAACAGGAAATTGTTTGATGAAAAAGAGTAATTTTGAATTGCTCCAACCAGTAGAATACCACGGTATCACTGGTTATATTGGATTCATTAGTGAGTATTACATCACTATTGTATACAAAGACATCCCATTGCCTAAGAGTGCTAACTCACGGTGGGGTCGTCACTACTGTTCTATTGTTGTTTACCCTAATTTTTGGAATGAAGTACGCTGTTGTCTGGATGAAGCAGAAAAAGAAGAGCACAAGCCGCCAAGAAGCGATCTTCTACAATTTGGACGATGCCGCTCTGTGGGAGCAGCATATAAACAAAACTGAGCACGTCAAGACTAACATCATTCCTATTTTCTCAGAGTGATGTATCACACTGCGAGTGAAATACTATTGCCACCCAACATGGTTGACTATCTTGACACCAACTCAAAGTTTGGTGATGCATTGATAGTCAGAGATGGTGTAGTGCAGGCATCAACAGTTCGCTCGACACGTGTATGTTTACGTGATGATAATGATTGGGTAGCACAGTTCTGTAGACACCATGTACAGGTCATCAACGAAGATGTGTACAAATTCCATTTGAATGATGGATTTGACTCTGGTAAGTATCAGTATGCACACTACAACGTTGGTGACTACTACTCATGGCATCAGGATAACATCTGGAAACACAATCAGATATGGGATCGTAAACTATCATTCTCTCTTTTGTTGAATGATGACTACGATGGTGGATACTTCGAGTTTGTTGAACCAATCTATGGTGAAGAACTGACTTGGAATATCACACGTGTGCCCACAAAGGCAGGAACATTGATAGTATTCCCATCAATGATGGCACACAGAGTAACACCTGTCACCAACGGTACAAGGAAAAGCGTCGTTGGGTGGTGTGTGGGCAGACAGTTCGCGTAGTGTCCACAATTGTGGCACAGCACCCCCAAACCGTGTATATTAAGAGAGTCAAAGCAAGGCACCCATGCAACTCTTCACTTCCGCCACCAAGATCGACTACTATCCTGTCGGCACTGGCAAGCGTTTCGTTAAGAAAGTCGTCTGGCATCCTGGCTCTGAGTCTGAGATGGTCTTCTTCTCCACTAAAGTCAAAACTGAG
>CEPW01026016.1_pt1 | contig 24619 bp, 26 predicted proteins | sample 356211 | NCBI WGS metagenome assembly CEPW01 (sample SAMEA2620021, study PRJEB7988) | marine metagenome | biome: marine biome (ENVO:00000447); feature: deep chlorophyll maximum layer (ENVO:xxxxxxxx); material: "saline water (ENVO:00002010), including plankton (ENVO:xxxxxxxx)" | depth 25 m
GCCCTTTTTTGGGCTAAAAGCCACGGCCTTCGCGTTCACGAAGCTGGAGCTTTAACCGTTGATAGTGCAACAGAGCATCCTCTTCGTCCAGTTGAGGAAACAAGAGCTGGGCCTCTTCGCACGTTGTCGGCTCCAGCAGCCAATCATGCTTCGGATTGGGGCGCAAGCGTGCTGAATCTCGGTTCCACCGAGCCGCTCCAGGAAGCCAACGTCGAGCAGCATCCAGCAAGTCCAACGGATGGGTGAATCGCTGAAACGGCATCAAGAAGGCGTCGCCAAACGAGTCGTTGGTCTAACGCAACAAATACGGCAACAGTCGAACCCCATATCCCTCAAATCGATAGTCGAACAACAGCGACGACAGATCCTCTGCTGAGGCATGACGCGATAGTCCATCAATCAGCCGAGACATCCGACGGTCCGATCGACAATCAGGAGCTAAACCCCAGGTACGTCGGGCCAACCGCCCTGAAATTGGCCAACGCCAACCAAATCTGCGATGGAGTGCAGCTTCATAGAGAGACCTCAAGTTCTCCCCCCCTACTGCCGGCAAAGCTTCAGCCAAACAATCGGCACTGACCAAAGCATGCCGGATCCCTTCTCCACCCAGAAGATTGGCTGTGCTCGCTGCATCACCGATGGCGATGAGAGCACCACGGCCTAACTCTTGCCGGCGGCGAATGGTGCTGGAAATGGTTCCACCATGGCGGTCCAGCACCGCACAGTTGTCAAGCCCGCACTCACGCAAGAGCTGCTTGAGAGCATCCCCCAGCCCTTGGCGTGAACGTGAGGAACAGCCAAGAGGCGGGAGTCGGCACACACCAACCTTGAGACGGTGTTGGTCCATTGGAAAAATCCATCCATACCCGTGATGGACCCAACGACGCCCAAGGAAAAAACTGAGACGTTCCATCCACGGAGCAGCGTTGCGGTCGTCGCCCTGGAGCAGCCATTCCGCGCCAGTTCCCGACAGCAAGGGATCATCCGAACTCTCCAGACGAACCCCAGCGGCACGCAGCAAGGCACGACGGGCACCAGTGGCATCGATCAGCCAACGCACCCGACGGTGTTCGTCGAGTCCATTGGCCTTCGCAAGCCGAACTTCCGCGGCCTTCGGCTCAAGGCTGCTGAGCTCGACCCGTGTGTTGAGCAAGAGCTCAACACCGGCATCCCGTGCCTGATCCCAAAGCTGTGCACGGAATGCGGCGAAATCCAAGACAACGCCAAGGCAGTCGTCAGACCACCACTGATGCTGGAGGCGATCTGGATCAATCAGCTGCCAACCAGACCAGCGCGCAGCCCAGCACGACTCTGGAATGGCCAGGTCCAAAGCTGCCGCCATTGGCATGGCAGCACTGGAGAAAGCCTGCTGCTGAGGGGAAGACAGGGGATCAGCCAGGGTGACGGAGACACCCTGGCGAGCGAGCTGAATCGCTAGACGAGCTCCGGCCGGACCAGCCCCGGCGACCAGCACTGAGGCCAAGGGGGACTCCTCAGCTAGAGGGGACGCCGACGCGGGACGAGTCCTTGAACCCGGTGGCCTCCACTCCGAGACCAAAGCGTTCTTGGATTCGAACGGTCATCTGAGCAGGGGTTAAACCCAGGGACTCCAGGCTTTGTTGCGGTGTGGCGTGATCCACCAATTGGTCGGGAATACCCAGGCGAAGCATGGAGACATCGATGTCCTGGTCGGACAGCGACTCGAGAACTGCCGCACCGAAACCACCCGCGAGAGCGCCCTCTTCCATCGTCACCACGCGTTTGATCCGACGGCACAAGGGATGAATCAGGGCCTGATCCAGCGGCCTCAGGAATCGAGCATTCACCACGGTGGCGGATTGACCTGCCTGCGCAAGAAGATCAGCAGTCGCCAGTGCGGAATTAACCATGGCGCCGTACGCCAAGATCATCAGATCGTCGCCGTCTCGAAGCACCTCGCCACGTCCGATTTGTAAGGGCTCCCACCCCTCTTCCATCAAGGGAACGCCCGCTCCGGAACCGCGAGGAATGCGCAGCGCCGTTGGGCCATTGTGTTCAAGGCAGGTCACCAGCATTCGCTGCAATTCAGCCTCATCCTTCGGCGCCATCACAGTGAAATTGGGGATGGCTCGCATGTAGCTGATGTCGTACTGACCCTGGTGGGTCGGTCCATCAGCACCGACGATTCCGGCACGGTCCAGAACGAAGGTGACCGGCAGGTTTTGAATGCCAACGTCGTGAATCAACTGGTCGTAAGCCCGTTGAAGGAAGGTGCTGTAAATCGCACAGACCGGCCTGAGGCCTTCGCAGGCCATCCCAGCGGCAAGGGTCACAGCATGCTGTTCAGCGATGCCGACATCGATGTACTGGTCGGGGACAGCTTTCTGCAGCAAATCGAGACCGGTCCCCGTGGCCATCGCCGCCGTGATCCCAACGACTCGACTGTTCTGCTCGCAGAGCTTGACCAGCGTTTGACCGAACACCTTGCTGTAACTGGGCGGCTTCGGTGTTTTGGATGGAATGGCTTTGCCGGTGCTGAGATCGAAAGCCGATTGGGCGTGATAACCAACTTGATCAGCTTCGGCGTAGGGATAGCCCTTGCCTTTTGTGGTGACCACATGGACCAGCACAGGACCGCCAGCGCGATGGGCGTCTTGAAAGGTCCGCACCATCTCGCCGATGTCGTGGCCATCGACAGGTCCCATGTAGGTAAGACCAAGCTCTTCGAAGACGGCACCCACTTTGGGAACCGCAAGTCGACGCATGCTCCCTTTGAGTCGATTCAGTTCAGCCGGGAGTTCTCCGCCCATGAACGGCAGGTGACGAACACTTTCTTCAACGCTCCCCGACAGAAATTGCATCGGAGGGCTGAGCCGCATCCGATTCAAGTGAGACGACAACGCACCCACAGGGGGTGAAATCGACATGTCGTTGTCGTTGAGCACCACCAAAAGCGGTGTCTGGGGAAGATGGCCGGCGTGGTTAATCGCTTCTAAAGCCATCCCGCCCGTAAGGGCACCATCACCGATCACAGCAACACACTTGAAATCCTCACCGCGGTTGTCGCGGGCAAGGGCCATGCCAAGCGCAGCTGAGATCGAGGTACTGGCATGACCAGCGCCGAAATGATCGAAGGAACTTTCTGATCTCTTGAGGTATCCGGCCACGCCGTTCTTTTGGCGCAGAGTGTCGAATTTGTTGAAACGGCCAGTAATCAATTTGTGGGGATAGGCCTGGTGACCGACATCCCAAACCACCTTGTCTTTGTCGAGATCAAGGGTTTGATACAGCGCCAGGGTGAGTTCAACGACACCGAGTCCAGGTCCGAGGTGCCCCCCGCTGGTCGAAACAACCTGGAGATGACGCTCTCTGATCTGCCGAGCAACATCCGCAAGCTCCGCATGGCTGAGCCCATGCAATTGATTGGGATGTGTCAGATCTCCGAGATGCATGCACAACCCACTCTGATCCTTGCAATCTACGAGGTCCGCCCCACCATTTGAGGTCGTCGTGGGATTGGGAGAATGGCGCAATGACCGACTACCTGCAACGGATCCTTCGGGCCCGTGTTTACGACGTGGCAGTCGAGACACCTCTCGATCAAGCCCCCAATCTGAGCCGACGGCTGAACAACACCGTTCTGCTGAAGCGCGAGGACCTGCAACCGGTCTTTTCTTTCAAGCTGCGCGGTGCCTACAACCGCATGGTTCAGCTGAGTCCAGAGGAATTACAACGGGGTGTGATCGCCTCGAGCGCTGGCAATCACGCCCAAGGTGTCGCACTGAGTGCAGCGCGACTCGGCTGTCGCGCTGTGATTGTGATGCCGGCCACCACGCCAGACGTGAAGGTCAGAGCTGTCAGAACCTTGGGAGCCGACGTCGTTCTCCACGGGGAGACCTACGACGAATGTTCTGCAGAGGCGAAACGCCGATGTGCCGCTGAAGGCTTCACCTTCATCCACCCCTTTGACGACCCAGAGGTCATTGCCGGACAAGGAACCATCGGCCTCGAGGTCATGCGTCAATGTCCGCAGAAACCTGATGTGATTTATCTGGCCGTTGGCGGAGGCGGGCTCATCGGCGGCGTCGCTGCTTACGTCAAAAGTCTCTGGCCGGACGTGGACATCGTGGGGGTGGAACCGATCGATGCCGATGCGATGACCCGATCCCTCGAGGCCGGCGAACGGATTGAGCTGCCGCAGGTCGGTCTGTTTGCAGACGGAGTCGCCGTTCGGCTTGTGGGGGAAGAAACCTTTGCGCTCGCCCAGCGTTATGTCGATCGCATGGTGCGCGTCGACACGGATGCCATTTGTGCAGCCATCAAAGACGTCTTCGAGGACACTCGATCGATCCTGGAACCAGCCGGCGCCCTTGCGGTGGCTGGCATGAAAGAAGACGTCAAGCAGCGCTGCCTCGACGGGCGAACGCTGGTTGCTGTGGCCTGCGGCGCCAATATGAATTTCGACCGACTGCGATTTATCTCAGAGCGCTCCGAGCTGGGAGAAGGGCGCGAAGCCATGTTGTCCGTGGAAATCCCTGAATCACCGGGCAGCCTGCGCACGCTCTGCAATCAGCTGTCCAAGCGAAGCCTGACGGAGTTCAGCTACAGGATGACCGAGGGCGAACGGGCCCACATCTTCATTGGCGTTCAGGTGACGAACCAGGCGGATCGAGCCGCCCTGCTGGAACAACTGAGGACCAACGGATTTCAGTGCCTCGACCTCAGTGACGATGAATTTGCAAAAGTGCACCTTCGACACATGGTGGGCGGACGCCTACCAGCCTCGGCGCGCACCGCGTGTGCGGGGGATTGCAGTGAACTCCTCTATCGCTTCGAATTTCCAGAACGTCCTGGAGCCTTGATGAATTTCGTCAATGCCCTCCACGCAGGCTGGAGTATCAGCATTTTTCACTACCGAAACCATGGAGCGGATGTCGGACGCATCGTGGTGGGGGTGCTAGTCCCCACGACTGAAATGTCGGGATGGAATCGATTTCTGCACGACCTTGGCTATCCGTGCTGGGAGGAAACCAACAACCCTGCTTACAGGCTGTTTCTTTAAGCCATCAGCGGTAACTTGAATCTTTCCAGGGGCTTGTGATGTCCAGCCCATCTCTGGCCACACGGCTCGAAGCCATCCTCTATCTCAAAGGACGACCCATCAGCGTCGGTGAGCTCGCTGAGCTATCCCATGCCAGTCGTCAGGAGGTTGAACAGGCACTGCTGATCGTCACCACGCGCTATGCCCAGCAGGACTCAGCGCTGGAAATCAATGAAACCAATCGCCGCTATTGCCTTCAACTCAAAGAAGGCATGACCGACCTAGTGCAAGATCTGTTGCCCGTCAATCTGTCGACAGCAACCCTGCGGACCCTGGCCACGATCGCCCTCAAAAAACGCATCCTCCAGTCAGATCTGGTTGATCTCCGTGGATCAGGGGCCTACGACCACATCAAGGAACTGCTCGCCCAAGAGTTCATCGAACGTCGGCGGCAAAGCGAAGGACGCTCGTACTGGATCACTTTGTCTGAGAAATTCCATCGCACCTTTTCGGTCTTACCGGACCTTTCACCGCCCGAATCCGAGCAGCCTGCATAAACTTCGTTTTAGCGATTGACACCGAGCCTTGGAAACAGCTGTTCTCACAAGCGGAGTTGCTTACATCCTTGGAGTCCTCGCCTGGGCAGTCAACATCTATCTCTTTGTTCTCTTCGGACGTGTGCTGCTGAGCTGGTTCCCCAATGTGGACTTGTCCAATCCCATCCTCAGCGGAGTGGTGTCAATTACAGACCCTTACCTGAACATGTTCCGGGGTGTCATTCCCCCCATCGGTGGATTGGATTTATCGGCGATTTTGGCGTTCTTTGCGCTGAATATTCTCCGCGGGCTCCTGCTTCAATCCAGTTCTCAATTCATGGGTTTGTCCTTAGGAGTTTGACGATCAGCTAATTCCTTGTTCCAAAGGAAGCAGGTCGTCATCGTCAAGGGCTCGTGTGCGCACTGGAGCAGTGAATCCACGGGCCTTGACGTTACGAACATCGAAGGGGCCGGGAGTTCCTGCTGGAATTGCCAACCGCAAAGCGAAGGGTTGCGTTCCTGGATCGATATCTCCAATCGAGCCCACACGGGTTCGGTTTTGTAAGACAGGTTCACCGCTGACATCGAGGATCCTGGCGTAAACATCCGTGTCCACCACGGTCCGCCGACCTGCATTGGTGACCTCACCAGTCAAGACGTAACAACTGGCTCCCATCGGTCGGGCGAAGTCGGGCTGGCTTCCGGGATCATCGGTTCCGCAGGGTTGCAGAACCACATCCGACAAGGCGAGATCGAGAGCATCCGCAGACGGTTGGCCGCAGAGGAGCAAGAACAACAACGTGCAGATCGGAAGGACTCGGCGAAGCATGGTGTTCATCGGTGATCTCCACTTCCAGCGATCCGGCCACGGGAGGCACGGCTCGACAGTTTGTTCAGGTTGGCGACAGCAACCTCTTCGAGGTCATAGCCGAGTTCCTGCGACAACTGGGCGACATACCAAAGAACATCGCCGAGTTCGAGCTTGATTGCTTCGCGGGTCTCAGGGTCAAACACACCATTTCGATCCCGCAGAACCTTTTTGACTTTGTCGGCAACTTCACCGGCTTCTCCAGTGAGTCCAAGCGTGGGATAAATCGGATTGCGTCCGATGTCTGGGTAAGCGGCCGTTTTCCTGGCAGCTTCTTGGTAGGCATTGAGCTCCATGGGTTTCTTAATCCTGTGGAAAGTGGTTGAAAGGCGCCTGGATGGTAGTTTCCGCAAGGTTTTTTCGGCCCCGATATGGCTCTGTTCGATCTGAACCGACGGACCAAGATCGTGGCCACAATCGGCCCCGCGACGGAGAGTCCTGAACGGATCAAAGAGCTTGTTCAGGCCGGAGCCACAACCTTCCGACTGAACTTCTCTCACGGCGATCACAGCGAGCACGCAGCGCGGATCGCGACCATTCGCAAGGTCTCAAAAGAGATTGGCCGCCATATCGGCATCCTGCAGGACCTGCAGGGCCCCAAGATTCGTCTCGGGCGATTCGCCGACGGCCCCATCACCCTGGCGAACGGTGATGCATTTGCTCTGACCTCTCGAAATGTCAGCTGCGATCAAACGATCGCCACCGTCACCTACGACAAGCTCGCCGACGAAGTCACAGCAGGGAGTCGAATTCTTCTCGACGATGGTCGGGTGGAAATGAAAGTGGAGTCGGTCGATCAAGCCCAGCAGACTCTGAACTGCAGCGTCACCGTTGGTGGTGTGTTGTCCAACAACAAGGGCGTCAATTTTCCCGATGTCCAGCTCTCCGTTCGGGCACTCACCGATAAAGACAAGACCGACCTCGCCTTTGGTCTGAGTCAGGGCGTCGATTGGGTCGCACTCAGCTTTGTGCGCAATCCATCTGACATGGAGGAGATCCGCGACCTCATTCGCGGCCATGGCCACGCCACGCCTGTGGTGGCCAAGATCGAAAAATTTGAAGCGATTGATCAGATCGACGCCATTCTTCCCCTCTGCGATGGGGTGATGGTGGCCCGTGGTGATCTGGGCGTTGAAATGCCCGCTGAAGAGGTGCCTCTGCTGCAGAAGGAGCTGATCCAGAAGGCCAACAGCCTCGGAATCCCGATCATTACCGCCACACAGATGCTGGATTCAATGGCATCCAGCCCACGTCCCACCAGGGCCGAAGTCAGCGATGTGGCCAACGCCATTTTGGACGGCACCGATGCGGTCATGCTCTCCAACGAAACCGCTGTGGGTGATTTCCCGGTGGAGGCCGTCGAAACAATGGCAACCATCGCTCGACGGATTGAGAAGGACTATCCCCAGCGCAAAATCGATAGCCACTTACCTTGCACCATCCCCAATGCTTTGAGCGGGGCGGTGAGCACCATCGCCAGTCAGCTCAATGTTGCAGCGATTTTGCCTCTGACCAAAAGTGGAGCAACAGCCCACAACGTCAGTAAGTTCCGACCAGCTGCCCCAATTCTGGCCATCACTCCTGAAGAATCTGTTGCCTGCAAGCTGCAACTGGTTTGGGGTGTCACGCCACTGGTGGTGGAGCAAAAAAGCACCACGACCCAAACCTTCAGCGCTGCGATGGAAACAGCCAAGTCGTTAGAGCTGCTCAAGCAAGGTGACCTGGTTGTGCAGACCGCCGGAACCCATTCAGGCGTGTCCGGATCGACAGATCTCGTCAAAGTCGGAATCGTTGATTCCAAAACTGACTCCCTGATCTGACCAGACTGTTGCTCCCCGGCTTGAAGTTCGAATGAGCGGACGTCTACCCGCAAGTGAAACAGTGCGCATGGCACTGACCACGTTGCGGGGGAATCGCTTGCGAAGCCTGCTCACCATGTTGGGGATTGTCATCGGCAATGCCTCAGTGATCACCCTGGTCGGGGTCGGTCGTGGCGCTCAAGGGCTTGCGGAGGAACAGCTCAGCAATCTGGGAGCCAACGTGCTCTTCGTTGTTCCTGGCAACAACGACACCCGACGCCGTGGAGTGGCCTTCCCAAAAACCCTCGTGCTTGAGGATTCCGACGCCATCGCTGAGCAGGTACCGAGCGTCAAGAGGGTTGCGCCTCAAATCAGCAGCAGCCAAGTGGTCCAAGCAGGTGCGAGATCCTCAAGCAGCTCAATTTCTGGCATCACTCCCGACTTTCTCCCGGTCCGAAGTTTCGAAATCGCCCAGGGCCGCTTCATCAGCCAAAACGACCTCGATGCCGGCCGCAGCGTGGTAGTCATCGGCCCCGACCTGCGAACAAAATTGTTCCCCAATGGGAACCCCATCGGGGAACGGCTGCGAATCCGAGATCAAGCGTTTGAGGTGATCGGTGTGATGGCTCCCAAAGGTGCCGTTTTCGGCAGCAACCAGGATGAAAACGCTTACATCCCCCTAAGCACCATGGTGACAAGGCTCACAGGCCGTGATCCCACCTACGGAATCAGCCTGAGTTTTATCAGCGTTGAAGCGCGTGATTCGGCCAGCACTGGGGCTGCAAAATTTCAAATCACCAACTTGCTGCGTCAACGACACAACATTCTTCGGGATGATGATTTTGCTGTTCGATCCCAGAAAGATGCGCTCAGCATCGTTGGCACGATCACTGGCGGACTGACCCTGATGCTCGCGGCCATCGGGGGGATTTCCCTGCTGGTGGGAGGCATCGGAATCATGAACATCATGTTGGTGTCAGTGAGCGAGCGAACCCAAGAAATCGGTTTACGCAAAGCCTTGGGAGCACGAAGTGGCGACGTTTTGCAGCAGTTCCTCGTGGAATCGCTGGTGCTGTCGAGCCTTGGTGGGGCGATCGGAACAGCCACGGGTCTTGGCACAGTCGCCGTAATCGCCGCTCTCACACCTCTACCCGCCACGATCGGATTGACCACAGTGCTGGTCACCGTTGGGTTGTCAGGATCGATCGGACTGTTCTTCGGAGTGGTTCCTGCACGGCGAGCAGCCCACTTGGACCCCATCGTCGCTCTCAGGAGCCTTTAGTCAGCTCTCAGTAATTGGTCTAAACCCTTTACAATCGTTCATCATCTCTAAGGCTCATGAATCAGCGCTGGCGCCTCATTGCCCTATGGCTGTTGCCAATTGGGGTGGTTCTGCTGATCGGATGGCAGGTGTTGAGCAATGGTGGGCTCAACAGTGCAGCCAACAACGGGCCAACCGTGGCACCGCGTAATGCTGCTGTCTCACGCATGAGCTACGGCCGCTTCCTCGACTACGTCGAAGCTGGCCGAGTCACGGCTGTCGATATCTATGACGGTGGTCGCAATGCTGTTGTTGAAGCGGCAGATCCTGACCTCGATAACAAAGTTCAGCGCATTCGGGTGGATCTGCCGGGTCTCGCTCCTGAACTGATCAACACCCTGAAAAAAGAGGGCATCAGCTTCGATATCCACCCACCGAAGACAGCGCCACCGGCCCTTGGCTTGCTTGGCAATCTGCTCTTCCCTCTGCTGTTGATCGGAGCATTGATTTTTCTGGCTCGTCGCAATAGCGGCATGCCTGGTGGTCCTGGTCAGGCCATGCAATTCGGCAAAAGCAAAGCCCGCTTCATGATGGAAGCGGAAACCGGCGTGATGTTCGACGACGTCGCTGGTGTGGCTGAAGCCAAACAGGAGCTTGAGGAGGTCGTCACGTTCCTGAAGCAACCCGAGCGCTTCACCTCGGTTGGTGCTCAAATTCCCCGTGGTTTGCTGCTGGTCGGTCCTCCTGGAACCGGAAAAACTCTCCTTGCTAAAGCCATTGCAGGCGAAGCCGGCGTCCCATTCTTCTCACTGTCAGGTTCAGAATTCGTCGAGATGTTCGTGGGTGTCGGCGCTAGCCGGGTTCGCGACCTTTTCAAAAAGGCCAAGGAAAACAGCCCTTGCCTGATCTTCATTGATGAAATTGATGCTGTCGGTCGCCAACGTGGTGCTGGTATCGGCGGTGGAAATGACGAGCGAGAGCAAACCCTGAACCAGCTCCTCACCGAGATGGATGGTTTTGAGGGCAACAGCGGAATCATCATCATTGCGGCCACAAACCGCCCTGATGTTCTTGATTCAGCGTTGATGCGTCCCGGACGTTTCGACCGCCAGGTCACCGTTGACGCTCCGGATATCAAGGGCCGACTCTCAATCCTTGAGGTCCACAGCAGGAACAAAAAGCTTCAGAGTGAACTCACCCTCGACAGCATTGCCCGACGGACCCCTGGCTTCACAGGTGCTGATCTCGCCAACCTGATGAATGAAGCGGCGATTTTGACAGCCCGCCGCCGCAAGGATGCCATCGGACTTTCTGAAATTGATGACGCCGTCGATCGGATCATTGCTGGAATGGAAGGACGGCCTCTGACCGATGGCCGTAGTAAGCGCCTCATCGCCTATCACGAGGTTGGCCACGCCTTGATCGGAACCTTGGTGAAGGATCACGATCCCGTTCAAAAAGTCACCCTGATTCCGCGAGGTCAAGCCCAAGGATTGACATGGTTCTCTCCTGATGAAGAGCAAACTCTGGTAACACGTGCCCAGCTCAAAGCGCGCATCATGGGAGCTCTGGGCGGTCGTGCTGCAGAAGACGTGGTGTTCGGCCACCAAGAAGTGACGACGGGCGCCGGTGGTGACATTCAACAAGTTGCTTCTATGGCCCGTCAGATGGTGACCCGTCTTGGCATGAGTGACCTGGGTCCTGTGGCTCTCGAAGGTGGCGGCCAAGAAGTGTTCTTAGGCCGAGATCTCATGACGCGCAGCGACGTGTCTGACTCAATCTCGAAACAGATTGATGAGCAGGTTCGTGGCATGGTGAAGCGTTGCTACACCGAAACTGTCGAGATCGTTGCAGCCAACCGAGAAGCGATGGATCGTCTGGTGGAACTCCTGATCGAGAAGGAAACGATGGACGGAGATGAATTTAAAGCTGTTGTTGCTGAATTCACATCCGTTCCCGAAAAGGAACGGACAACTCCGATCCTCAACTGATTCATCGACAACAACTAAAAACCTCCTCAGATCAACTGAGGAGGTTTTTTTATGAGAAATGATTCAAAAGAAACGAAATTGAGATGATCTAATTTTCCCCGTTTGATTTTGAAAGAATCGATTTTCGACGTCGACAGCGCTCGGAACAATAAACAACGTCCTCCCAGCAATTTCTCCAAGCTTTACGCCACTGGAAAGGACGTTCACAAACGGGACAGATTTTTGAAGGAAGACCCGATTTCAAGACACAGAATGAACAGGGCGTTTGTCGATCACGGAATCAATCAATCCATAATTAACAGCCTCTGACGGTGACATAAAGAAGTCCCGATCAGTGTCTTGCTTGATTCGATCCAACGGCTGACCAGTGCGATCAGAAATCTCCTGATTCAATCGATCTTTAAGGAACAAAATCTCATCAGCTTGAATTCGGATATCACTGGCTTGACCCTGGGCACCGCCTAAAGGCTGGTGAATCATGATTCTCGAATGCTGGAGACTGCTGCGCTTGCCTTTGGTTCCAGCGCAAAGCAAAAAGGCACCCATGCTTGCAGCGAGTCCCACACAAACCGTATGCACATCAGGCTTGATGTGCTGCATCGTGTCGAAAATCCCAAGGCCGTCGTAAACAGAGCCACCTGGGGAATTGATATACAGATAGATGTCCTTGTCTGGGTCTTCAGCTTCGAGAAAAAGCATTTGAGCAACAATTCGGTTCGCCGAATCATTCGTCACAGCTTCACCCAAGAAGATGATTCGTTCACGAAGCAGCCTCGAATAGATATCAAAGGCCCTTTCACCCCGGCCGGACTCCTCGATCACGATCGGGATCATCTGAAATAAGCAGGTCTTTCAATCTTAACGGCGCCATCTGAGCGCTATGGTCAATGCCAACCTTTTATGCACGCAGTTGGCCGACCGTCAGACGATCGCGGACAGCAAACGGGCGTTTCACCAGACGTTCCCGCATGTTATTGCCCCTCTTTATCGACGCCTGGCCGATGAGCTTCTCGTCGAGCTCCACTTGCTAAGCCATCAGAAAGCCTTTCAAACCAACGCACTGTTTGCGATCGGTCTGAACACGGTGTTCAACACGTTTAGCGCTGGTTACAAGCCAGAAGAGCAGCGTCAGATGCTCCTTCCGGCACTGTGTTCAAGCAACGGATTTGATGGCGATGCTTTAACAGCGCTCGCCAATCAAACTGTTGAGCAACTGAAGGGTTCGGTCAAGAGTCTCGACGCGGTTGGAGATGCTTTAAAAAGTCATGCCCTCCCCGCTGACCAGCACTACTCCCGAATGATGGCCATTGGGCTGGACACCGTTTTAAAAGCGGTGCGTGGAGATGCTGAAACTCCCGACAACGAAGCCCTGCAAGCCCAAGCCGTCAAATTGGCGGATGACCTTGGTTTACCAACGGCCAAGGTGGAAAAAGACTTGAACCTCTATCGATCCAACAGCGAGCGCATGCAACAAGCTGTTGAATTGATGGAAGAGACCCTGGCGGCAGAGCGTCGCAAGCGCGAGAAGCGTGATGCTGAGTCTGCTCAGAACAGCGCAAGCTGACCATTCAGGCTGAATTGAATCTGCTGCTGAGGTTCACGGTCACCCATCAGCAGTGGACTCAAGGTGAATTCGGCGGAAGAACTGTGTTGGAAGCGTTTTGGCCATGTCGAGCCAAGCCATCCAAGGTCGCTGAGTCGTTTCGGATTCAGGCGAAGTCGCATCGGGGCATCGACAAGAATGGGAGGTGGCTGGTCAATGCGAGGGATCTCCCCAAGACTGAAGCGCCACGATCCCTGGGCAAACTGGTGCCATCCACCTAAGGCACGGGGGGTTGATCCAGCATCGTCCAACCAAACGGTCGATCCATTCACTCGCCTACGACGCAGTCCATAGCTCCTCAAGGTCTGCGCGATGTCAGTCAAGGACGACTTCAGCAGGGCGTCATCGGCAGGACTAAGCAAAAGATCCAGCTCAAGGGATGCCTGCACGCTGGGCTGATCACTCGAGTGAACTCGCAAACGCATCGGTGATCGCAGCAAGCGATCCAATGCAGCGGATTCAAGACCATAGTTCTGCTCGACGGCTTGCATGATCAGCGACTGACCCAACAGTCCTTGCAAAAGCCAACCCGCTTCAGGCAACTGCAAATCGAAAAGGGTGTCCTCATCCGCGTCTGGGCTTGGCGTTAAGGGCTCGAAGGGCAGCTGCGTTGGGGCAATGATTGAAGAAACACTGGTTTGAAGTTGCTCGTTGGAAACCACACCCGTCATCCAAAGATGGGGTGATCTGGTTCTCCAGCTCAAACAACCGTGCCCAACATTGAAGAAAAGAGGCCACAACTGGCCCGTCATCCGGTCCAATGCAGCAGGTCGCCAAAACACAGCTCTTGTTTTGGCAAGTTGGTTGAGACATCGCTCAGGGTTGTCCCGAAGATCGGCCTCTGAGAGCTGTCGCGTGGCGTCACGATCCACTTGCTCATGCAGGGCATCCGCATAAAACAACGTGGGGCCCTCTGGGCCTGGCACAACCAAAACAGGCTGCCCATCTTGGGGATAAGCCGTCCACCAGATCTGGCGATCACGACTCTTCCATTTGCTTTGTGCCGCTTGATCGCCCAGATAACGAAGCCAAAGTTCTGGAACCGGATCAGACGACGTAACGCGATCGCTCTGAACCAATTGCATGCGCACCATCAAGGCACGTAGAGCATTGGCTTCAGCCGGAGCTAAGGACCTGCTGAGCAGTAAGCCGATGCTCGGCGCCACAAAACAGAGCACCAGCCCTGAAGACGTGACGAACCAACGTTGAAAAAACTGCCGTGTTTTCGACCACACCACTTAGGGCTTACGACGACGACGATCTCTCCACTCAACGATGGAGAGATAAATCACGGCAATGCTCACAAAGACAAGCAGCGTTGCTGCTGATCCAGCCAAGAGTTGACTGACGAGAGGCGTATCCAATCGCTCTGCGATCAGAAGTTCAGAGTGCCGTCACCGTTGCGGCCCCACACAACCATGGCGATAGAAAAGCTGAACATTGCAGCCAGAGATGCCCAGGCAAACGTGAACAGCATGATCTTGACGTAAGGAATGGAGAGATCCTACCTAGGGTTTCTCGCTGAAAGCCCCACAGTCTTGAACCGTTATGAGCAGCTCAAGCCCAGGATCCTCAACCGTGCTGGAACGCAAGCGCGTGACCCAGGGATATCCCCAAGCGAGGGTCATCGTTCTGGATGACGACGTCAACACCTTTCAACATGTGGTGGACTGCCTGCGCAAAATCATTCCTGGCATGAGCGAGGACAACGCCTGGTCCCTGGCTCACCGCATTGACAACGATGGATCAGCTGAAGTGTGGTGTGGTCCTCTTGAGCAAGCCGAGCTTTATCACCAACAACTGGCAGCTGAGGGGCTGACCATGGCGCCCTTGGACGTCAACTGATTCAACAGGCTGCGGAGGTCCCTGCAGGTGGGGTCAATCGCAGCAAGTCAACGGTCTTAAGGCGTTGAGTCTTGTCATCCATCACGTAACGCACCACACGGCCTGGACAGATGGCCAAACCGCAGACAAACCCGCCGTGAACTTCTGCCGTCAACATGCGGGCGTGGGGCCCGCAGCTGTCACTCAGCGGTTCACTGATCTGTCGTCTTAACGCATCGACGGATCGCAGCATCTCTCCGACGGAGCACTGCCTTTCACATAGCCAAAACCGTTAAGTTCTGCCAGTCGCTGATTCAATCCCCCGTGGGGCGCGTTGTCATTACCCACAGCACCTATGTGGAAGGTCTGATTCCTTGGCTGAAATCCTTAGCCAAGGAGACTGCTATCCAGACCATCACCCCTGCCGTGATTTCCCGGGTTCGCGGTCGTAGCCCAATGCTGGAGCTTCGTGTATCCATTCCCATTCGCGGTGGCTACAAGCTGGTCGCCCGCAAAGGCAGCAGCGCTCAAGAAGTTTTCGTCATCACGGAGCTGGAGAAAGGTCAGCTTCAGACTGTGCTGGAGCGGCATCGTCCCTAGGTCGTCGATCAGTAGCGGCAGCACAGGCTTGTGAAAAGGCCTGCTGAATCGACGAATCTTCAAGACAGAGACGTCTCCACTGCGTCCGCGTAAAACCTTCGGGAGGATGGCCCGACAGGCCACTTGTGCATCCTCAGAAAGAAACTGAGGCTCTCCAGGTGCCATACCGAATGGCAGTAATCCACTGAGCAACAGTGCGATCGTGACCATCAAACTTTGGCGGGATACGCCCTACCCGGCGCCATCATCGACGCCGGAGGGAAGAGGGTGAACCACCATGCCGTGCGCGCCCCAGTGGTCGACCTGGAAGAACCAGAAGGGGAGTCAAAGTGGGGATTCGTTTCCGGCTACAAGGCCGGTCTACGGCACCTTCACGACAGTCTCCCCAAGTCGAAAGAGAGTCAGATCAGAGCACTAGAAAAGGCCGTCACCAACACAGCAGTTCGATGCAACATTAATCGAGCTCCTGGTTAGGGAGTGGCCAGATGGCGCGAATCTCACTGAGTGCCTTCAGGGCTTCGCGATGGCGAGCGGCAGCGGTCTCACCCTTCAGCAAAACGGTGACATGGCCCAGCTTTCGCCCTGGTGATTCAGGGGTTTTTCCATACCAATGCAGGTGCGCCTCGGGTCGAGATCGGAGGGCTTCCAGCCGTTGCTCAAGGGGCGCTGCTTGGTCGGGACCGACCCCCAGCAAATTGACCATCAAGGCTCCGGCATGAATCAACTCCGGCGACGGAACCGCGAGATCAGCAGCAATACAGAGCTGCTGATCGAATTGGCTGGAATTACAGGCCTCGATCGAGAAATGGCCGGAATTATGCGTTCGAGGAGCAATCTCATTGACTTGTAGGCCGTCCTTTCCATAAAAGAATTCCAATGCCAAAACGCCGACGTAATTGAGCTTGGTCAGCAGAGACGCAGCCATGTTGTAAGCCTGCGCCTCAAGACTCTGATCAACAGACGCTGGCGCCAGCACCCAGTCACACACCTGATGACTCTGGTGTGTTTCCACCAAGGGGTAACTCCGAACCCGCCCTTGACGATCTCGACTACAAATCAAAGCCAATTCACGCTCATAGGACACCCACGACTCCAGCAACCAATCACTGACATCCACGGTTCGGATTAACTGAGCCAGGGCTTCGATGGTCTGAATGACACGCGTGCCCTTGCCGTCGTATCCACCCCTTGCAGCCTTGGCCATCACTGGGAATGTCCAGCCCTGGGGCAGCGCGGGTTGTGCAGGCGAGACCCTGCTTAACGGGCACCAAGGCGGACTAGCAATCGAGAGATCATCAAGCAATTGACGCTGCGACAACTTGTCGACCAGCGGAGACAGCGACGCCAGGGATGGACGGAACAGCACACCCTGCTGTTCCAGTGGCATTAACGCATCGATATTGATCCACTCATTTTCAAACGTGATTCCGCTGCATCCCTCCACCAGCTGACGTGTGCCCGCCACATCCCGCGGATCAGCGGAGACCAAACGTTGCGCCAGTTCCGCTGCGGGGTCTGCCGCAGAACTTGTTTGCACGGACACCGGAATGGCTCGCTCATTTGCTGCCTGCACCAACATCCTGGCCAGCTGACCTCCGCCGACGACACCGATCATGGCGGTGGAGCTGGGCATCTTGAAACTCAATCAGCACACCAATGCGAAGCATGCCACTCCATCGGCACGCAGCAGACATCAAATCAGCTGACGATCACCGGTGAAGACCACACGAATCAAGGTAAAGGCCATCACAACGAGGAACAGGGCTAACCCCAGAGTGCAGGCATAGCTGATCTCGAGTTCAGCAAAGGCCTGGTCGTACACGTAATAAACAATCGTGCGCGTGGAATCGGCTGGTCCGCCTTGGGTCATCAGAAAGACCTCTTCGAAGACCTTGGTGGCAGCAATCGACGACATCACTGCCACGAGAGTCACATATGGCTTCAACAGGGGAAATGTGATGTCTAAATGTTGTCGCCAGCCCTCACTGCCATCGAGCTCCGCGGCTTCGTAAAGCTCTTTGGGAATCCCTTGAAGCCCAGCCAGAAAAATCACCATGTAGTACCCCAAGCCTTTCCAGAGCGTGACGAGCATGACGGCTGGCAACGCCAACTGAGGAGTGGTCAAAAAACCAATCGGGGTAAAGACATCACCAAACCAAGTGGCGAGCCAACCGTTGATCAAACCGTTTTCTGCATACAGCCAGCGAAAGGCGATGGCAGCCACAACGATCGACACCAAAACGGGGGTGTAGAGCGCTCCTCGCAACCAATGAATTCCAGGAAGACTCCGATTCACCAGCACAGCGAGGCTTAACGCACCGAACACAATCGGCGGGACAACTCCGATCAGATAAAGAAAGGTCGTCAGAAGAACTTGTCGCACCATCGGATCGGTCAACAAGCGCCGCAGATTGGCCAGCCCGACAAAACGGAGCGACTCACTGACATCCAACCCCGTAGCGCTGAAACTCATCACCAGAGCCATCACCGCTGGAACCAAGACGGAGACACTGATCAAACAGAGGGCCGGCAAAAGAAATCCCCACGCCGTAAACGAGGCACGCCAGGATTCGGGCAACGGCATTAAACCCATCCATCGATGGGCGGATCGTATGCCTCTAAAGATGGGTCTGCCCGGCAGAGTGGGCAGCATCGGATCCCTCCTCAGCCATGGCTGCCACCAGCGCTCAGCCCCATCGCCGGATCACGGTTGCCCTTGAGCGCACCCCGTACGACGTGGTCATCGGCGATGGCAGCCTCAACGCACTCGGGCAGCAGATGCTGGATGCTGGCATTCGTCAGGGACGTCGCGTGCTCGTGGTGAGCAACGCTGATGTCGCTGGGCCCTATGGCGAAACATGCCTTCAAGCCCTGAGAACAGTCGGGTTTGATGCCGAGCTGCTCGTGATCGAAGCCGGGGAACATCAGAAAACTCCCGCGACCGTGGCGCGCATTCACGACGCCGCATTTGATCAGAAACTGGAACGAAGCTCGCTGATGCTTGCCCTGGGTGGGGGTGTCGTTGGCGACATGACAGGCTTCGCCGCAGCGACCTGGTTACGGGGCATTGGCGTTGTCCAGGTTCCAACAACCCTGCTGGCAATGGTGGACGCCGCGATCGGTGGCAAAACCGGTGTCAACCATCCAGGCGGCAAAAACCTGATCGGAGCCTTTCATCAACCGAAGCTTGTTCTGATCGATCCGAACACGCTGTCCACACTTCCAGTGCGTGAATTCCGTGCCGGGATGGCAGAAGTGATCAAGTACGGAATCCTTGGGGATCCAGAGTTGTTTGCCTTGCTGGAGAGCTGTGCGGATCTGTCGTCCGCCAGCGGTGTCTCCTCCGAGCTCCTGGAAACAATTCTGGAACGCTCTGCGGCAGCCAAAGCGCAGGTCGTCGCGGCGGACGAAAGGGAAGGTGGGTTGAGGGCAATCTTGAATTACGGCCATACCTTCGGCCATGTGGTGGAAACGCTTTGTGGCTATGGAACCTGGCTGCATGGAGAAGCCGTTGCCATCGGAATGGTCGCCGTCGGCGAGCTGGCAGTGCAACGGGGGGATTGGTCACGACGTGACTGCGATCGCCAGTTGAGGCTGCTGCAATCAGCGGGTCTACCGACCCGCTGGCCAGATCTGAATCCAGAGGCTGTTCTAAGCACCCTTCAAGGAGACAAAAAGGTTCAAGACGGTCGACTGCGTTTTGTGATGCCCAAAACGATTGGCAGCGTTGAAATCCACAACGACATCAGCCGAGAGGACATCCTGGGTTGCTTGAGGGCTCTGGATCACTGAAAGCAGCGTCGACACCACGGCCGAACAGCAACCATCGAAACTCCCCGAGGGCTCCAGGATCCACCAAACGGAGCAGGGCCTCCCGGCGCTGCAATGCAGCTGACAGCTGCGACGGAGGCAGCGTTTGCAAGGAATGCAAGCGCTGAGCCAACCCCAGAGCGAGCAATGCCTCTCCCTGACGACGACGATCAAGAGATCTCCAACCGGCTGCTTCCGCAGACGCCTGAACCGATTCGATGCAGAGGTGAGCAGTGATGTCGAGCTCACCAGGATTGATCAAAGGATCGGAACCAGCCCTTTGACGGGCATAGGTCATCAGCGTGCCCTCTGACCGCAGAGGGTGGTAGTAACGAGCGGCTTCTAAGGCGTAATCAATCACGAGCAACCAGCCCGTCGTTAGGGCCTTCGAGGCCTCATACATCCACTGAGGCAGAGAGCTGTGCCATTCACTAGTCCAACCCTCTTCGGCAGCTTGTGGGGGAATCGCACATCCCGCGACCTCGGCCAACGAAGCAATCTCAGAGGCCAATGAATCAGGGAGCAAAGCATCCTGAAACTGCAGGTTCTGTGCGGAGTTCAGGGCTACGGTCTGAAGACGCAGCTGCTCACCCCGTTTGATCAGACGATCAACAGGAAGGGCATCCAGCAGTTCATGGGCCAGCAACACGCCTCGGACCGGTTTGCGCTGTAGCTCAGCCCAAGAACTCCAGCGCACGGCGATTGTCGTTATGCCAGCCAAGCGTTCCTGCTGACGACGCATCATCCCTGGATTGCGTTCCACGAGAACCAGCTCGAGCCGCTCGACAAACCCAGAACACAACGGCGGAAGAGCAGCCGCTAGAGCGAGAGCAAGGTCGCCTTCGCCTGGCCCAATGTCAACGACCGAAAGAGTGTCCGAACTTGGGGCAAGCAGTCGCAACCAATCCGCCAGCTGAGACGCCAGCAAGGCTCCAAAATCGTCGCCCAAACTGGGAGACGTCGCGAAATCGCCCTGGGGACCAATCGCTGCGGATCCGGATCCGTAATACCCACCCTCGGGGTCGTTCAGGACCCAATCCATGTATTGACGAAAGGCAACAGGCCCCCCCGCCTGTTGCAGATGTCGCAACAGCCAGAGCGGAATGGACGCAGCACTGGAATCCATTGGAGAGAATGCCGCTCATTGCAGAGGATCTATGGGAGCACATCACATCAAGAGTCTCTGGGCAGCTCTGCTGGTGCTTGTGGTGAGTCTGGGGGGTCCGGGTTTAGCCGCTGCCTACGACAACCCTGATCTTCTGCCGGACCATCCGACTCCAATCATCGACCTAGCTCGGATTTTTAGTGATCAACAACGCGCCAGCTTGGAGGAATCACTCAACAAAGTTGAGAGCGAAACGGGTTGGAAGCTCAGGGTCCTCACCCAATACGAACAGACCCCAGGGCTAGCGGTTCGCGAATTCTGGGGACTCGATGAAAGCAGCCTGCTTGTTGTCGCTGATCCCCGCGGAGGAAACATCCTCAATTTCAATGTCGGAGATGCCTTTTTCGCCATGATGCCGAGGACGTACTGGGTTGAGCTCCAGACCCGTTTTGGCAATCAGTACTACGTGAAAGACCACGGCGAGGACGGTGCCGTGACCGACGCTCTCAATGCTGTTGAGATTTGCCTGGAACGTGGCGGATGCCAAGTCGTCCCTGGACTTCCCCTGGAACAGTGGCTCTGGACCCTCACCACATCCATCCTCGGCGGCGTCATCGCCGGCTTCGCTGGATACCCACGGCAGGAAGGTCAGACCATTGCTTGGTCGTGGATGTTGCTCTTATCTCCTCTGTGGCTGATGCTGTTTGGAATCTTCGGGATCGCTCCTGTCATCACGCGGACACCAGACATCCTGCCTTTGGTTCGCAACACGTTGGGCTTCCTGGCAGGAGGTGTAGCGGCTTATTTAATCGCGCAGATGACTGTGGGACAGCGGCTCAACAATCAGGACAGTGAAACCTGATTGTTGAACTTGTCATCAGAGCTGGGTTGCGCAAGCGATGCGCGACCCAGTGCAGAGCTTGGGAGGGGCTGAAGGCGATGAAGCAAGCTCATCTCGACGCAAGTCACGGAGCCGACGAAGCTCCTTGAGATTGACCTCGTAGAAAGACCGCAATCGGGAATACTTCTTGACCGGCTGTCCGTAGTAACTCCGCCCCGCCAGCGTCGGAAATGAAGCCCACTCCGGAGCGAGCTTGGCGGTAAGGACAGGGGAGAGGAAGCCGGTATCGGTGAGTGCGAGGGCTTTACGACGCTGAACCAAAAAGAGCGCTCCTTGGTCCTGAGCTTCCGGACCAAACCCCCTCACCCCGATGCTGCGTTGCACCATTGACCAGGTGAAGGGCATGAACTGATAGGCACCGGCCGCGGCACTCGCATAACGAGAGCTGTAAATCACACGATTCGGGTGACGATCCAAAGACGGCATCAAACCACCGCCAAACATCACCCGATAACCAACGTCAAGCCCACCTTTCCAGGTGCCTTCGGCAAAACGAATGGTGTTGAGCAACGCCCGACGCTCTGGAGTGATCACGTAAGGGATCGCTCGAGTCGGCACGGAGCCAGGGGCACTGATCAGCTGAGCCCTGGACGACGGGGGGAGCAGGCTTGCTTGGACTGGCGCTGCTGCCAATGCTGTGGGTAGAGCTCCAACAAGAAGACCTGCGACGAGGGCGGAAAACCTGTTGGACGTCTCGATACCCATACGGTGAAGTTGTAAAAACAGCCTTCGGATCAACAGAATTGACATCCGAAGACGTCGAAAACAAACCGTTTTAGAAATCCGACGTCATGACTTTGTCGAAACAAACCCCATGAGCAATAGGTATATATGCCAGTCAATAAATCGCACAAGGCACTGCAAATGCAAAAAAGTGCGGGCCTCGGTATCAATCAGCACCTTCAATAGGCGCGACTGGCTCTCATCGATTCGACGAAGATCAAGAGTTTTTATGCATTATTCAACCTGCATGATCAATGCTTCTGCCGCTGATCGAGCACCCCAACCGTCAAGACACCCCTGGGTTGGCTCAATCAGCGGTTGGTCCAACTCCCAATCACCATTTACCAATTGCTGACGCGTGAGCTGACGATGGTGGCTGTGGCGAACAAGTCCATCCATGAGAGCTCTGACCTCGGCGAAGTCCTGCCGTTCAACGACGTGAAGGCCGACCCCAGCCGCCATGGCTTCCGCAAATGTGCTGAACCCTGGCTTGCCGAGATGACGCTCGCAGAAGGGAAACAGGTCCAAAGGACGGATTCCCATCGGCAGCAACGTGAGATTGGAAGGGATGCCGTCCCCCAACAAGGGATGAGGCTCTGCCATCACAAAGTGGTGATCGGACCAGCGCTGAACCAAGCCCAGATCCAGCGGCAAACCCAGACCTCCAAATCCAATTTGAATCAGAGGTCGATCAAGGATGCTCAACATCTCCAACAAATCCTGAGGAAGCGGTCTGGCGGTTCCGCACACCAAACCGAGCCTTTGCTCAGGGCATCCCCAGTTCATGGCCAGGTCAAAGGGACAGCGCAGTAACAGCTGTCCCTTTGTGTAGGACTCCCGAGCCTGATCGGCGTGGCTCAAAAAGGCGCCCCCAAAGGGTGCATAGATGTCGTCCCAGCCAAAGTTGCTCATCCAAATCAGCGGAGCATCCAGGCGATCGGCGAGCGCAGCTGCTGCTGGTGGGATATCTCCGAAGATCAGAGCAGGGTGACCACAGGAACGAATCCACTCCGCTTCCTCCCGAAGCAGCTCTGGAAGCTGCCGGTTCAAATGATCCAAGGCCTGCAACGTGGACGCCGGGTCAGACCCCAGGGCATCGGCCTGAACCATGCCCACATCCCAACGACAAGGGCGAATCTGAATGGGCGTTGCACCGATGAGTGACCGCAACACACGCTCGTTCAACTGCGAGCTGAGCACCAACCGCCAGTCGGGACGACGCTGATGCACGGCTTGGAGCACAGCCACATCACGGGCGGCATGACCAAATCCGTGGCTGCTGCTGCAGACGTAAATCAGCACGGTTGGGGGTTCGCGAGAGCCAACCGCTCTTCATGGCGGACAACCCCATCAGGGGTGTACCAGCGATGGGCGAGGCAACAGAGGCGAGACCCACTGAATTCAGCCCAGGACAAGTGCAGCAGCAACAAACCATCAGCATTCACGCCCGAACGAGGCACGCAAGCGGCATTGAGAAACGCCGTACCGGAACGGTTACGCAACATCGACTGACGAATGCCTGATCCCCGTTTCAAGGCGTGATGCATATGTCCGAACACCACGAGGTCCGGATGGCGTCGTTGACTGATGCGGTCGAGTGCAAGAGCGAGATCTTGATCTCCCCAATCCACCGCTGGTTTTTTCCAATCGCGGCCACAGGGGCTTTCGGGGTCAGAGCCAAGGCCTGACGGCCCGCAGTGAGCCATCACAATCAGCGGCTGATCCGAGGGCACTGCAGCCGCTGCAGCCACAATTCTGTCGACAGAGGTCTGCAGATCCACCGGCCCATAGACCGCCTGGACGGCCTTGGACAGATGAAACCCCCCTCCGGCACTACAAGGACGGGCACCCACAATCGACACGGGGAGGTGGTCCCAGGTCAGGCGTGTCCAGCCACAGTGATGCTGTCCAAGCAAGGCAAGTTGCTGGCGCAACAGCCCTCCGGAACGATCTCCACCGCGATCGTGGTTCCCGAGGATCACGGCTTTGGTGGTCGGTAATGCCGCGATTCGACGCGTGAGCCGCAAATCACCGTCGCTTAAGTCACCCACAAAAAGGGTGAGATCCGGTTGCAAAACCGCAAGGAGCCGCTCGTCAGCCTCACCCCAGGCCCCGTGCAGATCACCGGCAATGGCGATGCGGAGAGTCGTCAGAGTGGATGCCTAGTCTGGCCCCATCCTGCCCGTCCTCGGTTCTGATGAGCGCTGACAACACGCTGGTTGCGGCGATCCAGCGGCTCAAGGCCGACCGCAATGCTGTGATTCTGGCGCACTACTACCAGGAGCCAGAGATCCAAGACATTGCCGATTTCATCGGAGATTCCCTCGAGCTCTCACGCAAAGCAGCTGCGACGGAAGCCGACGTCATCGTGTTCTGTGGGGTGCACTTCATGGCAGAGACCGCGAAAATTCTCAGCCCGGACAAAACAGTGGTTCTGCCCGATCTCGAGGCGGGCTGCTCTTTGGCCGACGACTGCCCCGCCGATGAATTCGCCACTTTCCGAGCGCGGTATCCCGACCACCTCGTTATCAGTTACATCAACTGCACGGCAGCAGTCAAAGCCCAAAGTGATCTGATC
>CEPW01087522.1_pt1 | contig 24606 bp, 23 predicted proteins | sample 356211 | NCBI WGS metagenome assembly CEPW01 (sample SAMEA2620021, study PRJEB7988) | marine metagenome | biome: marine biome (ENVO:00000447); feature: deep chlorophyll maximum layer (ENVO:xxxxxxxx); material: "saline water (ENVO:00002010), including plankton (ENVO:xxxxxxxx)" | depth 25 m
CATCTCGTCCTTATCTACTATTGGGTTAACGTGGTTTATTATTGGTTATCTCCTCGCAATGCTTACCATCTGTCCTATGAAGTAGAGATACACGCAGCAGAAACCTATGCTAAGTTTCTTGCTCTCAATGGTCCTGACCAAAAGATACTTGAGATATTGAATGATGAATTACAACACTCACGTGAATTAGAAGAAGCAATGGAGAAAATTAAATGAAACAATTTGGGTTTACCGACGAAGAACTTCAATGTCTTCGTGTATGTGTAAAAAATGCACCTGCACCCTATAACATCACTAAGAAGGATATTCTTAAGAGTGTCGTTGAGAAAGTTGGAGACCCAATTTATGAACAGCACGAAGGTATCACCCTCGTGGAATATGACCTAACACCTTATGGAATTGAATCAGATAATTGAGGGTAACCTCGTATCAATGGCAAATATATTGTTTGTCCTTGTAATCTTTACAGCGGGAGTTTGTTTTGGATATTGGGCAAGAAAGTCGGAAGGTTAGTAACCACCGTATCCACCGCCACCACTACTGCTGCTTCCACTAGAGGAAGAACTACTACTGCTACTACTGCTGCTAGAGGAGCTACTACTGGTGCTACTGCTAGTTTGACCAGACGACGACCCCGCCTCTCCATATTGGTTGGTGGTCGTCGTTATTTCTGTACCTGCTGCACGTTGTGTTACCACTGTGCTGCCATCTGACAATACATCGCCTGCTGCGATTTGCTCTCCTGCTGTGTTGACAGTGATATTTCCATAATCTGCTTCCACAGCAAAGTCGATAGAAGGCACTCGACCCACATTTGTTGAATAAGTGGGTTTGACTGGAATAAAGTTTTCTTGGACTGCATTTCTGGTCCTCTTGTGTCCAGTTTCCAAATCCAATTCCTCGTTTTCGTCGTATTCCACCAAAGCAGTGAATTCGTCTACAAATTCAGTTAAATACGGTTTTCTTAAAAGATAGATATTTCTCTTAAACTCGTTTTGTGCTAATTCATGCTCAAAATTAGTTACTTCCTTCCTTATATGGTCTGTAAGCATTGAAGTGCCATCAGGTCTGGTATATGTAAAGTCCTCAGGGACCTGCACACCAGCAGGCAGTTGGATATTACCATTTGGTGCTTTTACTTCTAATGTCTCCCAGTGATGAGTATCTTCTACTTTACCCTTACCATATTTACGCTCACAATGTCTATATAACTCATCTTCTGCCATGGGCCAGTCCTGATACAGATTGATGATGTTATTGGTTAATAGAATAACCCAGTCAAACTGAGGGTCACCATAAAACTCGTCACTAATCTGGTCAGGTCTCTCCTGATTCTTAATAGTATATTGAGTAAATCCAGTCAATAGATATTCAACGTCATCACGAATCTTAATGCGTCTGAAGATATTCTTCGCTAACACATAAGGGTCTACGTTATTGGTGCGATAAGTCGCTGTCCTAACGTAAACATCTGGTAGAAATGAAAAGTAATTTGACATTAGATTGTTACATCTGGATTTACGATGGGTTTGCCCTTAGTGTCAAACCCATAACTCTCACGAGTGAGGTAAGAAGTTTCTTTGAATGCTAATTGCACAGAATATGCAATAGGACCAAAATCGAAGTCATCTGCGGTTTGGTCATTCGTTTGAAGTGACGAGTAGTTGCCATATGGGGACATATCAAGGTCCATATTCACCAATACCATTTTGGCAGGGAATTGCATCAATTTCTGAAGCACACCCTTTCTACCTTTACCTCTGTTTGGTTTCAACTCTTCTTTACCCTCTCTACTCACATAACGCACAATTTCCATTCTGAAGTAGTCAGGAATAGTGAGGAAATCTCCCTTGTCCTTGCCAGGTAGCATAGCAACACGAAGAGCTTCAATAATATCTACAATAGTTTGCACATCCTGAGCATTCTTAGGTGCAAACATGAAATCAAATCTATGGTCTCTAAACTCCATACCCTGAAAGATAGTTTCTTCATAGGGGTTGAAGATTTTACCAGTAGTCAATGCAGAAAGGTCGTTAGGGTTAAGGTTTCCACTACCACCTGTCATACCAATGACTGTATTTATAGCCTGTGCACCTAAACTGTAACCCAACTGAGGTTTTGCAGACTTTGCCATGGCACTGACTTGACTGCCAAAACTATCAGATAGACCACCAGCAGCAATGGCATCAGCGGCAGCACCTACCGCTTTACTACCAACAGGACCAAGGTTGACACCGTTATACTTTGCTTGGTATCCTTCTCTTAGTTTGTTAGGTAAATATAGGTAAATTGATTTCTTTAGTTTATCCTTATTGCCCTTTGACCCTGCTCCTTTCTTCTTAATGTAGTTGTAACTACTGTTATTTCCCTCTTTTGGGTCATAAATACTTATTTTAAGATAGTCTACAACTTCTGTGCCATGCCCTGCCTTCTTACGAATAGCTTGAGCACTGTGCTCCGAAAAAGGACCAAGTGGTTTCGTCCTCGGGTAAACTAGATTTCTTTGAGATGAAGCGAATGACATGAGTTACACTGGCAAATACAGACCATCAAACAGACAAAAATATAAAGGAGACCCTACTCAGATTATTTATAGGAGTTTATGGGAAAGAAAATTCATGCAGTGGTGTGACAAGAATGAAAACGTACTGGAGTGGGGCAGTGAAGAAATCATTATTCCATACATATCTCCTGTTGATAATAGGATTCACCGCTATTTTCCAGACTTCTACATCAGAGCTCGAACTCGAAACGATGGGGTTAAGAAGTTCATTATCGAGGTTAAACCGAAAGCGCAATGCTCGCCGCCGAAACCACAGCGTAGAAAGACTCGTAAGTTTCTCAACGAAGTCAAAACATACGCAGTAAATGATGCTAAATGGAAAGCAGCACGAGAGTATTGTAAGGACAGACGCATGACTTTTATGATACTCACAGAGAAAGAATTAAAGGTATGAGCGTATTTACCGACATAAAAGATTTAGCAGAGGGTAAGAGTCAGTCTAAAGAGTGGTATCGTGCCCAACTGATGTATGCTCTAGAGCCGTATGATGGGGCTTTTGCTCCAGGTGACATTATCTTCTATCGATATGCTGCTGCAACAGAGAAGTTGCCTTTCTATGATACATATCCTATGACAATCATCTCAGATGTTGATTACAACAACATGCAATTCTCTGGTGGTAACTGTCATTATCTAAGACCTTCGACTCGTAAAAGCGTGTGTCAGTCGTGGGCATCAGGAAGTATCGCATATCCTAACCGATGCTACCATAAATACTTTATGTCTAACGCTACTAATATAATGAAAGTCCCAAAGGAGTATCTTAATAATATGACTCCTTTGCCTGTAGAGCAGTTTGTTTTACGTGCGGCAGGACGCTTAGTTGAGGTCCCAAGCTCATTTATATGGGGTAAACTTTAATGGCTGCTAACTCATTTATAGATTTTAAGGAATTAGTCCTATCAGGTAAGAAAGAACCTTCTCGCTCTAACCTGTTTTCGGTGCAGATTAGCGTGCCCCCTTGTATTTTCTTCAATGATAAGAAGTTTGCCTTTAAGAATGGGTCTCTCAAGAGGTCATATAAGAATCACTGGGAATCTATCAACTACTTTGCCAATAGTGTAACTGTACCAGGTAGACGTATTACTACTAGCACAGTTAGAGATATTGGTGCACCACGTAAGTTTGCTACAGACACAGCATTTGGTGACGTGCAGGTTGAATTCCTAGTCACTAAAGACATGTATCATCGTCAATTCTTTGAGAATTGGATGAATTATACTGCTACTGATGCTGAAAACAGAGCATCATTCTATGATGAATATACTGCCGACTTCATTGTTTCTAAGTGGGAGTTGGGGTCTAATATCCTCTATAAGCATAAAAAGAAACATAAGAGACCAGAAGGATTGACCAGACTTAACAGGTCATCTGCAGTCTGGTACATGTATGGAGCATTCCCTTATGATATGTCTGAGATGACATTTAATAATGGTCCTACCGAATTGCTCAAACTGAATGTATCTTTCCACTTTGAGAGATATAGATTTGACACTATCGATGGTGATGGTATAGGATGGGGTCCTAACGTCAAAGATAAAATCATTGATAACACCACCGATGTCTTGTCTACTTTGGGTTATAGTATCCAACAGCAAGATGTCTTCCGTGTAGGTGTCTAAATAACTTTAATAGTAATGTAACATTATGCCTTTACCCAAGCTCTCTATTCCTGAGTATGAGATGACCTTGCCTGTTACAGGCACAGAAGTGACATACCGTCCATTTCTTGTTAAGGAAGAAAAACTGCTGTATCTTGCTATGGAGTCGAAAGACAACAAGCAGATGATTAAAGCAGTTAAAACAATCATCAAAAACTGTACTAACCTCAAGAGTAAGGTCGAAGACCTTGCAACCTTTGAGATTGAGTATATCTTCCTCCGCATTCGTGCGAAGGCAGTTGGTGAAACCAGTGAATTCAAGATTACTGCACCTGACGATGACGAGACCACTATCCCTGTGGAAGTGCCTCTTGAAGAAGTCACTGTGCTAGTGCCTGAAGGTCACAACGCCAAAATCAAACTTGATGATGAAGTTGGAGTTGTGATGAAGTATCCTTCATTGGATGCATTCATTCAGCAGAATATGAGCGAGAATCCCACAGTTGACGACATCTTCCAGATGGCGGCAGGGTGCATCGACCAAGTATATGATTCAGATGAAGTGTATGACACTTTTTCTCACAAGGAAGCACTAGATTTCCTTGAAAACCTAAACTCTGACCAGTTTGGTAAGATTCAAGCATTCTTTGAAACTATGCCTAAACTGTCTTATACCATGGAAGTCTACAACCCTAAGACTAAAGTGAAGAGTGAAGTTGTATTAGAAGGACTCGCATCTTTTTTCGAGTAGCCCTAATGCATGATAGTCTTGAAAATCATTACAAGACTAATTTTGCACTAATGCAACATCATAAGTATTCACTCACAGAGTTGGAAAACATGATGCCGTGGGAACGTGATGTATATGTGAATCTCCTCCTCGCTCATATTGCTGAGGAAGAAAGACGGCAGAAGGCAGATCAGAATCGCATGTCTCTCTAATGGCAGCATTAAAGAAGTTTGTAAAAATCAAACCCATTGAAACTAAGTCCAGTGTTGGAATTAACTTCAATGAATTCCGTAAGGGTATAAATCGCACAGGTACTCTTGCGGACGGTATTGGTGCAAACTTTTTTGAGCAGAAGACTCTCCTAAAGTTTCAAAATGAATATCTAGACACCTCTAAAACACAACAACTTGAAGTTGTTGAAGAGGAAAAGAAAGATAAAAAGAAACTGTTTTCCGACTACAAGCAACGTTTAAGACGTATGCTTGGTAAGAAAAAGAGGCAGAAAGCTGAAGATGCTGCAGAAGAAGGGGCGAAAGAAGGCGATAAGGAAGGTAAGAAGAGATTAGAAGTAATCAAGAAACCTATTAAGAGTTTCTTAGAAACTATTGGCAAGTTGCTTGGTAACATTGTCAAGTATTTTATTATATTTGGTGCCTTAGATTGGATAGAGAAGAATCCAGAGAAGGTCCAGAAGTTAGCTCGACTGATATTTGCGATAGGTAAATTCGCATGGTGGTTGGGTAAATGGGGTATCGGTAAGATACTCGATGGTATTACAAACTTAGTTGGCACATTTGAGGATGAGAATGCAGTCCAGAGAGGATTGCGATTCTTAGGTGGTGCATTCCAACTGGTTGGAGGCATTGCTGCGCTACGCTTTGCGCAGTATATGATTATGCCGTGGAAAATACTGAAAGACGCTAAGAGAATTAATTCAGTATTTGAGCAAACTGCAGAAACAACAGAAGAGCTCAAGGCATCCAACAAGGCAAGATTTAAGGGGTATCGAGATAAGAAGACTGGCATCATTTACTCCGAGAAGGAGTATAAGGAGATGCAGAAGTCAGCAAAGAGAGCTGACGCAAGAAGAGCTAAGGCAGCAGGTAAAGGATTTCAATCTAACCTGAATCAAGACGCATTTAATAATAGATTTACAGGGCAATACGAAGCAAGGAAGAAAGGTCCCTTCCAAAAAATGCAACAGCGTGGGCGTATCGCTAAGAGACGCATGGGCCGCGGCATGGGTCGTATGGTCAAGAAGTTTCCTGGTGGCGGTGCAGGAATCATGAGTGTCGTCGGTGGCGGCATGAGAATTGCTGGTGGTCTTGCCGCTGGTGAGTCTGCTGGCACAGCAGTTGGTGCTGGTGTAGGTCAAGCAGTTGGTGGTGTCGCTGGTGCTGCAGCACTGACAGCAGTTGCACCATTCTTAGGACCATTGGCACCTATGATTGGTGGTGCTATCGGTAGTTTCCTAGGTGAATTTGTAGGTAAATCGATTGGTCCCATCATTGAGCCCATCTTTGAGCCGATTGGTAGATATTTTGGTATGTTGTTTGACATTGTTAAAGATGTCTTTGGTCCAGTATTAGACCCATTCAAGGAATTAGCAGGAGCATTATTTGAGTTTATAGGTGGCATCGTCGGTGCCTTGATGAAGGTTGGTAAGGTATTGCTGGACTTTGCCAAATTTGTCCTTGGTCCTATCTTTGACACTATAGGTAAAGTTGTAGGGTTTGTTGTTAATAACGCTAAGCGTTTGATGGACCCCAAGAGTGTCATTGGTGGTATTGCTGATGCTCTGACATTTAACCTGTTTAACTTTGATAAGATGGCAGCAGGTGGTCCTGTTGTTACACCACAACGTCCACCACAGATGGCAGATGGTGGTCCTCTTGGTGGTCAGGTATCTATTTTAAGAGAGATTGGTAAATTCCTATTAGGTGCTATTACTGGTGCCATTGGAGCGATGGGCATCTTTGGTGCACCTGTCCTATCTTTCATGTCGAGTGATATTGCTAAGTTACAAGGTGTATTTGGTGGGACAACATCAGTATCAGGAAACCAGAAAGTTGCTGGTAGAAAACCAACTATCCCAAATATACCTGAGAATCAAACTGCCAGTAAAACTGTAGAGAAAGCAGTTACCAGTAAGAAAAAACTGGTAGATGTATATGAAAGTAAGTTTATTGATGTATTGAAGAAAGTGCTCATCTCTGCTGGGCAGATGCAGGCAGATAAGAAAGATTCCAGTAGTTCTTCTTCTAGCTCGTCTTCTAGTAGCAGTAGTAGTTCTTCTGGTAGTGATGCTCCTGTGATGCCAGGAAATACTTCATCTGCAGGTGGTAAATGGTCACCACTTTTAGAAATGATTGCTGCTAAAGAAGCAGTGAATGGATCTTATGATTCAATATATCCTTCCTCTACGAAACAAAAGTATTCTGGGGGTAAACCACTCACTGAAATGACCATTCAAGAGGCAGATGATTGGCAAGAGGAAACTTACAGAGCTAGAGGGTCTTCTGCAGCTGGAAGATATCAATTCATGCATGTCAAGGACATGGCAGTTAGGTATGCAAATTTGAGTCCTGATGACCTGTTTAACGAAGAGAATCAGGATAAGATGGCAATCGGTCTCATCGAGCAAAAAGCAGGTGGAGGCATCTCATGGCAGATGGCGAAGGAAGACCCAAATGAAGCCATGGTGAGATTGGCAATGGAATGGGCATCATTCCCAGTGCCAGTTGATATGCAGGGAGCACACAGATACGTTACTGCAGGTCAGTCTTATTATGCTGGTGATGGTATGAATGCCGCAGGTGTCGGTGTCGCAGCAGTAAAAGAATTACTTGCTGAGATGGCAGAGGGTGGCTCTATAATGAAACCTGGTTCTGCTAATGCTGGTAAAATTAAAGGATGGCAGGCAAATAATCAACCAACAGATGACTTAAATGTAAAGAAAGTAGCAAATCCTGCTAAATCTCCTTACCGTCTACATGGGTGGGATGGATTTGCTGCAGGCGGTAGAGTGCAAGATATGTACAAGAATGGGGAAGTCCCCATGTCTGAGATGAAAAAGGTGAAAGGTTATGCTGGATGGGGTCAGGCAGGTGAAGGTCTTCTACACAAGAGCGTCGCTGATAAGTTTCAATCTATGTTAGATGCTGCTAAGGCAGATGGTCATCCTATTGGTATTAACGATACTTTCAGGACATTTGCTGACCAGCAGCATCTGTATGACACTAAACCACGTGGTACTGCTGCTGTTCCTGGCACATCTAATCATGGATATGGTCTTGCTGCTGACCTTAACTACCATGATGCAGGATATAAGTGGTTGTGGGCAAACGCAGATAAGTTTGGATTTACTTACCTTAAAGGTTGGGGATTGAGTCCTAATACTCCTAACGCTACTGAAGCATGGCACTGGGAAAACCTAAATGGTGCTGGCACTGCTTCCCCTAATGTGAAGACAGACCCCGCTGGGGATGCATCTGATAAGTCAACACCTCCATCAGACTCCTCGGGTGATACTGCAGGTGATAAGGAAGAAACTACGGTCCAGAAGACTCCTATGGAGCAGTTAACTGGAGCACTCGACAACCTAGTTAAAGCACTAGGTATGATTGCTGGTGCAAACGTTAACGTTAACGCATCTCTTGATGATGCTGAAGTGAATACTCCTCAGGTAAACCCCGAAAACATCACACCTACTGAGGAGCAAGAAAAGAATTTAGAAAGTAATGCATCTGCATTGGAAGAGAAGGCACTCAAGACCTCTGAGGAAGAGATGGAGCCTGGCATCGTCCCTGTAGTTGTTACTAACACAGTTACTCAACCAGTAATAAATAATGTTAGTAGTGGAAAAGCATTCCCAGTTTTCTCTAAACCAAGCCCCCTCATCGGTAGTAATCTCTGATGGCTGAATCTCAACCACAAGTAAAGGTCCCAAGAGCGAAACTTTATAAGATGATTTCTTATAAAGGGACTACTGGTGGTGTCAAGAAATATACTGCACTCACTGCTGCTGACGCAGTTGGTAAGATGGAGGCAGATATTGGTAATGGATTCAAAGCACTGACATCTGGACTCAACTCCTTAGGAGCATCACTTAATAGCATTGCTCTCAATGTGGAGACAATGACTGAGCAGATGAAGCTCAACACACAGAAGCAGATTAGAGGCACTTCTGAAGTAATTAAAGTCCAGAAAGAAGCTGCGAAAGACGAGGTTAAGAGAGAAAAACTCAAGAGAAAAGACGAAGACCGTAGACGTAAGAAAGCAGAAAGAGACGAGGCAGAGGATGAATCTACAAAACCTGGTCTATTCAAAAAGATTAGTGAGTCATTCAAAGAGAATACGAAGAAAGCAGCAGGTGGGTTGTTTTCTGGATTGCTGCGACTAGCGAAGTTTTTCTTTGGGGCAATCGTAGCATTCGGTGTGCTGGACTGGTTGACAAAGAATCCAGAGAAGATACAAGCACTTGCTAAGACCCTGTTTGCATTTGGTAAACTTGTTTTTAAGATTACATCATTCTTAGCGGGCTCAGCTCTCGATGGTCTGATTAAGTTTCTAGAGAATCCTATCTCAATTCAAGGATTCTTAGGAGCAGTCCAATTTATATTGTCAGCCGCGCCATTGTTTATTGGCATGGCATTCCTGAAGAATCCTATTGGGACTATCAGGGCATTTACATGGGTGATTAGCACCTTAGGCAAGTCCATTATGGGCATGTTTAAGGCAGGTAAATCCATGGGTAAACTACGGGCATTCTCCCGTAATAAGTTTGCCAAGATTGGTATGTCTGTGGGTGCTGGTTTCAGTGCTGCAGCCATCGTCTCTGCCACGGGAGGCACAACGGCAGAAGCAGTCGGTGCTGGTGTAGGTGCTGGTGCTGGACAAGCTATTGGTGCAGCTATCGGTGAAGCTACTGGTATTCCTGGTGCTGGTGCTTTGCTGGGCGCTGCTGGTGCTATGGGTGGTGGTGCTATTGGTAAGTCAATAGGACCGATGCTGGAGCCTATCACCAAACCTATTGGTGACTTCTTCAACATGGTTGGGGATGTCTTCAACAGTGTGATGGCACCTATACAGGAGACATTCAAAGGATTCTTTGAGGCACTTGGTGGATTCATGAATGGCATCTTGGATGCTGTTGAGCCACATCTACCGATAATTAAGAAAATCCTTGGCACTACAATTCAGGTTGCCTTTGCACCTCTATTCCTAGGTATCAAGGCACTGACTGCGGTGCTGAAATTCTTTACACCTAAGAAAGACAAAGAGGGTGGTGATAATAGTGCAGTAGAAGCACAGTCTAAGGCAGCAGGTGGTAAGGTCCAAACCCCTCAGCCTAAGTTACCTGAAGCAAAAGGTGGTGGTCAGATTAGTGCTGGTCCTGTATCATTCATCGCTACTACTATCAATGAGATTAAAGGTTTAGCAAAAGGTATTAGAAATATCATGCTGTTGCCATTCAAGGCAATCGGTTATGGTGTTGTATCAGTCATTGGAATGATTGGTAATACGTTTGCATCATTCTTACCTGGTCCCCTGAAGAGTATCATCGGCTCAGTGCTTGGACCTATTGCAGCTATCTTTGGTATCCCATTGTCTGCATTGAAGGAGGGTGGCACCAAATCACTGAATGCTGAGGAGCAGGAGCAGGATGCTGGAGCTCAGGTTAATCCTGAAGAAGAGTTAGATGAAAAGATTCTTAAAGCATTCACTAAGAATGATGGTATCCTTAAACTACTAGAAGGTCTTGCTAAAGTATTAGCAATCAAAGCCATGGTGGGAGAAGCACTTGGTGGTGTCGCTGAAACTGCAGGTAATATCTTCGGTGGTGTCAAGACTTTCTTTGGATTCTCTCAGGGTGGTGTTGTCCCACAATCGCCAGAGCGTGCTGGTGGTGGATGGATTAGTGGACCTATGTCAGGTTACCCTGTGTCACTGGATGGTGGAATGACTACATCATTCATTGGTCATGGCACTGAGTGGGTAGGTATGAAAGGATTTGCAGGTGGTGGTGCATTTGTTGTGCCGTTTGACACTCCTGCAACTAGAAAGAATGGAGGTCTAACCTCTTTAAGAATGCGTGAGGCCGCGGCGGGCGGTTACACTATGCCGTTTAGTATGGGGGGAGCATTGAAACCAACAATTCCTAAGTTTGCTGAGGGTGGAAAGTTTGACCCTAAAGAATTCAGAAAAGACACAGATAAACAGACCAAAGGTATAGTTGTTGATGATAAAACATACTATGCTAGATATACTCTGGAAGATGGCACTGCAACAGTTAAGTCTATTAGTAAGCGTGTAGAGGCAGGATTCATGGGGATGGGTGAGAAACTCACCACTGTGCAACCTGGCTCAGATGAATTCAATAAGGTCCTTACATCGGATACATTTAGTGGTATAATCAAGCACGATAACAGAAGTAAGGGTGATAGTAGAGGTCGTAATGCCAAACCTTATCCCCTAGATGATATTAAAGTGCATCCTGATGCAACTATTGCATACAGACATAACAAATCATTCCAAGAAAATAAAGCATACTGGATAGAGCAGGGTTACCCTGAAAAGAAAGCTAACGCATTAGCAGCTAGAGCTGCTCTAGAGTTGGCAGAGGTTAGTGAGGATGGCACTGCAACTACTACTGCAACCACACGTGGTGAAGAGAATGTTATTCTCAATGATGAGGGTAAGACTGCAGATGAGTTGACACCTGATGATAATGTCCTTCTTACTGAAGAGGACAAGAAGAAAAGGAAAAAGAAAAAAGAAGAGAATAAAGGTAAGTCTCCTATGGAATTACTGGAGGCAGCACTAACTAAGTTTGGTGATGCCATGTCTGGTAAGACATTGAATGATGCTGAGCTAAACAAATCAGAAACTAAAGCTAAGAAACAAGAAGAGACAATGCAAAAGATTGAGGCAGCAACTGCTGAATCTTCTTCTAGTGGGTCAACTGCTGAGCCCATTGTTACTGGTGTTGCTGCTGGCGATGATATTCCTATTCCGATTGTCGGACTAGATAAGTTGGACGCAGACCAATTCCTAATGCCTAGGTTTGGTTTGGTCAACGAATTCGGTAACTCAATGGTGGACCTTAACTAATGGCAGATAGAAAGTCAAGGATATACGAGCTGAGAAAGATGACCATCGAGAATTCCCAAGGGACTTCTTATGACATCAGAGATATCTGTGTGGATTTTGCATACTATGAATCTATTGATTCACCTTTCATTAGATGCGACTTCACCATCTTGGATTCTACAGACTTCAATAAAACCCTGATGGGTGGTGAGAAGGTGATGATTGACATGTTTACTGCAAGCTCAGGTAAAAAACCACTGAAGTGTGAGCTCAGAGTGCACAAGATTGGCAGCATCATTAAGTCTGAGCGTGGTCAGATGTATATCTTACACACGGTATCACCTGAGATGTATAACAATGAGATGTCAAAGGTATTCAAGGCATTCGGACCAGGTCAGAGCTCAAAGGATGTAGACAATATCCCAAGGCATATCTGTAAGAAGTATCTTGATGCTGGTGGTAAGAAAACCAAGGAAGAAAACTTTGAGCATCATTCAAAAATTTCATTCATCTCACCTAACTGGAGACCTGTAGATGTAATTAACTACATGTGTGATAAGGTCACACGTATCCAAGGTAAAGGGTCTGGTAAGGGTAAGGCGAAGCAATCAGGTTTCTTGTTTTTTGAAAATAGATATGGTTTCCAATTTAAGTCTATTGACTTACTCTGTATGGGAGGCGGTTCTCCAGACGGGACTGACCTATTTGAGTATAGTTATATTCAGCAGGGTGCTGACCCACCAGCTAACGGTGCATATGTCATCGAAAGTATAACCTACCCTGACAAAGCAAACCACCTCAGAAATATGAGGATGGGTACATTCAAGACTAGCACCATTGGTGTTTCTCTTGCTGATATCACACGTAGTTACACAACACAAACTGGTAAATCAGGAAAGAATGCTCCCGAAGGGACTAACTATTCTGCTAGAGAAATTACATACAAACAAATTTTTTCAAAAGCAAACACAATACATAAAAAACTTCCATTCGAGATTCCTGAGGACCTAGATAAAGCAACCTCTACGAGGATTAAGTTTCGGATTCTTCCCACTATTAAGAATCAACCTGCACTCTCCAATGATGATGGTAAGGCTAACGACCCCAACAACGGCACTCAATCAACAGTTGATACAATCGCAGCTGCCGAATACGCTGCGGGTCGCTATAGTTTATTACAAGCAGTCCAATTAACCATTGTCGTGCCTGGAAACACGGCATTGACTGCTGGTCAACTTGTAAAAGTGCGGATTCCCTCCTCGCAAGAGAAAGGAAAAAATGTTAAGGTTGACTTAAAGTATAGTGGCAAGTATCTTATACAAGGTTTGACACACACTTTCAAAAGAGAAGGTCTTACTACCACACTGGTATTGACCCGTGACTCCATAATGAAACCCACATATTAAGGTAAGTAAAATGGAAAGCATAGAAAAGCACATCCAAAAGGATAAAGAAATCCTAGACAACCCAAATACAAATCCACAAATGCGTCGTCATATCGAAGGCGAATTGCATGACTTGGAAGAGTATGCAGAGCACAATAAGAAAGAAATCGAGGCAGGGGACCATCATGACCCAACATACCTTGAGCTTTATTGTGACCAAAACCCATCAGAACCTGAGTGTCTAGTATATGAAGACTAATAGACAACCTGTGAGGACTAAGAAGCAGATTGAATGGGAAGAAAATCTCATCAAGAATGGACCTAAGTCCTTCATGCAGGCACTTGCCCTTGGAGCAATCAAACGGCGATTGACAAAAGGGAAATAATTATATTATAATAACCATGTAAGGGTTGAGATGAATAACTTTGAGGAGCTGATTTGTGGTCACTATAGGAATCAGAGACAGGCGATGTCTAATCCTGCTCGGTGGCCTCAGATAGATATTAGAATCTGGCAAGTGTCCAGTGGTATCATTGAAGCAAAGTCTTGGTATAAGTATAAAGGCGAAGACAATGCTTATAATTGGTTGAGATATAATATCGTGGACTTGACAGAAACAACTGTCAAGACTGAAGTTTTTAGTTATATACATCAGGCAGACTCATGTCCATTCAACTGGACCTATGATGGTAGATGGTGGAAGGGCGAGGGTGATTGTATTATCAGAAATGCTCGATGTGTCTCCACCATCAGATTTAACGGATTTGACTATAGGTCACAAGACATTGGCCTTGACGTTGACACTGGTAAACAACTTTGGGGTAAGACAAAAGATGAAGGAGAATTTCTCTTCGTCCCCCTGACTAAATAATACACAACAATTCAAATGTAATGAGAACGCGCTCAGACTTTTTAGGAAGAGATGGTTACACTTGGTGGGTAGGTGAGGTCGAAGATAACGTTGACCCCTCCCAACTAGGTCGTGTCAAGGTGCGTGTCATCGGTTGGTATACTGGTGAAGGCGAGCAAGAAGCATACACAAATGTAATCAAGACAGAAGACTTGCCATGGGCAACTGTCTTGCTTCCCACAGATAAACCTCAGGTAAAAAATGCAGGCACCACGAGTGAATTGCAGCCTGGCTCTATGGTGTTGGGTTTCTTCCTTGATGGTGATGAAGGACAGATGCCTTGTGTCCTCGGTGCATTCCGTGGATTCAAAAATCAGTCTGACCCTGCAGCAAGGACTGTAATTGCTGATTCTGAGAGTGCTAATAAGCAAGCAACTAAGACACCTGCTCAGGATGACATGGCAGGTAATAAGCGAATGGATGGTAATCCTTTCGTTAAAGTGCAATCATCTACACCTAATACACCTGGCGGTGAATTAGAAGAGACACGTGGTGGTATTTCCAGTGCTGAGCAGGTATTGCCTGGTAATGCTGTAACTAACCCAATCAAACCTCCAGTCAATGCACAGTCTGTTGGTGATGGTGTTGGTGGACCTGGTGGACAAGGATTTGAGACTGACCTTGAGCGTATGCTGGGTGAGCTCGGTGAAATGGCAGCAACGACTGCTAGTGGACCTGGTGGATTTGTATCTCTTGCCACTGGTAACAAACTTGCAGGTGATAAAGTAAAAGAGCACCTAGGAAAGATTTGTAATTTCCTTGCTGGTGGTATCTCTGGTATTCTTGCACCACTGAAAGAATTACTTGCAAAGATTATTGCAGAGGTTATCAACGCACTGGTTAAGATTATCTCTAAGTTTATTCCACTTGGAGTTATCAATGCTATTCTCTCCCTAGTGCAGGAAATCTTTGCTATCTTCTGCATGGATGTGCCCATGTGGTTAGGACTGGTGCAAGCGGCACTAAGTGATACGGTCAACTTTGCCAATAAGATGGCGAGCTTTGCTGTGAACAAAGTTGCCAAAGTTATTGACCAAGCAATCGGTGGAGCAGTAAAAGAAGTCACTGGTCGTATCCTTGATGGTATCACCAAAGCAATGGACCGTGTGAAGAATGTTGCTGGTGATGTTATCTCAGCGGTGCAGACAGCGAAGAAAGCAGCAGGTGCTGCTAGAAAATTGGGTGATGCTGTTAGTCAGATTTTTGAGATTGACTTTACTCAGCTTGACTGGGGTAGCTTGATGTCTATCATCAAGATGATTCTTGGTCTACTCTTCCAGAAAGATTGCGGGAGGAAGATTAAACGACCGAAAGTCAAACGGTGGTATCCTCTTATTGGCACCACCGAATGTGATAACGTGCATGATGCATTGATTGGGTCTCCTTATGACAAGAAGATTGACGATGCATACAATAAGAAATCAGGATTACAAGGTGGATCCTTTATTGACAATCTATTCTCAGAGATTAACCCGTATCTGCAGGAGACTGTCCAACACCTCAATGGTGCGAAGGAGATTAACGACGCAACACCTGGCAAAGAGAAGAAGATTGTCTCTGGACCTGGTGGTGTCTCCTCGTTTCAGGACGCATATGGTAACGAGCACGTTAACGTCCCGAATAACCAGACTAAAATCATTGCTAAGGACAAATGTGAAACTATCAAAGGCAACTATGTCTTGACAGTAGAGGGAGACTTCTACTTAAAAGTCATGGGCAATTTCAATGAAGAAGTCACAGGTGCCAAAAATGAGCACTCATCTAACGGTCCTCAAGCAAAATCAAAAGGAAGTTCTAAGAGACCAGACGACGCCACCAGTGGTGGAGCAACTAAAAAAGAAGATACTAACGTCACAGCTTCTGTTACTTCCTCAGATACATTCAAGAAGAATCCTGAGAAGGTTGCTACTGGCTTGAATAAGGATATTGGCAGTGATGATGCTGTCGATAACAGATATAAAAACAATGACTTAAGTCGTTTGGTGCATATCAAACAGACAGAGCGTGACCAATACTTTAAGGCATTGCCTGGTGGTCACTTCTATCCTGTCGATGAGATTCCTTTCCATCCAGAAGCAGACCAGTGGGGACGCACTCCATGGGGTCCACAACTTGAAGGTAAACTAGAAGACGATAAAGAGCAGAAGTCTGCACAACGTAAAGAAGGCGACCATGAAATCGCTTACACTGGTGAAGTTAAGATTCAAGGCTCTAAAGTTAAAATCACTGGTATTGAAGGTATTCAGTTAAATGCTCAAACAGTTAAGACTGAAGCAAACACCATCGAGAATGTTGCTGATGGTGAAATTATCAACGAAGCAAACTGGATTACTTCATTCCTCAATGCTGGTAGATTTGAATTCGTCGCTGTCTTCAACCCATTTGCTGCATTGACAGGGCAATTCTCTATGGTGAAGGGTGCAATCGTGGACATTGCAACTGACACTCCCTTCCCTGCTGTAGCACCACCAACTCAGACCAGAATCTGTATCTCTACTGCAGTACCTGGCTCTATGAATGATATCATCACAGGCACCACATCAGGAGTACACAATACGTTTATCGCCGCACCATCAGGAGTTATTACCGAATTCGTTACCGCTGGTAACATTATGAATCAAGTGGTGACAGGCATGGCGTCCTACTCCGTGGGCACTGGATACATGGCGACTGGATGCGGGTTTGGACCTCATCAGGTCTATGGCTTGCCATTGCTCCTGAATTGAGGTATAATACAGGGGTCTACACCATGACCCCCCATGACCAACGAAACCTACCTTGAGCACATCTGGGTCAACATCCCTGCTCGTAACGTGAAAATCCTTGACAATGAAGGGTATGATGAGGTGGTCCAATACAACTTCGATGAAGACGGTGCTGAAGGTTTCCATGAGACCATTGCATCCTTCAAAGAGCAAGTCCCACAAGAATTGATTACATACATCGGATGAATAGTCTAATCACACTCTCTGTGGAGGAGGTGCAATCTAATTTTGATTTCGTCTTCTCCCTCGTAGAAAAGGGTCACACCATTAAAATTCAAACTGAGAAGGGGGCAGTAATGATGACCCCAGTTGCACAACTTCAGGTTGCTGGGATAAATATCCCAGATGGACCCGAAGACTTTACACCCGACCCCGCAGGGGTTAGTGCATATGTTGCAGAGTCCATGGCAGAAATGACGCAAGATTTCTAAATGAAAAAGATTCGCATCGAGCACAATTACTGTTATCTTCTGATTGACGGTGAAAAGAAAATAGTGCAGATGTGGAAATTACAGGGAATACCGTTTACGTTTGATGAGTTGCCCGAATCCGTGTCAGAGTTAGAAGAAATTAAACTTGACGCAGACACGTCAACGGAGTATACTATGGAAGACCTCTACAGATGGAGTGAATACCTAATAGCAGAAGCGTGTCATCCTGTTTTATTTGACATGTCAGACATGATTGAAAACTATGAAGAAGTCCCAGACTGATATCTTTAACGACCATTTTTTCTGGAAGTTTAAGGCACCTAATGCAGGACAATTAACGTCTTACATTAATAGTCTGGACTCCTGTGAGGAAGCACCATGGGGTGAGTTATGCTCAGTAACTAATATCTCTATTCAAGAAGACATCTTTGACCTAATGACTCCTAGTCTCACTCTACTGGGGCAAGAAGTCGGGTTATCAATGACTATGAATATGAATAGACCATGGGTCTCTCAATACAAAAGGGGAGACTTTCAAGAGGTCCATGACCACAACGATTGCGATTTAGTCGGAGTATTTTTTCCAGAATATAAGGAAGGATACTCCAAATTTTACTTTATAGATAGAAGTGTCAACTTAAAACGACCACTCATGGACATCATGGGTAACCGTAACAACTACATTGTTAATTACAGTGCTGGAGATATAATTTTCTTCCCCAGTCACATGTTACATGGAGTCTCAAAGCACGACCATGATGATACACGTAGGACATTAAGTTGTAACTTTTGGATTAACAAAATTAACCGCCAGTTTAGCTCAGCTGGATAGAGCAACGGTTTTGTAAACCGTAGGTCAACGGTTCAAGTCCGTTATCTGGCTTCGGTCCTTTCACACCGACAAATTATATGAAACTATTTCTTGATACCGCAGACACCGAAGTTATTAAAGAAAGACTTGGGTATGGTCTCATTGATGGAGTGACTACAAATCCCTCCCTAATTCTAAAATCAGGTAGAAATCCTGAAGATGTTTATCAAGAATTGGTAGACATGAATATCCCCGACATCAGTATGGAAGTTGTCGGTAATTATTCCAAGATGAAGGTTGATGCCCTTCAACTCGTTGGCAACTTTGGCAATCGTCAAACAACTATTAAAGTACCCTGCACTCCTGACGGATTGAAGGTATGCTATGAGTTGAGCAAAATGGGCATTCGTGTTAACGTTACCCTCATCTTCTCACTTGCTCAGGCAATTCTTGCTGCTAAGGCAGGTGCTACTTATGTGTCACCATTTGTCGGCAGATATGACGATAATAGTATCAGTGGTCTAGAGCTTATCCGCTCTATTACTGAGACCTATATGCGTCAAGGTGTGAGGACTCAAGTGCTTGCAGCATCACTACGTGATGTTTACAAAGTATCAAGATGTTTCTACAATGGTGCCCATGTGGTTACCATGCCACCTAAAATCTTTGATAAGATGTTTACCCATGTCCTAACAGACAAGGGACTGGACCTATTTGATGCTGACTACAATGCAACACTCGCCATGCTATCTGAAACAGTGGGCACCATCGAACCTACTGAATAAAATATCATGGGATGATATCCTAGACAAACTCGATTATGATGTGAGTCTAGGTCAATGGGGTTATTGTAATGACCCTAAAGAGGGAATGATTCCAACGATAGTAGCAGAAGGATTCTATCAACCAGATTCTTTTATCCAACTCGCTGAAACAGTGTATTCTACATTCTTCATGAATAGGATGCACACTTATATTTCATTCGCTCAGACTTCTACCTTTGGTAGACATAATGACACTATGGATGTCTTTATTGTTGCTGTAAAGGGAGCAGTCAAATACACATTTGATAATGGAGAAGAGTATACCCTAGCGCCTGGTGATGCCATACATATACCAGCGGGGACCTATCACAACCCTACATGTTTTGGTCCTAGGTGCACTCTTTCTTTTTCACAGGAGGAATACTATGGGGATGTTTGATACAATACGCTGCAACTATGATGCAGGTGCTGGTTTTCACAATCGTGAATTGCAAACTAAGGACTTGGAATGCATGATGTTTGAGTATTGGATTACTCCCCATGGACAACTTTATCAAATTGATTACTCAGGCACACAAAGTATTGTGGACAGTGGTGCCCAAGATTTCCGTATAGTAACCGTCCCTAACGGCAATCATGGTAAAATCACAGCCATGGACATAACGAAGACTATTGAAGTTTATCCGAGCAAATGGGATGCACATTACGCTCCATTTCCTCGTCTATATTTCCATTTTAGGGATGGTGTAATTAATTGGGTTAGTAAACCAGGATCGAATCGGTTATGAAATTGCGTAATGCTATTTTGGCAGGATTAATGTTTGGTATGACACATAGCACTGTCATGGCACATAGTGTGGGAGCAAAACCAACTAAAGGGTGGTTTACTTATGATGCTATGGGTTGTATGTTGCTTCAAGAATGTAAGGAGGATATCAAAAGAGTATCTAAAATTAGCGAAATCCAGAAAATTTTTCCCAATTATGATTGGGGTTTTGTAGGTCAAGAATTTGAGGAGATGGTAGAGGCACTGGAAAAAGTTGGCTCACACGTGTATATTGCATCTGCTAAATACTTCCCACGGGGACATCGTGGTGTTTATCACACGATTAGCAATCATTTCTATATGAATGAAGCATATGTGTCTCGTCCACATATCTTTATGGCAGTCCTCAGACATGAAGGGTGGCACGCTGCGCAAGATTGCATGGCAGGCACCATCAATAATAATAAGATTGCAATTATTCACAATGAGGAAGATGTTCCTCAGTTGTATCAAGATATTGTGAAGAATGCCTACGCTCTCACTCCACAGGCAATTCCTTGGGAGAAAGAAGCATACTGGGCAGGTCATACAGAAAATATGACACTCCAAGCATTGAAATCTTGTGCATCTGATACACCAATGTGGGAAACCTATCCTCCAACTCCATTGACTAACGAATGGCTGGAAGATAACGGTTATAAATAAAACTGTAGCAAATTGTGTTGAGATTTCGTGGCAACTAAACGTATATCCCAGTTAGATACAATCGCAGACGCGCTGGTCACTGGTGAAGCTATCCTGCCTATTGTCATCTCTGACCCCCTGATTCCAAACCGTAAGGCAAAAGTTAATCAACTTTTTCGCGGTTTATCCGCAGGTAGTCAGACGGCACCAGGACTAGCCTTCGACCTTGACAGAGATTCTGGTCTGTATCAATCTGCAGTCAACGAAATCGGGTTGACATTTGGCACCGCTGCTCTCTATAATACGAGACGTAGCAACACTGATGGGTCATCAACGCTTCTAATTAGAGCGATTGATACTGCATCGGCATCTTCATCTATTGAGATGACCCCACAGGGAAGTGGATTCTTTACTGTGAACGGTCCTATCATTCAGACTGATGCTCAATTCTTCTTGGGTGGTGACCAAAACCCTGCAAAGAGGGCACATTTTAACGTAGATACTATCTCTACACAGTCAGGCACACGTCGTTTTGACTTGCCTAATGTAGGTACAAACACCAGCACAACGTTGTTGGCAAATGATACCTTCCAGACTATCACTAACAAGACAATCATTGTTAAGGACGCTGAGTTTCAAGTAACTGGGTCCACTGCTACTGACAAGATTGCAAAGTTTGAGTGTGATGCTTGGGAATCTCCTGGTCTTCACACCTATAAGTTGCCCGATTTCGGTGCAGCACAGACACAATCTACTCTGCTAGATGATATTTCAGAGCAGAATGTGTTTAACAAGAATATGGTTAACCCCACATTCTCTAATACACCATCGAATGACCCTAACGACCCCACTCGTTATGTAATTTTCAACTCAGCATCTTTGACGCTGGATAGGACAGTTACATTCCCCGACCTTAACATTACTGTGGTTGGTGAAGAGTCTTCACAGGTAATCTACAACAAAGTTTACAAGGGTGCTGTCTTCTGTGACACTGACCCTGATGATGGTGAAGGTAGAAAGGTCCAGTTTGACCTCTCAAACATTGAAGACAACCAAACATATACCTTTGGTTTCCCTGATAACGAAGTTACTGCTCCTCTGAATACAGATGGCACAAGTATCCTCGTTACAGAATTGAAAACCCAGAGTCTTAAGAATAAGACGATGGAGTTGATGAAGATAAATAACCCTGATGAGGTTAATGGTCTTATCACCATTGATACCTCTAATATCACGGACGGGGTTACTATTCAATTCCCCAACGCTGACGCAACACTGCTATCTACTAATAACATTAGTGACGTGGCAATTAGTTTCGGTGGCGCACTGTCTGCTCCAGTTTTGGGTGGGCAACTAAGACTACAATCCTTTTTCCAAGCAGGTTGGTAAATAAACAATGACAGCAGGAAGACTAGCGGCTGGAAAACCCTCCGCAACAACAAATACGGTTCTGTATAGATGTCCGACTACAGTCACTGGTAGCGCAGTTTTGAATGTCTGCAACCAGTCTGGTAGTGGTGCATCCTATAGAGCAGCACTTAGAAATTATGACCAAGTGTTGCACATTAGTGGACCTCAATCCGATAATGGTGGAGCTGCTTCGCCCCACAAATTTGCAAAGGGTAATCCTATCACAGCATACAAAATTAAGACCAATCCTGGTTTCCAGTATGCTAGTGCGATTCCTGGCACAGCATTTACAACAACAAATGCCGCTAAAGGAAAGATTTTAGACGTGTATCGACCAGACGATGACGTTACTTATTACGCTATTGTTGCTCCAGTCAGCAATACTGCTCTGGAGGCTAATACACTCGCAGGTACATTCTCAGGCGGTGAAACAGTCACAGGACAGACTTCAGGACTGACAGCACTATTCCGTGGTGGCACAGACACTGAGATGACATTGCAGTTTACTGATGTCACAACTGCTGCTACTACATTCAATATCTCCCGTAACACAGGTCTTGCTGACGGGATGTATCTAACACTAGGTCTTGCTGACGGTAGTGTTGGTGGAGAGATTGTAACTATCGACGTGGGTGGTATCAACACTGCAACTAACGTGTTGACTGTTACTCGTCAAGCACTTGGCACTACTGCTGCTGCTATTCCTGCTGGTAGAGCATGTAACGCCTGGTCTGCATCTGCTACAGTTACAACTATTGACGAGGGTGCAACCTATGTCAACGGTGATATCACACTGACTGTTGCTGATTCTACTGGATTTGTATCTGGTGGTATGGCATTGATTGATAACGAGATTGTTAGTATTGATGATGTTAACGGTAACGACTTGACTGTTACTAGAGGACGTTACGGCACTGCTGATGTTGACCACAACAACGGTGTTAACGTTACATTGTTGACTGACAACGGTGTGTATCTTGCCAACTACTTCACTGAAGCAGAAAGTATCACAGGCTCATCATCTAACGCCTCTGCTACTCTTAACTTCAGCACAACTGCTGATGCAGTTATCACTACAAAGTGGTTGACAACTTTGAATCAGGGTGCAAGTGACCACATTCTTAACAGTATCGTCCCTGTAAGAAAAGACGTTACTTATATCTTTGACTTGAGTGACTCATCTAACACTAACTATCCACTGAAATTCTCCTCAGACGCTGCTGAAGGTACTAACCAAGCACCTGACCCAGGTACTGAATATACACAGGGAGTCAGTAAGGTAGGTACTGCAGGTACATCTGGTGCATATACCAGTATTGCAATTAATGAGACCACAGCGATTAACCTATTCGGTTATGCTGATGGTAGTCCTGCTGGTAGCACAACTGGTCTAGGATTTAACGTGCAGGTGAATGAAACTCCTGCATTTGAAGAAGTATTCATCTATGACGTTGAAGGCGAAGCACTCGCCGCTGGTGATACATTCACTGTTAACAACGTTACTTATACTATCCTTCAAAGTGGTGTAACTCCTGGACCTTTCGGTTATGTGCAGGAATATGACGCCACAAATTGCCACCTGAAGATTGCTTTGGGTGAAGGGTCTGCTGCATTCACGGCAGGCACATATATCTACGATACTCCAACACTTAACAACGGCGACCGTGCTTATGTTGAAGTTGTAGATGGTAAAGCATTGACTATCAATACTATTTCTGCCGCTGATGGTAGCAGGACTGCAGGCACATATGCTGACATTGGTTTCTCCAGCACCACAGGAAGTGGCACTGGTATGAAATTTACCGTCGTAGTTGACGGGTCAGGTGCAGCAACTGTTACTATTCGTGATGGTGGTAGAGGTAATGCTGTTTCAGATACTATCCAGATTAATGACTCACTGTTGGGATCTGGTGGTGGTGCAGCACTTACATTTAATGTTGCGACTATTAGCTCTGGTGTTAAAACTGACCAGACTGAAATCTATAGTGATGAAGACTATATCTTCTATGGTAAAGCAATCGCTGCTAATACCACAGATAAGAATAGCTCGATTGTGGTTGGACCTGGTGAAAACATTCTGGTTTATTCCTCTGCTGGTGATTTGAGTTACGTGGCAAACGGATTTGAATCTCCTTCTGATGATTTCCCCGTGGTGCAAATGACTAAAGTCGTGACATCTGAGGATGGCGGCGGCGCAGCTCCGTAATAAATACCTTAGTAGGAATCCGAATCCATGGCACTTACTCGTCTTAAGAATATCATCACGTCGAGGACGGGACGTATTATTTACGTCAACCCCGACGACTTCGATGCATCGGACGCATTTGACAACAGAGGTAACTCAGCACTTCGTCCGTTTAAGACGTTGCAAAGGGCATTCCTTGAGGTGGCACGTTTCTCATATCGTGTTGGTCTAAGTAATGACGAATTTGACGCATTCAGTATCTATCTGTATCCGTCAGAATACGTTATTGACAATCGTCCAGGTTTATCTGATTATAATCAGATTCAACCATTTAATGAAAATACTAACTTCGACTTAACGTCGGCAAGTAATGAGCTTTATAAGTTTAATTCGACTCGCGGCGGCGTTATTGTCCCTCGTGGTTGTTCTGTTGTTGGTTCGGACTTACGTCGAACCAAAATCGTTCCGAAATACGTCCCTTATCCCACAGTACAGGGTAGTCTCGGTA
>CEPW01016476.1_pt1 | contig 24573 bp, 29 predicted proteins | sample 356211 | NCBI WGS metagenome assembly CEPW01 (sample SAMEA2620021, study PRJEB7988) | marine metagenome | biome: marine biome (ENVO:00000447); feature: deep chlorophyll maximum layer (ENVO:xxxxxxxx); material: "saline water (ENVO:00002010), including plankton (ENVO:xxxxxxxx)" | depth 25 m
GCCTTTTAATCTTTTAGCGGTTGCTGAATTTCCTAATATAGCACCAGAAACTCTGCGAGACTCCAAAGCTCTTTTTGCAATTTTCATGGTGCTAGTAATATCTGCGTCTGGGAATAAAGCCTCGTAAATTAACCTCTCACTTGATTGCGCCTCTCCATCTTTTGTTTTTCCTAATTTAGCTAAAAACTTATCTAGCTCTGTTAAATCACTTCCGGCAGATGATTGCGCCTTATAAAACATATTATTAATTCTATTCATTACACCTAATTTTAAATAATTGAGTGCCTGCTCGTTACCGGAATCTATTACATCTTGAATAGTATTCATTGTTTTTTCTATATCTGTATTTCCAGATGAAAATAACTTTCTGCCAATTTCGTATTGCTCTAATGCAAACTTTTCATTGGCGGTGTTTTTTCTAATTCCACCTATAGTTAAGTCTATTTTATCTTTTTTAGATGCTTGCTCAGATGCGTCGTCTATTTTAGCTCTTAATGATTTTTCAATATCGTTAAAAATATTAGCATCATCTGTATCAAATGCGTCCGATTGATTTTTAAATATTTTAGTGGCTCTTTTTGCCATCGCCCTTCGCATTATTTCCATAGCCTCTAAACTAGGTGGCTCTAAAAATTCTATTTCGCCCTTTTCACCTATTTTAAAAAATTCATTAACTTTTCTATAACCTTTTTCATTTTCATAAAGTTTATTACGTTTAATTTTACCTAATAATATCTGAGCTAAATCTGGGTCATTTTTAAGTATGTGATGCACCGCATTTGTTAAATCTTGAGGTGGGACATTTCCGTTTTGAGTCCAAGTTGTAAAAATTTTGCTATATTGCTCTTTTTGTTTTTGCCCTATCTCCTTTTTTATATCATTAAAATATTTATCGATATTAGTTAATGGAGTTGTACTAGGTGCTAATTCACCTTGTAATCGAGATTTGATTTTAGAGGTACTTAATAACTCGTCCCCTTCAAGTAATGATTTAACTAGTTTCATAACTGCCGGATTACTGTTCGCTATACTATCAAGCATATCCGTTAAATCCTTACTAGCCTCAACCGGACTTAATCCCTCTTTTTTCATAGTTCTTATAACATCCACAATTGCTTGGTCTGGAGAAACTCCATCTCTTTTAATAGCATCTAGTAACATTTCACTAGCTCGGTTGCTTAGAGTATCTCCGAATGTTCTTTTTATAAAATCCATGACCGGCGGTGCAATTCTATTACCCACTCCGCCTATAGACCATCCTAAAATACCCATCATCGTGCCGTCTCGCAGAGCCTCTACATAATTAAATTTATCTTGTCCCATTAAATTTAATGACTCGGCGGTAACTCCTAATGAAGTAGCAGTTGCCCAAGCCTTCCAAGATTTAACTCCCTCTTTTAAAGCATTAGCAATTCTAATCTGTCCTGCATATGGAACAACCATAGGTGCTACCACACCGCCGGCTTGTCCTGTCATATAATAATTTGGATATGCTTTTTGTAAGTCCTCGCTTTTTTGTTGAGACAATGCTTTAACTTTTTCTCCTTCGTCCCCAACACTGCTCCATGTAGTGGGATTTAAAAAACCACTCGCTCCGGCTTTATCGTATAAAGATTTTAAATTTGTTACTGTTCCGGCGATATCATCTATATTACCAAATGTAAGCATATCTCCAAAACCTCTAATAATAGTTTGTAATGGATTATATTCTTCTCTTAATTCCCCCCTCTCCACTTCCAAATCCATCTCTTTTTTAGCGTCTTCCTGCATCTGTTTGATAACTTGGTTAAGTACGGAATCATCTTCTAAGGCATCACTCATTTTTTTCTCCTTAATTTGGTAATCCTAAACTTCTTAATATTGCTCTCTTTTCGGCAACACTTAATTCAGTCCACTTTTCTTTTGCTCGCTCTACTGTTACCGCATTTTCACCGGTTGTAGATTTCTTGATAAATTCTTCTGGAGCCTCTGGGTATTTTGCATTTATATCAATAAATGGGGTCAATCTAAATGTTTCATCCATGCCCTCAACATTTGTCCAAGCCGACCGCCAGTCCGTTCCTTGTGGATTAGTATTTCTATAAATAAATGATTCATCGCCGGCTTTAACACCAAATGCTCTGCCTTGTTCATAAAAGCCTTCTAATAAATTAATCGCCTCTTCAGACGCAGACTTATATGCTTTTATAGTTAAATTTGCTATATCCCTTCTTACAGATGGTGGCAAAAAGCCTATATTTCTTTTGCTTGGGTCGGCTTTTCCTATAGCTACATTTTGAGCTATATCTTGAATAACTTGTCTAGTAACACCGCCTGCTCCTGCTATCGCACTTGCCTCACCATCTGTTACCGCTGAGCGTGGGTCTAATATTTTTGCATATTGTGTTACAAGCGTGAAGTCTGAAATACCACCACCTTGCTCGAATCCCAACATAATTGTTTTATAAGCATCTCGTCTTTCTTTATATGACTCTAATACATCATAAGCCTGCTTGCTTAATGCCATTATAGATTGTTGTTGTTCTTTTGAGTATTCATTAGGATTAGTTTGAGCTAACTCAATTAAATCATCTGCGTCCATAGTGCCAACTAGTGGCATTAAATCCGCTCTGCCGGTTCTTCTTAAATAATCAATTGTTTTATTATTATTATCTCTAAATAATCCTAATTCAGTATCAGCCTTCCTTTGCTCTGTTAAACCCATCGCCAAATTTTGGTCTGGTTTTAGACGCATAGAATTAAATGCTAAAGCTAAATCATTAAATAATCCGGCTCTATCTAATGACCTATCTTGTTTTCCTTGATTATCGCTAAATAAATCACTTAATGAACCCATTAATGTTTTACGCGGTGCATTCACAAAATTCATTAAATCCATTGGGTTTATATCTCTATTTTTCATCATTTTATAATATCCTGCTCCTAAATTTTTACCGGTTAATAATTCTGCGAATTTCATTCGTTGACCCATAGAGTTAAAAAATGCCTCTTCTTCCTCTGGAGTTAATTCACTTTCATAGCCTCTAGGTCTAGAGCGAAAAAATGCTTTTTCTAATCCCTGCACAATATCCGGCATAGTCATACCTTGACTTGCGTAATAACGATTTAATAATTCGTTATGCCTCTTAATAGATAAAGTATCGGCATAAGGACTATTCGGTGTTAATTCTTGTTGAAAGAATTTTTGTTGAACTATAAATTCTGGAGTATTCGCCGGTAATGTTTTTCTAAAAGCATTTAATTTTTTTTGCCTGCCACCGAGCCATTGACTTATACCATATGCACCGCCTTTTGGATTCCTCGCAAATGGGTCGAGTAAATTACCACTTTCAGCCATTTGATTAGCGGTGTAACCAACGGCAAACTCATAAGGCATATTCATTTCTTCCATTAAGAAAGCTATGTTATTCGTTACGTTTTGTGCCGGTACATAAGCCATTACCAGAGTTTAACTCCTGCCCTATTCATCCCACCGAGACTCGTGGCTAATAAAGTTAAATAATCAAACAATCCGTGTTGTTGTGATTGAGTGGTTGAGCCTTGACTTGGAACTATGCCTAACGTGGATAATAGAGTTGATAAGTTTTGCGTCCCTTGATTAGTAAATCCGCTAAACATTTGCTGAGCTTGATTTACTAAATTCTGTTGCACCATTTGGTCTTGTAATGACCTTTGATATTCTTGATTGTCTAAATTCTGACCCATTCCGAATCCTAAATTAGCTAACTGACTCATCGCTCCTGCACCGGCTAATTGATTTTGAGCATTCTGAAATCCTACTTGATTTGCAGTATTAAATTGGTTTAGAGCTTGGTTGTAATTCGCCATATTTAAATTAGATGCTAAGTCACTTGCCTGTCTCCCAAATGCCTCATTTGTAAGTGAGTCCGCTACTCCGTGACGAGAACCACCATATGCACCACTACTCATGGCTTTAGCTTGACCACCGGTTATTGCCTTTTGCCTCGCAGTGTCCAAATTAGCTAACGAGTTATCTATTACTTGAGATGTAAATGGATTCATATACTGATTTAAAGCATCCTGCGAAAACTGTGCAGGTTGGTATGCCATCGAGTTTTGTATGCCCTTTTGAGCATCCGTCATCCCACCGGCGACTTGATTATATATATTATTTCCTGCGGTTGCCATTTACGTCTCCTTATCCAAAAAAGTAATCAATTAATGATTTAGGTTTATCTGGTGCGGTATCTTTATCGTCCCATTTTTCACTTTGTGACCTATTATCTGTATTATATCCACTCATAGCATCTAAAGTTTCTGTATCTTGTTCATTGTTAGTCCCACTAATCCAATCTAATAAATCCATGCCGGTATGAGCCGGTGCTGACCAATTATCATCACTTCCGGTATTCCTAACAACATCAGCGGTTGTTACTGCGTTTTGTGGAGTTGCATTAACCGGTGTCGCAGAGGTATCTCCTGCGGTTAAAGGCATACCACTAACCGGATTAATAGTTCCTTGAGGAGCAGTTTGAGCCACGATACGAGCGTAGTGGTCTGGGTTTTGTTGCTTAAATCTTTCTAAAGCATCCGCATAAACGTCATAGGCTCTATATCCTCTCATCCCACCCATCTCTGTCGGAGTCGGTAATGCGCTTTTATATTGCGGTAAACCAAATGCACTTCGAGCCATATTTAAACTTGCATCCCTGCCCTCTCTTGGTGCTACTGAGGTAATGCCCATATAAGGCGCATAAGGTAAGTTTAATCCTTTAGCTTTTTCTAAAGCTGATTTAATTTCATCTTCCTGCCATTTAGGTATTTTAACTTCTGTTGTTTGTGATGAACCCTTACCCATTTAAATCTCCTTGTATAATGTAGTATATGCGTGTTTCCAATTTTCTTTCTTTAATGGTTTTTGCCATCCGGCTCGTCCACTAACAGTCAACTCTGTACATCCGCACGCTTTTGCCCAAGTTATAACAGACTCGTGCATCCCCATTATTTCTTCTAAATCGCCTGCTCCTAAAAACACATGGCAAACTTTTTTCTGAGGATATTCCAGAATTTCGGTAATAAGGCATGATTTTTCTGCATCCCATAATTGGTATTGCCTCTTCTCAATCCCTCTAAAAATATCATCCGTTGTATGTGTCCCATTTGCGTACTCCAATGCCTGCTCTATTAATTTTTTACATTTATTTAAATCTATCATATTTGCGTCACCACTATACTTCCTGCGTTAGATACTGTTATTGAGTATCGGTTTCCATTTGGACTCGATAAAATAAGTCTTTCCGGTAAAGCTATTTCAACGTCTTGCCTCTTTTTTCTATTCATCAAATCTTCCGCCTCTAGTTCGCGGTTGCGTTCTATTTCGTGTCCTACGTCATACTCATCTGGCGGTAAACTTAACCTCATCTTGTACCGCCGTTTATTGCATTAAGACGCATAACACCGACTCTCCAATCACCGGACACGTTATTAACTCTCATTCTTATTTCTCTACCTTGAAACCTTACTGAGGTAGGATTAGCTAACGTAAAAGTGCCTTGATTGGTTTCCGAGCCATTAGGATATAATCTTGTCTTGAAAGTGGCGGTAACTTGACCCTGCGTCCGTTCATCCGGAATTAATTTATTAACCTTCATTAACCGGTCGCCATTCCCTAATTGTATAGCACCGGTTTCGGCATAAGGTACATTCCCATCTCTGGACTCTCCCACCTCGTGTTCTAATAACATATATTCATTAGGAGTTAAAAATTCTTTATTTCTTGTGAATAATTGTATTGTGTTATCCGTTCCGGTTGGATGGCTATTCCCTGCGGAGTCAGTTACAAACTCTATTAACGCATCTTTTATAAAAGTTCCGGTAGTTATTTCCGCGTCTATTACAGTATTACTATCAGCACCAGATGTTGTAATTCCATTATAACTATTTTTTATTTCAGCTTTACTGTAACCGGTGGTATAACTTTCTAATCCAACTCCTAAATCATAATTTGGTTGGGTTGCACTCACGTCCCTAGTTAATTGTATGTTAGTAACTTTAGTCCATGTAGTAGTAGTATAAAAAGTGCCGTTAGCATTAATAGTATATGAGTCTGTAGCTGAAACTTCGTTAGCGTCTAATCCGGTAATAGTTAAAGTATAATTTGATAAATGATTTGTACTCCCTAAATTTTGCACTCTATATAATAATCTTTGTACCGGAAAAACTGGAGTTTCATATTCTGTACTAGAGCCATTCTCAAGTTTAGCTAAAAATCCTAAACTACTTGCATTAACATTATTAGTATCGGTACTCATTAAACTTTTTGTCAAAACACCGGTGGCAAATGTTCCGTTGCCATTCAATCCACTTATGTCGTGCCGTTGCCTTACAAATTCACCTACGTCATCGCAAGCAGAGTCTTTATCTGGTGAAGTGCCGGTAAATGTAACCGGCATAGTAAATCTTCCTCTGCCGATATTACTTGTATGAAATTCAGATGAGGCGTGTATTGGAAACTCAAATATGCCGGTATCTATACCGGTTGTCCTACCTATCTGACCTATAGACCAAGTATTGTTTTTGTAATTCCAAGCTACATATCTATCATTTTCTGTAGCCACCGGATAATACCAAATTATCTCATCATATTTAGAATTTGCTACGGCGCAGACTTTTGATTTTTGAGTCATATTCATTTCGCCGTAAACATGGTCTGCTACATCGCATTTTAGCTCTTGGACTCTACCACCGCTATAAATATGAAAACCGGAGTCGCCCATCCATACCACACCTATATCTATTGATACTGAGGCTTGTTTTGAAAATATACCGCATTTAGAACCAACTCTCTGTATCGAGTGGACAAATGGCAAGCCTATATATGTTGAGGTATGAGCATCCTCATCTGTTAATATTATAATACCGCCTTTAATTTTTTCCGCAGTTTTAATACTTCCTTGAGTTTCTAGAGTTATGTTGCCGGCTTGATTGGTTGCGGTAGAAGTCCATACATTATTATTTTCTTGGTCACTCCAATATACTGTCCTTGTTTGAAATGCGAATAAAAATCGCTCATCACTAACTATCGTAGCTACTACTGAGGTAGGTGCGTTAGTTAATAAAGACGCAGGATTTGAGGTATTTAATGCCCATTCATAGACTTTTCCATCGTCTTTAGTATTAGCTATTAAATTCTCTCCCCATGCATTTAAAGACCATGAAGTGGCATCTTCTAAAACAGATGAGGTTGAAATCGGCGGTGCGTTGTATATGCCTTGACCATAAAAGCCTGCTCCGTATCCGGTCATTTGACTAGCGTCAACTCTACCACTCGTAAAACCGGTTGGTGTAATATCAAATACGGAGTCATTAGGTAAAACTACAAATAAATTTTTATAATCACCGGTAGCTAAGTATCGAGAGCCGGTGTTACTTTTCCACCCTAGTAAACCTCTCAACGGATATGTAAAACCTCTCCCAGATTTAGCTCTCCACCCTTTTACCGGTTGTAAAGAGTCATCGTGCCATCTAACAAGATTAGAGTCCGCCCATCTACCGGTGGCTTGCAAATCCGTTCCGTTTTTATAAACTCCGGCAGGAATATTTAGAGGTAATAGTGCCATTAAAAATCTTTCGTTGGAAATGTAACTGTCGTTGGAAAAGAGGCTTGTTCTGGAATATCTAATAAAGCATTCCGATAAGTTTTTATTTTATTTTGAACTTCTGTTGATAGGCTATCCCATCTTAATGGATTAGCAACTATAGGGTCTACGTCCCTAACTAAAAGTAAATCTCTTTGTTGTCTTATCTCAATGGCTTTTTGGTCATTTATTTCTTTTTCTGTTGGGGGAGTATATGCGGTTGGATTTGATGCTTTTAATTCTTTATATAGTTTTTCAACATCGACTGTAGACCCCTTGTCAATTGGATTGCATGAAAAAGGCATCCACCCATATTCTGGATGATTTATCTCACAATCAATTATGGTTTCATTAAAATATTTTGCATTTCTAAATTCTGTAATTTCTATCATTTAAATAATCCTTAACCAGAGTGTTGTTCTATGAGCCATGTAGTTATTTGAACCGGTAACACTTGCGTTGTCTATTTGTCCCATACATTTCCAAGTGCCAGTCCCAAGCGCGGTTGTATTTGGCATTAAAATTACATTACCACCACTTGTATCGGCAGTAATTGCACCAGATGGATAAATGCTTGAACCGGCTACATCTATCCCATTATCATATTCCGTAGAAGTATTGCCGGTTGTACCTTGCGCAAAAATATATGTGCCAACTCCATTAAAAGCAGTATTTGATACATAGCCTTGCACATAACCACTTCTAGTTGCAGTACCATTTGAAGAACTTGCATAACCACTTAAATCTGGTGGAACGTAGCTAAAATTACCAGTCGATGGTGTATAGGCTAATTGTCCATTTTGCCCACCGCTTGGAGAATATTGAGTTACGGAAATTCCGTTCCTCGCCTCTGTTAAAGTTATACCACCACCCCCAGAGGCATCCGTCCCCCACTCTAAGGCAGTTCCCCCAGAATTCATTTTTAATATTTGACCGCTAGTCCCTAGAGCCGATGGAGTATCGCTTAAATCTATTATCGATGGTGTTGCAAACTCAGTTGCGGTAGCTCCAGAATTAACTCTTAATACTTGTTTAGCCGTTCCTAGACTCGAGGGAGTATCCGTTAGTGTGGTTGAGGTTATAGTTGTTGGGACTGTGTCCGATACAGTTTTAATAGTGGTGTCTATTAAATCAAATGCAGTGTTTATCGTACTTCCCCAAGTATTCTCACTCGCTCCAACATCTGGTTTTTGTATATTATAATTTGTGGTTTGTGCCATTAATTACTCCTTATGCTACCTCGTCAAAATCCCAAGCATCTGTCCAAACCTCTGTTGGTTTTGATATGGTTGACCAATTTGTCGTTGGGTTAGTTATTACAGTCCAATTTTCAGTAATATCCGGTATAGATTCCCAATATAGTTTTGCGTCTACTACGATGGTGGTCTGCATAGCCATTGGGCAAGTTGTAAAATGTACTTTATTAAATGAGCCGGATAATGTCGTATTAATTTCGCATGGAATAACCGCTTTAAATATACCGGATGCATTTGCGACCATACCGGTGGATATATTCATAGGTACTGATGCAACTTGCAATCTTTTTGCGTCAACGTTCATTGTAGTTTGCGACGACATACTCGATACGGCAAATTGCCTTCTTATAGCAGACGCAGATAAAGAGGATTGAGATGTGTATGGGATAACCGCTTTAACTGTTCTAAAGTAATCACCGGCATCCATTGTAGTTGTAATAGTTGGTAAAACTGCTGAAGTGCGTATTCTCGTAGCACTAACATTCATCGTAATATTACTAAATAAATTTGCGTTATCTAATCTAACTCTTGTTCCCTCAACACTTAAACTAGACTGAGATGCAAAATCACTCTCGGCAAATCTTTTACGCTGAAAAGAGCCAGATAATGTAGATTGTATATTAAAGGAAGGTTGAGTAAATCTAGTTACAGAAATACTAGAGGACATAGATGATTGGATATTCATATTAACGACGGCTAATTGTATTCCACCGGCGAGTGAGCTAAATGGTGATTGTGAATATGCGCCTATGCCATACATTAATTAATTATATTCCTATGGTTTTGGATGTTTATCTTTCACTGCTTTTATTTTTGCCGTCATATCTGAGGAGAAAACTCCCTGCTTATATAAGTCGTCTAGTTGGTCGCCAATATATGGGTATTCCATTCTTCTTGCTTGGTGGACTGAATTTAATGCTAAAGTATCTGCACTCGGTTCACTTCCGACAATATTAGCAAAATTGGTTTTATTCCAAGTTGCGGTTTTTTTGCTTTCATCGAAATCAATGCAATCAGTCCTAAAATTTTTAATTTCCCAATTACTCAATCCAGAAATGGTTGCCGGAAATTGTATAGTCGCAGTTTCTGGAATTATGCTTTGAGCATTTCCATCCGCATCCGCCATCACATAAGAAAACCTGTTTTCATTTTTAAATGCTATTATTTTTAAATCAGCCATTATTTACTCCCTGCTACTTGCCAAGCTTGTATATTACCGGTGAAAAAGAGATACCAACTACTCGACCCAGAAGTTGTAAAGCCGGCTCCATTTGCTATGATACCATTATACATCCCAGTCGAATTAGCCTCGTAATATACTTTAGTCTGGTCTAAACCATATAGATGAAGAGTATTACACGACCCATTACCATCGTGGCTTGTGCCTTGTCCAAAAACTTGAAAGCCGTTTGAGGTGTTACCGGTTGCCGACCCATGATACATAGTGCCTGCCCAATTCCATTGTTGCGCGTAACCTTCTGTCGCCACACCAGAGCCGGATGATGAATTACTCGTTACTAATGCAATTAAACCATAAACATCTGAATTCGCTGAAGAATAATCCCAACATTTTGCCTTAACATTTTTAAAACTTGAAATATCTATTATAGTAGATTGCGAGTTACCAGTGCCACCAGTCCCACCGATAGAATTACCACCGGTATGCTCGTCAGATATGTGTTCCCAATCATATCCACCGCCACCGCCACCAGATGCAATCCAAGAATAATCACTTCCATTCCAAGATAAAACTTGACCAGAAGATGCAGAACTTTGATTTAAATGGGTATTGACATCTGAATCCGTATATCCGGCATTTGAGACCCAAGCATAATCTGAGCCATTCCAACTCAACACATACCCACTTGTCGGATTCGATTGATTTAAATGTGAATCAACATCACTATTGGCATAAGAAGAACCCCCTGCGATATTTATAGTTTTAGTAGCACCAGTCCCAGATGCAGTTACTCCAGAGCCGGTAAAATTTAATGTTGTGGCAGACGTTGATAAACTCGAACCTTCATCTTGGACAGTCAGCGTAAATGGTGTGGAACTTGTATTTGGGTCTTTACCTATATAACTCATATTTCTTTTATCCTCATGTTTGCTCTAAATAAGAAATAAAAGCATCTCCAGAATTAGACGCGCTTGTTTCGACGCGTATTTCGTCAGATGCCTCTAGAATTACTTTTTGATTTCCGCCTATAACTACTAAACTACCACCCACTGGAATATCCGCATTTTTAACTAAATGGACTTCTAGCGAACCAGAACTATCATACGCAAAAACAGATGCCGTAATATCTGAAGATGTTACGTTAGCTATTGTTAAACCTAGTATAGTGGTAACAGTTGAAGATGGTGTGGTGTAAAAAGTCTGTTTACTATAAATATTTGTTAAACCTTTATTCTTAAATGCATTTGCCATATTTTATCCTATCCACATTGAAATGCGAGTGCCGTTGCGTCTGATACTGAAACTCCACTACTTCCGCCGGATGAAACTGTCCCCCATGAAACAGTGCCACTTCCGTTGGTCTGTAAAACTTGATTAGCCACACCATCTGAGGTTGGTAATGTAAATGCCCCATTAACATTTACTGTACCGCTTGTTTGAATACCGGTTGATGTAGTTTCTAATTTTTTAGTATGATTATGGTATAATTCTACCGAACCATTCGGTGTAAATACTGCTATTTTATCAGCACCGGCATCTATAAATTCTATAGCTATATCTGTATTAGTTTTAAAATAATTTGCATTTCCATTATGGTAAATATCTACATCGTCATTTGTCCCTAATGAAATTTTCGCATGGTCATCAAATCTAAATCTGTCACTAGCACTATAAAAAGTGGCATTATAACTAGCACCTTTTAATTGAAAATCTATGCCGGAATTATTCGCTCCATCAAATGAAAACGAGGAGTCCATATGGACATTCGCACTATTATTGAAAGTCACTGCGCCGGTAAAAGTTCCACCGCTTGTTGGCATTCCGCCACTACCACCGCTACCTATTCCTAAATTAGCCGGTGTAATTTTCTTTAAAACTCCACCATCATTTATTAGTACATGGTCTGCGTCACTGCTTGATGTAGTAGTTGTCCCTACATCCGCATTTCCGGTTGTTAGTATTGTACCGCTTGCATCTGGTAGAGTAACTGTTCTAGCGGTACTAATAGAAGATGGAGTTTGTAAAATATATTCATATGTACTTGTATGGTCTTGCCATTCTATGTACTGATTACCCATTAATTCTATTCTATCTGGTCGCCATCTTTGACTTAACGCAAATGCACCACTTGTGCCTGCACCAGACAACCAAACTTCCATTGTACCGATTTCTGAGCCAGATGTAGCACTTCCGATTCTTGGATACATTCCTGTCCAAGTTTGACTATTATTAGCACTATCTAATCCATTAGTCGTCCACCCACCAACGTAATCCCAAGCAGTTGTTGAACTGTCAGAAGGTAACCAATACTGCCTAAATTGAGGTAGTGCAGAATTATTAGTATGATAAGAGAAAGTATTAATACTTCCAGAATTAGTAAATTGATGATTGTCGTCACCACCTATTTTAAAATCTATTCTATCATCAGTATCAGCAGTTATGCTTGTATCCGCGTCAACATCTAAAATTAACTCATTACCATTTAAATCTAAATTACCACTTACTGTTCCACCGGCTAAAGGCAGATATGTACTAGACGCGGAAGATGTTGTTAGATAATTACTTAGGTCGCTATGGTTAGCAAGTCGAACCCAATTTCCATTATGAGAAAATAATCCTGCGCCTAAAGAGTGGTCATGTATGAAACAACCATGATATGTACTCGCATTAGGATATGCGGTGCTATTTGCGTACATATTCGCGTATAACATTGTGCCGGTTGTTGTAATGTCATTGCTCCCCATATCCAAATCACCGGTCATCGTACCGCCGGCTAATGGTAATTTGGTTGCTATTGAATTAGTTACTGTAGTTGAGAAGTTTGCATCATCACCTAGCGCAGATGCTAATTCATTTAATGTATCTAAAGTCGATGGTGCTGAATCTACTAAATTACTTATTGCCGTTGATACAAATTCCGTACTCGCTATCCGTGTTGTGCTATTACCGGCAGTCTGAGTTGGAACAGTTGGGTTGCCGGTTAAACTCGGAGAGCTTAGAGGCGCGTATGTATTAGATATTGATGTAGTAGTTGAATAAGCACTCAAATCTACAGTTGGAGTTTGCCAAGTCGGTGCAGAGGTTGAGCCATTAGATGTTATAACTTGTCCAGATGACCCATAATTTGCACCACCAAGTCCCCATGCTCCATTTCCAGAGCCACCGCCTTCAATCCTAAACTTTTCAAGTCCATCGACTGCCATAACAATTCGGCTATTATTAGCTTGGTTCATACCATCAGCTAATAGCCATAAAGTGCCGGATGAGTCACCTTGAACTTGTACTACTGTACTACTTGGTGCAGTTGTATTTCTTAAAGTGATGACTGGGTCAGTAGATTTATAAACTTTTATACCATCAACTTCAATATCACCAACAAAAACAGTTTTGCCATCTTGGTCAGCTATCGCCGACCTACTTGCAGGACTTGTTATAAATACTGATTTAGTACCAGACCCAAAATTAACCGCATTATTACTATTTGAGGATTCGTAAACTGTTGTCCTAGTTAGTGTACTATTACTTGATGACCAAGTACCTAAACCGGTTTCCCATTCACCACTTTCATCTGTAATAGCATATGTTGTAGTATCGCCGTCTGTTAAAGCACTCGCAAATGTTTGAAAGCCTGCGCTTGTACCGGATACAACCATATTAGTTGTGCCGGTGGTGGTAGAGGGTTGGTTTACTCGGTCTTTTACATTAAAACCCATTATTTATCCTACGTTAAGGTCACTGTTAATGTCCCACTTGCTATCTGCAAAATATCTGTATTCTGTATTGTCTTGGCATTTGATAAATTAGCATATGCGATTAAATTTCCGGAGGTTTGTGCGTCGAATATCCCTGCCGTCGTCACAGAACCCCATGAACCAGATGCAGTCGGAAATGTTAATGTCGCCGTGTTTGAGGCTTGATTACCAGAAACACTAAATGTAGCTGAGACTCTCGCGTAGTTGTTTCCGGATATTTCCGTACCGCTTGCGCTATCTGTTGGCGCGTTCCCACTCGCGAATAAACCGACATACCATGAAGTCGGTCTTGCCGGACTTGGTGTTCCGGTAGTGAACAAATATTGAAGGGTAGATGTCTCAAACAAATCAGTCAGCGCGTCGCTCATCTTCTAAAAACTCCTTATTCTAAGTTGTAAATTACTCGCGGAGTGCCTTGTAGAATCTGACTCTCCTCGAATTGCGTTTATTGAATTTTGATAAGCAGACCCCCAAACTGCTAATCTTTCGTCCTCTCCGATATATGGCGAGGCTTGTAATAAAGACCCATAAAGATATGCGTCTGGGGACATAGCTAATAGCCAATTACTTGTATTAGTATCGCTAAGAGCCGGAATCTTTTGATAGTACAAAATTTCTCCGGTAAAGTCTGCGTTGGGAGTTGGATGTACTTCTATTAAATCTCCAACATGAGCATAATATTCCGGTACTCCGGTTGCGTTATCATTATCATCTCTATATTTAGCAATCTCTTCCGGAGAGGTTTGCTTTAATAATGTTAAAGATGCGTTATTTAAATGAAACCTAACAGTCTGCAACCAATCTGGGGGAGTCGCAGAATATTGGGTTTCAATGATTGCGGTGCTTTTACCAATCATCTTATAGTGCCGTAACTCGCGATTTAATTGAGCCTCTGCTAAAGTTATAAAATCTGGAATTACAGTCGTTAAGTCTGACCTATTAAGCCAATCTGCTATACTAGTTTTTAAATTTGCGTAACTATCGAGAGCCATCAAAATCCCTTAACTAATAATTTTTTAAAATCTGGGTCTTTTAATTTTTTAGCGCAGTATTCCATATGCTCTTGCGAACCTAATCTTGCGCCACATTCAAATGCCCATTGCTCGGCTAATATTAGAGGTATTTCTCCGACATACCTCATGCCCATTTCTTTACTATCTTTCAAATCCGCATTTCTAAGATGATTAATATGATTTAATAATGGCTCAACGTCTTGAGTTTTATTAACAATTAATTTGCCCTCATCTTCCGTGATATTAGTTTTTATTGTCACTTACTCCCAAGCCTCATTTTGGGGAGTTTCCGGATTATCTTTGACATAGTGTCCTTTTTCATTCCTTGCTCTTTTTTTTTTGGATGAAGTTACTTCTCCCCATCCTCTCTCTACGATTTGGTCAGCCTCTGCTTGACTTACCTCGATGGTCTCACCCACATTTGAGGGTCGGCCATTATAGACTGGCCGAGCCTCTGTGGTGATGGTGACTTTCACACCCATTAGGTGTTAAGGTCTGCCACTATGCCGTTAGCTTTGTGATATGCATAAAAACCATATTCAGTTGCTATTAGCGTGCGAGAGCCGTGACCGGTTTTCGCTAGTGGTTTCTGAGTTAGTGGTTGTAGTGTAGCCACATGGATATGTTCTGGGTCGAGTACAAAACAATCGCGCCCTCTCTGAAATCTGTTAGGAGAAACTGTCATTCTTCCAAAATCAGATTCATAAACTGAGAAGCCGGCAATAATTGCCCTCTCACCCATACCTTGTCCTGCGTAATCGAGGTATTTACTTGCATTTCCGCTAAATCCGGAAATAGCTTGTTTTACCGCGCTACCGCAGACAATCTGTTTTGGGTCTGCGCCATTTTCCCAACAACTAGCTACTACATCTGAAAGCAAAGTCTCACTGATGTTCCTTTGCGTTCCGTCGGTAGCACCTGCATTTGGTACACCGCCACTTACTGTTGGGTCTGCACCAGAAGTACCTCGCGAAGAATTTGACGAGAGCCATGCCGGTAATCCGGCAGTCACTCTGGCTGTCGCGCCGTTCCCTGCACCTGCGTTACCAATCGCATTTTTCGTCAAGCTCATCTCAATGTCTCTTTTTAGCTCCTTCACTTTGAACGCAATTTGAGATGCTAATTTTTGTGCGCCTGCAACACCATTGACTGCCTCATCAGTTGAAGTCACTTCAACTAGCTTATCTGCTATCTGTGTGTAAGTGCCTTTTCTGACCGGCAATGTTCCGGCATCGTTGGTTGGGTTATCACCTTCAGCCACCGCATTGTTGTTTACTGCGGTTGCCAAATCTAATTCAGCAAATTCTACATATGTATTTCCTGCTGACCTTTGTTTCGCCATAGAATATATCGGTGTATCCGTTGGTGAGATAGATTTCAGAAGGTCACTGATATCTTCTCTGATAGTGGTTACATCATATGTTTCTACGGCATTTGCATTTTGAGCCATATTTTCCTCATTTTAAGATGTTGCCAAAAGCCATTTGGTAGCGTCATCGACACTTCCAGACTTTTGAAGATTAGCGGTCGCCTCTTTTATTCTTTGTGACTTACCAACTGTCCCAACTTGTTTAGAGCCGGCTTTAATAGTAAGAGGTCTTGCTTGGCTGACTTTTTCCTCAATCTTACCTTGAGATTTTTGTAACTCCTGCCATTTTCGAGCATCGTTTAATATTCGTATAGCACGATTATCAACTATGCTTGCAATCTCCTGCTCAGTAAATCCGTACTCTCCACCGGTCGATATTAACTTACCTCTTAATGCGGTAGCCGATTCCGACTTAGAAAATTCTGGAATATGCTTTTGAAGTATGGTGGCTTGTTCCTTTAAATATGCCTCCATAACTTGTTTGTTTTGCTTAGTCTGTTCCACTTGTAATTTCTCAGTTTCTTCAGCTAATACTTTCTGCCTTTCCATAGCATCATTGTATTCAGCCTGCTGAGTCATATACTTAATAGGGTCAGTTTTAGCTAAAGCAATATCCGGCTTTTCTAATTGGTTTTGAGCAAGTTGGTTTTTGTAAGTCTCCATAGCTTGTTGAAGTTGCTCACGCTCTAATTTTAATTGATTGTGAATCTCCTCTGCCTCTTTACGAATTTGAGCAGTTTCACCCATTTTTTTCTGAATATATGATTGACCACTAGCACTTCGGGTAAGTTGGTCGAGTGTCCACTGTTCCTCTTTACCATCTACCTTAACAGTATATGTTTGAGGTTCAGCCGGTTCTTCAACTTCCGGTGTAATGTTTTCCTCGTTAGTATTCTCTGCTTGGACGTTATCATCAACGGCTACGTCCGGAGTCGTTTCATCAGTTGCCTCAACACTTTCATTTTCGGCAGTCTGATTATCTTCTACTTTCGGCTCACCTAAAAGTGACGCGGTTGCCTCTTCTACTGAACCTTCTTCAAAATTAGTCTCTGTCATCGAGGTGCTAATCCTTTTCTTTTGGTTTCTCTTTTATCGAGCATTTCCTTATCTGTAATTACGTTGATAAGTTCATACTCAATGGATGAAAGAGCTAAAATGATAGAGTGTGCCTTTTCTCTGGTCTCGGTATCATCTTTGCTCGAGGACAAAAATGCGTGTATTTGTGCATCTTTGACTTTCTGCATAGCATCTCTAAAAGCCTCAGAATTTAATAATTCTTTGCATTGATTTGCTCTAATTTCTAGCGACTTGTCCATTATTTCTTTCCTGCGCCTGCATTCGCTTAATTTCATTTACGTCTACTTGATATCCGTGCTTGGATAATAATTCGCCTGCTTTTAATAATAGATTTTGGTCTAACTCATCTCGTTTTAAATCGTCGGCTAGCATCATTTTTTCTCTTTCTAGTCCTAACTTAGCCATATCGCTTTGCATTTTTGCCTGCGCTCTTATTTGTTCAGTTTGCATAACTGCCTGCGCAGGGTCGATTGGTTGAGGCTGATTTTGTGCTTGTTGTTGAGCCATCGCCATCATCTGTTGCTCTATTTCTGGGGTCATTGGACTAAAATATCTATCAGCATTTCTTATACCGCTATTAGCTAATATGTCCGTTAAACAATTCCTTATTCCGCTTAAATTTACTAATCCATTTCCTGCGCCATATCCTTGATAAATAGTCTGTTGTATTTGTAATATTTGCTGAAGAGTCATTTGCTTTTCTTCAATTTTACCAGTCCCTAATCCGACCGAAACTTGTAAATCTAAATGGGCATTCCATGATTTAGGGTCTACCGGTATATAATTATTATTCATCCGCATAACCTCATCACCTTTTCTATGCTTAATAATGAGGTTCATCATTTTTTTAAATAACTGAGTCATACCGCCTTCAGCTAAATTACGAGCTATAGTTTCTACTTGCCCTTGAGCCGTTGCTATATGATGGTCGACCGCCGTTTTTGTAGTTGATTGTAAAACATCTGGATTTAATCCTACACTAGACGCACTAACACCGACTTTTTGGTCGATGGTTTGGTCTAGGTACTGCATAGCACCTAAAGTATTACCGGCAGTAAATGGTATCGATATAGGAGAAATTGTATTAGGTTGTCGTGTACGGATAACCGCACCAATTTCATTATTTAGTACATCATCGAGATTAACTTGGCTATCAACTACACTTAATCTAGGTGAATTACATAATGCTATATTATCTAAAACTCCTCTTAAACAAGAAGTACTCGCGTCTTGGTCGTCAAATAGCATAGCGACCACACTTCGACCCCAAACAGTATGAGGCTCTGGGTCACACTCGAAAACCGCAAAAGGTTGTTGGTCGCATGGCATATAATTTAACAATTTGTAATTACTACCGCCCATAATAAATTGGTGTAAAACCGGCACTCCAGTGCCGTCTACATCCACTTTCATATAGCACTCAGTTATGCCTATTTTTTTAGAAGTAATATCTATGTTATTTTCAGAATCTTTTTTATCCTCTGTAAAACCGGTTCTAGCAAATAATTCAGCATCATTTAATGAATCATCATTAATAGCGTCCAAATGGTGAATATCGTCAAAATTAAATCCTTGTTCAACTAATTCACCGACTGTTTTATTTACTCGATGCCCTACTATATAGGCAGTTTCAACATCTTTAGCATTTCTATCGCAAAACCACTCTTCTGGTGGGACAGAGTCAATTCTACAGTCGCCTGCCGGTGTTATTCTTTGGATTTTGACATCGTGAACAGATTTTTCAATTTCCTGCTCAGTTGCTTTATCCATTTCCATAGAAACTGTCTGATTATGGTTAAGTACTGTAACATTTTCATCGGCAACCAGATAATTAAACTCAATATCTGAAAGACCGCTATATGTATGTGTTTCAGTTTTGCTAAAATCTTCATAATATACCTTTAAAATCCCCAATCTTTTAACTAAACAATCTTGAAAAGCATTACTTAATAGCTTGAAATAGTTTAGTTTATTTAATTTGTAGTGAACGTATTTGGTCATTTGCTCTGCGACCGGTACATCTTCCGCCATATTAGGTGTAAATTCTACCGGTGGGGCTTGTCCTAGAAAAACACGAAGAAGTGAAGGTTTAAGTGAACGAACTGCGTCTCTGCACTTGGTCGCAACTACTTTACTACGACCTTCTTCGACTCCAAGTCGTGTTTTTCCATCATAATATTGCTGAGATAGTACTCTTTCTGGGACTATTTCACTGTCAATAAAGTCTACTGCGTCCTTTATCGCCTCGCTGACCAGACTTTCTAGCTGACCATCCTCTAAAGGAGTTAATTTTGCCAAATAATTACTCCACGAACCAAATGTGGCATCAATACTATAGTGTGTCCTTTACATCCATTAATTTATCTTGACGTTTAAATCGTTTTCTTGAGTAAACTTTTTTTGATTTTACAATCTTCGGCGATTGCCGGTTCATTAACATAGCACGCGCCACCGGATTAACTTTTTTTATAGTTAAGTTTTTTCTCCTTCTGGAATTATCTGACATAAAGGTTTAACCATTGTAACTTGAGGATGGGAATAAGCTAATTCGCCTTTTTGTATCGATACCTCAAAACATTCTTCTTTAGTTGGGAATAACTCCCTGCCGGTTATAACTAAACAAGAGTCTGCCATAATAGATTGACAGACTATTAGAATAGGAATCCACATTAGTTTATATTAAGTTGCCAATGAGGAGCGTCCATGAAAACTTTCCTGCCTTGTTTTGCGCGTGTCGATATGTAATCCTGTATCATATCCATACAACCCATTTCGCAACCGGCTACATCTTTAATATGCCAACAAGCACCCCATGATAAATTATTAATTCCTAACTCTTTAGCCGATTTGACTATAGACTCGCCTGCTACCGCATAAGTATCCAACTCCCAACAAGCACGACCATCGACTATTGTGTACATATCGACCGCATGAGAAAAACCGGTACTCTCTTGGATAATATGTTTTGAATTTAAAGTGGTCGACGCACCGGCTTTAACAAGTTGAGCCTGCCGACTTTTACTTCTTACACCTTCAGAAATTCCAAAATCGATAGCTGAATAACCTATCGCCTTTTTAAATATTTTAACTAAGTCCGGATGGACTCCTTCTAGCCTTGATAAAGACTTTTTGCCGAAAATAAACACTTCTTTTCTCTCCTATTCTATCAATCAGCATATGTCTTTCTCCCAAAAATCGTCTTTTATACTTTAATAGTTTTATTTTTTCATATTTTCTCTTGCGACTCCTTTGCTTTTTTCCCACGACCGCATTCCTCCGAGTCCTAAAATAGATAATGTTAAAGTTGTTAATTCAGAGGTATTTAAATTTGGTAAAGTAATATCCGGATACCAAATAACTGTTATCCATTCAGCAATCGGCATCAAAAAAAACTGAGTTAATAATCCTAAAGCGCAAATCCACATTATTGAGGGTCTTGCGCCGGCTACAAATAGACTAGGATGTTTAGCTTGTTCAACATTAGCCTGCATTTGTCCTTTAGCTACCTCTAAAGCCGATTTTTCAGCTAAAGTTGATATTTCGTGACTTAATTTTCTTTTTAAATCTATATCCGGTATAGCTTTATCTAATATTTTGCTAACCGGTTCTATTAATGTAGTTATAAGACTCATAGAATAGACTCCATAGTTTCATTCCAAGATGCTTGTTCCACGTCATTTTGCAAGAAGTGTTTTTTTGCAAACCTTTTAGTTATTTGATTAAAGTTTTTAGCCGGTTTAAATATTACTCGTTCTAAGTCAGTAGCCACAAATCCTAAAACATCGCACTCTTTTTCGGTTAAGGGTCTTTTTATTCCGCCGTGTACAGTAGAAAACTGATAACCTCTAAACTTAGACATATTATCTTTTAATTTATATCTACTAGATTTTACTTGGATTCTAATAAGACGACTATCTCTATGCACTATTAAATCAATAGTCGATAAATTAACTATTTCTGTTTTTTCACCCATTTTAAGTAAATGAGTGGCACAGATAAACTCGCCAAGTTTACCATGCTCAAAGTTATTATTAGACATAATTTATTTTCTAAGTTCTTGCTCGATACTGTCTAACTTTTTAAATATTGCTTTTACTGTTTCCTTAATTTCATTAATTTCTCTATCATGTTGAGCATTTATAGTTTCAAACATTTTCTCTAATACAGTTATCTGCGTTTGATGTTTTGTTTGATTTCTATGAAGTAGCCATACAAATCCACCTACCGGCAGGACTATATAAGAAAATATATGCTCAACCATTTTTTTTCCTTTTTCCGCTCAAATAAAAAACTTTATTTTTTGCAAATAATTTATCTAATAAATTAATTAACCAATTCATTTATTTTCATTACCAAGCCATACGGCAAAACAACCGCTGAAACATCCAAATATAATCGACGCGAATGAAGTCTGATTAATCGATGGGTCTGGTAAACCTATCATCCACCAAGTAACGTAAAAGCACATTACTGTAATCGCTAACATCATTAGACGCGGAATTACGCGCCACTCATCTAATATAAAACTCATGCTTGTTGCTCCTTTAGATATTTTGCTAAAAAGATAATTCCTAATGAACCGGCTATGAAAAATATTCCTAAAACTACCACTCCAAATATTGTATAGAGCGTGTCTCTTAATTCGGCTTTGCGTTGTAACTCTTCACGATGTAAGGCACGCTCCTCTGCAATCATTTTCTGTAAAGTTTGCCATTGGCTATGTTTTCCGTGTAGCATAAACGTCTCCCTCAATTTATCGCGAGCTTGTTTCAACTCCTCTTGTTTAAAAAACCTATCTATCGCAGTTGACTCCGCACCGGTAAACTTAGCGAGGAAAGAATTTTTTTTTCTGTTAGCACCAAAATTTAACTCCGCCTCTGCCTTTGCGTATCTCGATAATGGAGTGGATAATGACGCAACATCCTTACCGGCTTTTATAGAGGTAGATATTGCGTTAGCACTCGCGGTTATTACAGAAATAGCTGAAATAGGGTCAATCATCTTTAACCTCTTTTTCTTCTAATAGTTTCTCCATATCTATAAATGGAAGAAGTCCTATCGGTATTCCTGCGGATAAATCTTTAAGATGTGCTAATCTAGGGTCAAAACGAGCAAATTTTGACCTTATATTTTTTGGGTCAAATTCCACTCTTACTTGAGATGGTGCATTATGTAATTTGTCATCATATAAATGAGAATAACCAAAACCACCTCTGTCTACAATATCATGAAATATTACACCCTTATTTGTGGATGGCATAACTGCATTTGCTCTGCCTTCTCTTTCAGTAAATGTAATATCTTTAGTAGTGTAAGTGCCATCAGTAGCACCCAAAAATCCCTCACTCATTTGTGGATTACGCATACTTACAACTGTATCTAAATCTGTTTCTCCAAGACTAGGGTCATATACTTCAAGATTTTTATCTAAATTACTCCAATTTTCTCCTTTCCCAAATACTTCCAAATAAGGCAGGTCTTTATTAGCCTCTGGTACTCTTAATGGTAAAATCAATCCGGTTGCACCACTATCTATATCTGAAAAATTTGTATAAGTATCTGCGACTGCCGGTTGGTCTGACATAAATGTAGGAAAATTTGAAAAGGATTTAAAATCGTAATCCGTACCATGAAAAGCATCTTCATCAAAACCCATTTCTTTTGCTCTTTCCATGCGTGATTGAGTATCCATAGGCAAATCATAGTTTTCAAATAAATATCTCTGGTCTGCGTTTTTAAGCATTTCATTTGTTACTTTTTTAGCATCACCAGATTTTAAAAGGTCGATTATTTCCTGCGCGTTTTTTTGCTTTTCTGTTAATTCAACCTTATTAGCTTTTTTAATACTTTTCTTTACTGTAGTGCCTAACGCATCTCCGATTAAAGGCACTAAACCTAATAATCCTGCACCGCCTAACATAGCGATAACACCCCAATTTGGATTTTTTTTACTTAATTCGTTTTTAATATCTCTAAAGGTGACCGCCTCAGAAATTAACGGAATAGACTCCCAAGCAATTTGACCAACACCTCTTGCGCGTGACTCCGGTGTTTTACCGGTAAAAAAATCAGCGTCGTCACCAAATAGATTTAATAGGCTCACTTCTTTTTACCGCCTTTTGGTTTAGGTGGACGTCCTTTTTTAGTCCCATAAGTTCCTGTCCCTCTTGGCATTATGCTACTCCTCTCAAGTTTCGTTTAAGTGGTTTTGACCAACGACTTCTATGACCGCCTTTTAAAGCCACCACATTATCGTGAGCCATTGTTAAGCAAAGAGCATCTGCCCTATCCGGAGAACTTAATCCTCGTTTACGCATCTCATCTTTGCTCTCTATTTTTGCCTTACCATTCGAGGCAAAACTATATTTAACCGCAATCATCTCATTAATTAACTTATCATCGCGTGGTAATTTACAGTCGCGGTTTTCTAAAAAGGATTTTAATTTAAACCATAATTCGGCTCTTAAATTAGTATAATTAGATTTCATAGCCGGTGACTCAGAAACATTTATACCGACCGCCGGTAATCCTAACTCAGCTAATCGGTCTACACATCCAGAACCTAATCCTATTGAATCTATAAATATTGTTTCCGGTAAATCAGTCGGCGACATAATAGCGTCATATTCGGCTTTTACTCGACCGCATAACTCCATTAAATCAAGTCCCTTCCAAGTCATAACCTCGATTATAGTATTACCGCGCCTTTTACATAAAGCGGATGAATCGTTACCAAATCGCGATACATCTAATCCCCAGACAACTGTCGCGACCGGACTTTCCTCGACATCCCTATTACGAGCCGAGTCGCATAAATGATAAGGTATTATCGTATCATCATCGACTTTAGGAAATTCACCTAAAACTCTAACCGCAAACTGCGTACTCTCAGAGCCATATCGCTCTTTCATTTCCTCGATAAATTCATCCGTTACTAACGGACTATCCATACACGACCATTTACGTCGCCACCAACTTGAAGTCGGACTCATATGCGTTTCGTAAAAAGTACCGGAATTTTTAGTTGGGTTGGATAATAATAAGGTTACACAATTATGTCCGGACATAGAACCGGCACTCGCCTCAAAGGTTTTTTCGTGGACACCGCTTGCCTCGTCGACGACTAATAATACGGATGCCCTATTACCGCCGGATGCGTGAACACCGGCTAATGCCTCTGGTTGTTCCGGACGAGAGGTTTTTGCCGATATAAAAGCCTCACTCGGTGCGGAAACTAATTCAATCCTGTCCGATTTTACGTTAATCAAAGAGCGAAGTGTGTCCGGTAATTTGGTTGTGTTCGCTTTCAACTCGGCAAAAAGTGCATC
>CEPW01019061.1_pt1 | contig 24242 bp, 2 predicted proteins | sample 356211 | NCBI WGS metagenome assembly CEPW01 (sample SAMEA2620021, study PRJEB7988) | marine metagenome | biome: marine biome (ENVO:00000447); feature: deep chlorophyll maximum layer (ENVO:xxxxxxxx); material: "saline water (ENVO:00002010), including plankton (ENVO:xxxxxxxx)" | depth 25 m
CATTACGGTTGACTCTACTATTGGTTGGCCAGAAAGAAACGGTGAATTTGTCATTGGTGGCGGAGAACTTGTTCAATACAAAGAAAAGTCGCTGAACCAGTTCATTGAGTGTACTCGTTCTGTAAACAATGTTGTAGAAGATTGGGATTCTGCTACAGAAGTCACTTCTAATTTCACTGTTTACATCAACAAAGACACTCCTCAAGAAGTTGTCATGAACATTGTTGGTATTGTTGATGCACAGCAAACAACTCTTACTGACACTGGTTCTTACTATCTGCCTGGTGATAAACTGACTGTTTCTAAACTGGGTGGTACAGGCACCAACCCTGAACTGACTACTTGGTTGTATAACGTTAAAAAACTGGTTGAAGTATCCAGTATCACTTTTGGTGGTGTAAACAACCAGTCTGCAACTGTTACTTGTAACAATCCTCATGGTCTTTTGGTTGGAGACCAAGTTACAGTCTATGGTGCTAACCCCATCATCTATAATGGATCTTTCCTTGTTACATCAAGAGATAGTTCCACAGTATTCCAATATCAACTTCCTCAACCTGCTACCGTTGTTCCTCAGGGCAATATTTTAGTTTCGGTTGACCTTAACAAAGGTAAGTCTGATACTTCAGCAGTTCAAAACGCTATTGGACCTTATACCACTAACGTTCAGAACTCGTTCTTCAATACCAGTGAAGTTTATGTTGCATCTACTGGTATTCCTAACTATAAGATCGGTCCTTTCCCTGGATCCGCTCTTCTTCCTGGTAACCAGCGTAAACTGAACAGGTTCCCAACCTCACCAGTTACGATCTCTACAAAGAATGCTATTAATCCTGGTCCTATTGGAACATGGGTCAATGGTGTTTCTATCTGGTCGTATAAGTCTGAACTTACTAAAACATTTGGTGCTGTCACTTCAGTCTCTATCACTGACTCTGGTAAAGATTATGATGCTGCTTCACCTCCAACACTGACTATCGATGGTGGCGGTGGTACTGGTGCAACTGCAGATGTAACAGTTAATGGTTCTGTTAGTGAAATTACTGTCACTAATGGCGGTTCAGGATTTACCTCTTCTCCTCTGGTCTCTATCGTTGGTGGAGGCGGATCGGGTGCTGCTGCAACTGCAATTATCACCAAGGGCGTAGTATCTAGAATTCTAATCAATAGCGGCGGAACAGGATACACCTCTCAACCTTCTATTACTATTGTTGGTGGTGGTGGAACTGGTGCAACTGGTGTAGCATCTGTTCGTGGTCCTATCAAGACTGTTGACATCACCAACGGTGGTGCTTCTTATACCTCTAATCCTAATGTTATCCTGAGTTCTGGATCTGGTGCTGTTGCACAAGCGATTGTAAACGATGGTCGTATTATTTCGATTGCGATCATTTCTGCAGGTTCTGGATATACTACTGCTCCTGAGATCACTATTCAGGGTGATGGTTTTGGTGCGGTTGCTAGAGCAACTATTGACACTGACGGTGAGAATGCTGGTCGTGTTACTGGTATTGAAATTATTAACAGAGGTATTGGATACATTCAAGGTACAACTGTTATTAATCTGAACTCGATTGGACAGGATGCACAATTTACTGCAAACGTATTCCAATGGACTTACAACCTTCAAGAAACTTCTACGTTTGATTCTGCAAAGGGTGCTGTATTTGAAGGATACAACAACCAATATGGTGGTGAGTATGCTCACCTGTCTAATCCTCAGCGTCTGAGATATATTCTGGGAGATAACCTGTTTGAAAATAATCAGGGTCTAATTAAAGAACAGGAAGATCAACTAGCACACTCTCCTATCATTGGTTGGGCGTTTGATGGTAATCCGATCTACGGTCCTTATGGTTACTCTGATCCTACAGATCAATCATCTTCTATTGCTCGACTTTCTACTTCTTACAGATTGAAGGCAGAACTGGTACTGGATGTCGTTACTAACCCTAATCCTGTCAGAACTGCTGGTCCTCTTCTCTCTGAAGAACCAGCAGGTAAATTTGTAGAGGACTATGAATATTCTTTCGGTCTTGGTGATCTTGACCAGTATAATGGTCGTTTCTGTAAGACTCCTGAGTATCCAAACGGCAGATACTGCTACTTCGTTACTATCGATGCATCTGAAGATGGTAATGCTCTGTTCCCCTATATTCTTGGTCCTAGTTTCAACTCTGTAGTTGACACATGGAACCTAAAAGCAGATGCTATTCAGCAAAACATTCCTACTGGAGTTGTTCGTTATCGTGATCCTTATGAGAATGTTGATATTGATGTTGAGAGAGCACCCAATGCATCTACTAACTCTTTGACTTTGGAGAACGGCGATCTGCTGTTGTTTGAGGTAGAAGACGAAAACCGAGATGGTGTTATCACTCAAGATGAAATTGATGACCCCGATGGTGTTCTTGAAGAGTCTCCTTTACAACTCTTTGACTACTTCCCCACTGTAAAACTTGACTCCAAGGTTGATATTGAAGTTGAGACTATCACTAAGTTTGAAGACGCTTCTATCACTGGATTTGTTGTTGAAAACTCTGGTACAAGTTATCAGGTTGATGATAGATTGATCTTTGATAATACTGACACTGGTGGTAGCGGTGCTTCTGCACGTGTCTCTAGAATCAAAGGCGAATCAGTTCAATCTTATACGTTTGAGAATATTAGCGGACAAAACTTTGGTGTTCTGCAAACTAATGTTCCTCACAACCTGCAAGTAACAGATAGTGTATTCGTTGACTATACTCCAGTCATGGATAACACTAACAAGACTTTTGTTGTTAGACAATTCAAAGGTATTGAAGAAATTGTTATCAATCAGACTGGTTCTGGTTACAACGAAGATATTCCTCCTTCAATTATTATTGATGGTAATGGAACATCTGGTGACCTTCAAGCAGTAGTATCTGCTGTTGGATCTATTGATACTGTCAATATTCTTAATTCTGGTTCTGGATACACCAGCAATCCCAGAGTTATCTTGAGTCATCCTCAGATTTTCAAGAAGGCAGATTATTTTGTTTCTTTAATTGAGAATGAAGAAAATGTAAGAGTTAATGATGTCTTTGTTAATGATGACAAAGAGATCTATGTTTGCGGTAAAACTCTTGATACCGATGACAATATTGTTGGATTTGTTGCTAAACTGTCGGCAACTGGTGTTAAGGAATGGGAGAAAACTCTTGAACTGACATCTGGTGAACAAGACGTAGAATTCAACAAATTATATGTTGATGGTAAGAATATCTGGGTTGTTGGTACAAACAAACCCAACTCTGCAATTTTGGCAACTTATAACCCAGATGTTATTCTTGCCAAGTATGTTGAAGCATCTAATGGTCTGAGTGCTACTCTTGATTTCCAAAAAGGTTATGCTGGTATCTCTGGTTCGTCTAGATCTGATAATGTTACAGCAATCACTAAGTTCTCTGACACTAGAATGATTATTGGTGGATACACCAATACTAACTCTGGTAATCCCTATGATGCATACTTAGCACTGATTGATACAACTGGTAGTTTTGCAATTAAGAGAAAACTTGCTTCTACCAGTGATTCTGAGAAGATTACTGATATTGTTGTCAACAACGGTGAAATTTACTTCACCATGGAAACAGCAGATACTCAGTCTTCTACAGCAATCAACGTTTCCTATGGTAAGGCGACTGTTGGCACTAACTCTATTGATGTTGCTTGGATTAATGAGTTCAGCAATGTTGGATATTCCTTCCTCAACGCAAGTCTTGCAGTTGACGAGTTTGATGAACTGTATATCACCTCTACTCTGAGAGCAAAGAGTGATAATACGACCAAAGACAGTATTTGGGTTGGTAAAGTTAGCACTACTGGAAATCTTCTTTGGAACTATAGATATCTTGCTCCTGGTAGAGATGTTACCTGTGTCGGAAAATCTGCTATCGATATTTTCGGTGATCTGAATGTTGCGTTCAGCAGAACCAATAATACAACAGGTCTTAAGACTGTTGACACCATGAAGATTGGTTATAATGGTATCGTCAAGAACCATACCACCAACCAATTCAATAAAAATAGAATTGAAGGTATTGAAGCAACAACTCTCACCGTTGATAAGTCTGGTGATGCATACATCTTCGGTCAGACTCAATGGAATCGTAATGAGTTCCTTCTTGAGTTTGCTACAGATGCATCTGACACTATTGGCAACTATACCCCAACTTTAGTTGGTACTGGTGCAACAGAAGCTCTTACTATCGTTGGTGATGGTATTGCTAAGATCTTCGCTAGAGATGTTGCAACTCCTGCAAACTGGGTAAATGCTTATATTCAAGTTCCCTCTTCCGAACTTGGTGCAAAGTTAGGTGCTGACTGGACTCTTGAGTTCATGCTTTATCACGATGCAACTAACTCTGATACACACAGTCAAACACAACAAACTCTTGTTTCTATCGGTGATGCTGCTGAAGCAACAGGTGGTCTTTGGTTGTACTACGATCGTGGTAATGGTAAGTTAGAACTGGTTGTAACTAATAACACAACAACAATTAATGCTGCAGGTGGTGCTCAGCAGTCTACATTGACTACAATGTTCGCTGATAATACTTGGCAGTTTGTTGGACTGAAGAAAGAGGGTGATGTATTCACCGTGTATATCAACGGTATTAGTGTTGTTACTGCTACTGTTGCTAATACTTCATTGATTAGCAAAAACCTTCGTATTGGTCAGATTTCTGGTAGAGATGGCACTCCTGGTAGTTTCCGTTCTAACGAGCAAGGTCAGTATTATGTTGATAACTTAAAACTGAGAAATCGTGCAATCAATCCTACAGTACCTTCTGATGTTACCAACTTGCCTTCTTCTGGCGATTTTGCTCTGGCATATACTTGGACTGATACTGCATTCTTCACTGCATACAACGATGTCTATGATTACATCGATTATGTTGGTTGGGGTCTCAAAGTAGATAAAGATGCTGATGCAGCACGTATTGGTGATCAGGGTGTTCAAACTGATACCCAAGTTGGACTTGTAAGAACTGCTGTTACTCCTGTAACAGGATCTGCTCTTACTGTAACTAGCACTGGTTTTAGTCTTGGTCTTGCGGGTCTTCAGTCTCTTGACTTTGATGATGCAACAACAACCATGACTGAGGACACAGAGTCCTTAACATATAAGAAGGATATTTGGAGCTCTAGAACTGCTACTGTTCCTTCTCCTGGTTCTCAAAAACTGAAGGTTACTGCAGTAGTTAAGGATAGATATTACTTCAAAGTTACCGATACTGTAAAGATCGATAACGTTCAAGAATTGACAATCAATCAGGCGTTTAACTTTACAGTAGGTACAAAATTAGTTCTTCGTAACGGATCTAGTTTTGTTAACAGCGGATATATTACTAGAATTGATAAAGAAAACAATAAGGTTTATGTTGCTGTAAACAATAATCTCTGGTCTAACGATCTGAATACTGGCAATCTCAGCACAGAGCAGTTCAGTGAGCAATCTACTTACGGTATCGTTGGTCCTATTCCTAATGACATCAACCAGATTGATAGTTACACCTTCCCTGAAGTTCTGAATACAACTCCTGGTACATTTGACATTGATCTTGACGATTATAACTTAGACGGCACATACAATGCTGGTGGTGGTCAGAATTTAGATTCTTTCGCTAAATTCAAACCATATTCTGATGATGATTATTCTGTAAGAATCGATGAAGTATCTGGTTCTTCTGCATTCATTGTAGGATCTGTTATCACACTGAATAGTGGCGATGTTTCTTACAATGCTGCATACAGCACGATCAATATTACTGGTCTGACAGGTGTTCTTAAGATTACCTTGATCACGAACCTTGATAAGATTCTTCAGGTTACTGCTCGTGCAAATACTGATGAAGTATACATTATTACCGATACCAGACATTACCTGTCTGCTGGAGACATGTTGTATGTCGATGGTAACCCATCTCAAGAAATCAGCAATGTTGTATATGATGAATATGACGGTTCATTCCCTGTAAACAACGTTATCAGTCCTCTTGAATTCACTTACAAACTTCCTCAGGCAGCAGTTTCTGATCCCGCTACTTCAGCATCAGATGTAAGCATCTTTATTAAGTCTCCTGTTCTGAAGATGTACTATGGTCACCAGTATCTGTTTGACCTGAGTCACTCTTCCATGGCAGGTGGTAACTTGTCCTTCGCTAAGGATAACCTCTATAAACTGGAATATTCTTTCAACTCTATTGAGCGTGTTGGTACACCAGGTGTAACAGGCGAAGGTTCCCCTACACCTACCGTTAAATTCAAGGTTGATGAAGATGTTGTTACCAACATCTCTTACTACTTCGATCCTTCTAGAGTTGATTCCAACGATTCTCCTATCATTCAAGGTAGTTATCTTGACGTTGTAGATTCTCCTTATAAGGGAACGTTTGAAATTAGTGCTGTTTCTGGTGCAACTATTACTAGAGGTGCTGATACCTTTAAGTTCCCACTTCTTAACGAACCTGAAGGGAATGCCGATGTCTCTAAAGCAACTTATGCTACAAGTTCTAAGAGAGCAGTTGGTTCTATTTCCGATATTCGTATCGTTAATGCTGGCGGTTTCTATAACAGATTGCCTGTTGTATCTGGCATTGAATCTACAAGACAAATTGAACGTGTACAAATCAACGAACCAGGAACTGAATATGCAGTAGGAACTTATAGTGGCGTTCCTATCAGTGGCGATGGTGAAGGTGGTTTGGTACAGATTACTGTTGCTGATGGCACTGATGCTGAAGGTACAACCATTCCTGGACAGGTTCAATCGGTTCTTGTTACTTCTCCTGGTAAAGGATATACAACTGCAACTGTTGATATTGACTCTGTTGATGGTATCCTTGGTGCTGGTTTGACAGGATCTGGTGCTGAAGTTACAGTTGTCATTCCTTCCTTCGGAACGGGTGCGTCTATCTTTACTGTTGGTGAAAATGTCGGAAAAATCAAAAAGCTCAAGAATAACAATTTCGGTTACGATTATCCTCATGACTACACGCTCCGTCCTGAAATTACTTTCCCCATCAATGCTCAGTTAACATCTACTAGCATTCTGGATAGTATTACAGTTACGGATCCTGGTTCTGGATATTCTCAGGCACCTGCTGTTGTCATCACTGGCGGTGGTGGTACTGGTGCAACTGCTGAGTCTACTATCAAGAATGGTCGTCTCGATAAGATTGAAGTCAAAGATCCTGGTGCAGGATACTCTTCAACTCCTACTGTTGAATTGAAGTCTTCGTTCAACTATGTTGTCAACCTTGACTTGGGTCTGCTTCAGTTCTCCTTCCCTCATGGTATTACCAACGGTGCTGAAATCACTCTGAACGTTGTAGATACTGGCGATGGTGCTGAGTTCCCAATTGCAGCAGGTGCTATCGGTAGATTGAATGGTAACACAACATATTACGCTATCACTGGTGCTGCTAACTCCTTGGAAGATGATCAGTTAAAGATCGCTATTACTTCTGCTAACGCAGAACTGGGTGATTCTATTACATTTACTAATGCTGGTAATGGTCGCCAGCAAGTTCTGACCACATCTTTTGGTGGTGCTGCAACTGCAAACGTTATCACTTCTACCTTCCTTGAGGGTGAATTGGTCTATCAAGGTGATACCTTTGAGACTGCAACTGCACAAGGTTATGTTTCTACAAACAATGGTTGGCAGGTTGGTCCTAGAATTGTTAAAATTGTTGACTACACTGGTGAGTTCCAAGAAGGTAGCAATGTAACTGGCGTTATCTCTAAGTCTTCTGGTACTATTAGTAGTTTGAAGATTGCTAAGGGTGTTCTGGACGTTGGTTCTATTACCAAAACAACGGGTCAGTTTATTGATGACGTTGGCAAACCTTCCGAGATTATTCAGAAGATTCAAGACTCCTACTATTATCAGGACTTCTCTTACGCTGTTAAGTCTGCTGTATCTATTAGTGAGTGGAAAGATATTCTGATTAAGAACGTTCACCCCGCATCTTTCAAGGTATTCGGTGAACTGAACCTGAATGAGTATGGTTTCGTTCCTAATAAAGAGACATTCTTCCAGTTAACTAAGTCTGTTGAACTTGCAAGAGAAGCGACTGTTCCTAACATTCAAAGTTTTGCTCTGGTTGAACCTGTATATACTGCGTTTAACAATACTGAAGTTCTGTTCCGTCAGAAGAGATTGACCTCTTCTGAGAACATTTTGACTTCTGTTGTACAGCGTATTGATGATATTGCTAACTTGTTTGATGGACAGAGAACCGCGTTCCCACTGACAGTTGATGGTACTACTGTTGTTGCGAACGCCAACCAACTCATGATCATCTTAAATGGTGTTGTTCAGACTCCTAATACATCATTTGAAATTATTGGTGATTCCATCGTCTTTGCTGAACCTCCTTCTCCTCCTGCAAGTGTTAAGTATGTAAACGTATCGATTCAACAAATCAATACTTTCAAATTTACATTCGAGAATGTCAGTGGTATTGAACCTTTAGTTGGTATGACTTTGGTCGGTACACAGTCTGGTTCTAGACTCACAGTAACAAGTGTTGTTGGTGATGGTTCTGGCACTGGTGGTATCTTTGGTTTCATTGAGCAAGGTAATGTTGGTGTTCCTCAGTCCCTTGATAACTCAACTCTGACTGGTGGCAGCGGATACACCGATGGAACTTATGTTGCTCAACAAACGTCTTCTTCGGGCACTGGTATAGGTCTTACAGTTGACTACACTGTAGCAAGTGGTGCAGTAACAAGTGTCACTATTACAACTCCTGGCGTTAGTTATGTTGCTGATGAAGTTATTTCTATCGGTGCTGGTACTCCTGATCTTTGGGAAGCAGGATATGGATTTGAATTAGGAGAATTGATTACTAATGGTAATCATGTATATCAAGCGGCAGCAGCAATCCCTGCTTCGCAAGCTGCTCCTGTTCATACATCGGGCACTTCTGATAATTGGACACGTATTGCAGCAGCAGGAACTAACTTTATTCCTGGATCTGACGGTAAGTTGACAAGCACTGTCTTTAGTGGAACTCCTGCAACTATTGAGATTGGAACTGCATCTGGATTCAGCGTTGCTGAACTCTGTACAGTTGGTGCAACTGGATACGCTGCTAACCTGGAGTCTATTTCTCCTGTTACAAACTTGGGTCTGTTTAACTTCAATGAGCAAGTTTCAAACCTGGATGGTGATATTGCAGTTGTTGAAGAAGTCAACCTCGAAACTGGTGAGAATACACCTATTGCTGAACTGAGATATACCATTGGTGCTGGTACAACTTCTATTGAAGTTAAAGATCCCGATGCTGTTGCAGATACTTTTGTTCCTGCAAGTGAGTTTACTGTTGGTGCCAACTATCAGTTAGGTTCTGAGATTTTCAGAGTTGATAGTGTCACTGTTGGTACTGAATCTACAGTTCTTGGTGTTACTAGAGGTGTTCTTCAGACTACAGCGATTGCTCACCAAGAGGATGCTCCCATGTACAGCACGGACATCCAAATCACTAATGAGTTGGCATTGAGCAAGACAGTTGGTACATATCAGTCTAAACCTGGTCTGTATGACATTCAACTCAATGACGTTATTATTGGTGCTTCTTCTGGTGTTGTTGCGAGAATTACTGCAACCTCTGCATATCAGGATCCCGTTACCAATGAATTCATTGAACAGGTTAATATTTCTGATGGTTCTTCGTTCTTCGGTCTGCTCTTCAACAGATTGACTTCTCAGACATATCCTAACATCGTTCTTGACAATATTTCTAAGTCTCAAATCAATATTGTTGATTTTACAGATAACTCAAGTGATTTTGATTCTAAGTTCCCTGGAAACGAGTTCATTAGCAACTATGTCATTCCTTATGACAATGCTGTAGGAACTTTCACTGCTGGAGAGAACATTCGCAACTATAAGATCGATTATAGTAACGTCACTGGTGTATTCTCTGGTAGCGAAGATCTTGTTACTAGAAAGGTCACCTTCGACGACAAGCAAGGTTCTGGATTCCTTCAGATCGGTCAAATTATCAGAACTACTGATACTAAGGGTGAAGTTATTGGTTATAACCAGGCAAGAGGTAAGATCTACATTGGTAAGATTGGTAGAACACAATCCACTGGTGCAGATTATTTCACATTCACTTGGACTGCTGGAGCGTCACTCAACACATATCATAAGAAGTTTGGAAGTGCCTCTTTGGCACTTTCTCCTGGTCTTTCGGATCATGCTTTCCAGAGTGGTGTAACTAATGCTATCACTGCTGGTGGTGGTGCTACAGGTTCTTATACTGCCGCTACAGGCACTACATATGATCCTGCAACAGGCACGATGGTTATCGAGATCGGTAATCACACTCTGACCACTTCTAACACTGTAACGATCGCTGATGAAGGAATCGTATTCAGATGTTCTCAAGATAACAACACAACAAATAAAGCATACCCAAGAGCAACTGATCCTGCATCTGGAACTGCTCGTAACATTACTGCAGTTACCTCTACAACGATTACAATAAACGTTGGTGCTGTTCCTGTTGATGAATACGTTACTTCAACGTCTTCTGGCGAACTTGCACTTGGAACTGGTGCAATGACTAAGGAACTTTGGGTCAAACCTTTTGCTGTTTCAGTCACTGGCACCAAGACACTCCTTGATTTCCGTGCTACATCGACAGATTCGCAACGTGGTCGTCTGTATCTTGAAGCGGGTCAAGTTCGCTATAACGTCAATGGAGTTGATATTGTAACTTCTGGTTTGACTACTCTTTCTGATAACGTTTGGTATCACATCGCTATCGTTCGTTCTGCAACCACTGCTGGTGGTATCAAACTGTACATTGATGGCGTTGAGAGAGGATCGGGAACTGATGCAACTAATTATTCGGGTGCAAATGTTAGAATCGGCGCTGATCTCACTGGCGCAAATATCTTTGCTGGATACATTGATGAGATTCGTGTTTCTAATACTAACCGCTACACCGCTGCATTTACTGCTCCTACAGGAATGTTCCAAGGTGATGCAAACACTAAATTGTTGCTTCACTTCGATGGTTCATATGGAGACGCCTATGTTGCTGATTGGTCTGGTAGTGAGTCCTTCACGAATGGTGAAGAATTCAATAACGATGTAATTGCTGCAACCTGGAGAGCAAACTCTGCCAACCTGCCTGCTGGTTTCGCTGGTAAGACTCACAGATACTATGATGCAGCAGATCTGCTTGAGAGAAACAAAGATATGCTTGCTAAAGAAGTTGTCGCACAACTTCAAGCACAGTATCCATCACTCACTATTCCTGGTGGTGCAGTCAATTGTGAAGATGATATTCGTGATGTCTGCTCGGCACTGGTTGAAGACCTTCGCAATGGTTCTAATAGTCATATCTGGGATGCTTCGGCACTTTATGTCGATAGATCTTCGACTCCTGTTACCTTGCGCCATATTGAGACTGAAATTACTGAAACTGTCTGGGCATACGATAGGTTGAAGGCACTGCTGCCATTTATCACAAATAATACTCCTATCAATATCACTGGTTCTCATGGTTTGAAGCAGAGATATGATGTTACTATTACTGATTCTAATAATAATACATTTACAACATACACCCCATCCGCAGCAACATATGATCCTGCAACTGGCGATCTGGTTCTTACCATCGGCACCCACTCTTTGACAACTCAATCTCTTATTACCATTGAGCGCGAGTCTCTCGTCTTTACTTGTGCTGATGATGGAAATGAAAGACAGATTGCATATCCTGACAAAGGTAATGTCGATGTATATGATCAGGTTCTGAAACCCACTCAGTATGATGCAACTACAATCACGGTTAACGTTGGTGCTTCTCCTGCTAACCAGCAATATGCACACACATTTGTTTCTGCTGGATCTGGTGCTGTTAGACAACTGAACTACACCGCTAATGATTGTCTTGATGTTAATGCTACGCTTGGCAACCTTATTGATATCCTCACTGATACTCTTGAGCAAGCAAATGCTGGTACTCCTGTTGATCACCTGGGCACCATCACTAGAGTTGAACCTGCGTATGAGTTCATCGGTGGTGCAATTGATGCATTCTTAGAGGTTCCATTCACATCAACTTATCATGATGCAACTGAAGATGAACTGTATACTAATAGAATTGATGCTTCTTCTCGTTACAGATTCCGTGATGCTGCAAATCTAATCAACGCTAACTCTCCTGTTATTGTTGATAAAGCAGCAGCAGATATGCTGACCAGATATCCTGATCTGGCAACTGAGATGCCTAGAAATACTACATTGACTAGCGAAGGTACTCAAAGCACTGCTGGTACAGATCGCTGTAAGACTGACCTGGCATTGATTCTGCAAGCAATCTCGGATGATATTCGTGATGGTGGTAACCAGAAGAGTGTTGAGGCAGCAAGTTTCTACCTCGACAACAATAACGAACTACAGCACATTCGTCTGCAAGTTTGGCAGTCTGTATATGCTCACGATCGTCTTGCATTCTATGCTAAGCAAGCAGTCACTGGCGACCTGACTTATGATAATACTGATAATATTATTGTTGGTGATTGGGGTATCACAAATGATCCTGGCGGTTGTGCAGATGTCAAGTCTGCAATTGATACTCTAGTAACGACGATCAATGATATGATCGCTCCTACTGGCAATGATTTTGCTATCGGTGGTGATAGACTTTACTTTAACAAAGATTATATCGCTGAAGAAATTATTGGTCGCACCAATGAGTATCTGACATATAATGTTGAGGGTCAAAATATTACAGTTTATAGTTTCGATAGTGCTAAATGTGAAAGAGATATCAAGTTGCTCATCGATGCAATTATCTCCGATCTTCAAACTGGCGGTACTAATAGCACCATCAGAAACATGGAGAAGTATCTCGATGCAAATGGTATCTTGAACTATATTGAAGAAGAACTGCTTCCTACAATCTATGCCTTTGAGCAAATTAGAGATCTGGGTGAAAAAGCAATTCGTAATCTCTTGTATGCTGGTGGAACTACTGTAACAGGTGATCAGTATGCTGCAGGTTATACTGATGAGTCTGCTTATCGTGATAGTGAGACTCCAGTCAACATCGATGAAGTTGTTTGGAGACTTCGTGATCTGGTTGATATCGTCACTAATGGTCTCAATCCTGGCACGGATCTTGCACGTGATGCAGTTAGAAACTTCTACTACAACCTGAGATACTATCAAAATGAAATTGGCGCAAGAGTCAACTCTCAGTTTGGTCCTAACACCTGGATTTATGATGAGTTCTTACAAGAAACTGCAAACAATATTGCAACTGACGTTCTCACCACACCTAGAGAGTTCACTCAAGCTAGAACAATCAACCTAGCAAATATCAACGGTGATTTCCAAGTCGGTGAAACAATTAATATCACTGCTGGTGGAAGTGGTAGTGCAACAGTTCTTGAATTTGATAGACCAAATCAAACGCTGTATGTCGGTGATGTTACGGGTAATTTCTCGTACAACCAGACACTGACTGGTGCTACTTCTGGTGCAACTGCACAAGTTGCGTCTGGTCAGGGTTCTACATTCTTCGGTGGAAGCAACTCCTATATCAGAACAACCAACTCCTTCTTGCCTGAGATTGGTAATGGTACGTTCACTATGGAAGCATGGATCCGTCGTATTAGAACGGATAGTTCCTTCATTGTTTCTGGTTCTAATCAGAACAACTTCAACTTCTATATTGGCACTGGTACGAGCAATATTGGTTTCTGGGCAGGAAATACTTCTAACTGGATCAACCAGAATAGTTCACCTGTTCCAATGGATACTAACTGGCACCATGTTGCTATTGTTAGAGAAGGAACTGGCACAAATGAGACTGCTCTCTACGTTGATGGTAAACTGGCACTCTTTAGCACCATTAGCACATTCTGGAACAATTCTGAACTGCTATACATTGGTGGTAATGTTTCCAATAATGAATATGCAGACGGTTACATTTCCGATTTCCGTATCACAACATCTGTTGTATATACAAGGAATAATGAAACTACTATCGGTACACAAATGTTCTCTCCACCAGCGAGAGCATATGTCGCTGGTGATGATGTAAACACACTGATCTTAACTACTCAGGGTACTCCTCTGCAGGATAACGGTCCTTCGGCAAGAGCGTTGACTATCATTAACGCTTATCCTAACCCCGTTTCTCCTTTCGGTTTCTTCCCTGGTATTTCTAGTGCATACAACTGGTTTACCACACCTAGCAACGTTGAGATTCTTGCACAGGCAAGAGCAACTCAGTCTCCGATTCAATCGGGAACTCCTTCTACTAATCTGTGGACAAATCCTGAGAATCTACCTACCAGTTATTCCTCTTATAACGTTGGTTGGAGAACAAACTTCGCTGCTGCACCTGATGGCACGATTACTGCCGATAAGATGTATGGAACGAGTGCAAATGCTCAACACTTTGTATACAGAAATTACAATCTGACTGCTTATCAAACGTTTGATAGCATCAGTGGTAATCCTGGTACATACAGATTCTCGGGCGCAAATGAAACATTTGACTCTGGTTATCCTGGTATTACTGAACAGCAACAGTTCACTCTGTCTGCATTCTTCAAGAGAGCAGAACTTGATACTTTCAACTTCATGTTCTCCTTTGACCAACAGACTAAGAATATTAACTTCAATGTGAACTTGACCACAGGTACTATTGAACCGACTTCTGTATCCAGTAGTCCTGGTATTACCCTTGATGATTATGGCATCACTCCTGTTGGTAATGACTGGTTCCGTGTACACGCAACAGCATCCTTCGGTTATGGTATTCAGAATGCCTATATGGACTTTGCTCTGAGCAATCGTGCTGTCGCGCCTATCTACAACCAGAGAGGTATTTACATCTGGGGTGTTAAACTGAATCAAGGTCCTCTGGATCCTTATCAAGCAGTTTCTGGTCAACTCTTCTATGCTAACTCTGAATATAATATCAAGACGTATGCTCTGGATCTACTCCAGACATTCATGATTCAGGCGTTGGACGATACTCTGACGAGTCCTTCTGGAACATCGAGTTCTGAATCCTTCTACGGTGATGGTGCTGGTAATGCATATTATCACGGTGCTTCTACTCTTTATAGTACGGAAGAGTTCTCGCAGTTGATTCGTTACGGTCTTGCGATTATTAAAAATCAACTTGGTGATGATACTTACTACACAAATATCACGCAAAATAATGGCGTTGGATTTGGTATTAAGACTTATGGTGATAGAGATCTTCCCGTAGGTATTAGAGGTGGTCTGCAGCAGGCAGATTGGATTTATAGTCTTGGCACGGATGCATATGCTGAAATGTCTCTCCTCACCGAGAATAAGGGCGAAGTTGTTCAGGTCTACCAGAGATTTAGAATTGATGGTGATATTACTGATGGTCCATTCACCATGGGCGAGACTGTTAGCAAGCAGGGTGCTCCTTCAATCACTGGTGTTGTTTATGGATTCCATGAAGATGAGAACTTCAAGTATCTCGATGTTCGCGTTACCGCTGGTCCTTGGGCAATTACTGACAACATTGTCGGTGGTTTGAACAGCACAACTGCTCAAATCAGTCAAATTGAAAATCGTCTCCATATCATTGATCTTAAGGGTGGATTTACTGACGATATTCCTTTCCTCGGGTACGACTCGGGCGCGACTGCAACACCTACAACATTCCTGAAGAATGAAGCATCTGTCATTGATAATAGTGGTGGCACACTGACCGTTGATACTGAATCTCTAATCGGTACTTTCGAGAAGAATTCGGTTGTATATCCTGCATCTTCTAAGAAATATATTGAGGTCAGCAAGATTGGTGGACTTGATATTAAAGTTGGTGATCGTATCGCATCTGATGGTTACATTGAGTTGGGTGTTTCTGTTAACTCTCTGAACAATACATTCGTCGTAGGTAACAGACTTTACAAGGTTGTTAATAACATTCAAGTTACGGATGTTTACGGCATCATCACTGAACTTGATCTTGATAACAATAAGATTTACGTCACCATGGTTCAAGGTGCTTTTGCTAACGGAGACTTCGTTGGTGACTATGGAACTTCTAGTTTCCCTGAAGGTTTTGCACAGATCAGTACCTTGGTTAATGTTGCTGGTGCCGCTGCTGCTCGCGTACAAGATATTCGTCAGAATGGTCTTAATAAGCGTCTCTATCTTACAGATATCGCTGGTACATTCTCTTCTAGAGATGCTATCAAGGGTGGCGATCAATATAAATCTTTCGTTCGTGAGATTGTCGAACTCAAGGCACGTGTCAAGCGTTCCTTCAGAGGATTCGATGGTGTACAAACTACCTTCGATCTGACTATCGAGAACGGCACTTCGTACCTGCCTGATCCTGCTGGTCACCTGTTGGTATTCATCAACGGTATCCTGCAACCTCCTGGCGCAACTAACGCATTCACAGCGTTCTCTAACAGGATTCAGTTCACTGAGGCACCTGAACTTGGTTCTTCCTTCACTGGATTCTACATCGGTAAACTGAGACAACTGGATGATATTTCGTTCGAGTTTGATTCCTTACGTCAGTCCTTCAACCTTAAGCGTAATGAGGTCTTCTATTCACTCACGCTTACTGAAGGTGTTCAGTCCAGCGTCATTAGACCTGAGAACAACATCATCGTCTCGCTCAATGGTGTTATTCAGGAACCTGGTGTTGGTTTCGAGATTGTTGGTTCTAGAATCATCTTCTCTGAAATCCCTCGCGTAGGTTCCACATTCGTCGCGTTCTCTTACGTTGGTTCTGAAGCAGACGTTGACGCTGCTGAAGTTGTTCCTCCCGTTGAACCTGGTGACTTCATTGACATTCAAGGTGAAACTACAGATCGTGAGGTTGCGGTTATTGAGTCTTCTAACTCTCTGATCACCTTCGACTATCTTGGATCGATCTTCGGTCAGGGTGCCCTGGGTCAAGCGAATCTGACATCTGGGTTTATTGACAGTGTGCAGATCACCTCTGGCGGTTCTGGTTACACAACTAGACCTACAGTTAGAATCGACTCTATCTCTGGTTTCGATGGTAACATCCGCGCATTGGTTGGTGTTGCTGGTGTTGAAATTAGTAACGCAGGAACTGGTTATCAGAATCCTGAGGTTGTTGTTGAAACTAGCGTACCTGATGACTGGACCGCTCCCGATCTTTCTCTATACGGAGAAGAACTTGTAGATCCAGAGATCCTATAAATAACTAAAAATCGTAGTGAGTAATGGCTAAACAATCGCTAAACATTGGCGCTTCTGCGAATGATAACACGGGGGATACCCTCCGTGTCGGTGGAGATAAAATTAATGATAACTTCAATGAGATTTACACCGCTTTAGGTAACGGTGTAAATCTTACTGTTAGTTTGTTGAACCCGTCAGTCGGACAGGTTCTGAGATATAACGGAAGTAACTTTGTTGCTGCTAGTTATAGTAATCTTACCTCGGCACTGGATGTAAACGGTAACTCGATTATCTCTTCTAGTAACGGCAATATTCCTATTGCAGCAAATGGCACGGGTGATATCACACTTGCTGCTGGTGGTGTTACTTCTACGTTTGGTGGTGGTGCAGGAGAAGGCATTGACATGCCTACAACTGTAAAGTATAAGAACGAATACAGTTCTCTTGCTGCAGCACCTTCAGCAGCATCTTATCCTGGATATTTCTTTACTGTTGATGGTAATGATAATCCTTATGTTAATATCAACATTGCTACTGGTGGTGTTGGTGATGTAAGAGCAGCGTTGCTCACCGAATACTCTGGTATTGGTGCTTTATCAAATGTTGATGTAACAACAAATGCACCTACTACTAACCAAGTATTGAAGTGGGATGGAACAAATTGGATTCCTGGTGATGATGTTGCTGGTGCTGGTCAGCAAAATCTTTTTGCAACAATCAGTGCAGATACTGGAACAACAACTGCTAATACGGCAACAGATACTTTAACTATTGCTGGTGGTACTAATATTACTACATCAATTTCTGGAGATACTGTAACGGTAGACTTTGCTGGTACTCTTACCACTACGTTTGCTGCTTTAACAGACACTGATACGACTGGTCTTACTCAGGGTGACAATATCTTCTATAATGGCACCGATTGGGTTAGATCTACGGGTGGTAGTCCCATGATCTGGTGGGAACTTGGTGCTCCTGTTGAAGACTCTAGTAGTGACTATCTGTTCTCTGGTCCTGGATTTGATGGAGCAGTTCGTGACCCAACGCTGTATGTTTACAGAGGGTTTACTTATGCATTTGACAATACTGTTGAAGGTGGTGGACACCCCTTTAGAATCCAGAGCACACAAGGTTTGACTGGAACTGCTTATACCGATGGTCAGAGTGGCAGCGGCACGTCCGTCCTGTATTGGACTGTGCCTATGGATGCTCCTAATACACTGTATTATCAGTGTACGCTTCACGCAGCAATGCAGGGAACAATTAACGTCGTAAGTTGAGGATAAATGGCAAGAGAAGTTCCTGGATCTGGCGCAGTAATCAAGCCTATCTTCGATGAAGTATTCGGCGTTCGCGCAGTAGAATTAATTAACGGTGGCAGCGGGTATGATCCCGCTGATCCTCCTAGATTGACTATTGATGGTTGCGGCACACCCGATCAAGAAGCATTATTGTATCCAATCATTGATGCTGATTCGGGTAAAATTATTCATGTTCGTGTTCTTGAAAGAGGCAGGGGATACGATCCTCTCAGACTTCAAATTGTCCCCACATCAGAAACTCCTGGTGTTTTAGATTCATTTGATATCAATAGAATCTGGCAAACACATCCTAATTCTTTAACTAGAGGCACATTTCAGACTTCTGGCACTCCTCCTGTTAAAAATGATAGACTTCGTATTGAGTCTGATAATCACCCCAAACCCACCTGGACTCAAGCAGAGGCAGTACCTGGCGGTGGTCCTCTTGTAGATAGATCTTTTGATCAGGTATTCATCTATAGAGGTGGTAAAGATGTTCCTAATCCTGGAACAAGAGAATTTCAAAATAATAAATCGCTTGGTATTTTAGCAAATGGTGGTCTTCTCCATACTCCTGAATGGGGAACTACAGGTAATGCACCTACTAATTTTTCTATTGACACTGTAAAATATGATTATGTAAAAGATACTAATGCTGATGATGCTATTGTTGATGGCAATGTTCAGTATTATCAAACCAAGAATGTTATCAATGAATTTGATAATACAAATGGTGTATTTCAATGGGGTAGAATCCAGCAGTTTATATGGAATATCAAAGTAGAATTTGATAATATATTGCTGCCTGTAAATAATATTGATGAGTCATTAGCAGCAGTAGAAGTTGGTAGAGTTGTCACTGAAGTTGGTGGAACTTCTAGAGGTGAAATTGCAAAGATTGTTCGTAATAGTTCTAATCAAATTGTTAGAGTTTACCTGAGAGCAGTTCAGGGAACATTTGAGTCTACAGACTTATTACTTGGATCTACTGGATTTAGTTTTAGAGTTAGTGACGATCCCACATCATTCCCCAACGGAATCTTCTACATTGACTTTGGTGACGAAGCTCACGAGTTTGGTCCTTTCACTCCTGGTCAATATTACTTTGCTCCAGAAGGAATTAAAGTTCAGAGAAATTACTTGATCAAATGGAATCAATCCGATTCTTCTAATACTGCTCATGGTGGTCACCCAATGCAGTTCTCTACAACTGCAGACGGAACTCTTTCTGGCGGATCTCTGTATTACACCAGTCCTAGTGGAGCACCTTCTACAGATTACGAAAATGAATATCAACCGCTATTCTTGATGAATGCGGATGAAACCAATCGCATTTATTATTACTGTAAGAATCATCGCTACATGTCTGGTGCTAGTGGTGATGAAGGGTATATGTATCTGGATCCTGAGATTGAAATTGAACCTCATCCTAATAACTATTATCTTGAGGATTATTATCAAAGTGACTCAAATGATCCAGCAACGATTGATCGTTCTAGGCACGTAAACGGTCACTCTAAGGTTCTGGGTATGTCCTTTGATGGATACCCCATTTACGGTCCATATGGATACACTACAGGTAGAACTGTAGGCAGAATGACAAGTTCTTATAGATTGAGAACTACCGCAGAACTTCCTGGTACTAGAGAAGAAGTAGTTACTGCAAGTACAGAAACATTTACTGTAACTGTTGTAAATGATAAGTTCTATTTTGGTGGTCAGGAAGAACAACTTCTGACTTTGAAGAGAGGAAAGACTTATATTTTCAATCAAGATGATGCTTCAAATGATAGTCATTATCTGTTCTTCTCTTTAACTAACGATGGATGGCATAGTACAGGAGATCCTTCAGACATCGGTAGCGATACTTATTTGTATAGTGGTGAGGATAGCGTAGTTTATGTTCTTGACGGAACAACTGTTGCAACTCGTCAGTTGTATCTGCAAGGATTTAATGCTGCTACTACAAGGGAAATCAGAATCACGATTCCTGTAAATGCACCTCGTGTTGCTTATGCATTCTCATATCTCAATACTAATCATGGTCTTCGTCTTGTTAATGAAGGATACATTCTTGGTGATCTAACTCAAGACTATATTTACGACTCTTCTGCAGGTCTGTTGGATGAGTTCAACGGTAAGTTTGGACCTACTCCTGAGTATCCTAATGGTACATATGCATATTTCATGACTGAAGATGCCTCTGGCAATCCTCAGTATCCATATGCTATTGGTCCCAAGTATTACAGTGTTCCTCTGTTTGAGGGTGATACTGTTCCTGATTTAGTATCATCTTTCCCAACCGAAGCATCTGGTGATATTGTTCTTTATGAACAAGATGTTCTTGGTGCAAACGGACAAGTGCTTAATCCAGCAGGGTCTATTGCCTATATTAAAATGACGAAGAAAGGAGATAGTTTCTTCGGTTCAGCAAAGGCAGTTATTCTTGGTGGTGAAGGTAGTGGTGCCGCTGGTCTCCCTGTAACTCAAACTGTCACTGGTCTGTCTCTGCTTAATCAGGGCAGAAGTTACGCTACACCTCCCAACCTTATCTTTGAAGGTGGTGGTGGACAGGGTGCTGAAGGTGCTGCTTCTATTAATACTTTAGGTAGAGTTTCTTCTATCAGTGTTGTAGATCCTGGTGAGTTCTATCAAGAACCTCCCTTCGTTCTCATCAGTGGTGGTGGAGGTATTGGTGCTAAAGCAGAAGCAGTAATTGATCAAGGTGAAGTTACAGCGATCAATGTCACCGAACCTGGTAGTGGATACACATCTCCACCAAACATCATCTTTACCAAACTGGTAAATCTGAAGAGGAAGACAAGAGCACGTCAGGCGTTCAACTCTTCGGATATCTATCTGACAGGTCTTACTAGAGATCTTGGTAATAGTGATACAACATTATATGTAAGTTCTACAGATGCATTCCCTGGTTCTGGTCAGGTTATCATCAATAAAGAGACAATCACCTATACCGCTAAGAGTAGAGGCAGATTTACAGGTTTGACTCGTGGCGTGAACTTTAAATATGATCAGAGAGTCATTCTTGATACTGGACAGGATGATTCTAACGGAATCTCTACTTATGAATTTAATGTTGGTGACCGAGTAATCCGTAGGGTTGAGAATGCTAACAACAAAGTTGCAAAGGTCTATGACTGGGATCCTGCAACCAGAGAACTTCTCGTCACATTTGAAGTCGATGAACTAGCATTTATTGATGCTGGTATTCCTTCAACTGAAGATGCTATTGTTCAGTTTGACGCTGGTGTTGCAAATAGTTCTGGAGCAGGAGTTCTTCCACATGCTACCACTGCATCTGTTGGTGATTCGATTACTACGTTGACATATCCTATCGGCACTATTGCTGATACTAAGTTTGTTGACGTTGCAGAAAACAGTGGAGCAGGTGATGGTATTCCTGATCTTATTAATACAGGAACTACGTTTGACAATCAAATTAGTCTTGATGGTGGAATCTATAACTCTTTGTATGGTATTGAAGAAACAGTCGGTGGTCAAAATACTACCTTGTTCCAAGTTGGAGATAACATCAAAGACGCTGCTATACCAACCAAGTTTGCAACAATCATCGCTGCAGGTGGTCTGAGCGATGGTGTTGAACATGTTGCACAAGTCGAACTTACTTTAGATCAGTCAAATGGAAATGGTCAAAACTTCAGTGTCAATGAAGTTGTAACTGGTTCTGTTTCTGGAGTAAGAGGTACAGTGGTATCTTGGACTCCTTCAACTGGAGTGCTTGTGTTGAAAGATATTGTGCCTTTCAATACAAACAATGTTGCTCTCGGTGTCAATGGTTTCTTAAATGAGTTCTCTGCGAACAGTACAGTTGTTGATTTTGTAATCATGAACAACGGTACTAACTATACTGGAGTTCCAACTATCACAGTTGAAAATACTGGAGATATTCAGGCAACTGGTACAGTGGTGATGACCTCTGCTGGTGACCAGGTTGAATCTATTACTATTACAAACGGGGGATACGGTATTCCTCAAACAATTGACGGAACGTATGCACTCCACCCAACGATTACATTTACAAATGCAGCGGGTGATACAACTGGCGCTGGTGCAGTAGCACAGGCAGTTTTGGGTGGCGAAAACGCTGTTGGAAACGCGGGTGCATCTTACAGAATTAAGAGCATCGCGTACACTACACAAATTCGTTCTGTCTAACCGTCATAAATAAACAGGAGGACAGTAGTACCTAGGAAATGGCAGCTCTATTAACTGATCAATTTAGGATTTTCTCTGCGAGAAAATTTATTAAAGCACTTGAGGGTCCAGTAGCGACTCAAAGTGATGATGCTGCAGGCACGACGAGAGATCGTTTGTACCTGTTCATCGGTCGTCCCCAAAACTGGGACAATGAAAACTCACCACCCCAAGCAGTTGACTCTTTTCAAGAGTTTTCTGGTTCTTATGATGACATGATCTCCCTGAAGAGAGTCCTCGCTTCAGATACTGTTCAAGTTGTCAGACGTATCGACTGGGTTTCTCCTGAAGAAACTACTGGTGGACTGGGTTTCACTTACGATATGTATCGTCATGACTACTCTCCTAGTAAAACTGCCTCTTCTGGTGCTACTAAACTTTATGATTCCGACTTTTATGTCGTGAATTCACAATATCAAGTTTATAAGTGCATTTACAATGGTACGTCACCTTCCGACCCTAATGGCAAACCTTCTACAGTTGAGCCTACTGGCACTTCCACTAGCATTATCACTACTGGTGATGGATATCGTTGGAAGTATATGTACACCATCCCTGTTGCTTCCGTCCTCAAGTTTTTCTCCAACGATTATATGCCCGTCTTCACCAATGATGCAGTGAAGACAAACGCGGTCGCTGGTGAAATCGACACTGTTGTAATTAACTCAGCAGGTTCTGGTTATAACAACGGTACATATGATAACGTTGCTATCAATGGCGACGGTGCTGGTGGTCGTGTTTCTATCGTTGTTGATGGTGGTAAGATTATTTCTGCTACTGTTACTTCTGGTGGTACTGGTTATACCTTTGGTAAAATCAGTATTGATTCTATCACTGGTATTGGTACTGGTTCTAGTGGTCAGGTTGATGTTATTATGCCCCCTCCTGGTGGACATGGTGCAGACGCTGTTACTGAGATTGGTGCATTCCGTGTGATGGTAAACGCTAAACTTTCTTACGACGAGGGTGCTGGCGACTTCCCTGTTGATAACGACTATCGTCGTATTGGTTTAATCACCAACCCCCTGAAGTTTGGTACTTCAGAACTTATTTCTGACTTGACGGTATCTGCTGCTAAAGCAGTTATCTTCTCTCCTACATTCCAAGGTAACTACGTTCCTGACGAAATCATCACACAAACTCGTGTTGTTGGTGGTGCTAGTGTTACTGCTCGTGCAAGAGTTATTTCTTGGAATGCTACAACGAAAGTTCTTAAGTATTATCAAAACTCTGTTGATGGTATCTTCCCTGAAGTTACTGGTACACAGAATGAGTTCGATGGTTCTAACGTCATCAGCGGTTCGACCTCTGGTGCTGCTGGACAACCTGATGTGAACTTCCCTGCTGTTCCTAACTCTTCTTCCAGAACTATCAATAACACTGAGTATGACTTGGGTATGAAGTTTAATAACGGGTATGCAAAACCTGAGATTAAGTCAAACAGCGGTGACGTTGTTTACATAGATAATAGGAGAGCAATT
>CEPW01069524.1_pt1 | contig 23968 bp, 19 predicted proteins | sample 356211 | NCBI WGS metagenome assembly CEPW01 (sample SAMEA2620021, study PRJEB7988) | marine metagenome | biome: marine biome (ENVO:00000447); feature: deep chlorophyll maximum layer (ENVO:xxxxxxxx); material: "saline water (ENVO:00002010), including plankton (ENVO:xxxxxxxx)" | depth 25 m
TGAACGGTCATAAAAAACCCCACTCTTCATGGCGTACACGAGTCACCATCCGGCGTCCACGCGTGCGCGGTGGAGGACGACCGACGAGCCGCGACGAGTCTCGCGCGGGTTGAATGAAAGTGAGGTTTGAATGAAAATGACCGTGAATGAATGAATGAATGAATGACGACGTGAACGGGCGTGACGTCGAGGCGCGCGCGACTCGGAGAGAGAGAGAGAGGGGAATGATGAGGACGAGCGCGACGACGACGGCGACGACGGCGACGACGGGGACGGGGACGGGGAGAAGGAGACAGCGACGGGCGGTGGGGACGAGGAGGACGCGAGAGGGCGCGGGACGCGCGCGCGGGACGACGGCGCGCGCGATGGGGACGCGACGAGGAGGAGAGGAGCCGGTGGTGATGGGGATGACGCGCGTGGTGCGGTCGGTGGTGGTGGGTGAAACCGAGGGGCGAGGGCGAGAGGTTCGCGCGAGGGCGGTGTTAGGGGCGGGGAGCGAGGAGGAGGAGGAGGAGGAGGGCGACGCGACGGGGTCGGTGGCGATGGGGAGATTATTGCTCGTGTTCGTCGCCATGGCGTATGGGACGCTGACGGTGACGCTGAAATTAGTGTTTGAGTCGCAAGGGCCGCCCACGGCGGGGGTTCTCGGCGGTGTTCGAGGATTGATGACGGTGCTCTGTTTCGCGCCGATGCTCGCGTCGAAGAACTCGACGGGAGGTCCGGGGGATAAGACTGGACCGGCGTTTTGGCGAAGCGCGGCGGAGTTGGCGTTTTGGAACCTCGGGAATCAAGGTTTGTGCAACGTCGCTCTTTTATTCACGGACGCCACGAGAGTGAGCTTTTTCACGCAAGCTTCCATCGCGTTTACGCCCTTCGTCGCGAGCTTGGGAGGCGATCGAGTGTCGACGATGACGTGGTTGGGATGTGCGCTCGCCTTTGTCGGCGTCGCGATTCTGGGCATGGACGGAGGTACCGCTGCGGCTGAACTCGGCGGTGGCTTTAACCTCGGTGACTGGCTCGCGCTCGCTGGCGCGGCGTCTTACTCAATGTACATTTATCGCATCGGCTCGTTCGCCAAGCAGGGTTTCTCCGGCCAAGGTTTACAAATTTGGAAGAATGCCTTCCTCGGAGTGATGTACGGAGCGTGGGCGCTCTCTGATGTGTACGCGTACAGTTCTGGTGCCATCGGAGCTTCCATTCCGTGGGCAGACTGGCAAAACTGGAAGGTTTGGGCCCTAATTGCTTTCAGCGCCATCATTCCGGGTTGCGTCGCCGATTTGACGCAGGCCAAGGGACAAGAAACCGTCTCGGCTTCCGAAAGCTCAGTCATTCTCGCCGGAGAACCTCTCTTCGCCGCTTTGTTCAGCGCCATCTGCCTGGGTGAATTCCTCGGTCCTATGGGTTATCTCGGCGGAGCTCTCATCGTGACGGGCGGCCTCGTCACTGCCGAAATTTTCAAACCGAAGAGCGCGGCGGAGTAGACGCGCACTCTTCGTGAATGGAAAGTTCAGGTTCATCGTCAAATCATATTTTTTATTATTTTCTCATTACATTTTTGTACAAAATGATACGTTTAGAGTAGAGTAGTCGTTTACTTAATACCGTATTCAAAATCAAAACACTTCACCGAGGAGGCAACCAACCCGAGAACGAGACCGCATAACGACGCACGCGGAGCGGACGACTTTGCGAACGTGAACGACCAACTCCACGCAAATCAAACAGCGAAACAGAAATTCAGCCAGGCATCATGGCACTTTCGACGACGGTGCGCTCGCGCGTCGAGACGCGTGGACGCGTGAACTTGATTTTGTCACCGTGGCGGTTGGCGATTGGGGTCCCGGACGGAACGAGAGCTTTGTGAGACTGACGAAGCGATGCTTGATGGAAAAGATGGCGAGAGACGCCGACACCTTTTTCCGCGATATTTTCCGTGACGCAGATGACGTGCGTAAGGGTCGCGTGAGCGCTTTTGCGCGGCTGGAACGTCGTGTTTGACATTCTCGTCTCGTCTCGTCTCGTCTCGTCATCGAGATGTCTGCAAGAAGAAGAGACTGACTGCGTCGAAATCACGCGGTCAAATGCGCGTTAGTTTTTCTCCAACTTTCATCTCGCTCCTCAGGGAAACCCTTTCATGCCGATGGTGACGCGCACGCCGGGCACGAGCGGCTCTCTCGCGCCGCTGACTAGCGGACTCCGCGTCATCCCGGTTGATGTTCTCGAAGACGACAAGTCGTACGTCTTGCGCGCCGATCTTCCGGGCATGAAAAAGGAAGACGTCAATGTTGAAATTGACGGTCAGATTGTTCGAATCAGCGCGACGAAGAAGGACACGAAAAAGTGGGAAGATGAAGGGTACAAGTACCACAGGTAGGAAACATCGACCGCTGCGTCGCTCGCGTTTCGAACACTAACACGCGTGACTTTCATCACTTTTTAGGGCCGAACGTCGTGATACGATGGAGTACTCCCAGAGACAAATGCGAATGCCGAGTAACACGGACTTCAGCAAGCTTGAGGCGTCGTTCGATGACGGCACGCTCACGATGATCTTCGGCAAGCAAGAAACTTCAACTCCAACCGCAAAGCAGATCTCCATCAAGTGAAGGACGATGATGCGATGATGTGGATTGGAAACAAGACAATGAGCTCGATGCGTCGATTAGAATCCAATTTTTGTCTTTACTAGAGTTTTCAATTTGAGGTACAACATTTTTCTAAATCGTTTGTTTTGTTCTACAAAGCTAGCTCTACTATTTCACGACTTTTGTATCAGAGGTACCCTATCGGTAGACATCGCGGAATCAAGTGCACCGGCTTCGCTCTTCTTGCCACCAACCCAGCTCCTTGGCAAGCACGGACAAATGTTCTCGCGGGTGTATCCCTGTCCAGGAACGCGAAGTGGCGCCTGCTCGTAGAAGATACCGCAAGTCATAATGAGCAAGATTGCATATGTGCCCTCGATCGTCGTGTGTTTGTCCCAGATTACCCAATTCACAAGCTCTGAGAGGAACTTGTTGCAAGTTGCCACCACAGAGACAGAGGTCGCAGAGAGCGTCTCGCGAATCCACATCGTCGAGAAGCTCATCCCCAATCCCATGAAACACGTCGCAGCCAAAACATACAACGCTTTGCTAGTAACTTCGGTCTCCTTCAGGCTCACAGCTTCACCGGACACCGTGAACAGGGCGAGTGCCAACGGAGCACTCAGTACGTTAATGTTGAACGACCTCGACCAGTTATTCAGCTTGATCTTGTCGATTGTGTGCTTTGCGATCAAACCCTCTGAAACAGCAGCGATTATGAAAAGCATGCAGAATCCGTACGCGCTAAGTGAAGAGAAGATATCCAAGTTGACGTACATGATCGCTCCGACGACGATCCCTGTCAACGCAAGCGCAGACTTCGACGTCGGCAAAGCTCTGCCAAGGAACAGGTACTCATTCAGTGAGAACACCACCGGAGTCAGCGATTTCACCGCAATGAACGTTTCTAATGGTGCACGTTGCATCACTTCCATCCCAGCCAATAACAGCGCGAAGAAGCTCACCGTTAGCGGGATGAACGCAATCGCAATTTCCTTCGTCAGAGGTTCTACTTCCACCAATTTCAAACTGTGCGCGATGATGAGCATCACGGCGGTTGCAAAAAATTGACAGAATAGGATAAAGTTAGGTGCTGGAATGTAAGTCACGGCCACCTTGTTCAGCACGCTCAGAGAACTTCCGATGGCGCAGTAAAACAAGATGATTCCCACCACCCGCGCACTCGTCCAAAGATGCGTCGGCTTCTCGCCGTCGAGCGCATCTTGGTTCGGACTCGCTTGTTGCAAATCGGAATCATCCGACTTTGCGTGATGAATCGGCTCGTACTTCGCCATGCCTGACACTTCCCGACGTCGCGGCGGTGTGTGAGGAAACATCTACAGTCGGCATGGTGTTGGCCTCTCGCCTCGCCGCGCAGAGTCGCGGCGAGAGGTTGAAGCAGGACGCGTACGCGCGAGGTTCTCGACGCGCGACTGCGAACTTGGGAAAAGAATTTGATTATGAGATGTCTCGAGCATTACAACACGCGTTCGCCCACATGAACGCCCTCGACCTCATCTATCCGACGCCACCACTAAGAAAGAACGCAACTACGAGCTAAGCGCCTTCCGGCTTAGTAAGCAGAAGTCTTGTTCTTCTTCTTATCACCACCAATCTCGAACGTCTTGCAGCGCTTGATCGGGTGCATGTGCACTGCCTTGCACGTCACGCACGCCAAACGAAGGACAATCTTCTTCGTAGTCTTAGCTTTCTTGTGGAAAACCGGCTTGGTTTGGCCACCGTAACCCGACTGCTTGCGATCGTAACGACGCTTCCCTGTGTGCGGTGAACACGGCTTCGGTCAGTGCGGGAGCGGATAACGAGGAATAATAACACATGACACGCCCTCGTCGTCGAGTTTACGTCCATTTGACGTCGACGGGTCCACAAGAGACCCCCGATCCGTTCGAACGCGGTCTCGTAGGGTTTTCACGGTGCCATCGCACGTCTCACATCACACGTACCTTGCGCGTAGAGGCTCGCCTTGCCAGTCTTGTACTGCGTCACCTTGTGCGGGGCGTGCTTCTTGCACCCCTTGCAGTAGGTCTTCTTCGATTTCGGCACCTATTCGATCGCGAAACGGTCATCATCCTCGGTCAGTCTCTGCGCGCGATCTTCGCGAGAGCCCTAAAGCGTGCGATGCTTCGAGCGCGTCGCGCGCCGAGACGCCGTCGACGCCGACGAGACGACGCGGCAAACGACGACGCGTTATTTCGTTCTCGCGATCGTTCACTTACGTTCACCATTTCTCACACACTGGCGCGCCGCAGAGAGGCGTACGTCGGTGCCATCGCGCGCGACCTCGACCTCGACCTCGACCTCGACCTCGACCTCGCTCGAAAAACGATCCTGGGTCACAACCCTAGGCGAGGTCAAAATTCGAGCAGATTCGCGCCCGTCGCGACAGAGGCGGACGCGAGAGGCGCGGTCGTCGAACTGAGGCGCGCGAGGCGGTGAAGGATAAGTTTTTGCCACGCGCACGCTCGCGCGAACCGAACAATCGTCGGAAAACGTGCTCGCAGGCGGTGAGAAGGTGGAATCATGGAGAAGCACCACAAACTCCGCCGGCCGCAGGGCTCGAGCATCCACGGGTGTAACATATGCGGTGTCGAGGGTCATCAGGCGGCGTTCTGCATGAATGGAAGCGTTGATTGGGCGAATCGCTGGCCGCGAGAGTGTTTCATCATCGAACCGCCGCAGATATCGCTGAGAAAGGAACCCGACTTTAGGAAGATGGCGAGAGACGCGAAGGCGTACGCGAAGGCGAAGATGCGAAAAGAGGAACGTGAGAGGCGAAGAGCGGCGGGGGAAGAGGTTTCGGATAGTGAGGAGGAACCTGTGAAGACGGAACCGTCCGGTGCCGCGGGACAGCCCGCCATCGCTGTGGGTTGGGTGATGTATTACGACAAACTCGGAAGACCGTACTACCACAACAAGTTGACAAACAAAACTCAGTGGACGGCCCCTACGGTGTAACGACATCGGTCGGTATCAGCTTTTGCTGCTCTTTGTATCAAATGTTAGATAGATTGGCGACTGTCTTGTACTAAATGTATTGCATGCTATACTAGCGACTGCGACGTGCTTCTAAAGCATTTTTTTTAGCAAATCGTGGTGATCTGCATCAAAAAACTCACCGAGCTCTTCTTTCGTCAGCCAGAGATGATCGGTATAACCTCCCTGCAACGCCAATTCACCCTCAAGGTAAGACCCACGATAATAAAATGTCGTGCCGTTCGCCTCCTTATAGTGACCTTGGGGAGCGTTCCCAACGACCCAACACTCTAATGAATCCCCCGCAAAATCTTTCAGTGAACGTTCCGCAGTTTGACGCATCGTTTCTCCCTCACTGTGCTCACATTTCGGAAATCCCCAGTTTCCATCCTTGTCCTTGACGACGAGGAAAAGGAACTCTGCGAGCTTTCGATGAATGGTGCTCCTGTCTCCCGTCTGATCGGCCTCAGTTTCTCGAGAAGCCGGCTCAAAATCTGGGAGGTTTTCTAATAAGCCCTTTGCTTCGACTATTTGATCGGGAAGTTTGACTTTGAATTTGTCGCGTCTCGCCTGCGACCACTCTTTGTACTCTCTCTCCCACTCTGGGGCTTCGGGGATCACCACCGGTATACGCTCCACCAGCATCGAACCGTATAACGCATTCGAGGTAGCCGCGGTCGATGAAATGAATCTTCGCCCGTATCCATCGATGTAGCGCCCACTCGCGGAGGCTCCGAAGGAAGAAAGCCCACCGGCTTCCTCGACGGCGCTCACTTCATGCTTCGCTAAAATCCTACGTAATGCCGGTACGCGCGCGCATCGCGCGGCGTTGATGGCGCGTCGAAACATTCGATCGAGACGTCTAGAAGCGAATGAGCGATCTCAGTATTCGTTACGGCCCGGGCACGCGACTAAAAGTGCGGCTGCTGGCATCAGCCCTACTCTCTGAAGGCGACGCCTCTACGTGAGATAACTATTCTGATTTCGTTTCCTAGTGAGTCTAATTCGAATCGAATTCGAATGGCTAAATCAACTTTTTTGTGACGACTTTTCAAAGTCCGCGTAAGCCTGAGGGCGACGAGCTTTTTCATCGTCGAAAAACGTCAGGGCGCTGTCGAAAGCGCCAAGGAGTGGCCGAAGACGTTGCGAGGCGATGTGCCGATGCGTGGAGGACAGTGAACCTTTGAGACTCTCAAGTCTGTCGTAGAGGACTTCGATGGATTTGCTCACTTTGGTCGCTTTCTCCCACCTCACTGATGTGATCATTGGTGTTGCCATCCAGAACTGTTTCAAAAGTTCCCCGCCAGTGGCGGCACTTCGCTTCAATTGAACATCCACGTCCTCAGGAAACGCAGCGGCGTCTTCTGCACTAGTAAAACTCTGATGAGAGGCAAACTGTGCGCTCAGGTCTTCAACCTTGGCGAGTGACTGGGTCACGTCTCTGAGTACTTGTGACGCGACATCGGGCTGCAATACACGCTTTTGCTTCTTGTCTACCTGTTGAAGCGGTTCAAGAGCCGACCTGACTGCGTCTTGGAACGGTTCAATCAATGCTTTCGTTTTTGAGGGTTTTCCAGCTGAAGCCTCAGCCGCTACTGATGAGAAATACTGGTGTGAATCGCGGATTTTAAGCTCTTTCGTTGGCCGGGTTACCTCTTTTCCAGCCAAATCGTCAATCAAGTAATTTGGCGCCTCAACGCCTATTTGCGCGCCCTCGACACTTTTTTCGTGATCTCGAGCTGCTATCGCAGCTGTTCGCGCATCTACTATATTCGCTCGGGGTTGACCTCGAAGGACCACAGCGGCGTGGTGATTGAGCTCGGAGAAGACCTCAGGAAGTGGACCAGCTTCTGCTGGACGCCGTACATCTCGAGATCCATCCCTCAATAACCCGTAACCTTCGCCAAGTTCATCATCTAAACCCGCTTTCAAGTTGACTGTCGGCTCAATTCTTTTTATTTGCGCTTTGACAGTCTCGACATCGGGAGGTTTGCGCGAAAACAGTGCTAAATCAGCAGCCTCTTCTTCACCTTGCGGCGGCGCTCCCGCTCTCATCTGCTTGAAATATTCTGAGCGAAGGAATCTAGTCCAAAACTCACGTTCTGTCATCTTTTTCGGCACGTTGTCCAAAAATGCTTGACGGACAGCAGGTCTCTCCGCAAAGATTCTGTGCATTTTCTCATTCGTCAAGTTGCACGTCACCGTATCTGACATCCCATCACGAGCGCCTTTCAAGTCAGCATCGAGCGCATTCTCTATCCCACGTTTCTGACCCGTCGCTTTACGTGCCACTACGTCCGTGAATAAGTTCCTACGTGCCTCCCAAAAATCCTCATCACTGATCACTCCAGCCTTGACGGTCTCTTCGTAGAGAGCCAAAATCTCTGCATTTGTTTGCAGCAGCTCACGCCTCGCCGTAAGCTCTGCCTCGCTCAGTACCCCTTTCATCTCTTCTTCTAATTTCCTGATCTGAGCTTTAATAGCGTCACTTAAACCATCCCTATCGCTCTCCGCCGAAAACATCAGCACGAGCGCCCTCTTGGCATCATTATCAGGTACCAGCCTGAGACTCGCCGTTGCGCTTCCCGGTTTATTTCTCTGATGCGCGGTGACGGAGAGTAAAGTTATCTTTTTCACCCCGGTGAGATTTTCAGCGTCTAACGGCGTCCACGTCACCGTTTGCGACCGCACACACGCCTCACCCTGCGTCTTTGCCCCCGCGACCGCGGACACGCACTGGCAGCGGTGAAGCATGACTTCGTCGCCTTCATCGCGTCCACCCATCGCACGAGATCCACACGCGACCGAATCTCGCTTTCGCACTCGTTCTCTTCGATCGGCGCTCTCACGCTCGGACTCGCCCGCGGACGAGTGAGGAATCTGAGGGAGCGCACCAACCGAACGAACGAACGCGTGAGTGAGACGTGGGTCCGCACACGCGCGCGCGGAGACGACGATGACGATGGCGACCGCATCCGCGCGTAGATTCAACGTGGGAACGACGATCGGGACGCGTAAACAGGGTGTTGAGTCTCGACAGCGACGCAGAAGAAGCGGCGGTCACCGCGGGTGGGCGACCAATGGATCGAGCGCCCGCATGGAGGGCGGGTGGGTGAAAAACAAGGCGAGCGTGGTAGCGCCGGTGCCGATTCAGGTGGCTTGGGAACTGTGGCAAGATCGGACTAGGATTCCGAACTGGATGCCTTGGATCTCCTCTGTCTCGTATCTGCCGGAAGACAAAACGAAAACCAAGTGGACGCTATCGACGGACCAATTTGGACAGCACTTCGAGTTCTCCTGGCTCGCGCAAGACTTAGAACCCGTCAAGTACGAGCAGATCTCCTGGGAGTCACTTGAAGGACTGAAGAACAAAGGCTCGGTCAACTTTAGCAAGGCGCCGAACGGAACAAAGCTGGAGATGGAGATTAGCTACGAAGTCCCCGCTCCGCTTGTACCCTTTGGGTCAGCAGTTTCGCCGCTCGTTGAGTCCATACTAGCGGCAGACCTGAAGCGGTTTTCGACGTTCTCTGAGAAGGTCGCAAACGCCATAAGTAAGAAATGAAGGCGCTAACCACGCCACGCCTAGTGGGCAACCTTGTTATTTGTACGTTTGATATCGCTAAAACTGCAGCGCGTCTAATTAAAATATTATCATATTCTATTCGAAGCGCGTCGGCCCGAAACGGAGAAACGACAGGAATTCGTTCGGCACAAACGACGAGGCAAATGCGCACACAGCGATGAACAAGTATCGAAGCGCTCCTTCGCATTAAGGCGAAAACGACGCTAGTTTGAAGAATGGATTTAATTAATTCGATGTAATAAATCTAGAATATATTCGACCCTTGTGAGCACATCTTGACGAGTGAAGTTGTTAATATACGATGCGCTTCATTTAGAACATTGTTCTCTTGCACCTCCTGAATACACACCTCTTCACTGACGCTATAACTTCACTTCAGCTAGAAAGTTTTCAGGCTGAGTCGTGAATTAATTGTGTGCATAATTCCATGATGCAAAATAATTGTACATTTCGACATTCCAAAAGTAGTTCGTGTGCTCAATCAAGCATACGTACACTACTTACGTCAGTTAATTTATTGTAACGCGCGCGAGGTGTACCTACGAGCATTTAGTACACAGCGCGCATGTTGAATTAAAAATAATAATTTACTGACCAGGCATCGAGATGCTGTCGACATCCGCCCAAGAATGAGCATCTCCGACTCTCTAGGTACAATGATGTCGTGCACCATCAGTAGCAGACCCTTAGTCACTGTCTCAAGGCTGCACATGACCCGTTCTCTGGGATTCCGGGAACTGCGGTAATGGAATAATTAATTATTTTCATGTGATTATTAATTACATTTTCACCGGTCCCGATACTTCTGGGATCGGACGCTTTTATTTCCAAAGTCGCCTGCGAGCATTTAACTGAAATAGTTACGTGTGCTGTGCAAATTCTCAGCCGCCCATACGACATACATTCGGTCACACAACTTTCAGCCGAGACAAAAAATATTTTTCGTTGTGCAGCCAAGTGTCACCGCCGAGTTTTGTCAGCGCTCTGGAGGTGATCGTTGCGTCGCTACGATGATTCTAAACAAATCGCGACTGCCGGTGACATCGGCGTCGAAGTACTGGCGACGACGACGCGAAAATGTCTGAGGCTCCACACGACGACTTCTCGGCTGGAAGACTTCGTCTCACTGAGATGTGTGGAGGATACTTTGGTGAGTCGTGTACGGTCATTTAGCCCCCTCGAAGAAAATCTTCAAGGCTTGAGGTGAAAGATAGACCAGACTCATCAGGTGCGACGCCGACGCCACTCACGCTCCTGCGGTTCCCCGACGGTCGAAAATTGCTATTGTGATCATGATTGCTTCGTCTCTCGCCGCGTCGTCCTTGTCCTCGGTCTCCGCGTCTTTCACCGCGAAGACGAGTTCGGTGAAGCGAACCGGGCGCGTTATCCGAGCGTCCGTCGTTGCGCGCGCCAAAGAGGTCAAGTCTTCGGCGCAGGGTGAAGACTCGAAGACCAGAGGTGTGCGCGAAATGTTTGCGTCGACTGCGGTCCTCGGAGGTGTGCTTGCGTCCACCGCGCTCCAAGCGACGTTCCCTGAACAAGCCCAGGCGCTGTCGATCAGAGATCCCGTCTTCGGTGACATTGAGGTGTGGCAGTTCTTGGTGCTCACTGCGGGCTATTTCATCGGGATTGAGATTTACTTGGACAGAAAGTACGATGATAAGAACAAGCCGGTTATGCCGACCGTGCAGAAGAAGGAGGATGCGGCGGACGAGGCGAAGGAGGAGTAAACGAGTGAACAAACGGGCTAGCTGTTTTCAATAATTGATTTGATATTAAACCAACCTCATCTCGCGAACGGATTCGCAGCTACTTTCGTTTTCTTAGCTTTCGATGGCGTCGGCGTCGCATCACCGTCTCTTTTCGCTTCTCGTTCGTTCGTATCCTTGTTTTCATCGTTTGCGTTCACGACGGGCGACGCCTCACTCTTGCGAGCGAAGGGGTTACCCTTGGGCACCGCTGACGGTCGCACAGCCGGTGCCGGCGTATAAGCCTCCGTTTGCGTGTATCCCTGAGTCAGCTGAGTTGGCTCTGGATCGATGGTCGTCTCGATGAGATCGTTGATTCGCCTAACAAGCGCAGAGTGACGCGCGACAGCGGGAAGTTTGAGAACAGCTCGCAAGCTGTTCGGCTGCCGGAATGTTTCGGCAATGTCTGCGGCGCGAGCGAGCTTTCCACTCTTGCATGCGGTATGGAAGAGTTTGATGGCAGCCTTTTCACTCGAAGCCATAGCCAATCGAGTGTCTTCACCGGCCGTCTGTGCAACTGCCACTCCAAGGTTTGCCGTCGCCACTTCGTCCTCCAAGTCACCAACTGACTGCTCCGGGGTGATGATCGGTAGAGATAACGGCAAGTGATGAACAACGGGACTCGGACTTGTGGTCGGTCCAGCACTCGTCTTCGTGATTATGCAATACAAGGTAGACGCAGACGCTGAAACGACCCAGTGGTGCTTACCATCTGTGGCCCGGGCGGCGGAGGAGCGGAAGATGGGCGTCCAAGAACCACCGAACGCATCGGTTCGCACGCGTACCGTGCCGGCACTATCATTTGTCAACAACATACCATCTTCGGAGAAACCAAGATAGGTCAGAGTTGACTGAGAAGAGAGCGCCACTCGACCACGAGCGAGTTGCGTTGAGTATCGCATGTTGTACATAGCATAAGCGAGCACTTGGTCACCTGGTGCCGGACCAATCGGCGCAGCTTCATGCCACACGACGGCCAAACAGTCATCTTTTCCGGTAATCGATACTGGTGCGCCTTCGAGAGAAATGATTTGCCTCTGGGCACCGCCGAGTGAGTAAATTCGCAGGTAACGCTTCGACGTCACTGCAGCAACCCAGGAAGATCCCGAAGCGACCGAGAGAATATCTTCCCCGGCTGGCATCGTAATCTCCCATTCCCCTTCATTCGTCCAACTTTCATAAGGGTGAAAGTAAAGCGTGCTTTCGCTTTCAGATTCCTTCATTGGGCTCGCGAGCACGCACCCCGCCTCTCCAACAAAACCCATCGTGTACCCGTTGTAGTCCGTGATGGGGGCAATCCTTCCCATTCTAGAAGTATCATGGAATTGGAACTCTACCGTTTTAAACTCTCCCTCCGTAATGCTCACCAACGAACCAGTCATGGTGTATGAAAGGAATCGTCTACTACTTCCCGGAACTGGCGCAACGGATCCGGTTTGGAACGCCGCTTGCGGCTTCGGACCAGCCTCCACATGAACGATTTGTTGTTTTGAGAGACTTTGACGATGTCCTTTGGCGTCATCGTCGTATTCCACAAAGTCATCTTCTTCTTCGAGATCATCATCCATAGCGTCCACCTCAGTGTCAAGAAAATCTTCCGCACTCTTTTCCTCCACTGTGCTCATGAAATCGATCTCCGACGGCGAGACTGCCGCCGTAGGGGAGGCGTACTTGGAAGGCACCACATCCTTCCATTCAGTCCATTCACCGTTACCGGTGATGAGCGCCAAGGTGTTCTCAGAAGAACTGAAAGAAGCACCGCACACGAGCTCCGGCGCGTCAGTCATCTTTGCGATTGCGAGCTTCTTCTTGACATCCCAAACCATGACAGTTTTGTCTGCACTCGCAGTGACGAGATATTTGCCATTCGGCGACCAACGGATGAGAGAAATCGCGTCCGTGTGACCCTTCAGTTCCCACTCGATCGTCTTGAAAGAACTGCGTTCAAAAAACGTCACATTGTTCTCACGACCCGGAACGGCTAAGATCTGACCGTCCGGTCTCCATGCGACGACGTTCAAAAGCGGCGAGTCTCCAGTCGCCGTCGGTGCCTCCGTGGCGTAGAACTTGACGTCCCCTTGTTCCTCATCATCGCTTTGAGGTCTGAGCACCCATGTAAAAACCGTACCGTTGTCATCCGTTGCCGCCAAAAAATCTCCGCGTGGATCGAACGCCAAGCTCTTGATGCACTTACTTCTCGGACACGCGAGCACATTTTGTACTGACTTATCCTCCATCTTGATGACTTTAATGTCGGTGTCCTCCCCACCCGCGGCGACGTACTTGCCGTCCGCGCTCCACGCGATGGCGTGCACGGGTAGCGTAAATCTCGTCACGTTCCCTTCAAACGCCTTCGTTTCCAACGAAAACGTCTTCACGCTGTAATCCCCACTCGCCGTTGCCACCCTCGTCCCGCACGGCGACATCGCCAACGCGTTGACGCAATCCTCATGTTCGTCGAACGTCGTCTCCGGCTCCTTGGTCTCTCCGTCTCGCACGCACACCAAACTGTCCGCCCCACACGTCACGATCTTCGTCTTTCCGTCCACTCGCCCGTGCGCGATATCGCACGCTCCAGCGACGTGTCCGTACTCCCACTCCCACGTCTCTCTCTCGTCCTCACCCATGACGAACGGACGAGTGGATGATGAAGACTTCAAAGTCTCTCCTTTGAACGAGGCCTCGTTCGCGTCTTCCTCGACGTCCTCCTCGACGCGACCGAACGAACGAACGAACGAACGAACGAACGAACGAACGATCGACCGATCGATCGATCTCCACCCTCGCGCTCGCGTCGCGCTCCGCCGCGCACTCGCGTCGTCGTCCTCCTCCTCCTCCTCCTCCGTCCTCGTCGCGACAGTTCGTCGAGTTTAAAAAACATGAAAAAAATGCCCCTCGGCTCGATCGCGCGCGCGCGTCCCGTCCCGTCTGTCGTCGTACACGTACCATTGACGGCGTTCCGTGATGCGTCACTATGAGTGATATGCGCCGTGTCGTCGGATGATATGGATTACATACAACATATTCGAGACGGTGTAGGCGCATGTGTTTGTTTCCATCTGTCCGACATCGACGCCCCCACGCGTCCGTCCTTCGTTCCCGTCTCGGAGGGGACGACACGACGACGACGACGGCCGCAATCGACGACGCGCGCGAGAGCGAACGAACGAGAGGGAGAGCCGAGGACGAGAGAGAGAGAGAGAGAGAGAGACGCGCTATGATGGTGTCCGTGCGAGGCGTCGCGGTGGCGGCGAACGCGGTGGCGACGACGACGACGAGTGGGTCGAGAGGGGGACGATGGCGCGCGAGCGTCGTTTCGACGCGTCGAGGAGGGCTCGGGAGGGCGAGCGGGACGGCGATGAGCGAGGGGCGCGGAGAGAGATTTGTGTCGAACGTCGCCGTCGGACGGCGCGCGGAGACGGCGCGAGGGGCGGCGACGGTGAAGACGAAGGCTGCGGCGGGCGGCGGCGGCCAGGCGGAGGCGCTTCGCGCGCTCTTGGAGGCGGCGGCCGCGAACTTGTCGGGAGGCGAAGACGCGGTGCGATCGGTGGAAGATGCGCGAGCGTTGATCGAGCGCACGCGTGCGGAGAGAAAGCGTAAGGAAGTGATGGCGCCGACGAGCGCGAGACTCGCGACGCTGGAGCGCGAGGCGAGCGAGCTTCGAGAACAAGTTCGACGATTGAAGAGCGAAAACCAGGAAGCCATCGACGCTTTGCTCGCCGAAGCGGCGGCGCTCGCGGAACAAACCACGCGCATGGAAGAAATCGAGGGTGAGCTCGAAGACGCGCGACAGTTGAATAAGCGTTTGGTGAGCGCGGCTCAGGAACTGGCCGCGCTCGTCGACGACAGCTCCACCGTGGCGCTTGAAGCCGAATTGGCCGCGAAGGATGCTGAGATCGTCGCCTTGAAAGCGACCGTCGAAGAGATTGAACACAAGTTGGCCGATCGAGATGAATTATTGGCCATCATTCGAGATTTGGAGATCGAACTCGCGGATAGTGTCACGAGTGCTGAGCTTGACGCACTCAGCGATGGCAAGCTCAACTCTCCGGGCGTCATCCTCGCCCTTGAGGCTGAGAACAAGGAGATGCGCGCGCGCATCGCCTCTTTGCAAGCCAGCGGTGAAGAGCGTGATTCTTTGCTCAAGCGCATCCGAGAATTGGAGGTGACCATGTCCGACATGGAGGAAGCCGAGGTGTATCTTCAAGCAAAGAAGGAAGCTGAGAGTGCGAAGATGGACAACGTGGATTTGTCCACTCTCGTCGAATCCCTCACCGCCAAACTCGCGGAACAGACGAAAATCGCGCAAAAAGCCAAGGATGTGACGGATGAAGCGTTGGCCAACGTCCGTGCGCTCGAGGGTGACATGGCGAACATGGATTACGCTCCGGGCATCTCGAGCGCGATGAGGGCTGCCAAGCAGATGGAAAATGCGGCCGAGCGAGCGACTGAAATCGCCGCTGGACTTCAGCAGCTCGAAGTTGGCATGACGAAAAAGAGTACCGTTCGTAAGGTTCCGTTCAAGCGTGGCGGTGAAAAGTTCTCTCTGCGTAAGAAGATTTTCAACTCTGCGGAGAGAGGCGATAAAGGCAACAAAGGCTTCACTCGAGCTCCCGCCGACGCTTTCACCCTTCGCAAGCTCGATTTTACCAAGATCAAGGCGCAATCTGCGACGAACAAGATTCCGTTCAAGCGCGCTCCGGAGAGCTCGTTCAAGTTGCGAAAGATGACGTTCCCCTTCAGCTCTCGAACCGCCTCCGTGCCGGCGAGCGTGTTTAAGCGTACGGGAAACTTTGAGCTCCGCCGATTCATCTTCACCTCGGATCCGGTCGACGTTCGCGCGTCGGCTTCCTTCGAGCGAAACGGTGAATTCATGCTTCGCAAGTTACAGTTCCCTCCGTCCAGCCGCGGCAAGGATGACGCTCCGTCGAAGAAAGTCAGAAGCAAGGGAACGGTTTTTAAATTCTTCTGAGTACGCGCGCTCCAATAAGAATTATCTGTAACACGTAGTCATTTATTTATCAATCTTGCACCGACCGTTTACCCGCGCTCTTCGTCGTCGTTCGCTCCTCTTTTCCATCCATTCCTCTCGCGCGTCGTCGACCGTCGACCGTTCGAACGTCATCTCCTAAACCCTCTCTCGCGCGCGGGTCGCCCTCAAACGTCCGCCACCTCGATGTTCGTTTCGTGCGTCCCCGATGTCATTCCTCGACCCGCGAGGTGGAACGCGCGCGCGCGCGTCGAAGACGACGCGAGAGTCGACGTCGACGACGACACGACGACGCGCGTCCATGGAGCGAGCGTTCGAGCGAGTCAAACCGGGCGAGCAACCACCGCCGCCCCCGCCCGAACTCCTTCGATGGGCGCGAGAGACGACGTACGGTGTGTGCGCGGGCATCGTGTACGGCGCCGGGTCCGCGCACTACGCGGAGACGAGACTGCGAAAACCGGATCCCACGGAGAGCGCGACTCGAAGGAAACACAGATTATGGACGCGGACGATCAGCGATACCACGCTGCACGGGATGCGGTTGGGAAGTTTCGTCTCGGTGTTTAGCGCGACGCGTCTGGCGTTGGAGGGACGACGAGGAGAGAGCGATATGTGGAACACGGTGGGCGCGGGTGTGATCACGAGCGCGTTGACGGGAATGGCGATTCCGGGAAATGTAGTGATGCGGTTGAAGGGAGCGGCGCTGGGCGTGGCGGTGGGTGGTCTAGCCACCCTGCCTTTCGCGTACGCGGTGGAAGAGTTGGAGAAATTTCTCCCGGCGCAAGCGACGACGACGGAGGAATCCGCGCGAGTGGAGGATAGGAAATTAGACATGACGAGTGTATTTATAGAGCAATTAGAGTCAGAGTTAGAGGAGTACAAGAGTGAAGAGAAGAAGCGACGACGGAGATGGTTTTCTCGAAGCTAGGCTGTTGTATTTCAAATGTAGTTGTCTATCGCATCACTTCAACAAGACGCCCTTGGACCACGGAAGCGGCCCTTTGAACAAGCGCTGGGAACAGGTGTTCACGTGTAACCAGAGTCCGCTAAGCAACTTGTTGTCGGCACCGTACGAGATCCCTTCGTTGAAGGGGTTGCGAGCGAGTCGCTTTTCAGCGAGCTCTCCCCGGCATCCATACGGGTCTCGCTGAAACGCGGCGCGCACCTTGGCTTCGCCGGCTTCCATCTCCCTCTCGTTCAGGGAAACGGTCCCAATGTACGTGAAATTCGCTTCCGGATAAGCGATCGCGTTGAGATGAAGTTTTTCAAATCGCTCACGCTTCGCACGGAATCCTACAATTGTAATTTTCCTCGGGAATCGTTGCGTCAGCTCGTAAAAACGATTGACGCTAAAGAATAGGTTCTCAAAGCTATCTCTCGCGTGTTCCTCCGTGAACACTCGAGACTGCACGCCCACGTCTACACCAAACCAATCAAACGCTTTGGACACTTGCCAGTACGAGCTCGCCTCGCTTATCGCTCCCGCATCGCTTTTCGTCTTCCCCCCGCTAAAAAGCAGCAGCGCGTTGGGATTTTTCGCCACCTCCTTGACCCCCAACTCCATATGCTCTATGAACGTCTTCGCCTCGCCCTCTAAGAGTTGATACGACTCCAGCGCCCAATTGGTGTCATCCTTTGCTGATAGATAGTTACTACCCAAATACACCGCGTGTCCCGGCACGATGACGAGCTCGTTCACCTCGCCTCCGACTCTCAGCTCGGCTCTCCGTTCGGAAACCGTCCGTCGCAACACCGGCCTCCCTCGAGACGGACTCGGCACCTTGAGCGGATTATCGCTCATCAACCCGCGTCCGATGAACAACACGATCATCAACAGTATCCAACCCAATCGTTCGCCCCCGATCGTCGCTCGCGTTCGCGTCCACGCCCTCGACAACCTCGACTCCCTGTACTTGCTCGACCCGGGTCCGAGGTAATCGTCCGATCCTTCCCGCGTCCAACGACCCTTGCGCGCGCCGAATCCTCCTCCGAATTCCTCGTCCGTGCCGAACCTGTACGCACTAAACGCCGCGTGCGCCCTCGCGCGCGCCGCGGACGCCATACCGCCCGCGCCTCCGCGCCTCCGCTCGCGTAGACGTCCCTCTCGCCGCCTTCGTCTCCGGCGCGCGCGATCGCACCGTCCGCGACGCCACCGACGACCGAGGACACCGAACGAACGACACCGACACCGACACCGACACCGAACGACGCCACCGAACGAGAGCTCGCGCGTCCTCCGCGCGACGTGTGCGGACGACGACGCGCGGTCGACATCCGATCGTTCCCGAGGCTCGGCGGGATAAAGGTGTGTCGAGGTTCGTGACTCGCGGTACAGTCCCTCGAGCATGCGCGGGAAGATACCACAGCCGCGGGCCGCGCGGTGGCCTCTGTCCTCTAGTCTGAGAGAGACTGACTCGTAACGCGTCGTGCGCGCGTTCGTGGGACCGCGCGTCGCGCGGTGAGGTGTCGCGCGATGCTATGTACGCGTGTGTATACTACTGTTACACGATGACGACGCGATGCGGTCCCCGTCGTCGTCGTCTCTCGTCGTCGGCGCGCGCCTCGGCGGCGCGCGGCGCCCGCTGCGCGCGCGTCGCCGAACCGCGCCTCGTCACCCTCCGCTCGCCCGTCTCTCGCGCGCGCTCACACCGAACGACGATTCGGCGCGAGATCGGCGATCTCTTGTTCGTAATCCCACGCCTCCGGCTCCACCTCGGGCGGGTACAGCACGCTCTTGAGCTTCAACAGCGGCGGCACCGAGAAGAGCAACACGGAAAAGGCAAACATGAAGACGTACACTTGATTGTCCGGGTCCGAGTTGAGGTACGCCCCCAGGAGCGCGCGTCCGCGACGACCGACGAGGTCGTCGTCGTCGACGGAGACGAGGGCGAGCGCGCGCCGCATGATCGCGAGCGCGCGGCGCGCGGACGTCTCCCGCGGACGCGGACCAACGGCGACGCGGTCGAGGCGGTCTCGAATCGGTCGAGCGGTCGGTCGGGCATCCCGGTCGGTCGGGCCATCCCGGTCGGTGATGGACTGGATGCTCGATCGATGGGTTCGTGTATCGTAAAGTACGACGCGAGGAGATTATTCCAGACGCGTACTAACTACAGCGTACACACCGAGATCGAGGGGTCGTGACTCGATGGAGTCCCGCACGCCCCAGCCCTCGCGCGTTGACGGTTGACTTTCCGAGCGAGACAGAGACGCGCGCGCGTCGTCGAGCGCGCGTTCGCGGAGCCGTGCGCGCGGACGGACGAGGATATTATTTTTTTTGCGTTCGTCGCGGTCGATCGTTCGTTCGTCGCGGTCGGAACGCGCGCGCGGTGGTGCGAATCGCGCGACGTCATGTCGTCGTGCGATGCGCACAACGTGGCGTGCGTGAACACGGACGTCGCGGACGGGGAAGTCCTGAGCGCGTTCGCCGCGTACGTGGGCGTGGCGTTGGTCGTGCTCACTGCGTTCGGGTGCGTGCGCGCGCACGTGCCGATATACACGGGGAGGTGTCACCTGCGAACGCTCAAGATGTCTGGGTGCGCTCCGAGAGAGAGACGCGCGCGAGGCGTCGGCGGGGCGAGGGAAAAGTGCGGAGAAGTGTTCGGATGGATCGTGCACGTGCTCGCGGTGAGCGATAGTGAATTGGTGGAGACGGCGGGATTGGATGCATTGGTGTTTTTGAGGATTTCACAGTTTGGGACGCAGTTATTCGCGCCGTTGGCGTTGGCGGGCGTGCTCGCGCTCGCGCCGGCGCACATGTCGCAGACGTTTTACACGACGACGGTGAGAGCGGGGGACGAGTCGCGGGGGAGAAGCGAGGGGCACATGTTGATGAAGATGACCATCGCGAACATTGAACCGAAGAGTCCGTTGATGTGGATGCACGTGGTGATGTGCTGGGTGTTCACCGTGTACGCGCTGTGGCTGCTGAATCGGCACTATCGATCGTATGAATTTTTGCGGCAAGTGTACGGAACGACGACCGGAGAGTCAAACCCGTGGCGGGCGGTGCACATTCCGCAGACTGTGCTCCAGAAATTACTCCAACAAGGAATCGACACGAATCGAGAGTTTACGACGGAAATGAACGAAGAATGGAACACAGCGCAAGCCGCATCGCCGCAAGCGCAAGAAGATGCGAGCGGGACTCGATCCGAGGGGAAAGTACCGAAGAGGAGGCATAGCACGATAGGAACCTTTCGAAAAGGAGGACAGCGCTCAAAGTCGATCGGTCGCACGAAGTACACCCCGTTAGTATCGGAGTCTAGAGGTGAGCAGACCGAGGAGACTCCGCCGACGAGCGTCGAAAACGTCGAGTGGCCGATGTTGCTCGAACTTTTACTGGGACCCAATCGATCGACCAATCATCACGGATTGAAATCCACCGAGCAAAAGCTGAAACGTTTCCCCAGAAGTTCCATGGTGGCGGACAGTGCCGTCTCCGCTACCAGAGGTTACCACTCACACATGGGACCGGTACCTTGTGGAACTCCTCCCTTGCGAAGACCCGCTCCGACATCGCCGATATTTCCGGTGGATTCAAACTCGTCGTTGTCAGAGATATCCGTGACGGCAGTGAGTGACTCTGATGAAGTCGAAACGCGACCTTCCACGCTCGGAGTGGATGACATCGCCATCACGCACAAATGGTGGGAGGGACTGGATATTGCGGCAGAGGCGTGGGAAAATGATGAGAGGCTGTCCTCGCGCGGCGAAGACCAATTCGGATCGAGCGAAACACTATCTGTACGACCACCTGCGGACTTAGAGGCGCAATATCATGAAAGCAACACCATCGATCGGCCGATGAACCCCGTTCCGTCAATAGACGACCGAAGATACGTCTGTGCCATTGCGGACGAGATCGACGAGAACGGTCAATCGCGCGGAGTTGCCGTCAGCGTGTTGGTACAAAACTATTGCGTTCTGATGACCGATATCGGAGAAGAAGGCGGAGATCAGTACGAAGATATGAGAGCCGTCGAAAAGTTTTTCACTGGTCTCTTCCCAGAAGACTTTTTCATGCTCATACCTCTCCGCGATCACAGGACCGTCGACGACTTGCTCACCGAACGCGACAAACTCGTCAATGAGATTGAAAAGTGTGAAATCCAACAATCGAGAAGGCGACGAAGGAGGCGGTCGATGAGAACTCGAGATGAGGTCACGGATTTCAGGGAGCAAGTCGCAAGCATTGAGCATTTGATTGTCCAAGAGCGCGCTAAAATCTTGCGAGCCAAGCCCGGTCCGAGTTGCATAGTCGCCTTCAAGAGTCAGTACGCTGCGGCGTGCGCCGCCCAATGTCGCATAACATCTCGCCGTCATGATCTGTTCAACGTCGAACCAGCCCCTGGTCCTGACAACTTGAACTGGCAGTCGATATTACTTCGAAAACGCCAAAGAGAACTCCGATCTTTGCTGATGTTTCCGCTGATTCTCGCAGTGATACTCATTCCTACTGGCATGTTCACTGGGGTCATGTCCTCACTGTGTGTCGCGAATCAGTTCGGGGCAAAACAAAATGAAGCGCTGAGCTGGTATTGCTCAAGTGATGCCGCGCGCTTTCTGCGTATACTCGTTCAAGGTATCTTGCCGCCTATTCTTCTCACGCTGTGGGAAACGTTCGTCGTATCCTTCGGCATGATGTATCTCGTTCAAGCGCAGAGTAAGTATTCGAGTTTGAGCAAAACGGATGAATCTTTCGCCGAATATTACTTTCTGTGGGCATTTCTGAACGTCTTCTTCGGAACTGTCTCCGGTTACGCGATCCAGCGCTACTTGAACGCGCTCAATACGAAAGGCCCAGATGCGATGCTCACCCTCCTTGGCACGTCGCTCCCACTGACGAGTAACTTCTTTCTTCTCTGGATTGTGTTTCGGGGAGTCTATCTCCCCACTCAGCGTCTCATATTCCCACACCCAGGTGTGTTGTGCATGATTGTTAATAAATGGCTCTGTTGTCTCAGATGTGGCGTCACGCCGAGAGACAGAACGATTAAATACAGTCCGAGATCGGTACGTCTCGGTCGAGAGGTCGGAGTTTTCACCATGGTGATGATGATAGGCCTCGTGTTTGCAACGGTGGCTCCGTTGATAACACTACTCTGTGCGGTATTCTTTGTGTTCAACTTTGTCATCTGGCGGTATCACGTTCTCTACGTGTACGAAAGATCATACGAAGCGGGCGGAACGATGTGGGTGACGTTTTGCAACCTGACAATTTACTCTCTGATGATCGCTCAGAGCTTCCTGAGTTTCGTCTTGCTGTCCAAGCAAGCGTACGCGGGAGCGCTCATCCTATGGATAACCGTACTTCCGGTGCTCAACAGAGCCAGTCACAGATTTCGAGCCATCGCTTGCGAACTTCAGTGGGTCGTCCCGCTTCCGCAAGCCTCGACGGCGCCTCGAGTTGAGTTCGACGCCGAAATGTACATCCATCCCGCCCTCAAACGTAACTCGATAGGATGGCATCCCGAAATATCCAAAGTGTGGCGTGGTTACCCCAATGTCACCGTGAAAGAAACCCGCATCTTCAGATGATTGTAACGACCCACGCGTCTCGCCTGCCAGCGCCTCGCCTGCCCAATGCGTTGCCTCTCTCTCGAGCTCGGACGACACTCCGCGTCGATCGACGTCGAAGAGAACGGAGGGCGCGTAATGAACAAGGGTGGTTAATATTCGCATGTCGCTGGTCGTCCCGCACGTGCGTCCGGTCGGGCGAGGGTTGCCGTCCGTTTCGAGAGTAATTCGCTCGGGAGCCGAAAGGAGAATCGGTCTCGTCGAATGTGGAGTGAGGGAGCGTCCGTCGCGTTCGATCTCTTCGCTAACGGAGACCCAAAGGTTGGCAGAACTGTCTTCGAGGCATTTGGTCCGCACCAAGGCGGAGGAAGCGAGCGTCGACGGGAGAGGGGAGACGATTGATGAGACTGGAACGGAAACGGCAACGGCCACGCAGCCGTGGTTTGATAGATTTTTAAAGTTACCGACGGATGGGAGTAAGATTTGGAACGCGCCTTGGAGCGTTAAAGTTATGATACAGGTGATGCTGCTCTGGTTTTGTGCGTTTTGCGTCATAGGTAACGCGGTGTTCCCCTATGCGGCTGGTGTGCTCGGTTTCGATACATTGAGTTTCACCGAGCGCGGGTTGGCGACGTACAGTCTGTGCCTGGACTTTGTCCAAATGTTCATGACGGTGTTCGTATTGCGCCAGTCGCTTCGTCCGTTCCGTCCGCTCGATCTCAATTGGTTTCCGGTGAAGTGGTTGAACGATAAGAAATGCGTCCGAGACGTGGCAGTGGCGTGCTTGACGTTTCCATTCGTCGTCTGGCTTCACGGATTTAGCACGACATTACTCGAGGGTGCCGGCCTCTTGGCGTACGACGACACTGTGACGACGGCGTGGGAGCAAAGCATGCGCTCCAATGACCTCGTTTCCAAGTTCTTCTACGTCCTCTTGGCCTCCTTCGCCGCTCCAGTGTGGGAAGAGGCCATCTTCCGCGGCTTCTTATTCGCCTCCCTCTCCTCCTTCATCAACGCCAGAGCGGCGATGCTCATCTCCTCCACCCTCTTCGCCGTCGCCCACTTCTCCCTCGAGCAATTTCTCCCCCTCACGTTCCTCGGATGTCTCATGTGCGTCGTCTTTGTGCGCTCCAGAAACCTCCTCGCCCCCGCGCTCGTGCACAGCGCCTGGAACGTGTGGGTTCTCGTCGGAGACCTCTTCCCACCTCTCCCCGTCATCCTTTCAGCCGTGTTCACCGCGGGTTTACAATGATAAAAAAATCAACCGCGCGCTCCCGCACCGCTCCCATCGTCTCTCACCGCTCTCCTTCGCTCCCGGTCTCTCCCCTCGCCGCGCTTCCGCGTCTCGTCGGTTCATGGAAACACAAAACGCCGTATGGGTAAACAGTCTCAAAAAAAATTCACTCCAGCCTCCCGTCCTCGGTCCAGTCGCGCCACGTTCGGCTCCTTCTTTCTCCTTCCGACGCCTCACCGGTGCCGTCAAAGTCGCGCGCTCGTCGCCCGCGCACGTCGCTCGCCGTTCGCGCGCTCGTACACCCCCCCTCCCGCGCAC
>CEPW01035042.1_pt1 | contig 23636 bp, 24 predicted proteins | sample 356211 | NCBI WGS metagenome assembly CEPW01 (sample SAMEA2620021, study PRJEB7988) | marine metagenome | biome: marine biome (ENVO:00000447); feature: deep chlorophyll maximum layer (ENVO:xxxxxxxx); material: "saline water (ENVO:00002010), including plankton (ENVO:xxxxxxxx)" | depth 25 m
CTTGGTCCACACGGAATGGAACGCCGCACTGACGAAGCCCCAAGGCGATGACGACTGTTCCAATGGCTGCGACTCCATAGGCCACAAGAACGGCTTGGAATTGCCCTAACACCAGGCCGACTCGGCCCTGCTCGGCTAACACCGCACCGGCGGGATGGTTCTCGATCAGAGCTGCACTGGCGAACACGCCCGTCAGCAGTGCGCCAACGGTTCCGCCAACGCCATGCACCGCGAAGGTGTCCAGTGAGTCGTCAAAGCGCAGCCGCACTTTGATCTGCACAGAGGCGTAACAGAGCACAGCGGTGATGGTTCCGATGGCCATCGCTGCGCCGGGGGTGACGAACCCGGCCGCAGGCGTGACGCCCACAAGTCCGGCTACGGCTCCGGTGGCCATGCCCACCGCAGTCGGTTTGCTGTCCCGCCAAGTCTCCACGAGGGCCCAAGTCACCAGTCCAGCCGCGGCGGACACATGCGTGGTGGTGAAGGGCAGTTCGGCGCCGCCAATCGCGAGCTGGCTGCCGCCGTTGAAGCCAAACCAGCCGAACCAGAGCAGGCCGGTTCCCAGAATGATTTGGGTGACATCGTGGGGCGGCCGCCCGGACTGAGGCCAGCCTTTGCGTGCGCCGATCAGGCCCGCAAGGATCAGGGCGGTGACGCCCGAGCTGATGTGCACCACGGTGCCGCCGGCGAAATCAAGGTCTTTGCCGAGGAAGCCCCCTCCCCACACCATGTGGGCCAGAGGGGCGTAGACCGCTAGCAACCAAAGCGGGGTGAACAGGCACCAAAAGCGGAAGCTCAGCCGCTCGACCAGTGCGCCGGAGATCAGGGCTGGGGTGATGATCGCGAACATGCCCTGGAACAGGGCGAATGACAGTCCGGGGATTGTTAAACCGTCCCAGGTGTCGTTGAGGTTCTCCAGCAGTGCATAGCTGAAGGGGTTGCCGATCACGGCATTCATGGCACCGCCGTCACTGAAGGCGAGGCTGAAGCCAACGCTGGCCCAGACCAGCGTTGCGATGCCCATCATCACCAGGCTCATGCCCATCGTGTTGAGCACATTGCGCCCCTGGACAAAACCGCCATAGAAGAAGGCAAGGCCTGGGGTCATCAGCAGCACCAAGGCAGAGCTGACAAGGATCAGGGTGTTGTCGGCAGCGGCGCTGCCATCGGCTGCATGGGCGGGCAGCAAGGCGCCAAGCAGCAGTTGGAGGGCTGGAACGCAAAGGGCCGCAATGCCCAGGCGTCCAAGACGGGATCGCACAACAGCTTTGGTATCTCTTGCTACCAAATCAGAGCGTTAACCCCTCCGACTGTTCATGGTGAACATTTTTGAGTGGGTTCGGGGAGGGCGTCGAGGCCCAGGTGCTTACGGAAAAAGGCTTCGGTTTCTTCCAGCACTTGAATCTGTGTGCTCTGGTTGCGGAAGCCATGCCCTTCGTCTTTGAACAGGCGAATGTCCACTGCAATGCCATTGGCCGTCAGCGCAGCGGCCATCCGTTCGGTTTGTTCCGGCGGCACCACCTTGTCGTCCAAACCTTGGAAGAACAGCACCGGACAGCGAATCCGGTCGGCGTGTTGAAGCGGTGATCGTGCGTTGTAAAGGGCCCGCTGTTCTGGCCACGCCCCCACCAGTCCATCGAGGTACCGCGCTTCGAAGCGATGGGTGTCCTCTGCCATCGCGGTGAGGTCGCACACGGCGTAACGACAGGCTCCAACCCGGAAGATCTCGGTGAAACAGAGGCAGGCCAGGGTGGTGAATCCACCAGCGCTGCCCCCTTCGATCGCGATTTGCTCGGGATGTGCTTTCCCTGCATCCATCAGCGCCTGGGCAGCGGCCGCGCAGTCGTCCACGTCCACTGCACCCCAGCCCCCATTGAGGCGCTCTCGGTAGGCACGCCCGAACCCAGTGGAGCCGCCGTAGTTCACATCCACAACCCCCCAGCCGCGGGAGGTCCAGTACTGGATCGCCAGGTTCAGCCCCCGTCGAGCCATCGCGGTGGGGCCACTGTGGCTTTTCACCAACAACGGTGCTGGGCCGGTGGCTGGTCTTGAGGGCGGGTAATACCAGGCATGGGTGCGTTGGCCGCCATGGCCGCTGAACCAAAGCGGTTCAGCGATGCTGATTTCCTCTTGATCAAGGGGGGCATCCACCGCAGGCCGATGACGCCATGCGACGGAAGCGCCGGGATAAAGCGTTAGTTCCAGCAGGCCTTGGCCTGTGTGGCTGTTGCTGGCAATGGCGACGGCACAGCCATTGAGAGCTCGCAATCCGGCGAGGTCGTCAAAGGGTTGATCGATGGCCTCGGTCCCGCCATCAAGGCTCAGTTTGTTGAGTTGCCAGCGTCCGTCGACGCAGACCGAGGCAAGCAGCTCTTCACCTGTCCAGCTGGTGGTGCTCATGCCATAGATCCACTGGGGCATAGCGGTTTCCGCTGCCATCGGCCAGGGCCGATGCCATTGCTCCGTCCCTGGAGGACGGAGCATCAGGTTCCACCAGCCGCTGCTGTCCTCCGCCACCAGCAAACTTCCATTTGGCAGCCATTGGGGCTGGAACACCGAGACCCCATTGCCTCCAGCGAGTCGTCGCGTTGGTCCCAGGCAGCCGTCTGGATCCAAGGCGGCGCAGTACAGCTCACTGCTGTCCCATGGCATGGCTGGTTGCTGCCATTCCACCCAGGCCAGCTGCTGATGATCTGGACTGATGCAGGCATAGCCCGCGAAATCGGCAGGTTGATGCAGCACGACCGGCTCTTGATCGCTGGTCTCTAAATCCACGTGCACCAGCTGATCGCGACCATCGATTTCACGCACCCCGATCCACCGGGAGCGGCTCCGGTCGATCAAACCATCGGCGAGTTTTCCTGCTCCTGGAGTCGTCAGCCGCCGGGGAGCCATGCGAGGGCTGGGGGCCTCCTCGGTGCTCTCAGGCAAGGCCCAATCCTGGCGCCAAAGGCATCCATCCTGGCCATCGATCCAAGCCAGTAACAGCTCTCCGTTCAGCACATCTGCGCTGATGACACCGCCGCCGTAGTCGTGCACCCGACTGCGCAGGTTGATCGGTTGTGGTGTGAGTTCTGTGACCGGGTTATCAACGGCCTTGAACCGTCGGATCAAGGCCGTTGTTCGTCCCCGCTCGTGGGGCCTTTGCTCCAGCCAAAGCAGCCAGATTGCGCCGTCGCGACCTTCCACTAACTGGGGTTCCTTCAGGGTGGGAACCTTGCCGACAGCGTTGTGGCTGGGGAGTGGCTGACTCATGACAGAGATCTCATGACGGCTGATTCGGGCCGCTTAACATGCTGAATCAATGACGAGGTGGTCTTGGCTGGAAGCTTCGCCCAGTTGGCACGAGCGGCTGACAAAGCTCGAGACACCATGCTGGTGCCGAAGCAAGCCCTAGAAACCCCTCCCTTGGAGATCCAAACCCTTGGTGCTGAGGCGCTTCGCCAGAGCGCGCGGCGGATCGGCAAGGTGAATGACCAGGTCCGCGAGCTGGCCAGGGACATGCTGCGCAGCATGTACACCGCGAAGGGCATCGGCCTCGCTGCTCCTCAGGTGGGCATCAATCAGCAGCTTTTGGTGATTGATCTTGATCTCGAGAACGCTGCCACGCCACCACTGATTTTGATCAATCCCGAAATCACGTCGGCGAGCGCCGGGATCGACACCTACGAAGAAGGCTGTCTCAGCATTCCAGGTGTCTATCTGGATGTGGTGCGACCGACGGCCATCGAGCTGAGCTATCGCGACGAAATGGGGCGCCCCAAAAAGATGAAGGCCGATGGGTTGATGGCCCGCTGCATTCAGCACGAGATGGATCATCTCAACGGTGTGCTCTTCGTGGATCGCGTCACCGATGAGGCCGGCTTACAGAAGGAACTCAAAGACCATGGGTTCCAGCGTCAATACGTTCACAGCGTCGCTTGATCCCATGCCGATGAAACCCCTGGCCGGATTGTTTCTGGCCCTTGCTTGTGTCTTCGGTATCGCCAGCACAGGTTGTGTCTTTGAGCTCGCCTATGGAGATCCTGATCTTGGTGTGAAAGTCACCAGCTGGATCTTGGCTCTTGCCGCTCCCGCCACGGTCGGGACACTTCTTGTCGCGATTCGGCTGAACAAACCGGCCTGATCAAGGCGGCCTCCTCCTCCAATGACTTTTACGATCCGTGCAGCTCAGCCCTTGGCCGTGATGGCACGATTCATGCCTGCTGCAACTGGATTGCTCCTCTCCGGTGCACTGGCCAGTCTCTCAACGGCCCATGCCCAGGGTTCGTTGTTCAATGCAGTCCCGGTCGACGAAGCCAATTTCGTTTTGGTATCTGCACCGATTGGTTCCGGTGCGCGCTCGCAGCTGAACATCTACGAACAGCGCTCGAGCAAACGGGCTTGTTTTGCCGTGAGTGGAGCCTCCCCAGCCATCGTCGACCCGCTCTTGTCGACGTTTGATTTCTCTGGGATCTGCAATCGCTATATCGATGGCAACGGCTATTCGCTGAGGATTGGCGGTGATGACCTCGGTACCCGTTATCGGCTCACGGTGGTTAACACCGGGACGGACATGGAGTTATTGGCGACTCCCACGCGGAACCCATCGCAGCCGACCTTTGTGGTGGCCCGTGCCGGTGGCGCCGGCAGTGGATTTCTCAAGCTCAGTTTTGAGCCGGGTTGGAGTCTCAAGCGCCGCGCGTATGGAACGAAGACCCTGGGCCACATCTATATCTATCGCGACGGCGCTGCTGCTGAATGATCGTTTCGTAGAAGGTTGTCACAGCGGAAGCAGCAGGCTTCGGCAATGGCGCCGTCGTCGACCTTCGCTCGATCGTTGAGGTCAGCGATTGTTCGGCTGACCCGCAGCAACTGCAGACTGCTTCGCGTGGTGAGGCCGCGCTGGCGGACCACGTCTTTCCAGAGCTGCATTGCTCCTGGCTCGATGGCACCCACCTCCCCCAGTTCTCGCGCCTCGAGATCTCGGTTGGTGCACTGGTCAGGGTTGCGTTGCAGCATGCGTTGGCGGGCTGCGGCGATCACCTCTGGATTCAGCCATGGATCCTGGCTTTTGTCTCGAGCAAGACCCAAGCAGCCCTGCATCGCATGAATGGAGGGCCGATCGAGGCGAAGCTTCAGGTCCAGGCGATCGAGCAGTGGGCCAGAGAGCCGCTGCCAATACCGCCGACGCTGGCTGGGGCTGCAATGGCAGTCGTGCTCAGGATCTCCAAGCCAACCGCAGGGACAGGGATTGGTTGCTCCGATCAGCGTGATTGCACAGGGATAGTCGTTGCTGACGCGGCAGCGCCGAAGTCGAATGACCCCGTCCTCCAGGGGCTGACGCAGTAAATCGAGTAGTTGGCGTGGAAATTCCGCGAGTTCATCGAGAAAGAGCACCCCGTTGTGGGCAAGGCTGAGTTCTCCTGGTTTGGCCTGCACGCCACCACCCAGCAGTGCCGCGCGGGAGCAGCTGTGATGGGGAGCTCGAAAGGGACGTTGGCTGTGCAGGGCTGTTGGATTGTTGATCAGGCCGGCGATGGAGCGAATTCTGGTGATGGTTAAGGCCTCTCGCTCGGTCAACGGAGGAAGCAGGTCCGGCAGCTGGCGGGCTAGACGGGTTTTGCCGCAGCCAGGCGGGCCGACCAGCAGCAAATGATGGGCACCGGCCGCGGCAATGGCCAGTGCCCGTGCCGCTTGTCCCTGCAAGATCGGTGGGTCCTCCCGTGCTGGTGATGGGCAGGCCGGATTGGTCGCTTGCAGAGTCGTTGCGCTTGCCAACGGTCGCCAGGTCTGTCGGTTTCGCAGCTGCTGGACCAGGGTGAGGAGGTCGCTGACCGGTCGCACCGATAGCGATGGAATCAAGGCTGCTTCCGCGGCATTGCCCTCTGGGATGACGAGGGCTGCGGCGTTGTTGTCCGCTGCGCAAGCGGCAATGGCAATGGTTCCGCGGATGGGCCGCACACTGCCATCAAGGCCCAGCTCACCAGCACACCACAATCCATCGAGGAGGGGGCGGTCCAGTTGACCGCTTGCCGCCAGAAGGGCGAGGGCAATCGGCAGATCAAAGATTGGCCCCTCTTTCCTGAGGTCTGCCGGTGCCAGGTTGACCACCACCCGCACCAATGGTCCTCGGAAGCCGCTGTTGCGAAGGGCGGAGCGCACCCGCTCTCGGGATTCCTGAATGGCCTTATCAGGCAACCCCACCAGCTGCACGCCTGGAAGACCTGGAGCGAGGTCCACCTCCACGGTGACCGCTCGCGCATCCAGGCCTTGCAGGGAAGCACTGAGACAACGTGCCAGCATTTGGTGGACGAGTGACGCAGAGGTTTCATGCCCCGGCCGTCACATCTCGTCGGCTGTTTCCCCTGTGCTGGATCCCATGGCAGACGACACCATTTTCGGCAAGATCCTCAGTGGGGTCATCCCTTGTGATGAGGTGTACAGCGACGAGCGCTGTCTGGCCTTTCGCGACGTCGCCCCCCAAGCGCCAGTGCATGTGTTGGTGATTCCACGCAAGCCGATCGAAAGTTTGCGATCCGCCTCTGAACAGGATGAGGCGCTACTGGGTCATTTGCTGTTGGTTGCTGCCCAGGTCGCCAAACAGGAAGGTCTTGAGGATTGGCGCACCGTGATTAACAGCGGAGCCGGCGCCGGCCAGACCGTGTTTCATCTCCATGTGCATGTGATTGGTGGTCGTCCGTTGGCGTGGCCCCCCGGCTGAGGTTCCGCTGGCCAGAATGCCCGCATGACTGCAACCGCTTCAGGACCCGCTTCGGGTCTGAGTCGTCAGCTGACCAAGCTGCGCAACTTGGCCCAACCCTTCTTTCTGCCCCTAGATCAGTCCTCTGGCTGGCAGTTCGCTGGGCTGTTGATTGCCTTGTTGTTCTGCGTCGGTGGTCTTGTCCTGATCGCCCTGACCGGTGGCATTGGTTTGCTGGGGCAACTGGTTCCTGAGCTGACCGAGAAATATTTCGGTGGTATCGCTGCCACGATCGACACGATCTGGAGCAGCTGGTGGGGTGCAGCCTTTACGGGCTTGTTCTTGCTGGGCGCAGCTTCTTTTATGGCGATGCGCCAGCAGTTGCGCAATCGCCGATGGCTGCATTGGCTGATGCTCGGGATCATTGTCTTGATGCTGCTGACGGTGAACGGCATCAATGCCGGAATTGGCTTCATCGCCCGTGATCTCACCAATGCGCTCGTCGCAAAACAGCAGGACGGTTTTTTCCGAATACTGATTATCTATGCCTGCTGTTTTGTCGTTGCTCTACCGATTCGGACGGCACAGATCTTTTTTACGTTGAAGCTTGGCCTGGTTTGGCGCGACTGGCTTTCGAGGAGTTTAATTGGAGATTACCTGCGCAATCGTGCTTATTACGTCCTAAACCCTAACGATGAGCAGGAGACCGATCTTGATAATCCAGATCAGCGGATTACGGATGACACCCGGTCGTTCACGGCGCAAAGTCTTCAGTTCACCCTAGGCATTTTCGATGCCTTGCTGACATTTTCCCTGAATATTTTGATCCTCTGGAGTATTAGTCAAACGCTGACTTTTGCTCTATTTGCTTATGCCGTTGTTGCCACAACAGTGCTTGTGTTTGCAGGGCGTCGATTGGTTCGAATCAACTACGACCAGTTGCGTTACGAAGCCGATTTCCGCTACGGGCTGGTTCATATCCGCAACAATGCTGAGTCGATTGCCTTTTACTCAGGAGAGGAGCCCGAGCAACAAGAGACCACCCGTCGTTTGGGTTCTGTCGTCCGCAACTTCAATCTGCTGATCGTTTGGCAAGTGATCATCAGCGCAATGCAGCGCTCGGTTGGTTATGCCGGCGTATTTTTTCCTTATTTGGTGATGGCTGGCCCGTACTTCGCCGGCGAAATCGACTACGGACGCTTTGTTCAGGCGGGATTTGCTTTCAACATGGTGGAGGGCTCACTGCTATTTGTCGTCAACAGAATTGACGAACTGGCGCAATTCACAGCGGGCATCACCCGACTGGAGGGTTTTCAAAGTCAGGTGGAGCAGGTCAGTCGTCAGGTCTTGCCCGAGCGAGAGGCAGGGGCGAACGCCATCGTTGTGCGTCATGCCGATCTCACCCCGCCCGGTGGGGACCGACCGATTCTTCGCGACCTCAGCTTGAGCATTGGTGAGGCGGAGCGTTTGCTGGTGGTCGGTCCCTCAGGCTGCGGAAAAACCTCCTTACTGAGAATGATTAGTGGGCTTTGGGCCCCCAGTCGAGGTGAGGTGCAGCGCCCAGATACCGGGGATTTGCTGTTCATCCCACAGAAGCCATACATGCTGCTTGGCTCACTGCGTGAACAGCTCTGTTACCCCACTGATGAAAGCCGATTCAGCGACGACCAACTGCGGCATGTATTAGAGGAGGTCAACCTCAGCACCTTGGTGGAGCGTTACCCCGACCTTGATGTCAAACAGGATTGGCCTCGGATTCTTTCCCTAGGTGAACAACAACGGCTGGCCTTCGGACGCCTGTTGCTGAATGCTCCTCGCTTCGTAGTGCTGGATGAAGCCACCAGTGCTTTGGATGTGGCCACGGAAGATCATCTCTACCAACTTCTGCGTCAGCGGGATTTAGCGGTGATCAGCATTGGCCATCGCCCCACGTTGACTGCTTTCCACGACACCGTTCTGGAAGTGAATGGTGATGGCGGCTGGCGATTAATGCCGGCGACCAGCTATGACTTCGGGCGATCCTGATCCGGCCGGATGACCTCCTCTAGCGAGACCGAAAACGACACGTCGACCCCATCGGCCACGACTACCGATGTGCCGGCCTTTGGCTGGAGTGGGTACGCCGAGCGTGTCAATGGCCGCTTCGCGATGCTTGGCTTCGCCGCGGTGCTGCTGATCGAAGCCCTCAGCGGTGAAACGTTTTTGCATTGGGCTGGTCTGGTGCCTTAAGCCCTTTAGGGCAGCCGAATCAAATCAACGTCCCAACGACCATTGCGGCTGACCTGCACAGCCAGCTGGCGTCCCCGAGCATCGAGACTCACCGATCGGGGAACTCCTGGGGGATCTAAGGGCAGGCCTTGAACGGTTTCGCTGTTGCGGCGATACAAGATCAGTTCCGTGCGATTGCCGCGTTGACGCACCACCGCCAGCCGTCGCCCATCGCCGCTGACGCTGACGCTGACCGGTAAGGCGTCACTGCGGTTCAGCCCTGGCAGTGGAACGGGTTTGCGGTTGTTGAGGTCGATTAATTCCACCCGCTCCCGGCCTTGTCTCCGACTGAGGCTCGCGAGCCAACGCGTACCCATGCTGGGGTCCCGCCGGCTGGTCGCGGACTGCCGCAGCAGCCCGTTGAGATCATTGAGCGGTTTGGCGCTGGGACCGCTGCATCCGCTGATTGGAGCCACACCGATGAGGAGGCACAGCAGCGCCAGGGCGGACCATGGTGGCTGGCAAGACGGACGGCTCATGGGTTGAGTCCCGCCGGTCGATCGGCTTCCAGTAGATCACTGAGATCCAGCAACTCCACACGCCACTGCCCCTGTGTGGCGACTTGAAGAGCCAGTTGCGTGGCATCGGGGGACAAGCTGAGTCGGATCGGATCCCGGCTCCCCGGTAAGGGCAGTTGGTGGACACGACCGGTTAAACGGTCGGCGATGACGGCGAGACGCCGTTGCCCCCGCTGGCTGATCAGGGCGAGGTAGCGACCGTTCCAGCTGAGCGATGGAGAGCTATGGGGTTGATGCCGCTTCAGCTGCGGCAGCTGCAGGATGGCTCCGGTGCTGAGCTCACGCAGTTGCACAGTGGGACGTCCGCGCAGCTCACTGATCACCGCTAGCAGGCGGCCATTTCCGCTCAGGGCTGGATCTTGCTGATTGCGATCGCCAAGCCCGCCTTCCGCCCGCTGTGCTCTCGGGGCGACGCAGCCAATCAACCCGATGGCGAGGAGGCTAATCAGCAGCGGGCGGATGATCGGCTTCAGTCGTCGAAACGGGAGCTGTTATCCCGTGGTCGGGAACTGCGTGGAGCGGGGCGTGTACTCCCTGATCCATTGCTTGGACGGGAACTGGTCCCTGGACCGGCCGAGGGGGAATCCACCGCTGCGGAGCGTGACGGAGGCGTGCTGCTGTAAGCGGCATCTTCAGCATCTGAACGCATGGGGCTGCCTTTAGGGATGCCCTGCTGCGGTCTCGTGTTGCCGCGATCGTCTCCAGAGTTGAAACGGCTTGAGCTTGGGGTCGGTCGGCTGCCGCGACGTTGCTCTTCCCGTTGTTGGCGTCGTTCACCAAAGTCGGGTCGCTGTTCCGAGCGCTGCTCTCCTGCGCGGAAACGAGCCATACGTCGGGAACTTTCATCGGCTTGATCCCAGTCGGACTCGCCGCGTGGGCTCCGGGCTCTGCTCTCCATCTCCCCATCTGGCCGGGGTCGACGACTGGCGGCTTGTTCTGGAATGGCGGCACGACTGCTGCGTCGCGGCCTGTAAAAGTCGTCCTCCGGGCGCTCGTCCATTTCTTGGTCGCGGCCACTGAAGCGACGCCGAACCGGCTGGGGTTCGTCGAAACGGTCGTAGCGGTCATCCCAGCCACCACCCCGTAGATCACCACCGGACCCACGCGGTGCAGGGGCCGGTTCATCGTCGAAATAGGCCGATCGTCGGGCCTGTTCTGTGGCCACCCCTCGCAGTCGGACGCTTTCGTAGGCGAAGAACACAGTGGTTCCAGCCAATAAAAATTGCCCGAACTGAAGGATCGGGTCTAAACGCCATCCCTGGAAGAACAGAATTCCTCCGCAGAGAAGACCGATGGCTGCAAAAAAAACGTCGTAATCGCGCGCGAGGGCGGGCTTGAACGACCGCATGAAGTACAGCAGCGCGCCGCCCACCGCCAGCACGATGCCGACGATGCTGGCCCAATTCAGACTGGCGTTAACCAAAGAAGCGCCTCCTCGTGACCTTCAGTCTACGAGCGGCGCCAGATCAATTCTGTTCGAGTCAGAGCTTGCGGTCGACCTGGTCGGTCTGGCTGATCAGGATCAGAGCGATGGTGGCAGGCACAACCACGATCAGTGATCCCCAAACGAGGCTGCTCAGAAAGTTGGAGAGGGAGGAAGTCATGGAGGTGTTGCACTCACGTCGATGCCGCGGTGATCTTAGAGAGCAGCATCAGGTTTCTACGATGGCGCGACGAATGCTTTGAGCTTTGTGACGCCATTGCTGCTCCAGGTCCTCCCGATCTTGAACGTGGCGCTCGGTTTACTGCTGGCGTTTTGGACCCTGACCTTCCTGTTGCGGATCGTCCTGACCTGGTATCCACAGATTGATCTCGAGAAGGGACTCTGGAGGGTTGTGGCTGTGCCAACAGAGCCGTTGCTGTCACTGACGCGCAAGGTGGTTGCACCGATTGGTGGTGTTGATGTCACGCCGGTGATCTGGGTGGGCTTGATCAGCCTGGTTCGGGAGCTGTTGGTCGGTCAGCAAGGAGTGCTGTCCTTGGTGCTGATGCGGGCCCAGACCCTGGCCTGATCAGGGCAACATGTCTTGCTCGACGAATTTGGTGTGCACATCGCCGCGGATGAATTCCGGGCGATTCAGCATCTCGAGATGGAAATCAACCGTGGTGGGAATCCCGGTGACGGCGCATTCGTTCAGTGCCCGCTTCATTCGAGTGAGGGCGTGCTCACGGTCGGTTCCCCAAACGATCACCTTGCCGATCAGCGAGTCATAGAAGGGGGGGATGTCGTAGCCGGTGTACACATGACTATCGACTCGAACTCCCGGTCCACCGGGCGGTAACCAGCCCGTAATGCGTCCCGGTGCTGGCCGGAAGTTATGGCGGGCGTCCTCTGCATTGATCCGGCACTCGATGGCGTGTCCGCGCAATTGGATGTCGTCTTGACGAACACTGATGGGCTCACCCCCAGCGATGCGCAGTTGTTCTGCAATCAGATCAATTCCCGTCACCATTTCGGTGACCGGATGCTCCACCTGGATACGGGTATTCATCTCCATGAAATAGAAGCCACCCTCCCGATCCAGCAGGAATTCAACGGTGCCAGCGCCCTCGTAGTTGATGCTGCGCGCGGCGGCGACGGCGGCATCTCCCATACGCCGACGCAGTTCGGGATCGAGGGCTGGGCTCGGGGCTTCTTCCAGCAATTTCTGGTGGCGACGCTGGATGGAGCAATCGCGTTCCCCAAGGTGTACGACATTGCCGTGGCGATCGGCCAGCACTTGCACTTCGACGTGCCGAGGCCGATCGATGAATTTCTCCATGTACAGGCCGGGGTTCCCGAAGGCCGCTTCGGCTTCGCCTTGGGCTGCCTTGAACAGTGATTCGAGCTGGTCTGGAGCAGGAACAAGCCGCATGCCACGGCCACCGCCGCCGGCCGTGGCCTTGATCATGACTGGGTATCCCATTTGTTGGGCGAGCTTGGCCGCCTCTGCTGGGTTCGCAAGCAGTCCCTCGCTGCCCGGAACGCAGGGGACGCCCACCGATTGCATCGTCGTTTTGGCGGTCGACTTGTCCCCCATGGATCGGATCGCGTGGGGCGAGGGGCCGATGAAGGTGATGCCGTGGTCTTTGCAGATTTCAGCGAATTTGTCGTTTTCGGCCAGGAAGCCATATCCCGGGTGGATGGCATCCACGCCCCTGGAGGTTGCCGCCGCAAGGATGTTGTGAACGTTCAGGTAGCTCTTGCCGCTGAGCGCTTCGCCAACGCAGACGGCTTCATCCGCTAGTTGGACATGCAAAGCGTCTTTGTCCACCGTGCTGTAGACCGCCACGGTTGCGATGCCGAGCTCTCGGCAGCTGCGCAGAATTCTGAGGGCGATTTCGCCGCGGTTGGCGATCAGCACTTTGCCGATTGGCATCCGCGCGTCCAGGCAGAGGCCGGATCGTATCAGCGACAACCAGCTTGTAGAAGGGGCCCCGTTGCCCGGTATGATTTCCGCGACGAAGCCCGAGGGGCTGAATCAACCACGCGGATGTGGTGGAATTGGTAGACACGCACGTTTGAGGGGCGTGTGGCTTCGGCCTTGCGAGTTCAAGTCTCGCCATCCGCATTTTTTTCTTTGTGGCATCAACACCGCCGCCGGCAACAGGTGTTGCCATCGTTTTGGTTGGCAATGGTCCCGGTGAGCTCACGACCTGGGTTCGACCTCTTGCCGAACGTTTGCATGCAGTGATGCCATTGAGGCCAAGGCTGCCCAATGCGCCATCCAGCCTCAACTTGGTGCTGGTCCCATGCCCCAATGCAACGGGCCATGAACACAGCGCGGCGCAGCCGTGGCAACAGTTCGATCGGATTATTCCCGCTGCCAAGTTCTGGAGGTTGCTGTTGCAGCCCCGGCGGTATGCCGCTTGGCCGCGACGGGGTGTGGTCGTTTTCCTCGGTGGTGATCAGTTCTGGACCGTGCTGTTGTCCGCCCGCCTCGGATATCGCCACGTCACCTATGCCGAGTGGGTGGCCCGATGGCCGCAGTGGAATGACCGGATTGCCGCGATGTCAGAGGCGGTCCGAGATCAGTTGCCGCAGCGTTATCGCGATCGCTGTCGAGTGGTTGGTGATCTGATGGCGGACCTATCCACATTCGCCCGGCACGACGATCCGTTGCCCGATGGGGAGTGGATTGCTCTGTTGCCGGGCTCCAAGCGGGCCAAGCTCAGTGTGGGAATGCCTTTTCTTCTGGAGGCGGCCGATCGTCTGGCGCGTCGTCGCCCGGAGTGTCGGTTTCTTTTGCCAGTGGCGCCAACCACCAACGTGGCAGAACTCCTGCACTATGCGGGCCCTGATAACCCCATCGCTCGCCGCTACGGCGCCGAAATTGCCAGTGTTGAGGGGGGTGAGCTAATCACTGCAGCGGGTACCCGGGTTCGTCTGCTGCAGCGGCATCCGGCCCATGGGCCATTGAGCCAATGCACCCTGGCCCTGACGACGGTCGGTGCCAACACCGCTGAGTTAGGCGCCCTGGCTGTCCCCATGATCGTGATCGTGCCCACTCAGCACCTGGAGGTGATGCAGGCTTGGGATGGCGGCTTTGGTTTGCTGGCGCGTCTTCCAGGCTTCCGGCGCATCATTGGCGTCCTGCTCACCATTTGGCGGCTGCGAAACAACGGATTGATGGCCTGGCCCAACATCAGCGCTGGGCGCTTGGTGGTGCCGGAACGGGTTGGAGCCATTACCCCGGAGGAGATCGCCGTTGAGGCTGAAATGTGGCTTGAGGCTCCTGATCGGCTTGCGGCACAGCGGGAGGACTTGCGCGCACTCCGAGGAAAGCCCGGTGCAGTCGCAGCCCTTGCCGATGAAGTGCGCCAACAGCTCCCTCGCGCGCTGGGATCTGCTTAGCGTGAGTGGCCGATGATCATGAGTTGACGTCCATGAGCAGCCCTGAGCCAATCCAACGCACTGCCGAGGAATGGAAGCAGTCCCTGACCCCTGAGCAGTTTCAGGTGGCCCGTTGCGGTGGAACGGAGCGTGCGTTCACGGGTGCTTACTGGAACAACAAAGCCACTGGGATGTATCACTGCATTTGCTGTGATACTCCGCTGTTCAGCTCGACAACCAAGTTTGACTCTGGAACTGGCTGGCCAAGCTTCTGGGATGGCGTGACCACTGAAGCGATTACCACCAAACAGGATGTGAGCCACGGCATGGTGCGCACGGAGATCAATTGCGCCCAATGCGATGCGCACCTTGGCCACGTGTTCGGTGATGGTCCTGCTCCAACAGGTCAGCGTTATTGCGTCAATAGTGCGTCGCTGAATTTCAAGCCCGGCTGATTACCAGGGATCGTCGAGGTCTTGGTCATCACGGCCACGACCGTCGTCTCCCAAGGGATTGGGCCGTTGCATGGGTTCCACATCCAGTGGAGCCCCGGGTTGTTGTACTGGGCGGCGTGAGGCTGGTGCAGGTCCCCTGCGTTGGATCGGATCGGGCTCTGGGCTGTAGCGGTCTGACTCGTAGCGATCAGTTTCGTAGCGGTCCGCATAGGGGTCGATGCTCGGCTCGTCGAGATAGCGACGCTGCACCTGCGGTTCACGACGCTGCTCCTCGAGTTCCACATATTCGAGATTTTCCTCAGCCTCAAACCGTTCGGCTGTTGAAGCCTGCAGGCTGCGTTGCTCCTGTTCGACCACTTGGCCGGAGCTCAACTGGTTCTCAACAGGAACGAGGTTGACGCGGTATCGCTCCCGTTCCTGTTCTTCCCAGCTCGGTCCTCCGACGCCCAGTTTTTCAAGAACTCCGCTGCTCAACTGTTTGAGCTTGTCTTCGGCACCCTCATAAACAATGATTCGGTCTGGTCCGCTGCTGACGATCTCTTCGACCGGCATCTCCCATGTGGAGAGAACACCCTCCCCAAGAAGAGGAACGCCGAGGGCTCCCATCACCAAGGTGGTGAGTTCACCGGTTTCGATATCGAAGGCGAAGCCCAGCACGCGGCCGAGCTGACTCCCCGATTCGGTGATCACCTGGCAGTTGATCACGCGGCTGTAACGATCTGGAGCGAAGTTCTCGCTGAGGGAATCAGCGGAATCCACCAGAATGACGTCGCCGACCTGGCGGATGCGATCCAGCGGCATCCATCGCGGCAGACCTGGCAGGAAGCGGGTCAGTGGGTTGTCGCGGAGGCCAAGGGCCACGATTTCGCGACGGTCGATATCAACGATCACTTCTCCAACCACGCCGAGTCGGCGTCCGCTGTCGCGGGTGATCACCTGGGTGCCCATCAGCTCGGAGCGCAACCAGAGTCGGTCACTGGGTACGCCGGTGGCGAGGTCGTCGTTCTGGGATGGGGTCGGGGTCAAGCGCGGGCCCTCGGCCATGGACTTCGAGACATTGTGGCGTAGTGAATCCGCTGTGCCAGCTCAGGCGGCATCCGGGAGTCCCACCACTTGGGTGTGGGCGCCGCGGGCCTGGGTGACACCAATCGTGCGTTGAGATGCCCCGATCATCGGGCGCCGGTGGCTGACGACAAGGAATTGCGCCTGTTCGGCTTGTCGAGCGATTAAGGCGGCCAGACGCTCCACATTCACACCATCGAGAAAGCTGTCGACCTCATCGAGGGCATAAAAGGGTGAGGGCCGGAAGCGTTGCAGTGCGAAGAGGAAGCTCAGGGCAGTCAGAGATTTTTCGCCACCGGACATGGCTGCGAGACGGCGAACAGCCTTCCCCTTGGGATGGGCCACCAACGTCAATCCGCCTTCAAGGGGGTCATCGGGATTCTCGAGCTGCAGATGGCCGTCCCCATCGGAGAGGCTGGCGAAGATCTCACGGAAATGACCATCAACGGCTGAGAAGGCCTCCATAAAGGCTTCTTGCCGCAAGGTGGCCACGGTCTCGATGCGCAGCAGCAGCTCTTCGCGTTCTTGACTGAGGACATCGAGACGTTCGTTGAGTTCGGAGAGCCGCTCTTCGAGCGCTTCGAGTTCCTCCAGCGCCAGCATGTTCACCGGCTCGAGAGCTTCCATTCGGCGTTGGATGGCTTGCAGTTCGATTTGAAGGGCTTCGAGCCCCGCTTCTCGGATCGATTCAGAGATGTCGGGCCGTGGATTGGGCAGGGCCTGCTCCATCTCCTGCAGGCGGATGCCGCCATTGCGTTGCTCTTCGATCAGGGCCAGACGCTCCTCCTTCAACCGCTCCAAGTTGAATTGGGCTTGCTGGAGGGCCTGGCGCTGGCGCCCTACCTCAGCTTCGGCTGCGTCGCGGGCACGGCGTTGTTCCCCGAAGCTCTCTTGCAGCTCCTGTTGCTGCGTGGTGAGCCGTTCGCGTTGTTCCTTCAGGCCTTGCTGCTGTTCTCGCCAGGCTGCATGAGCAGTGGCCAGGGTTTGCACGGCGTCTTGCAGGCGGGCCTCCTCATTGCTGAGGGTTTGCTGCTGATCGCCAAGGCGTTCCAGGGCTAATTGGCGTTCGCGTCTGGCATTGAGCAGTTCATCGCGCTTGCTGCGGCTGTCCTCCAGTCGTTTGTCAGCCGATTCCAGGGCCTGCTGCAGTTGGGCCCAGGCGGCGGATTCGTCATCGCTGCTGTTGGAGCGTTCTGCAGCGTCGAGTTGCTGTTGTTCCTCACGCAACGGTGCCAGGGCCGCGGCGATCGCCGTCAGTCGCTCCTGGTGCTCCTGCTGGTTGCGGCGGAGCTGCTCAAGGCGCTCTGTGCGTTCACGGTTGCGTTCAATCAGAGGACCGTGATTGCGGTGGGCCGCATTGCGCTCGGCCACCAGTGCCGCTTGGCGTTGTTCTAGCTGCCGTAACGCTGGTTTTTGCTGCTCAAGCGCTTCGATTAATCGGTTCTCTTCGCGGCGCGAGGCCGCCAGGCTTTCCCCGAGTTCAAGCAGCCTGCGGCGGAGCGGCTCTGTTTCGTCGCTGTCGTTGCTCCGTCCGAAGCTCAAGCCACCGCCTCGGTGGGAGAAGCTACCGCCGGTCATTGCCCCGCTCTTCTCGAGCAGTTCACCATCGAGGGTGACGGCGCGCGCGCGTCCGAGTTGTTGACGGGCACTGCCCAGATCTCGGAAGACGAGTGTGTCGCCGAAGACGTAAGCGAAGACCACGTCGTAAACGGGTTCGAACCGCACCAGCTCTACGGCTCGGCCCACCAGTCCGCCGCCATCGCCCTGGCTGGTCGGACGAGCACCGCGGGCCATCGCAGCGGCGGAACCACCACCTGGCGCCCGAATTTTGTTGAGGGGCAAGAAGGTCAGCCGTCCGGCCCGGCGATGTTTGAGCAGCTCGATCGCTCGAGCTGCAATGCGGTCGTCATCCACCACCACCTGGCCCAAACGCGCTCCGGCCGCCACTTCCAAGGCGAGACGATGCTGATCCTCTACTTCGCCAAGTTGAGCGACTGGACCGTGGATTCCGTCCAGACCGGCTTCGAGGAGTAAGCGCAGCGCTCCGGTACCGCGGCTTTCTTGGAGGGCATCGCGACGGCTTTCAAGGCGAGCAATCTCCCGTTCCAGTCGGGTTTGCTCCTGTTCAAGCCGTGTTCGGGTGCGTTGTTGGATCGACAGCGATTCAGCGGCTTGCTGCACCGCTTGCTTGCCGCTGGTTAGACCCTGCAGCAGGGTTTGCCACTCAGTTTCGAGGTCCTGGAGTTTCTTCTGCACGTCGGTTTCAACCTGGCCGTCCCGGGCGAGATCTCCGCTGAGTTCTTCCAGCCGTTCGCCGTCTTGGCGGAGTCGCTCTTGGCGTTGCTGCTGCTCTTGCTGAAGGGGCTCGATGCTGCTTTGCAGCTGTTGGCGCCGCTCACTGCGTCGCTTCTGTTCCTCCATCCAGGCACCGGACCGTCCAGCCACATCCGCGAGGCGTCGCCGGGACATCTCAACGGCGGCTTCGGAATCTCGGCAGTCGCTTTCCGCTGCGGCCAGCGCTTCTTCGTGGGGATCGTGCTCGAGTTCACGGCCTTGTTGCTGCAGCTGCTGGCGGCGGCCGGCGAGGTCATTTCGGGTGTCTTGAAGCTTTTGAGCGCTGTCTTGATGTTGAACAGACTGTCGCTCGAGCTCCCGTCCTTGGGTATCCAGGCCGGCCAATTCGGCCTGCACGGCTAAGAGTTGATCTTCTCCGAGGGCTTTGACCTGCTCTTGGAGACCTTCGAGCTCCTTGGTTGCGGTGGCCAGGGTTTGTTCAGCGCTGGTGATGGCGCTGGTATCGCGCTGTTCTTTGGCGTCGAGTTCCTGTTGGCGGGTGCCCAGCGTTTGCAGGGCGACTTGAGCGGCCTCAAAGGCCAGCACCATTTCTTGCTGCCGGCCGAGCTGCAGGCGTTCACGCAGTTCTTGGTACTGACGGGCCTTGGCGCAATCTTTTTCCAGGCGCTGGCGACTCGCCAGCAGTTCCTGCTCGATGATGCGGCAGCGCTCCTGCCGGTCCTGGACGTCGTCCAGTTTGCGCCGGGTTTGTTCGATCCGGGTGTCAAACAGGGCAACCCCGGCGAGTTCATCGATCAGCCCGCGCCGGTCGCGGTTGCTCATCGACACGATGCGGGTGACGTCGCCCTGCATCACGACGTTGCTCCCCTCCGGATCAATGCGGAGGCGGCGTAGTTGGGTTTGTAGTTGCTGGAGGTTGCAAGCGATGCCGTCCGCGCTGTAACTGGAGCTGTAAGAGCCTCCAGGCATCACCCGTAGACGACGGGTCACAGTCCATTCCGTTTGTCCAGGTTTGATCCAGGGACCGTCCTCTGGTGCGTCCAGTCCCTCCTCTGCCGCATCGGGCTGCCAGTCCGTCAGATCGAAGCGAACGCTGACGGTCGTCTCAGCAGCCTTGCCCGCTTTGAGAATTCCGCTGTTCACCAAATCAGGGAGGCGATCGGCACGCATGCCCCTGCTGGTGGCCAGACCTAAGCAGAACAGAACGCCGTCGAGAATATTGCTCTTGCCTGAGCCGTTCGGGCCGGTGACCACGGTGAATCCCTCCTCAAGAGGGATCGTCATCGCTCCACCGAACGATTTGAACTGTGCCAGCCCGACCTGATTGATGTGGACCAACAGGAACGAAGGCTGTTAGCGACTCGAAACTAGCGAAGCTCGCGAAAATCTCAAGAGCGTGTTACGCGACATAGCCCCGCAGCGATGGTCAGTCGTCCAGCGAGGGGGCCGTTCTTGAGTTCAAGATCCACCGCAGCATCGTTGTGATCGGGAAGGTGTCCCCGGTAGATCCCCGCCCCGATGCGTTCGGCCCAGCCTCGATTCCCGGACACTGCGGCCCGGCGTGGTTCCAGCCACACCAGGCGATGTGCTTTCAGGGGGATCGCCTCCTGTGCAGGACCATTAATGCAGGGCAGCTTTGGGAGTCGCCAGGTGCGGCAGCTCGCACCGTCCTCAAGCAGGAGATCGATGTGGCATCCGCTTGGGTCGTCTGGAGCATCGATATGCCGCAGAAGGGAATACCTAGGCATCACGTTTCCCTGTTGGTGCACTCTTCCTACCCTCGGGAGGCTTCCCCGCCAACGGCGTTCCATGGATGCGTCATCGCCGCAGCCCAACGGCAGCTTCGAACATCACTTCCGTGATCGCTTTGAAAGCCTGCTCCCCACGATTCAGAAACGCTGGCCTGAGCTGGCGCAACACACCCTGGAGGCCACCCGGGGCAGTGTCGATGAACTGGTTCGCTTGATCGAGCAAAACACTGGTCTCACTCCCCAGGGGGTTCGTGAGCAGCTGGAAGAGCTGATGCACACGGCCAGTGATCAAAGCCGTCATCTTGGTGAGAGTCTTGACCCCCTCGAGCAGCAGCTGGAGCAGTTGCTGGACGAGCTGAACAGCACTCTTCGTCCACGGATCGAGAAGCCTGTTCGTCAGCGCCCATTGCTGGCGGTCGGCGTCGCGCTGGGTGTGGGAGTTTTGCTCGGAGCCATGCTGAACGGGGGGCGTCGCTCCTGATGGCCGACTCTCAACAACCTCGAGGTCTTGGTGCTGCTGCTCGAATGACGGCACTTGCAGCTTCGGTGATGGATCTGCATGTGCGGATTGCGTTGCAGGAGGTCGATCGGGAAAAGCGCCGATTGATTAGCGGCGGCTTGTTTCTGGCCATCGGTGGTACGGCGATGTTTTTGGCCCTTCTGGCCGCAGAGACGGCCGGCCTGCTTTGGCTGCAGCAGACCTGGACGCTGTCGTTGGTTCAGTCGTTGTTGGCGTTGTCCCTGATCAACCTGGTGGGGGCAGGGATCTCTCTGCGGATTGGCGGTCAGGTGCTCAAGGGGCCTTTCCTTCCTCAAACATTGGAGGGACTGATGAAAACGGTGCGTGCACTGTTGGGGCGGGTGTGATTACGCCCTTTAATCACTCCTTAACGCTGGGTTAATGTGGATTTAGTGAGTGCGGTGAAAGGATTTGCAATGGCCGACAGGTTTACGTTTTTTCGATAGGGCAAAAGCTGCACAAATCAGGGATAGCGCTACATCAGACGCTGCGAATTTAACTACGTTGTTCATCATTGCTGGCCCCTGTGGATCAGGAAAAACAACGTTATTGCAGGCTGCTTATCGAGAGGACCTTCCTTTGTTTGGGCCTGGCTATATGGCTGGTTTTAGGTCGACTTGTAAGGACCGAGCGTATAAAGAATACGATGATTATGAGGAGGCTCTGCGCAAGAAATCGTTTTTCCAGGCCGGGCATGTCAAGTTGCTGAGTCGTGAGGTGGATCTTCCTCAATGTGTCTTGCTGCATGTGGATCTCTATCAGGTATTGCGTGGTATTGACCCGTCGTACTGGCCTCGTTCGCTTAAGCGGCGTGAGTTACGACGCCAGTGGTTTGGCTCAGAACGTGTTGAGCAAGGTCTCGCATCCGTGAAGCTGGGCAAGCGCACATTTGAGAGTTTGCAGCAGCCCGCTGAGAATGACCTGATGATGCGCTCTTATCTCCAGCGTCCATTTTTCAAGCGTTTCAGACGCATTGTGGTGAATACGGTCCAATGCGAGTATTCAGCCAACGCGTTGCAACTGGCGGAGCGAAAAGCCAAGAGACGCAAAAAAAATCCATGCATTCATGAGCGCCGCTACAAATATTTCCTCGCGCCAGATGCTGTTGCTCAATCCATCCATCAGGAGCTGTATGCGTCCTGGAGGCGCAACCTTTCGATTTTGAATCCTGTGGCTGACCTCACGACAGAGGTGTCCGCATCCGGCGATCTCCTCTTGAATGGATCGGTGCTTGTTGGTGGCTGGAGCCAGCGCTTTTAGCGAATCGCGTAGTGGAGCCAGCGGCAGTCGATGCCGCCGTTACTGACAGGAATACGCCGGGAGGCCTTGAGTCGCAGGGCTCCAGTCAGTTTGGGGTTGCCGCTGAGCAGCCAGAGGTGCCAGCCGGATGCTTCGCGACGGGCAAAGGCTCCAAGTTCGCCATAGAAACTGTCGAGATCGTCCATCGCACCGAGTCGTTCTCCGTAGGGGGGATTGCAGACCAAAACCCCAGGACCATTGGGCAGAGATTGAGCTTCGAAGCGTCCTTGACGAATCTCGATTACCCCCTCTAAACCAGCTGCGACAACGTTGCTGTTGGCCTGCGCGACGATGTCTGGGTCCTGCTCAATACCAAGCACCGGTGGCAGGTTGAGATCGCGGCGTCGGCGGTTGCGGGCTCGGCTGCATTCGTCTTGCCAGAGGTCTGGTTGGAAATCCGCCCAACCTTCGAGAGCAAAGTCTCGGTCTAATCCTGGTGCTTGTTGCAGTGCTGCCAGAACGGCTTCGATTAGGAGAATCCCTGAGCCGCAGCAAGGATCGACCAGCGGCATGCTGGCGTCCCACCCAGTTAGTCGGATCAACCCCGCGGCCAGATTTTCCTTGAGTGGGGCTGCTCCCATGGCAGCCCGATAGCCACGTCGGTGCAGGCTGCTGCCGCTGCCATCCAGGCTGAGCACGGCTCCATCCCTGCTGAGATGCAGGTGCAGGGAGAGGTCAGGATGCTCGAGGTCAATGGATGAGCGATCACCCCACAGTTCACGCTGCTGATCCACCAGCGCATTTTTGACCTGGAGTGCTGAGTAGTGGCTGTGGTTGAGACCTGGCGCGGTGCCAGTCACATCAACACGAAAGCTCATCGATGGATGGAGCCAACGTTCCCAGTCGAGAGCTTGACGAACGCCCTCGTAGAGGTCGTCTCGCCCGAGGCAGCGGAACTGAGCCATCTCACGCAGCAGACGGAATGGAAGCCTTGCCTGGAGATGCAAGCGGTAAAGGCAGGCCGTATCAGCCTCAAAAGAGGCCGCTCGGCGTAACGGTCGGACTTGATGTGCTCCAAGGGCCCTGAGTTCCTCACATCCAACCTCTTCAAGGCCTTGGGGAAGAACGGCGATGGCGTGATGCTTCATCCGTGGGCCCAGTGGGTGCTCAGTTCACTGTGATCATCCAGGAGCCCACGTATTTCTTTTTCGCATCATCAGCATCGTGACTCGCCATCAGGTTGAACTGATACATCCCACTGTTCATTGGGTTGTTGAGGCGGGCAAAGAAACCGATATCTGATTTTTCGTTTAAGGGAGCATCGAGTGTCACGTTCATTGCTTGAGCGCTGTCATCGAAACTGCTCTGATATGACAACTGATCGCGACATTTGGATTTTTTCAAGTAGCCCCCCATGTTCATCGTGCAGAGCGAGACTGATCCCTGCTTAAAGCGCTTGTAAAATTCACGAGGAATCAGCAGTGTGAAACTACGTGTGTTGTCAGGCAACTCGTCTTTTCTGACGACAAGATGATATTTAGAACGATCGAGTCGAACGTTTGATGTGCCTGAAAAATAAAGACGTTTATAGGGAGTGGATTGATCGGGACGGTACTGGAAGATCGGTGTCGTCGATTGGTATTGAGCAAAAAGCGGTGCGCTTAATGCACTTGAGATGAGCAGAGCAGTGGCTGAGGCAAATGTGCGTAAGGTCATGAATAACAGGGGATAGAAGAAGGCGTTAGATGTTGATTAGAACTTGAGATATGTGCGGAAGGTCATGCCCCAGTCAGTACCACCGTCATCAAGTCCATCGCTGTTGGTCAGGAAGAACACACCAGGTTGAACAGAGATGTAGTCGCTCACATCCCAATTCAGCCAAGTCTCAAAGGCGAGAGGGGCTTCATCTGTGCCCCAGGCCGAGTTGTTTTCGTAGACGTGGGGAACATGGCCAACGGCAAGACCAATTTTCGAATTCTCAAAAAGAATGTCGTCGAACAGAAGTGCGGCCATCCAGCTACGCGCTCGTGCCG
>CEPW01041425.1_pt1 | contig 23611 bp, 28 predicted proteins | sample 356211 | NCBI WGS metagenome assembly CEPW01 (sample SAMEA2620021, study PRJEB7988) | marine metagenome | biome: marine biome (ENVO:00000447); feature: deep chlorophyll maximum layer (ENVO:xxxxxxxx); material: "saline water (ENVO:00002010), including plankton (ENVO:xxxxxxxx)" | depth 25 m
TCAAGGCTAAGACTCCCGTCAAGGCTAAGACCAAGACCCCTAGTCCCAAGCTCTCAACTGCGGAAAGGAAGAAGAAGATGAACAACGCGATTAAGAAGGCTGCAGCTGTACTTGCGGCTAATAAGAATAAAACCAAACCAGCTCAAAGAAGGCCCGGTGTTGCGCGACCCAACCCGGTCCCTGAGATTAAGACAGCCACCCCAACCCCCAAAGCAAACGCACCTTACGGAGTGATGTCTCCCTCCAATATAATGAGTCTTGCTAGGAAGGTTGAGAGTGGGAGGAAAAAGGCTGCGAACAAACTGAACGCCAAACTCAAGGAAATCGAGGCCACTAGGGGTAAGACACCCACACCTGTTCGTCTCAAGCAACGGTACACTTTCGTTGACGTAAACGGTAAGAAGCGTGAGTATGTGAGAAAGTTTGCGTATGACAGGGCTTTGGCTAAGAATAAGGCTGAGAGGGAAAGGAGGGCACAGCCAACATGGTCGGAGAGGGCTCGAATGAAGAGGTACGAACGCGGTCAACCTTTTAACATGAAGACACCCCAAAACGTAAGGAACGCCATAAAGGCTGGTAAAAATATGAAGTTTGTTGGGGGCCGTTTCAAGACGGTCACACCCAAGGCTAAGACTCCCACACCCAAGGCTAAGACTTTTATGAATAAGTTTGTAAATGCATTAGATAAAGATGAAGTCAATGCACTCAAAAAGAAGATTTGTAAACCTTAAAAACCCTCTTCGTACCCTCGTCAACTTCAGAGAGTATCTTAAACTTTGGAGTCTTGACGAGTTTGTCACCATTCTTAGTGACGAATGATTTCATCCGTTCAACTTCACCACGGGGCATTTTCCTGGTGTATTTGAGCGTGACATTCTTGTTTCCAATAGTGAATACAGTTGAAGACATTTTAATATTTACCTATAATAAAATATGCAGCTCTCAACAATTGTAGTCGCAGTGGTAATCATCCTCGCTGTATTTTTGCTCTACGGGAACAAGACACCTGGTGGTAAAAAGTGGACCGTTTACGGAACCAAGGGGTGTGGGTGGACAGTCAAGCAATTGGATTACATGAAGAAGGCTGGTAAGCCCCATGTATTTGTCGATTGTGAAAAAGGTGGATGCGACGGTATGACTGCTTTCCCCACCCTCAAGGGTCCTAACGGGGAGAAGATTGTAGGGTACAATGAGGTTTAAATCATTTATTATTCAAGAGTTGATTGTATCAACTTATCAATAATGAAATTATTCATCATAAGAAACGGGTGAAAGATTATTACAATCCTCGGGAAATTTACCCCCCTTCCTACATTTGTTACAACGTTCTATCCACATATCATTACGCGATACTCCTGTACCCCTGTAGGTCGTGTAGGGGTTATCAAGCTTTGTTCCCATCCAACCCCATCCTTTATAATGTAGATCAACAATGCTATCCTCGTTGACATCTACACAAGGAAGATCACATTCTCGTTTTGCGCCATCTTTGTGAGGGCAGGCTCTCCCACCATGTGCGGCTGGCGTGGTAACACTATAAAATTGAAACCCTTCATTTAAATATCCACCCTCTACAGTATCACAAACACCCCAAGAACCCTGACACATTATAGGTGATGGGGTAGGAGTGGGTTCGGCAGAGGCCTGATCCACTTTCCCCGCTTCTGCTATTGCCGTCTGTTTCTTTACTTCTAGCTTCTCGAGTTGTGCTTGAAGTTCAGCTACACTGGGGGTGTCATCTCCTGCTTCCGCTACTTCTAGCTTCTCGAGTTGTGCTTTAAGTTCAGCTACACTGGGGGTGTCATCTCCCGCTTCTGCTATTGCCGTCTGTTTCTCTTCTTCTAGCGCATCCGCATCCGCATCAGTGACTGGGGGTTCCTTACTACCACCGCCAATAGAAGCAGATATACTGGAACTGCAACTGATTGAACATAAACATAATAGACCAAAAGCAGCACTCATTGTTTTAACATCCATTTTGTTTTATTACTATACTCTGAGATATTTGTTACTGATATGATTGGTGTTTCAACTTATCAATAATGAAATATGGAAGGCAGGTGGGGACTATTTAGAGACCACGTACAATCTGGATGGAAATAGAAAGGATGAAGGCATCAAGGAGGGTGCTAATAGGCTTGAGCACAGAGATGTGCTTGACAAGCGAGCGGTTCCACACGAGGCGGAGAAGGAAAGTGCTGATAAGCACAGTGAGAACGAAGGTGAGAACTTCGGTGAGAACTTCGGACCTGGACTTGGCTTTGGCAACCTCGTGAATCATTTATTACATGTGGATATTTTTTTCTAGCTAAACTACAAATGAGGGCTCTCCCCCTGAGTGGATCAGAAAGTAGGTATACAAACAGGCGGTGGTCGACACCAAAAGGTATTGGAAACAATAATTGTTATGCCTATGCCGTTGGAGACTACGAGGCATATAGGTGGCAAAAGTCCATCCCGGGTGATCGTTCTGGTCTTTCCAATGGGCACCATACCTATACCCACTGTACTGGACTTCCTAAGCGCGTTATTTCTGACAATCCTAAGAGAGTGTACAAGGCGGATGCCAATGAAAAATGTAAAAAGGGGTATTTCAAGGTCATGATGTTTGTTTCTCCTGGGAGACCTATGAACTATATTCGACAAGGGGACTTCCACTTTTACAAACAACACGGAGTGGTTGAGTATAAAATCAAACCCGGTGATACTATCAAAGCTGTAGCCAAATTCTTTAAAGTACCTGAATCACGGATAAAGAAAGGTGGTCAATTTAAGGTTGGTAAACGTATAATTTTTAAAGCCAATGTATTCAGTCACAAGCGGGGCTGGGCAACTGGCCCACTTCTCACTGATGCTAAAGGCAAAGCCATCACCGACCCCCGTAAGGCTTCTAGGGACTATCCAGGTCTAAACTACGAGAAATATTGTAGTTCATTCTGTGTCAAGAACACTGGGATCAAAGTCGGTAGGACTCACCCCAAGGTCCGCTAAGATACTCTCAAGGTCTTCTTGTTGATCCACATCAAAATTAATATCAAATAGATCTAGAACCTCAAATATAGACCCCTCATTCAAGGACACAGAATTCGCCGTTGCTGTGTAATTGTTTTGTATAGTGACTGTAATTTTAAATTGTGAGCCATCTATCACTTTTCGACAAATCGGACATGTATTCTTACCTGTGTTCTTCCATTCCTGTAGACAATGGGAATGAAACATATGTCCACACCGGGCTGGAGGGTTAGTCCTCGTACACCGGACTTCATTTAGACATATGGAACATGTTGACATTCTACAGGAAGGTTTTAAAGTTTTTTTGGGAATTTTTCTCAGTTAGTAAATTTTGGATACATCTACGAGAGGCTTGTCACACTTAGCACATTTACCCTTACCTTGTACATCCTCCTGTACCTTGGTAAGGAGCTGGGGACCCTGAGATTGGAGGAGCTTACGGTAAGAGTAGTTGTCCTCAAAAGAAATACCATTTTGCTTCATAACATAGTTGTTAAAGAGCTGAGCTGAAGAGTTTACGGTAAAGCACCGACCATCGGCCATACCAAGTCGCTGCGACATATTGTTAATATACACCTAGAATTTTATTTGCCTGTTGGTAATTGTCCTCATCCAAGAATTGAACCCTTTTTCCTTGAGAAGTTTGACAAAAGGATCACATCTATATCCCAAATAAATATCAAATACATCAGTTTCTTCTGTGCGTGACACTCGAATCTGGGGATTTTCATTTATGTGGTTGTTGATGATATTGTAGGCAAATGCAATCTCCTTGAGGGTCTCCGCCCCTGTAATGATAATTTTACCGGTACTAAAAATACTGGTAGTAATCTCCTTCATATCCTCTGAAGGCTTGAACTTGATCTTCACTGCAGAATACCTATCTGGTTCAAAAGAAACCTTAAAAATGTCATCATACTCTTCAAACCAGTCGGCAACCTTCATGAGGTTGATATTGTAGTTGAGACTGAAGTTGGAGTTAATCATAACAACACGGAATGAATCCACTGGTACTTCAATTTTCAAACCCAAAAAGGTTTTGAAAATATGAACAAGTTGGGTGATGATACGTTTGCAATCGAAGAGATCGCAACAACCCGCCACTTGGATCGAACCGTTGGGGAATACCTTCACAGACTTAGTACTGTAGGTGTCGTGGTATGTTAAGGTCACCTGGTTATAGAAAGTCGTCGGTTTCAATTTCCACTCAAAACCATCTGTTTTGGTACCCACACGTCTCATCTTATAGGAACCAATTTCTTCGAATAAACGTCGAAGTCGTTTTATATCAATCTGTTGGATAAAGCTCGACACCATAGTGATTGTCGTAATCTTTATCCATGAGGGTCTAGTCTCATCTGGTAACTCTTTTCGTATCTCATCGAGAGTGAGGAGATACGAAAAGCTATTATTTGCAATCGTTGAATACATTTTTGGACATACTTTTTATATGTTGTGAGATTCACTTAGGTGTTTAAAGATGAGACTCTCCATTTAAGTACATGACCTCTTTCCTTAAATCTGCAAAGCATGTTCTTGATGTGGAGTCTGACCTCTCATATGTTGAGATTGTCTATGACAGGTACACGAGAAATAAGGGATACTCGACCTTCACAGATTACCTCAATACAGAGCCTTTCGCTGATTGGGTATCATTAGAGTCTGATGATCACTCAATTATTTACGAAAAGTTTCTTGATACAATGGTTAAGAAGACCCTAGAGGTGAGACAGCGTATGGCTGAACTTTTACTCGAAAGTTTCTTAACTTACGACCAGGATATTCGTAAGTATGTGCGTGTAGCCCACGCAGTTAAGATTCTAGATCCAACATTTCAACCACCTCGTATTAATATGGAGAGTGCTTGGCAAGTGGAGTTTATCAAGAAGTTTTGTAAGAAAACAATAATAGATTCAATTCAACAATGTAAAAAGAAGTCACGACTCAAGTATTTCTTCAACGTACTAAAATTAATAGAATTAGAGCAATAAGAATAGAAATGATCATTATTTGGGTTGTCGTATTTTTACGCTCAACACCAACAACAACAACCGGTTCCCTCTCCCTGCCACATCCAAGTCCGTAATCAATATTACGACGGGGTTGAACATTCCTGTCTATTTGATGGGGTTGTTTCTCAGGTTCGCATAATCCAACTGTACAAAAAACACTTTTACCAGGGGTTGGAATACCCCCACTCTTAGGAACTTCTTGAAAATCTTCAAAATTACTCGTCTGTCTTACACCTCCTGGAAGGGAGAAATCGTGTTGGACAAATGGATTTACATCATTAATTGCATCCTCATCATTGAGCATAAACTCACTCATTATTGTTATTACTTCAGATTATATTTCTTATCCAACATCTTGATTTTATGTTCATCCCACATTTTATCCAAATCGACATTTAGCATATGTGCCAATTGAAAGAGATAACTGAACACATCACCCATTTCCATCATAACATCTGTTCCTCTCTCCTTTTTTAGATTTGTCTTCTTGTATGTCTTCTTATATTGTCGAATTGCGGATGCGAGTTCACCAACTTCTTCTGTCAGGAGAAGCCATACTGTATCTATGGGGGCACGATCCCACCCCTTAGACTTGCATACTTTTTCTGTTTCACATTTGTATTTGTTAAGACTCATACTTAATCCACAAGAGACTCAAAGCTTTAATTGATTCCAATCTTGTTGTTATAACCAATTTTATTCCCAGTAGTGCTAGTATTTAGAGGTCGATCCATGGGTGTGCTAATAGTGTCGATATCCTCAGCATAGGCAATATATTGAGATACACCAGTTTGAATTTGAGACATGGCTGAAGATATGACCTTGGTGTTCATATACTTAACCTGTTCGTTGATTTGAGTGTATTGATCACCCGAGTTGTTGATAAATACAACACGCATAATGGAGAATAAATCATCGGGGTTCTGGTAATCTATGGAGATGCCAGTCTTATTTTTAAACGCCTGACGAATTCCACGTTGAAGAAGATTCTTGTTGAAATCCGAAAAGAACAAAGTGTTCAGTGGGGTCTCACACTGCTGAATAGAATTAAGGTGGAGGTTGTCACACATTTAATATAGTCTCCGAAAAAAATTGTCTGTAGATATTAAATGTTAAACATGGCTGACTTCAACGAGGCCTATGAGGCAAAAATTAAAAATGTCGAACCAATTCCATGCAATCCCCCAGAATGCTTTGTTGGTTCTTATCCTCCTGTGGCCAAGGCTGGTGAGCCCGGTCCATTTTTCGTAAACACATACCTTCTTCAGCACAATCGCAAACAGGAAGTGGCGGGAACAGTTTCTGTTCGAAGTGCTGACCTCGAGTGTAAAAAATAAGGTTAAAAATAAAAATTGAACAGAGAGTATATGAGGGTCATTAAACGCTCAGGTCGTATTGAGGATATGAGATTTGATAACGTCACCAATAGGATCAAGAATTTAACGTCTGGACTTTCAGATAAATGTGACTCTCAAAAAATTGCTCAACAGGTTTTTTCGTCGATGTATGATAACATCACCACCCAAGAGATTGATATTCTCTCTGCTGAAATTTGTATTGGTTTGATTACGTCGGACCCAGACTATGAAGTTCTCGCAACTCGTATTATTGCGAGCAATATTCATAAAGTATGCCCTAACAACTTTCATCTCGCAATGCGAAAGCTTCAAAAGGCGAAGATTATAACAGATGAAGTCGTTGAGGTTGCTCAACAGGTAAAAGAACATATTAAAACCGACCGAGATTTTGACTTTGGATATTTCGGTTTAAAAACTCTCGAAAAAAGTTACCTTCAACGAGTAAACGGAAAGCTCATCGAAACACCTCAATATATGTTTATGCGTGTAGCCATAGGCATTCATGGTAAGGATATTCCAGCCGTTCTCGAAACTTATGATAAAATGTCACAGGGTTTCTTCATTCATGCGACACCGACCCTATTTAATGCGGGTACCCCAAGACCTCAGATGTCCTCCTGCTTCCTAATTGCAAACAAAGAGGACTCTATTAATGGGATTTATGGCACACTGACAGAGTGCGCGCAGATCTCTAAATGGGCAGGGGGTATCGGTCTTCATTGTCACGATGTGCGTGCGAATAAGTCTCATATTAGAGGGACTAACGGCCAGTCTGATGGTATTATCCCTATGTTGAGGGTCTTCAACGCGACAGCTCGGTACGTGAACCAGGCTGGTCGACGTAAGGGGTCTATTGCTGTCTACCTTGAGCCGTGGCACGCGGATATCATGGATTTCCTCGAACTCCGCCTCAACCAAGGCGACGAGGAAGCCCGCTGTAGGGACCTTTTCAGTGCTATGTGGATCCCAGACCTCTTCATGAAGAGGGTTGAAGAAGGTGGTAACTGGTCCCTATTTTGTCCTGACAAGGCGAAGGGTCTCTCCGACGTCTACGGGAAAGAATTTGAAGAGCTCTACACCAAGTACGAAGAGGAGGGCCTGGCAAACGCGACCGTTCCGGCGACTGACGTTTGGAAGGCTATCATAAAGTCTCAAACTGAGACTGGAACTCCATACATGCTTTACAAGGATGCGTGCAATAAGAAGTCCAACCAAAAGAATTTGGGTGTGATTAAGAGTTCAAACTTGTGTACAGAGATTCTGGAGTACACCGACAAGGATGAAACGTCTGTATGTAATCTCGCTTCTATCGCGCTACCGAAATGTGTGAACAAAGAACTCAGAACCTTTGATTTTAAGAAGCTTCACGAAGTCACCAAGACTGTGACAAAGAACCTCAATCGGGTCATTGATCGTAATTTTTACCCAGTTGAAACTGCGCGCCGCTCCAATATGAAACATAGGCCTATTGGTTTGGGTGTTCAGGGTCTCGCGGATGTATTTATCCTCTGCGGACTTCCTTTTGATTGTGATGATTCACGTACGCTTAACGCGCACATCTTTGAGACTATGTACCATGCAGCTCTCGAGGCATCATCCGAACTCGCAGAAATTGACGGTTCATATGAGAGTTTCGAGGGTTCTCCAGCATCTCAAGGTATCCTTCAACCGGATATGTGGGAGGGAGTCACGAAGTTTAGTGGACGGTATGACTGGGATGCCATGCGTGAGCGCGTGAAGACGAAGGGTCTTCGTAATTCTCTTCTGATGGCACCCATGCCCACAGCTTCTACAGCGCAAATTTTGGGAAATAATGAATGCTTTGAGCCATACACAACAAATATCTATCTCCGACGAACCCTAGCCGGTGAATTTGTTGTGGTCAATAAGCACCTCGTCGAGGACCTGAAAAAAGCTGGTCTTTGGTCCAAAGAAATGAAAGACCTAATGGTTAAAGCTGGTGGTTCTATACAGAACATTGTAGACATCCCCAATGATATTAAGAATCTTTACAAAACTGTTTGGGAAATTAGCCAAAAATGCATTATCGATATGGCAGCAGACAGGGGTCATTTTATTGACCAATCACAATCTATGAATCTTTTCATGGAGAGTCCCACAATGTCCAAGCTCTCCTCGATGCACATGTACGCTTGGAAGTCTGGCCTCAAGACGGGTATGTATTATTTGAGATCTAAGGCGAAAGCTCGTCCAATCCAGTTCAGTCTTGAACCAGAGTGCGTGGCATGTTCAGCTTAAAGTTTTGAATCTAAAAGCTAATTAGAAGTCATGGACAAGGCTATTGACAATATACAAATTAACCAATTCAATAATCGAAAAATTGTCATCTCCACAAAACAGGGTACACCCTTCCGTGTCCAGTTTCCTCGTATGTATATGCCATTCGGGGTTTCAGGTTTTACACCCGAAGTCGGACCAACCAAATACAATATAGACCTCGCTGTAAAAGGTTATGACGAAGAGGATAGTTATATGAAAAAGTTTTACGATTCTGTACGTAAAATTGAAGATTTAATTATTGATTCCGTCGTAGAGCAAAGTGAAGCTATTTTCGGCGCACCCATGACAAAAGAAGAACTTCTTCCTATGTTCAACTCTAATCTGAAAGAGTCTCCCGATAGGGAACCGAAGTTTAGGGTTAAGGTAGACACGACTATGGATGAACAAATCAAAGCTAACGTGTATGATGCAGATAAGAATCCTCTCCGTGACGAAGCGACCAACGGTCTCTATGCAAGAAATAGTGGACATGCTATTGCTGAGCTTAGCAGTGTTTACTTCTTGAACAGAAAGTTCGGGTGTACTTGGAAATTACATCAATTAATCGTTTATGAACCACAAAATCTAAAAGGATTTCAATTTAAGCTTTAGACTTACTCATGAGTAAGATACTATATATAGCCTGAGCCTCCTTAAGCAGTTTACCCTGAATCTTGGTATACTTCTTTGGGTCCAGACCTAACCTAATTTTAGCCATTCTTACAGATTCTGACCACTGAGTGAGTGTCATCTCTTACTTACTAGCTTTGATTATTTTTTTGTAGGACTTGCTACCCTTCTTGGGGACGAGGCAGAAAGAGTCCTTCTCCTTCGCGAGGTCAATGAAAGCCATGAACTTGGGGTTCTTCTTGAGAGACTTCTTAGCAGCCTTACTCGCCGCCTTGGAGATAATACGTCCATCCTTCATCATAAGATCCTTCTTGGTGAGACCACCAGAGGTTGCATTAGCGTTACCATGGAAAACTTCGGCGCGGGAACCAACAGTCATTTTTATATTAAGCGCGGAAAATTTTTTTGATGTCGAGGATTGAGATTTTAGCAGATGTCCTGTTAACAGGTATTTGTTTCTCGATTCGTTCATCATTGAGTACTTCCGCACACACGATTGATTTGTGTCCCTGAAGTGCCATCATTTCTTCCTCCACGCTGATAAATCTTGGACACTCCTTATAGACCAATTTCTTTACATGGACGGCTTGGTTTTGACCTGTGCGATGACTTCGACCAATAGCTTGGAGTTCCGTCGCAGGGTTCCACGCGGGTGCTGTAATGTACACACGGGTAGCTTCTTGAAGATTAAGACCCTGACCTCCACTCTTAATCTGGATGATAAAAACGGCTCCAGATGATACGTTTTTAAATTCCTGAATTTGCCTGACCCTCTCATCTCTCGACACTGAACCATCTATTCTGAACACGGGACAATCGAGTTGAGACTGAATGTAGTTCATTTCACCTCTGAACTGACAAAAGATAAGCGTCTTCTCTGTGGGATGCTCCTTCAATAGTTTGAATAGCGTCTCCATTTTGTTTGAGCGCCCCTTCCACATTTCCGGTTTCGTCTCATTCTGTTTTGCCACACCATTCAGATACATTTGTGGCCAAATCATACATTGCCTCGCTCTTAAGAGACACTCCAAAATGACCATATTTTTGGAATTAAGACTCTGTGCATTTCTGAATGCTTCTTGAATAATACCCTGTGCTTCCAAAAAGACACACTCGTAGAGTGCCTTCTCTTCTGAAAACATATCCAATTCCACATTCTCGAAATAACACGGTGGGAGACTGAGGCGGTCATTAATTTTAGCCAAATCCTCCTTCGTTCTCCGAAGAATGTAAATATCTTTGATTTCTTTGGTTCTCCCCTGAACAAAGTTCTTGGGAATACCCAAAAAGGTACAAAGATTCACAAAGTCATTTATCGAATTGAAGACAGGTGTACCGGTGACCAACCATTTGATGTCTGTTTTGAGTTCACAAACACTCTTGAATGTCTTGCTCTGTTTGTTTCTGATTTCGTGAGCTTCATCAAGAATAACACGATCCCAGAACACATGATGAAGCGGTGTCTTTTCGGTCTTTCTATCAGACACGAGTGTGTAGGGTGCAATAGTAACCTTTGCATGTTCATCAAGCTTGCGGTCAGGTCCATCGTACACATGTACGCTGAGCTGAGGTGCAAACTTGTTGAGTTCATCACGCCACTGAGTGATAATGGATTTGGGTACGATGATGATTGTGCGGTCTCGTGGATTTCCAAGCATCGTAGAAATCAACTGCACGGTCTTACCCAGACCCATTTCGTCACATAAAAATCCCCCTTTTGGCCCGGACGCCTGTGCTTCCATTCCGAGCATCCATTTTACACCGTCTCTTTGATAGGGTACAAAGAGCCGACCATTGAGACTGGTCGTAGCCAGTGTGTATTGCTCATTAGTCATCCTCGTAAGGATCTTCGTCTGAGAGTGCTTGAATCTCACACTTGGCTGGTTCTTTTTCCTTTTTCTTTCGTGTTTTCTTCAACTTAGGTTTTGGAAGTTCATCTATGTGTTCCCTAAAGTAGAGAACTTTGTCCCAAAATTCCTTCATGATTGGGAGGTACGTTTTCCACCACTCGGGGTCACGTTTTACGTTAACTACATCGAATTCTTCCGGCAGTGGCCAATTAGTCTCCGCGGGTTTATATTGTATAAAATCTGCTTCTTTTAGGTCTAAAATCTCCATACAAAGTTGGAGCTGTGGCATGTAATGACCGGGTACTTCCCCCGGAATAATTTTTCGTTGAGGAGGACATTTAATTTCTACCAATTTACCACTTTCACTTACACCATCAGGGCTTCCACCTAGCCATTTATGCACCGGATGGGGTACGAGCCCAATCTCATGGACAACTTCCCCATGTCGCTGTTCGTATAGGATACGGGCCTCATCCTCATATTTCTCTCCGTGGAGGGTTGCTGCGTTACCGGTAAACTTTTCACCGAGACCACATTTCTTAAGGAGTAGGTCATCAGGTGTTTGGTAAGGATTTTTACCTATGGCAGTCGCTGCATCGGAAGCAGTCAACATGTTTCCGCGAAGAGCCAACCATTCTTCCGACTTTTGTGCAGCATATTCCCTTTCAATTAACGCCTTGACATTAGGATGCATATTAACTTAACTAAAGTTGTATTTTTTAAGTTCATCTAAAACCTGAAAATACATCTGGGCTGCATTTTGTTCAGCCTGTTTCTTACTTTTTGCAGCACCTCTCGCACGAAACAAGTTATCAATGTAGATGTCAATGTAGAAGATACCTTCATGATGAGCACATACACGGTATTCTGGGAGTGGCCAGTTATTTACTTGACAATGACGCATGAGATGGTCCTTATAGTTATCATCAACCATGATAGAATTCATATCAACAATCTTGGGGTCTTGGTAAATCCTAAGAATGAACTCCTTAGCATGGATGAGACCAATATCCATGTAGATGGCACCAATCAGGGCTTCGAACACATCCTCTAAAATTTTTTGGTTGTTATTCCATTGATTGCGCATACCCTTTTCATCCATAATCACAAGTTCATTTAAATTGAGTGTATTAGCAATCTTAGCTAGAGTTTCTCCACGAACCAGCTTTGTACGAGCTTTAGTGAGAAAACCTTCTTGACGACTTTCGTAACGATCAAATAAAAACTTAGTGATAACAAACCCTAGGACGGAGTCACCAATAAATTCAAGTGTTTCAAAAGATTCTGTAAACTGCTCATATTCTTTGATAGCAGATTTATGTGTAAATGCCTTTTGGTACAAATCAAGGTTTTTGATCTTTGTACCAACAAGTTGTTCAGCCCTTTCTTTTGTAAGGAAGTTGACCATGTTTTATATGTTTATGTTTTATTTTTTAAGCCTTCTTAACGTAGTGAGGAGAAAGGTACTTCTGGAGGTTAAGGTAAGTAACAACAACGTCGGCGGGAGGAGCAAGAAGGTCCCGAAGCTTATCGTCGAGAATAATCTGACGGCCGTTCTCGGGATGCTTAAGACCCTTGTCGGTAATATACTTGTTAACAAACTTGGTAACCTCGGAGCGAGAGATGAGCTCTCCTTCGGGGAGGGCGAGAAACTCACGCAACTTAGGTGTGATTTCCTGCTTTCGGTTGAATCCGTTGTTCTCAGCACGCTTCTTGGCCTTCTCACCATCAGGATCCTCCTGAGTGTTCTTGACCTTGCGTACAAGCTTAGTGAGATTCTTTACATCGTTGCGGAGAGCGGCAAGTTCGGTCTGAATAGTTTCAAGAGACATTATATCTATCTTACGAACTTAATCTTTAAGTCGATGTAAAGTAGACCAAGAAGAACCACGATACATAATAGAAATGATATTGATACTTCAATCGGTTTAAGGGTCTCAAGAACATTGCGCTGGGTTGGACGGTCTATGAACCTGAATGGTTGACGAGAACCATCATCAGGGCACCCACCAAAACAGCAGTCTTTGGGACAGTGGACAACATCAGGTCCCCGTCTGGTACCGCAGAACTGATTGGTATCACCTTTGTATGCATAGCACCTACATTCGTCGATCACTCTACAGACCATATTATTATATCACGATATAATAATGGACGATCAAATCTATTCAAAATCTACCATTGAAAAATTCTTAAATGAAAATTTATTTTTCAGGGATGCCAAACTGAAGAAGTATTATGATAGGAATTTGCAGAGGGACCTCGGTAAATTTAGGAGTCGGGTTCACAGTACCCACTCTAAAAAAGATTTTGAAAAAGTCGTATATCTTCTCATAACAGACTCACTCAGGGATGTCATCCTAGAGACTGTCGGTGAAATATCAGAATATATGAAGGATATGGGTGACATCATCGTGAGTGGAGGTGAAGCTTTCAATTTATATGTGGATTTCGATGACAGAATAGTCACACCCGATATAGATGCAAAGTTTGTCCCTCGTATGGCTGTAAATCCAAAATACTTTGGAAAACTTCAAGCAACCAAGTTGTTATTATGGAACAGGTTGGGTGAGATATCTAAACGCTTGAATATCCGAGTGAGGAAACGATTCGTAAATATGAAAAAGAAAAACCCCAAACTGTTTAAGTTTTTGGGTATAAGTCTAAAACCCTCTGGTTCGGTTGTATCTCGTCGGTATACTCTCATAAAGAAGAAAAAGGGAGGACCGGGAAATAAACCGGTAAAGGGTGACGTATTTATCGATGTAGAACTGTTTGCACTCGATACAAACTTACGCTTCTTTTCTCCAAAGACTGGTAAAATTGAAGATGTTACACTTGGGGGTATGCTCGATATCCCATTCATGCGACCTAAGGAGTTTGGGTATGAGGTAGTTTTATCTAGACGTAAGGGTATAACGTATAGAAACTATGATACAGGTAAACTAACTGTAAGTAACAAAGTATACGTGGCGAGTAAAGAGTTTCTAATTGAAGATATTTATTTGATGAGTAAGTTGAATCTTCGTCCCGATAAGAAGGCCAAGGATCGTTTACGTCTCATAAAACTTGGTCAATTATTTGACAAGAAAATCAAAAATACAGATTCTATAGATGATGTATTCAGGCGTGTAAGATCTAAGATTGTTAGAAAAGCCCCAGCCACGAAAAAGGATGGACGCGTTTCTATGAACAACGCGAAGCGTGTAGATCCATACAAATACAAAAACTTTACGACTAAACCATCAGAGGAGAAGTTATCCAAACAACTCGTTCAAGGATTAAAACCAGTTGTCGGGAATGCTAAAATTAATGGATACACAAATTCATCGGGTAACAAAAAACTTAATTTGAAAACACTGAAATGGGTTAATGTCAAGAACAATTCTTACGTAAAGAATGAGTTTAAACTCAGGGCAACAAATGCGAAGAATTTACCAAAGAATTTCAACGTTTCGAATACTTTATATGGTTACAAACCCAGGAGAAATACATGGGTAAATAAGAATGTGCTTAATAAATCCGCCGCCATCCCGTTTGTTGGGTTAAAGAAATGAAACCTACTATAGACATAAATGATTTACAACACCCCAGCCAAGGGTGAAGATGGACTCTATTTCGTAAAGGTTCTCAATGATGAGAAGCGTAAATGCCTTGTTCAGCTAAACAAGGTAAAAATTACTGACGTATCAGGAGAGGTCGTATTTGATGTCGTTTCTGATGCGAATACAAAGAAGATCGGGGACATCGATGAAGGAAATCTTGCGGCAGCCCTTGAGAATTGTGAGAGTTGGTTTGGTAAGAAACTCACAGAAAGTGTCATCAAGGGTGCTTACACTTCCAGCCTCAACAATGGTGTGATGACCTGCGACCGCCTTGAGGTCACCAAGGTATACAACGCACAGCAGGAGCCCGTCGATTTTGACTTGCTCCAGACAGGTAAGAATTGTAATGTCATTCTCGAATTTGCCGGACTTTGGTTTGCCAAGAAGGCTTTTGGTCCAACATGGAATGTTGTCCAGGTCAAGGTTCACCCAGATCCCATCCTAGATGTATACCCAGACCAATATGCATTTGTCGATGAGGAGGACGAATAAAAAATAATTTGTTATTATACTATAAAAGATGTTCGGTTTAAAAAAGGGTCGTAACCAAAATATTGTTATGCTCCTCGCCGTAGCTGCCCTCATTTTTCTTCTCTTCCAAATGAATTCCAAGTCTGGTTATGCCATTGTTGAGCGTGAGTACTCCGCGTTCGGTGCGGCCCCAGCCGCTGGCCCCGCCGCTGCCCCCGCCACCTCCAATGGTTGCGGTATGGACAAGGGTACCGGCCTTGCGTCCTCCCTCCTCCCCCGTGAGGTTGCCTCCGATGAGGATTTTGGAGAGTTTGCCCCAGAGGACATCCTCAAGGGACAGAACTTCCTTGAGCCCCGTGCCCAGGTTGGCTTCCCCGAGACTGTCGGTGGTGCTCTCCGCAACGCCAACCAGCAGATTCGCAAGGATCCCCCCAACCCCAAGGACCCCTTCGTATGGAACAACTCCACCATTGTCCCCGACACTATGCAGCGTGGTTTGTGCGCTTAAAGATTAAATAATAATTAGATATAACAATGTCTTCTGTTCCTAATGAACTATCTGAGAGCGTTTCAAAGCTCGTAGACCTTACAAAACAACTTTCTGAAGCAAAATCTGATATCAAAGTCCTAAACCAGGAGGAGAAGCGTCTCAAGGAGACGGTCAAGAAGCATATGGTTTCTCAGGGTATTGATACCATCAACCTCAGGAAAGGTAAAATTAGCATTCGTAGATCTGTACGCAAATCTGGCATGAATAAGGATGCCATCAAGGAAGGTCTCATGACTTTCTTCAATGGAGACGAAGCAAAGGTTGAAGGGGCCCTAAATGCCATCAAAGATGGACTTAAAACGAAAGAATCTACATCTCTCTCGTTAACCGGTATAAAAGAAAAGCCCGAGAAGGAAGATAAGTAAATAAACATGGTTTGGAGCCAATATGTATACGAAGCCAATAACGGATTTGACTCCGACGTCAGTGATGACGACGAGTTCAATGATGAACACACTCCTCTGAATATCGAAGACTGGGAAGTCCAATACTCAGACGAACTATGGCACATGTGGAACACTATCTGTACACTCTTGTATGATGCCCATATTGAGCATACAGGGCGTTTTTGTGATTTTGTCGAATTTTGTTACATTGAACACGACACAGATTTGGGACCTACAACATGGGAATATCAGGAGCAGACAATGTGGTATGAAGAACGACTTGCTCACATTTGGAGAAATCTCAGGCGTAGTATAAACGATAATCGTCTCTATGAAAAAATGATGCGTGGTGCGACGTTTAATGATTTTACCAATTTTGCGAAAAATTATATGAATGTATATTAAATGCTCCCAAACCTTACATCCCAGAAGGTTGCCATCCCCGCTGCTCTTTTTCTGGCTCTGAGCCCCGGTCTTCTTTTGACTACCGACGGCTCAAAGGTTTCTCTCATGAACCGAAAAACAAGTCAAATGGCCATATTCTTCCACGCTCTCGTGTTCTTCCTTGTGTACAGTCTCATCGCTCGCGCTATGGGTCTCGTCCTCACTCGCAACGACCTTATCGTGACCACTGCGCTCTTCCTTGTGCTCAGCCCCGGTCTTCTCCTCACTCTCCCTCCCGGATCCGGTGGGGTGCTTCAGTCTGGTCAGACCAGCCTGAATGCGGTTCTCGTTCACTCGATTGTGTTCGCGATCGTGTTCGCGCTTTTACGTCGCCAATTTCCTCAATTCTATTAAGTAGGAGGATGAAATATCTCGTGTTGGGCCCAGCTTCGATGGGTATATTTTCCCTTATAGGGGGCCTAAAAGCACGAGAGACGGAACTTGTTGATGTTAAGGAAATATCCGGCTCTTCCGCTGGTGCAATTTTAGCATTATTTTTAGCTTTGGGGATGTCCGTTGATGAAATTCTAGAAACTTCACTCTCAACAAATATCCCCAATTTTGTTAAAATACGTATAGGCTCATTTTTTAACAAATTTGGTTTTGTTGATATGGGACCTATACGTAAAAAACTCGTAGAAATTTGTGGTTCAGACCCAACATTTGAAGAAATAGATATGAAACTGTATATAGCAGCGTTTTGTATGAATACATCAGAGACTGTATACTTTTCTAAAGATACACATCCAGATATGAAGGTTATAGATGCAGTGTGTATGAGTATGGCAGTGCCTTTCATATTTGCATGTGGTAAGTATAATGGTGAGACTTATGTAGATGGTGGAATGAAAGAGGAATACCCCCTCTCACCATTTTTTGATAAAAAACCACACGAAATTACGTGTATAAAAATTAAAATGAACAAAGTATATCAAGAAGATATACACACACCTAAAGAATTTGTAGAATCTTTAGTTCGTTCAGCACTTTCTAACCGAGTGCAGTATGATACACCAATCGAACTTATAGAAATTAATGTCGGGGACGCTGACGTATTTGATTTCAATATGAGTTATGAAGAAAAAATACAATTGTTTAACAGAGGATATACTTTTTTGTCAGCTTAATATAGATGGATGTGGATACATTCAAAATAAGGCTGACTGCACTTCCTTTTCTTAGTAAGGCAGACGTGGCGTCTTACCAACAGAGGGTTCAACAAGGAAAGTTATCCCCTGAAACCATTTTCAGAGAAGCTGTCAGGGTAAATAAGCAGAGAAAGGCTAAGGAGATTGCCAAGAAAAAACGAGAATTTCGCATTATGATTGCTGATATAGATCTCGATTTTTGGGACCGTAGAAGTCTTATTAGACTTATTGACGAAAAGACAGTTCTCCTTAGACTTAAAGCTCGAGCTGATAAACTTGTGAAAATACGCGAAAAAGAAGATGTGGGTAAACGGCGTGGGAGACTTGCAAAGTTCTTAACAGGTCTTAAAATAGACCGAACCGAAAAGGATAAACTTCTTGAAAGATTTGATGAGGGAGACAGTGTCAAAGTACTCGCTCAGAATGCGGTATCTCTTCAGAAGAAAAGCGCATCAGAATCCATATCAAAAGACCGCGAATTTTTGAAAAAGTCAATCAGTCGTATTGGTATTAGTAAGACTTTACAACTTGGGATTATGTCTAAATTTAAACCGGGTAAAGATTCTGTACAAAAACTTATCGAAGAAGCAAAACGTCTAAAAACAGTATCCGGAAAACGAACAATTAGTGTGAGAAGAGGTGAACTTTCTCAATTGGCTAAAAAACTTGAGGTGGCTGCAAACTTTTCTAAGCGCATCACGGCTGTGGACACAATAGAAAAGGCTGACGCATTAAAAGAAACAATCGAAAAAGCTGGTGAAAAGAAACGTGTCGATACGATCAATAATGAAAAAGACGTATTGAAAAAGATTGTAAAGGAAATTGGTATTCAGGGTTCATTCAGTGGTAGTATCGCAGCTATCAAAAATAAGGTTGATCTGAACGCGGTTAAATTAGATATTGTTGAGGCTAGTAAGGTTGAACTCGCAAAACTAGATGTCTCTTCTGATTTTTCTAGAGCCATTAATTCACTTGTGTTCATAGATCGTCTTGTCCCTCTCAAAAAACAAATTGAAAATGCTCGTCTTAAAATGAATGATACCAAAAAACAAAAGAATATTGAAGCTCTCGCAAAGAATAAACAGAATTTCATAGAATTCGTCAAGAAAAGTACACTCCCTTTAAACAGACAGCAAGTATTTATTAACCGAATGTCATTGGAAAAAGTTGATATACCCAAGTTGCGCGAAGATGTTATTAAATTAGAGAAGAATCTTAAAAATACTCAACGAAAGAAGGAACTTAGCGAACTTGGTGCTTACATTAAGTTTAAAAATATTAATAAAACAGGACTCATAAATAAATTCAAGACCACTAATGTTTCACTCATTAACATAAAAAGGGAAGTTGATGAACTCATACAAAAGAAAAAGAATCTCGAAGCTGAAAAGAATAATTTAACTAAAAAGGCTAAGAGAATTTCTCTGAATTTGAATATTACGAATAATGTGAAGGGTGCACGTGAAAAGATTGAAAATGCATACAAAAAGAAAATTCAAAATAATAAAAAACAACTGTCAAATTTTGCTTTACAAGCTAACATTAGTGCGTTAGGTGATTTAACCAAAATCAGCAATTTAAACACACTTAACATGGCGAAAGAAATGGTCAAACAGGAAACGAAGAATAAGCTTTATGCTATAGCCGCGACATTAAATGTCGGTCCAGTTTTGGTATCTAAAATTGGTAGTATAAATACCATACAAGATGTTAAAAATGTTTCACAAGGGATCAAATCTGCTATTCACAAACGAACTAAAAATATGAAAAATCTCGCTGCACTCGCGCGCAATAAAAATACAGCTTATGTTCGTCAATTGGAAACTAAACAGAAAAAAATCAACGAACTCGTAGGTCATATGACAAATGTGGGGTTGCCACCAAATGACCAGGTATACTTCATAGAACAATATACAGTCTACAACAAACCAATCAATACTATAAAGAAGGAAGTAAATGAACGTTTTATTAAAATTTTCAAGGCACAGAGAGAGCAGGGATTACCAAAATTAATTGAAGAACTCCAAAAATATGAACTTGATGAATCGAATATAGAGCACATTGTGAACAAATACACAAAAACATATATCCCATCAAATACTTTACTCAATGAAGCACAGGTTATAAAAAATATGCGTACGCAAGAAAGATGGGTTGAAATAGAAGAAGAATTAATTGGTTATTTAGACAGATTAACACTGAAACCAGAAAATAGAAGAAAAATTACTGTAGCACTCAATAGTTTCTGGGTCGATTTTGGACCACTTAAGAAATCTGCTACAAACATGGCGATTAAAACTCGTAATGAACCCCGTGCTCTAGGACGAAAAGAACTTGAAAATCATACCACTAAATTTGGTCTCAATCGGGTCAATAAATTTCAAATTCTTAGAAATTACAATCAAGGTGCGGCAAATTTAAACACTCTCAAGGCGGGTGTCGAAAATCTGAAAGGTATGAAAAACGCTCAAAAGAATATCATCAAGGCAGCTAAACTTAACCAGAATTACGCTTTCAAAACTTATTTAACTACTAATTTGGGTCTTAATTCTAGTAACGAAAAAGTCAAGAAATTACTTAACAACTATAACAAGTATCCAAATTATATAAATAATCATGTATCTAAAGCTAACACACTAAAATATTTGAAGAATGAAAGGGTGAGACTGAAAAACAGTGCTAAAATGTTACCCGCGGATGAGAAACGTAATAAAAGAATCGAGAATATTAAAAATGCTAATGATGTTGCACAATTAAATAGTGATATTTCTAATGCATATGTAGCTATTGTTCGTAAAGAGATATCAAATATGGTATTACAAAGTGGGGTCAAGGCTAATATAAATATAGGTCAGATTAACAGTTTACAGAAAGGCGAAGAAGTGAGGGCAAAGCTTATGAATGCAATTGAACGAAAGAAAAATCAAGAATTTGCATCTCTTCAAAATGCAGTAAAAAATATGACACAAGAAAATAAAACAATACTTTTACAAGAATTTACTACACAGAATATACCGATCGATAAAATGTTAAAGAAGGTTGCAGAACTCAAACAGCAACGAGCTATCGAGACATACAAAAACAAAAGGCGTCAACTTTATGATTATATGAAAACACAACTTAACATGAATGTGACTGATAGAAAAACCATAATGAATGAATTCAATAACACCGGTACACTTGCAAATATGTTGAACAAGGCTAGAGCATTGAAAAATACTCGAGTCGCAGAAAAGATTGCCGGGGATAGACTCAAAATTGAAAAAATCATTGAACCACTAGAACTCAATGAAGCTGATAGAAATCTGATACTTAAAAATTTTAACACTAAACCTGGTACTGTGTTGTCATCTGAAACTAAAGCTAAAGCACTGAAAAAGAAGAGGAATGATGAAAAAAGAGCTAATGAACGTGTACAATTATCCAAACATCTTAAATCCCTCCGTCTAAGTGAAACTAACGCTGCTAAGATTTTAAACATATTTGACAGAACACCAGAAAAGACATTAACCGTGTCAAAATTGAATGCGACTGGTCTACGTAAACAAAGAAACCGAGAATCTCTCACCGAAACAATGAAGACGCTTATTTTAACCGATGCTGTTAAAACTGAACTTCTTAAACGTTTCAGGGATAAACCGGGAGACCTGAATATACTTATCAAGAAAGCTAGACAGATAGACCAAAAGGCAAGAAAACAGTTAGATTTACAAAAACAAACTCGAAATTACGTGGTGTCTTTAAAATTAGGTAACAAAGATACACCGATTCTGAAAAAGATTACAAATGCACTCACACCCCAAACAGCTAAGGTGATACGTTCAGAGGCTGAAGAGATTAGACGTGAACTCAACGCCGAAATAGTGGATAAAAAGCGAACTGAGATTAGAACTTTCATGAACAAAACCAATATCACAGCTGGTATGAAGAGAACATTCGCTATGTCTGTAAAACTTAACACAGATTTAGACGCCCTTAAAAGAAAGATACAATCTTCTGAAATTCTAGTTAAAAATGCAAGGGGTCGGAGTGGTCGTCTCAGAGCTGAACTCAAAACATATCTTAACACTCTAGACCTAACTAACGAAGAATTAAAACGTATTGAAGGAAGTGTAGGTTCCAAAACTAAAAATTTAACAGCTTTAAAGCGAAAGGCTCGAATTCTATCCGAGAGAAAACAAGTAAAGAGAATTCGAAGCCAAATGAGAAAAACTATGAATAGAAAGGCTAATATAAAGAGAGAGTCTAACAACCGTCAGCGTGCGATAGATCGTGCAAAAGCAGCCAAAGCTTTCAAAATTAAGAAAGAAGAACTTGAAAAAATTGTGAATAAATTACCCCTAAATTCTAATGATAAAAAGACATACCTAGATAAACTAAAATCACCAAAAGCACCACTTAATAGTATAACCAGAAATCTTAAGAAGTTTGTCAAAAACGCTAATATTTCTAATAAGAAAAAAGAAACCTATATAACGGAACTAAAATAAATGTAGATTTCTACAGACAAAACTTTTTTGTCAGTTTAATATATAAATGGACACGTGTGATCCAAACGCGGAAATAGACGATCTCAGAAAACTCATTAAGATGAATACTGGGCACTCTATTAAACTGACAAGAGAACAGATATGTCAAGTCTATGATGACATCCAGGGAGGAAAGTTACCCCTACCCCCTCTTGTTTTAGACTCAAAAATGAGTTATTTAATCGATAAGAAATCGCCATTAACTCCTAAAGATTTTGATACTTTATTCGACTCTTCGTCGAAGCGTACCGACTTAAAGCGAATTGCACGTAAAGTTGGTCTAGTGAAGACCGAGCAAATGACCAAGAATCAAATTTTTGATGCTATCGGTAAGCGCTTGAGGTACATGAATGTTCATGAACCTATTAAAATCTCGAGAAAGCGTCTCTTATCCAGTAAATCTAACACAGCAGCGAACAACGCAGTAGCGAACAACGCAGCAGTGAACAATCTGGGGTTGAACAACGCAGCAGCGAACAACGCAGCAGCGAATAATTTAGGGTTGAACAACACTGGAAACAGTGGGAACAACACTGGTAATACAGGTTTTAACAGCACTGGTAATAATGTGAATAGAAATAGAAATAGAAATTTCAACAACAACTCTGCATTTAACAGCGGTGGGGGATCTAATAACCTATCAAATAATGCTTCCAGTAAACCCAACTCTAAGGTTTCATTCCCAAATAAAAGTTTGTTCGCGACAATGAACAAACCAGACTTTGCGAAGAATCAAGAAAATATGTCCCAACCCAAACCCATGTTTACCGGAATGATGGGAACTAAAACCCCTAATTTCATCAATTCTAATAAGAAGAAAACTTCATTCTTTGGTGGTTTATTTGGTGGTTCGAAGAACAATAATAAGGATTTCATTAAAGCTAATAAATTCAACAAAGCAAAACCGGGTTATGTATTCAAGACTGGTAATCAGGGTCTAGGGTACTATAAGAATGATGGACCAGTTGTAGCTCAAGGACCTCTCAAGAAACCAAATGGTTTCGGGGAGCCCGTAGCCCCCGTAGCCCCCGTGGGTCCCAATAAGCCCAAGAATAACAAGGTAAACACTGGTGTAGGTAATAACACTATCAACAACAAGCCCAATAAGCCTGTGAATAACAAGAACAACAAGGTCAACACTGGTGTGGGTAACAACACCGTGAACAACAAGCCCAATAAGCCTGTGAACAACAAGCCCAACAAGGTGAACACCGGTGTGGGTAACAACACCGTGAACAATAAGCCCAATAAGCCTGTGAACAACAAACCCAATAAGGTGAACACCGTGAATAACAAGAATAACAATGGAAATACCATCATGACCAACGCTAACAAC
>CEPW01020641.1_pt1 | contig 23551 bp, 17 predicted proteins | sample 356211 | NCBI WGS metagenome assembly CEPW01 (sample SAMEA2620021, study PRJEB7988) | marine metagenome | biome: marine biome (ENVO:00000447); feature: deep chlorophyll maximum layer (ENVO:xxxxxxxx); material: "saline water (ENVO:00002010), including plankton (ENVO:xxxxxxxx)" | depth 25 m
TCATCACCATCATTACTCTCTAATTCTATTTCGTTTCCTTTTGGTTTTCTGTGCGTCTCTTCCATGTTTGCAACTTCTTCGTTCGACAAAGAAGACGATGATGATGGATTAACTTTCTTTCGTGGGGTGTGTTTGTGCAGACCGTGTGCTCGACTGTTTCGGGACTCGAGAAACTCATTGTTGTTCAATGGAGCGTGATGGGTGGAATACACGCGAGTAGAAGCGACGGTTAAGAGGTATAAGAAAACGAGCAAGATGAAGAAGGTGGCGAAAGCGCGGCGTCGCGCACTTTTTTTACCCGCCCCAGTTGTTGCCATTTTTATGTGGGAATCAAAAGAGAGACTTGTTGTAGGTACAAAGTACTTCTCGTACTTCTGGCTAAACTTATAATGCTATCGTGCTTCTACGCATTCAAACGAATCTTCTCTATCTCTCATTTTTCAACGAGAAATTAACAGATGCGCCATAATTATTTTCTTGAGCGCTTGGTAGCAGCGCTCGCTGCCTTGTTTGGCGCAGCTCGCTTTTTTGTTGCTGCTGTCGTCGGCACCGGTTTCTTCTTGTTCTCCGTTGGCGTTTTCTCCTTCTTCGGCATTGAAGTGGATGCTTTTTTATCCACAGGTGCATTCTCGTTGACATCCACGAAGGCGTCAACGTTTGCATCGTCGTCATCTGCAAACGCACCGTCTTCTCCGCCAACGACGTCTGCTTTATTTGCTCTTTCAAAGACGAGATCATCTTTGAAACCGTACTTGGCATAACCGTCAGTTTCCGCCGCGCGATCGATGGTTAGTTTTTCCGGGGAGATATCTTTGTCCGTATCTTCAAAGGCGTAATCGTCCTCGTACAATATCGATTTTAGCGAGCTGGCATCGTCCGTGTCATCTTCGGACCCACTCAAATCGCTATCGTGATATTGAGCGTGATCAGAGAAGAAGGAACGAAAGTGCGTCCGATGAGGAATGGTGAACATGCAGTCTCGTTTTCGAGCACTTTCAACAAGCGCACCCCAATTTGGATCCGTTTTCATAGCCTTGGCGTTCCCCAAAACAAACATGGAGCATTTAGCGCGCGTTAAAGCAACGTTTATTCGACGCTCGTCGGCGACGAAGCCTAATAAGTTCCGTCGTCTTTTGTTATTAGCATTCGAGGCGCTCGCTTTTTTCGGTATATGAAACATATCGTTTAACGGCGCGCGCACAAGCGAGAAGATGACGACATCTTTCTCGCAGCCTTGTGAATTATCGATGGATAATACCTCGACGGTCTGACCGTAGTTGTGCATTCCCCCAAATTTTTTCTCCAGCTTGCGGCGAATCACCGACACTTGCGCCCGATAAGGAGAAATAATGGCAACTTTTGGACCTCCTCTTTTCAATACTGGATTCGCTTTCAACAGCTGATGCGCAAGCTCGATAGCAAAAGCTGCTTCTTCTTCGTTTATCCACGAAAATCCACTTGACGAGGATTCTTCTTTACCATGTTGCACGTCGTAAAATACAAAAGGCTTGTACAATTTACACTCGTGCCATTCGCGATAGTTTTGCTTCGAAACTCCTGGACCGTCACGTAACTCGCCGCCATAGAATTGATCCGAGGGAAACTCTCGAATTTCCGGAAGCATTCTGTATTGTGTAGACAACTTGTGCACCGGAAATCCTGAATCCATGAGTCTTTTAAACAAAGACTGATCGTAGTTGTTCTTGGCGCACTCTCGAGAAAGTACTGTCGCCGGTAACTGCGCCGGATCGCCGACCAAGAAGGCTTGTTTCGTCTTAATTTCTGTCAATGGAATCAGTGTCGATGGTTCTACCGCTTGCGCGGCTTCATCTATAATGGTGACGTCAAACTTCGTCTTCATCCTACGAAAAATTTCAGACCCGACAGAGGATAACGTGGTGCACACGATTTTGGCCTCGTCTAATATTGTTCGTCTAAAACGTCTGTTATCCTGAAAGGAACCGAATTGTTTGAGACCTTTCTCATCTTTACCTCCACCGCTGAAATATTCTCTCCCGTAGTCTTGTTTTATGCGCTCTTCGATGAGCCTTTCCAAACTTACGTGTGCCACGTCTCTTTGGAAATTGCCGCCGACACGCACGATGCTAGGCTTATACGGCTTCCCGTGTTCATCGAGTAACTCCTTACGCAAAAGTCTGCGAACAATTTCATCAACTGCTGAATTTGAGGGCGCACAAACCAGAATTTTCGATCGTTTGGATGTGCTAGGACCCATGAGTTCGATTGGAATAGTGCTTGATGGAACCATGTGACCACTTCTTTGGTTTTCAATGTTGGCGTTGTTGTTTCCATTGTTTCCATTGTTTTCTTCGTCATCGTCCGAAGTGTCGCCTAAATCAATGTTCGGCAAGCAATCTCTCGGATTTGCCATTCCATACAACCACGGTTGTGCCTTTGCTTTCATCGCGAACTTTTCTTCCTCAGAAACTGTACTTTTCTTTTTGCTAAAATCATCTCCCTGGTTCGCGGCGTGATTTCGATTTATCGGTTGCGCTGCTAAAATCACCGATATAAGCGAAATAATCGTGGTCGTCTTACCTGTTCCAGGTGGTCCTTGAATTAGTACGAGCGGATTTTCTTTCGTGAGCGTCGTAGTTGTCGCAATTTTGAGCTGCGATTGGTCTGACTTTCCTTTCAATTTCATTGCATCCGATAAATCTTTTGGGATTTCCCAGCTAGGTTGATATTGCCGATTTTGCCGCTCTTTCTTCTGCTTTTTTGCTGTAGTCGTGTTACTAGTAGTTATATCGTTGTTATTTCTTGCATCCAAGACCAAATCTGCGAACGGAATAGAAGAAACTTCTTGTACAGCCATCCACTCGCGCCGCACCGTGCTCATATTGCACACGCGAGTCAAGTGCCACGACTGACCATTACTCCATAACTTAGCTCGAACATTCAAGAGTCTCTCTTTGTCATTGTTTGACGCACCATAGTTATTGTTGATTTGTTGTTGTTGTTGTTGTTGTTGTTGTTGCCCAGATTTTTTCTTCTGTCCATTCGCCGTCGTCGTCCCAGTTGTTTTCCCCGAAGGTGGTTGTGGTGAGTCCCCATCAACACTCCCCATCGTCAGCGGCGAGAATAAGCGCACTTTCACTTCCGTATCGCTCACTTTCCCTTCGCAAAAGGCGAAGCAATAGTCCGCGCCTTTTTCAATCTTCTCGTCTTCTGAGATTGCGTTTAGCTTGGAGAGAAAGAGTACGTCGTTCTCGCTAAACTGTTCACATTGCTGTTGCGTGCGGAACGAAGCGACGGCGGTGTACAAGAAAGAGGCGTTTGTGTTGGAGCCCTTCTTCGCTCCCTTCGGAGAGGATGGAGACACCACGCGCACGCGTTCGCACTTCTCGCACGCGACCGACGCGCCGCCACTTCCGTCTCCTTTCAACACGATCGCTTTCGCTTCCTCCACTAAGAACGAAGAGAAGCACTCGACGTATTCTTTCGCGTTGGAAAAGCGCAAAGGGATCGGTTTCAAGACGGACGACGACGACGACGATGCGGATGTCTTTGTCTTTTTAGTTGCGCTACTGCTCGTATTTTGATACCCGCTCATGCTCTCGGCATAGATTTTATAGTAATCCCAAGAGAGAACGCGTGAGAGGAACGGAGCGAATGCGCCGAGCGCGTCGTCGCTGTCGTCGTCGCCGCCGCCGCCGCCGCCGTTCATCTTGGGTCGGGAAGAGAGCACTTTTTTAATGTGACGAAACAGTTGAGCCGCCAGTACTAAAAATATCAAAAAAGAAGGAAAAAATACTATACTACGTCGCTTTATCGGTGACATCCGAGGCGGTGTACACGTTCGCACATCTAGGGATGAGTTCAATCTCTCTCTCTCTTTGCTGTTGGTGGTGGTGTCTTTGTTGCTGTTGTTCTCGTGCCTTTTGTGCCGTAGATATAAGAAGATCTGATCCATCGGCGCGACACTCTTGAAGTAAAAGCCCCTTCTCTGGATGTACGGTTAACATCCAGCACTCTTTGTTGTCCTCTTGTTCTTCTACTTTCTTTGATTCTACTTCTTTCTTTGACTCTTCGTCCTCCTTCTTCTCCGCAGGCAATTCTGCTTTGGCTTCTCGCCACTTAAAATACCCAGCTGGAAAATCTTTTGAACTTAGTTTGACCCAATCGCCTCTTTTCGCATCGACGCGAATAATCTCGTCGCACTGTTTGCCTCCTATCGCGTGCGCGTCTAATTTTGGCTTTATTCGAACAGGAACCCACGATTTTGAGACGACTCGAAACGTTCTCGGCTGACGATAGTCAATCGTGACCATGTTTTCGTGATCGACCTTCTCGTTCGCTTCCTTTGACGCCAAGACTTGATTGACTGCCGGTAACATTTGCGAACCTCTCGAGAACTTTAACAGGTCACCAAATTCTGGATGCGTGGTGAGCATCCAACCAAGCGTTTTAATGGCGTTTCTATTCTCTCCTTTTTTCTTTATCTTAACTTCTTCTTCTTCTTCTTCTTCTTCTGTGTCCAAAATTTCCAACCACTCGCCGTGTTTGGAAACTGCAACAACCACCTCACCTTTTCTTTTCATACCTAAAAGGGACGAATCGATGTGCGGTTGCATTCTCACTGCAACTCGAACGTACGAAACCACGTACTCCGCTCTTAAATCGCCTTTCTCTGCTCTGTTCGTCAGTAAATGCCACGACTCTTCGTTCCCGTTCAGCGCCGAATCGATTCGTCCAATGCTTGGTTCGACGCGGTGCGTTGAATTTCCTTTTTCTCGTCTGTCGTCGTCGTCGTCATCGACGACGTCTCGTTCAAACGCGGTTCCACCGGTGGCAAATCCCGCTACCAATCGTCCTCCTACAATCTGGTATTCCAAGGGTGTCACCCGATGAGAGTTCTTCTCCACGTGTTCGACTAAATCGTTCAAGTCCAACTTCATGAGACGACGATCTCGGACGTGTGTTTGATGCGCTTTTTTTTTTAGTTCTTTTTGTTTTGTGAAGCGTTTTTTTTTCTCTTTTTTTTTTTCCGGTGCAGCAAAGAAGAACAACAAGAAGCGAACAGTCTCATAAAATTATTTATACTTTTGAAGAAAACCCCGACAGACGCGCCGACGGAAAAGGAGGAGAGACGTCCTTCTTCTTCTTCTTCTCCTTCTCCTTCTTCTTCTTCTTCTTCTTCTTCTTCTTCCCCCGTCGCTTTCGTTCCTCTTCCCCTTCCCTTTAACGATCGAAAGGAGACGACGACGAAAATGCCCGCGAAGAAGAGAAAGGAACGAAAGGCGCCGACGAAAATAACGAACAGAAAGCAACGCAGAGTGGAAGCAAAGGTAACGGAGAAGTACGAGACAGAAAAAGAAGAAGAAATCGTCGTAAGAGAAGGAGAAAAAGAGGAAAGGAAGGAAGATGTACAACAAAAGAAGAAGAAAGAAAAGGAAAAGGAATTGACGCCTCCTCGGGAGGTGGACGTGGAACACGAAGGCGAAAACACCACCGTTCGCGAGATTTTACGCCTGCCAAGATACTTCGACGACGATTTTGAAGCGGCCGCCATGCGATGTTTTCGGTGCGGTAAAGGTGGTCACCGCGAGTTTGAGTGCACGTTACCGCCGAAGCAAAAGCCATGTCACTTGTGTGGTGACTTTGACCACCAAGCGAGAGACTGCCCGAAAGGTTTGTGCTTCAACTGTTTGACACCGGGTCATCGATCGAGAGATTGCCAAGAGAGGAGAGGAATTGGAAGAGAGCAGCAGTCATTGTGTTGCTTGAGATGTGGGAGGTCTGGGCACGTCGTAGAAAAGTGCACGTTTACGTTTTCAGAGGCTGATTTGAAGCAAATGCAGTGTTACGTGTGCGGAGAGTTTGGGCACTTGTGTTGCGCGCCGCAAGATTCGCAACCTCCCGGAAAACTAAGTTGCGTGAAATGCGGTGGCGAAGGTCACGTGGAAAGTACGTGTAGAAACTCGAATTTTCGAAGGTCACCAGGCGTTTTCGAGTGTTTCAATTGTGGTGGTCCACATTTAGCGCGAGAGTGTCCAAATTCAAGACTTTCAGGAGGAGTTGGGTCGCGGTATTCATCTTCGCATCTAGGCGTTATAGGTGGAGGTGGCTGGGGCGGAATGGGTAGCAATGGAAATAATAGAAATAATAGTATGAGTAGAATGGGTAGCGTTGGTGGTACATATACCAACGGAGGCGGCGGCGGGAATTTCTCGGCAGGAAGAGTAGGAGGGCGATTCACGTCTAATGTCCTGCCAAGATTTCAAGGGCACATCTCCGACTCGGCGCCACCACCGTTGGGTAGGCACCGTAAATTCGATCAGAACATATAGATAGTTGTCTGTAAAAGTATCTCATATTAAAAAAAACAATAATATGTGTGTGTGTGTGTGTGTGTGTGTGTGTGTGTTTCTCTCGAAATCTCGTATCTTTGTCTCTCTGAGTGCCTCCTCTTGCTTTTATGAACTAAACTTATCAATTTATCCCATGTTCGGCTTCGAATTCACCAATCGCCTTCTTCGCAATGTCTGTCGACAAGTCTTCTGGTTTTTCCCACGTCAACTCTGTGTCCTTAAAACCAGCCCAGCGAACCAAATATTCTTTGCGTCCAGTTTCTGGATACGCGATACCGATGATAGTATCAACCTCTGGTTCCGTCTTTGCTTCCGCTTTGGCTTTCTTTTTTGGGTGGTGCTCAGGTCCGACAGGGACGTGTTCCCATGTACCGTTTTCTTTTTTAACGTAGTCCTTACACTTCTCAATTTTTCGTCGAGACATCGCGTTCTTCACCCCAGCTTCGCTCGCATCGAGCGCTTTGCACAACTCGTGTAAAGTGTGGGATCTTGCGGTTTGTTTCGTCAAAAACTGCGCGTTTTTTTAAATACATATAACGAGAGCGAAAGAGTCAGCAGGCACTGTGTAGGACAGTTCCAAGAAGAAAAAAAAGAAGCGAGCGTCTCCTTCCTTCTTTCTTCTTCTTTCTTCTTCTTCTTCTTTCGTTTCGGTTGCGCGCTCGATGCACGTTTTCACCCCCGGTGCGAGCGTCGTAAGATTCACAGAAGAAGAAACGCGTTCCACGTTTGAGCCGCTACCATCGCGCGCGAGGAAGAAGAACGCCGTCGCGACAGCGAGCTTGTTTCCTCCGAGAGAAAGAAAGAAAAATACGCGAAGGAGACCGAAGGAATTCAAAAAGAGTTCAAAAATGGGTTCGTCGTCGTTCGAACGCGCACGAAAAATGACGAGCAAAAAAGCGTACCGAATAATCGATGTGCTTGTGCGCGTTCGGCACGGACGCTCCCTCCGCCTTTGGCGGTTGCTCTGATTTTTGAGACATTGTATCCAAGTGGGGGTGTTTTTGCGCGGTGTTTTAAACGTGTCTTTAAAAAGTGGCGGTTTTGTGAAAGAAAGCAATTTTTTCTTTTTGGAGTCGGTTTTTGGAGAGCGGGGCTCTTTTCCTTTCCAAGAAGAAGGAGCCGACGAAAGTCGAGCAATTTTTTTGCTCTGGGATGATGGGATCTTTTCCCTTCTTGGGTCTCTTTTAACAGGCTCTTAAACCCTAATGATTTTTTTTTCGAAAATATTTGATTTCCCCTATATAATTTTCGATACGTATCTCTGCATTTCTCGATTACTTCAAGCCGCCTTTCTTCGCGAACCGTCGTCGCGCACCACTTCTTTCCACGGCTATTTTTGCGCGCGAAAAGTTGCGCGCGCGGAAATCGCAGGGATCGATCGTCCGTTTAATAGAAAGAGAGAAAGAGAGAGAAAAAAAGAAACGGAGAGAGAGAGAGGTTGATATATACATTTATATATTCGAAATGGGACCGAAAAAGTCGCCATCGAGAAAATCGAAATCGAAGGAACCAACGCCCGACCCCGAACAACAAAACCAACCGTCAACGAGCGGTTTAGGAGATAAAGGAGGAGATGAAGGAGGTGTGAAAAGAAAAGATATGAACGCAGGAAAAACTTCGTCTAAAGCGCAAGGAGAAAAAGGAGGAGGGAAAACCGTAGAAATGATACAAAACGAACTAGTAATGTTAGAGAAGCAGGCGTACGACGAGAAATCGAAGCTCTTGAATGAATCACAATTTTCCGAGCTTCTTGGATTGCAAAGCGAAGACGATCCTGCATTTATTGAGGAAATTATAGAGATGTACACCGCAGACGCACGATCAATGTTAGAAGAATTGAAGACTCAGTTTAGTGCAAAAGATGAAGAAGTCAATTATGATGACATTCGCGGGACTTTGCACAAATTGAAAGGGTCCTCCTCGACGTTTGGCGCGGATGGAGTGACGGAGATGTGCGACGAGATTCGTGAACTGTGCATCGAGAAAAACGTGAAAGGTGCGAGGGAAGGACCAAAATCGTTGGCTGAACTCGGGAATAGAGTGGAGAATTTGGCGGAGTTCTTGACAAAGTACATGGAGAAGTTGAGAGAGCTCGCGGCTGCGAAACAATCTTGAATCGATCCACTGTTTTGATATTCCTTTTTATTGGTGTGTGTATGTGTGTGTGTGTGTGTGTGTGTAATAGGAAATAGCCCGAAAATTGAATGCGTTTTCTTATTTTAATACTACGGGTACCAGTTTGGTACTTAGAACAACAACTATTATATATAAAATCTTTTCTATTTACGAACGAAAGCTCGCATTTAAGCTAGAAAGGAGCGAAACCGCCGGTTCAACCTTTTCAGATATCGTTCGACGATCGTACGATCCTTTTTGCATGGCTAACGAGTGACCCATGTAAATAGCCAGGGCCTCGAGTTCTTTTTCGCTGGCGTTTGTTCTTCTCAAGTGCGTCACAATCATATCACGAACCAAGTGCGGATTCGTTCGTTTTCCCGTTAGTCTCATGGACGTAGATGTAAACAGTCTATAAATACTAGCATCGTTTAACGGTTGCCCGTTCTTTCTCGAAAATAAAAAGTCATGCTGTGGATTCAAGTGCTGCCGATAGTTATCCACAAAATTTTCCAAGTGCGGGTACAAATCCGGAGCAATCACCAACGGTGGACGAACGCCGTAGTCTTTCCCTGTTTTGTAGTCGTTTGGTCCGTGTTTGATTATCCATCTCGCCTCTTTTCCGTCCTCATTCTCGTCTCGAATCAAAGTCTTCCCGATACGTAACTCTCTCAAAGTGCGCTGACGATCGGGAACGCACGACAAAATGGCAAAAATCAAGTATCTTTGCATGCTCCATGCAATCGAACTATGAGATCTCTTATGGCTCGTGGCGTAATTCAGCGCCATTTCATCTTTTAATATGTCGCAGACTTGGAGGTAATCCCCCCAATCGAGCCATTTCAACTTCTCATTCGACATGAGAGGAGATTTGGATGCTCTGCTTTTTGCGTCTTTGGCGAGTCTTCGCAGCTCTTTAATGAGAGGAATGTCTTGATAAGGTAAAGCGTCTTCACCGGGTTGAAATTTCGATTTCGCGCCGTACATAAACTTTGCCGCAGCTATGCAACTTCTCGTGATTAGCAATTCATAGTTTGCCGAGATACCTCTTTCCACGGTGAGATATTGCAAGTAATCGAACGTCAAGTCCGCAGCGTTTGCTTTCATGCTTGGAAAAAGCACCGAGAGCGATTTCAAATCTTTCACTTTGTATTCTTTCTCTTTTATGAGCCAGCCGCAGATGCCTCGTATATGCTCTTCGTATTTATTCGCCGTAACGTTTGCAATCGGTGCTTCCTGAGGCCCAAGCCGTCGTCGAGTGAGGAACGTTTTCATTTTCGTGAGTTCTTTTTGTAGTGAGTCTGGGAGATCAGAAAAGCTCAGACGATAGTTTTCCAGCTGCGAGTTTCTTTGCGTTACTCGAACGCCGTCGCATATCAATCCCGTACGCATTCTTCGTTTCATTCGTTTCAAAGTTCGTTTTTTCACCGGCGATTGTAATGGTAATGAGGTTGATGATACTACTTCCTCTTCTTCCTTTATTTTCTCTATAGTTAAATCGTCCTTCTTTTCCTCTAATATGGGCACCTTCAATACCGCTTCTTCTTTTCGTCGTTGCTGTTCAGCTTGTCTCGTTCTTTTCTTTTCCCGAATGACTTTCTCTCTCATTGCCGCCGCTGCTACCTTCTCCTCCTCTTCTCTCCTCTCCTTTTCTTTTCGCATTCTCCTCTCTTCTCTCATCTTCTTCCTCTCTTCTCTTTGCATTTCTTTCTCCTCCTCCTCGGTCCAGACTCCCAACTTCTCTCTCAATGCTCTCGCTAAATCTTTTTTATCCACCCCAACAGTTTCGAGTAAATCTTCTTTGCTCAAACGAAGTAAATCTCTCGGATGTCTAATAGAGTTCTCTCGTAATGATTTCACCACCTTTTGAACGTTTATTTGGGTGTTGTTGTCGTTACACTTCGCGACGAAATCGGGAAGAGCGAAAAAGTCGTCTCGTTTAAGCATTTTCTTGAACATCCCATCATCTTCGTTCGTGTTTGTGTCGTAGGAGGAAGGTGCCACACTCGGGGCTACAACTGATGACTTGTGCCGCGTAAAAAAGAATGATGATGATGATGATGCATGTGTCGTCAAAAACGTTTGTCGCTTACGCTGCTGCTGTGCAGCGTAAGGGCGCAAAAGAGTTGTTGAAATGTATCTGCGCATTTTATTTTTTTGTGAAGACTTACTTTCCTTCCCCTTTTTCGAGTGGTTGTTCATATGGTTAAATGCGTGCAGGAACATAACTGTTATTAATACCGAAACTATACTGGTCACTATATCTCGAATCGAACGCCAACGCACTCTTCGTGCTTCTTCCAAAACTTATCCATCATCTCCTCCGTAATAGGCTTGGCTTTCGGCTCGTGCGATTCCGGAAAACCTTTAGCCCGCATTCCTTTTGATGGACCGTAAAATTTACCACTTTCCACGCGTGGTGAGGAAGAACAATATAAGATCCCGGCGGCACCATCTTCCGCGGATTGACAAAAGATTTTGGTGAGGTTCATGACAAAGTGATTCAATTTACCTCCCGATCGTGCGTGTGTTGTTTGAAGCTCCGTGGCTGCAACGCCAGGATGTGCGACCAACGCTTTAACATTTTTTATATTCGCTCTTCGTAAACGCGAATCAAGAGCTCTGGTGAATACGATGTTCCCCAACTTGGTTTGCCCGTACATCTCCCACTGATGATATTTTGAGTAGTGCTCGGAACAAGCCGGGTGTTTTTCTAACGACTTCAAATCAAATTCACCTCTCGTATTAGCAGCCACCGAAGCGTGATTAACGATTCGCCCATCCTTGGATTTTAACAGCAACGGAAATAACCCTTGCGTTAACAAAAAGTGCGACAAACAGTTCACTTGCATTTGCTGGTCGAACCCGTTTTCCTCGGTGCCTTTATATGGCAATGCCATAATCCCCGCGTTATTGCACAAAATATCTAAAACGTCCACGTTCTTCTTCACCTCCGCGATGGCTTGTCGTACGGAAGAAAATTTTTGCAAATCACACTCGATGTTCACCGCAACTGGAGCACCGTGAGCTTTCCCAACTTCAATCACTTCCTTTAAAGCTTGCTCGCTCCGTTCGCTGCGTCTGTTCAACATCAAAACTTTCGCGCCTTTCTCTGCAAAACCTTTTGCCAAAGCTAAGCCAGTTCCACTCGTGGATCCCGTTATGACGATGGTCTTCCCATTTTGCGACGGCGTTTTATCTAACGCATCTCTCCAGATGAGCGATTCGCACTTCTTCGGCTCGTACTCTCGAAACAAACGCGCGATGCCGAAGAAGAGCGCGCCCACTCCAGCGCACGTTGCACCCGCCATGCTCTGCATGTTTTCGAGACGACGATGACGACGATGTCGTCGCGTCATCTTATAATGAGGATATGATATAATTTTTTTTCGTTTTGGAAAAAATTGGATTTTTTTTGGAAGAAGAAGAAAAAGTCAACCTTTTTTTCTCTCTCTCTCTCGACTTTGAGTCCAAGTTTTTCAAAGTCTTTTTTTCAAGTGTTTTGTTGGGGAGTGATCACCATCACCAATCATCACGTAACAACTTCTCCTTCTTCGTCTTCTTCATTCTTTCCGTCGCCGCGCGAGAGAGAAAGAACGAAAGAGAAAGAGAGCACGCGACAGAAACGAGAGAGAGTCTCTAAAAATGAGCGTGATGGGAAACGCGAACCCGTCGGTCTTGGGCGAAGGCGCGAGCGAAGAAAAAGGCGAACACGCTCGTTTGCAGTCTTTCGTCGGCGCGATGGCCATCGCGGACTTGGTCAAATCGACTCTCGGGCCGAAAGGGATGGATAAGATTTTACAATCGGTGTCGAAAGGGAACGCGGTGACCGTGACGAACGATGGGGCGACGATTTTGAAATCTATATACGTGGATAACCCAGCCGCGAAGGTGTTGGTGGACATATCGAAAGCGCAAGACGACGAGGTTGGAGATGGGACGACTTCGGTCGTCGTTTTTGCCGGAGAGTTGTTGAGACAGGCGGAATCGTTGGTGAACCAAAAGATTCATCCGATGACGATCATCCAAGGTTTTCGAGAGGCGTGCGAAGTGGCCAGGCAGGCTCTGGAAGACTCTTCTAGAGATAATCACGACGACCAGGAGAAGTTTCGCGAAGATTTGATGAACATCGCGAGAACGACGTTGAGTTCAAAAATTTTGACCCATGATAAAGACCATTTCGCGAAGTTGGCCGTAGATGCCATCATGCGATTGAAAGGATCGGGGAATCTAGAAATGATTCAACTGATCGAGAAACCTGGAGGGAGTTTGAAGGATTCGTATTTGGACGAGGGCTTTATTTTGGACAAGAAGTTTGGCGTCGGGCAACCAAAGAAGATCGAAAACGCGAAAATTTTAATCGCGAATACCGGGATGGATACGGATAAAATTAAAATTTACGGGGCGAGAGTGCGAGTGGATTCAATGACGAAAGTAGCGGAGATTGAAGATGCGGAAAAGTTGAAGATGCGAAACAAGTGCGAGAAAATTATCGCGCATGGGTGTAACGTGTTCATTAACAGACAGTTGATTTATAATTACCCGGAACAGATTTTCGCGGATGCGGGGGTGGCAGCGATTGAACACGCCGATTTTGAAGGCGTGGAGCGATTGGCGTTAGTTACTGGTGGAGATATTTTGAGTACGTTCGATACTCCGGAATCGGCAAAGTTAGGGGAGTGCGATTTAATCGAAGAGATTATGATTGGTGAAGACCGTTTGATTAAATTCTCTGGCGTTGCGAAAGGCGAGGCGTGCACAATTGTTTTAAGAGGGGCGTCGACGCATATTTTAGCTGAAGCCGAACGGTCTCTTCACGATGCGTTGTGCGTACTGAACACGGCGGTTAAGGATTCGCGCGTTATTTGTGGCGGCGGGTGCGCGGAGATGATCATGTCAAAAGCGGTTGAACAACTCGCCGCAAAGACTCCAGGGAAGCGTTCGCTCGCCATGGATTGCTTCGCCAAAGCCTTGAGGGGCATTCCATCTATTATTTGCGATAATGCGGGTTTAGACTCCGGTGAAATCGTTTCGCAGCTGAGGGCTAGGCATGCGGAAGGTGAAACGAACATGGGTGTGAACGTTTTGAATGGACAAGTTGGCGATATGACCGAGTTGGGGATTTCCGAAAGCTTTAGAGTGAAACAGCAGGTACTTTTATCAGCCACGGAGGCGGCAGAAATGATCGTCAGAGTGGACGATATCATCAAGTGCGCGCCGAGACAACGAGCAGACTAGTAGAAAGAGAGAAGGAGAGAGAGAAAGAAAGAGTTTGGTGGATGGTGGTGCGCGAAGGGAGTAAAACTACTAATAGAAAGTAAATATTTAGAGAGCGTCAATGATGTAAAAGGCAGGTACATACTACACATAGGAATAATAATTATTATATCAATACCACACCACTAAAGCTGCGGAGCGATTGTGACGAATTTGCACGGAGTTTCGCGCCTACATGTTAGACAAAACCACCAGCCTCACTTATTTTCTCTTTCTTGACGATTTGTCTTCTAAAAGTGTCCTCACAATAAAAAATGATATGATTCTTCCCAAAAACACATTAGCGTTCTCTTCCTCCTGTATCCAATAACGAGCGCGCGATGCGACGCCACGCCATTGAGCAGGTAGTTCTCTCCTCCTCCAACCGTCGTCCTAAACGAAGACCGTTCGCGAAGAGATTCAAAACTGATCTCATCCCGATGTTTGTCGGCGCTTTAATAGCGTGTTTTTTCCTCTCGATCGTTTGGACCGTTCGTTTACAAAAAGTTGAACAAAAACAACGCGGAGGAAAGGACGTGTTGGACGGATTAGTCCCGAATACGAACACGAAATTCTTGAAGAGCAGTCCTCCGGAGAAGTTTTTCGTTATTCCTAAAGAGGATTACGCGGATGATAATAGCGATGATGTTGGTGATGATGAGAGAGTAGATGATGAAGTGCAACACCAACGAGATAAAGAAGAAGAGGAAAAACGAGGACGAGCGATAGACGAGTACCAGAAAAACATCGAGAACAGAGCAAAAGCCACGTCGAGAATGAACGAACACACTCGAGAGCAAGTCATTGAGGAGCTCTTCGAGAAGGCGCAGTATGAAGACGCGAAGAAGCACGACGCGCAGGTGTTTGAAAGTTTATCGCTCCATAAAGAAATAGAAGTGAAAAAAGCGGTTCTGAAGAAAGAAGGGGTTGTTCAACCATCGGTGAAACCACCGCCGACACTGTTTGTAAAGAAAGAGAAGAAAACAGAGGAAGAGGTGCAAGTGGAGGAAATTGAGGAGGAAAACATGGATGAGACGAAAGCATCGGTCGCGGAAAAGGCGAGAAAACACAAATCACTCCATGCGACGACTTTGAAACATCTCGCTGCTTTGGCGAGGACTCCGACGGTGCTCTCTTTGGATAGAAAATTGACTTCTCATGGTAAAATTACGTGCGGTGGTACGGAAGCTGTCGTATTTAAGACATGGAATCAGTTTTTCACGTCAAACGAGAATATTACGCGAACATTACCTCCAGTTGAACCGAAAATAACCGAAGTGGTCAATCACGCGCAGCGATTTTGTAGGCATCGAGGCAAGTGCGACTTCACAAAAATCTATGCGAACGCGAAATCGGAGAACGACGAAAAGATGAATAAGAAAGAACGGCACAGAAATGATGAGGTGTTGCCAACGTGTGCAGTCGTCGGGAATGCTGGTTCGCTCAGGAATGCTAATTTTGGTGAAGAAATTGATGGGCATGATATCGTTTTGCGCTTCAATAACGGTCGTGCGAAACATTTCGAGAAACAAGTGGGTACGAAAGGCCATCTTCGAATGTATAACGGACCATACGTCGAAGGCAAAATGGGTGGTGAGATAACCATATCGCAAATGAGAGATTCGAGCGTGAACCATTGGATTCGGCAGTACGAAAAGCATCGCGAAACGTTCCCAGAATCATACATCATGGACCCAGAAATTATTTGTCGGGCATGGGATTTAGTCAACAGAGAGGGAGAGAAACCTTCCTCTGGTATGGTTGGCATCACTTTTGCCATGCGTTTGTGCAGTTTGGTAGATATCTACGGGTTCAGCGCGGAATCTTACTTCAATGAAACAGAACGTCCGCACTATTATGACTGGGAACGACCAAAACCAGGAAGAGAAAATGTGCACCCGTTTGAAACAGAGCGTAAGATATATAAAGCATTGCAAAAAGAAGGTTTGATCACACTTCATGAAGTAGCGGCGGTTGGAGATGAGAACCGTAATAATTCCAGCAGTGATAATAGTGATAGTTCTAGCAGCAGCAGTAGCGCGCATAGCAATAGTCACGATGAAAATTAAAATTATATTTAGTATTCAAAAATCGAGGTACATCTGAAGCAAACACACGCCCCAAAGCTTCCCCAATTGGACGAATTCTTCATTACAGTTTCACACGACAAAAATAAAGAATGGCGCAGCAACCTCCTCCGCTCTCTCCGCTCAACCAAGCTATCGAGAAAGCTCTAGAAAGTGTGACTGAATGCGAGAGATCTCTAAACACTGGAGAGAATGACGGTCTGATTAATAAAATGGAGTCTTTAGTCAATCACTTCACTCTTTTACGGGAAGCGTCGAGTACGGACGAGACAGAAATTCCAGTCTCGGTTATTAAACAGATCGACGAAGGGAAACGGCCGATGGCAAGAATGGTGGAGAGAATATTGAGCGTAGGTAAGATTAACGAGGTGACGAAAGGGAAGGCGAACGTATTCGCAGAGTTTGAGAAGAGTTTAGAGAAGGAATTAGGAAAGAATAAGAGGTAGAAAATTTAGAGAGACATCGAGTGTAGAATAACGAAGTAGAATTTGTACCACCACAAGTTTAAAATAATAAAAGTCGGTAAAAAACGAACACGTATCTGGTGCAGAAATACGTGCACTTACAACTTCCTGTTGTGCGGATCTTACGATACTTTTTCTCTTATATGTATTTCTTAAAACTAAAGTCTAATATATTATACAGAGCTGCGCGAAAGAAAGTGGGAGAGGGAGAACAAAACATCATAATCATTACTCCCGTCCTGTTTGCCTTCCCTCTCCCTCCCTCTCTTTTTCTCTCTATGAAGAATAAAAATATATGCAAACGATCATCTCAGCAACACTGCGACTTTTGTCTGTTTTGTCCCGCATTCGCATCTAAAACGATCCCACCTCGCCCTTCTTGCGGCGTCGTTCTCACCTGTTTTGGCAACTTATTCGCGATGGAATAAAACAAATCGTTCACGCACTCTCCACTCTTCGCGCTCGTTTCTAAAAATATCGCCAAGTTCTGTTCCTCCGCGTACGCTTCTGCCTCTTCCTTCGACACTTTCCTCATGTCTTTACAATCGCTCTTATTCCCAGCTAAAGCGATGACTAAATTCGCGTTTCCTTGTCGTTGCAGTTCTCTCACCCAACTCTTTGCCCGTTGCCACGACTGTTGCGACTGCATGTCGTACACAATAATCGCCGCCGCCGCGCCTCGATAATACATCGGTGCTAACGAATGATACCTCTCCTGTCCAGCTGTATCCCAAATCTCAAACTTCACCACGTGATCGTCAACCGTCACCGTTTGTGTCATGAACGCAGCACCGATCGTGCTCTCTTGGTGCTCAAAGAATTGTCCTTTCACGAATCGAAGAACTAAGGAGGATTTCCCGGCGCCCATGTCCCCTAACAGCACCAGTTTCGCCTGCGTTTGAGATCGAAGCGCGTTGTTCCCAGCATAGTTGGACATGTTTGTTGAAATATATACGAGAAGGCACTCTCTTCTTGGTGTAACGGCCTTTTCTCTGGTGTTTTAAATCTCTCTTTCCTACACGCGCGCACAGCGCCGATGACCCGAGACTCTCTCTGTGTGTGTGAGCGAGGATGCAGTCGTCTGGTGGTGGGCGGTGGTGGTGGTGGTGGTGGTGAAGAAGAAGAAGAATACGCCACGACAGCCACCCAAGCGCGTGTGATGTTCAACGAGAGATCCTTCCTTCTCTTTCCTTTTCTTCTTTATTTTTTTTGTGGGGAAGGAAAAAGAACGAAAAATCCAAAATCCCAAGTAATTCGCCACCATAAAAAAAGAGATCCGTCTTGGTCATGGACGCGGCAACGCACGCAATAAGGGGACGATGAAGAAAAGAGAGGAGTAGTCGTCGTCGGCGTCGTCGTCCGAGGAGGAGACGGAGAAAATGCGAGACGAGACGAAAGCTCCCTCTTCTTTATCTTCCTCTTCCTCCGCGGAATACTCCACGAGCACTAAATTATTCGCGTTTCTCTTTTCCGTCTATTTCCTTTCGTTGCTGATGGCATCCTTCTCGAATTCGATTGCGGAAAATATACCGAAAGCTTTTGGGACGATAACTTTGTTGTGGATGGGAAGAGGGAGAATTTTAGGTGGTGACGCTACGACTGGCAACATTAACCTCTCTGCGAACAATAAAGGGGGAGTGTTCGGAAGAGACTCCGATGAACAAGAAGAAGAAGAAAAGTCGAATTCTAAGAAGGACGAAAATGGTGTTAAAGCAGCAGATACGAGAAGGAAAAATAACAACCGACGCGCAAGACGATTTGCAAAACTGGACGCGAAAATCGTCGAAAGTTGGATTGAAATCAGAGAAGTCGTGATTAAGAGGTACGTCAATCATTGGTTCAAAACAATCAGCGACGACGAAGAAGTACCGAACGCGTGCCGAGCGGTTATGGACGACATGTTTTTAGAACTGGAAAAAAGAGCAACGAGAAATATCAACTTGCCAAAATTGTTGTTATCGGATTTACCGTCTATTTTACAAGACGCGTTTGAGCTGTACCGAGAAGGAAAAGCCATGATTGGTGGTGGAGACGACGACGCGCTGTTATCGATGAACAAAGACGTGGTAGACGAAAGTCTCGCGGAGGCGCTGAGGCACATGAACAAAAATGGAGATGAGTCGAGACTTCACCCGGCGGTACGAAACGAGAGGAAGCAAGGCAGGTTAGCTAGAGCGTACGCGAACGCACTCGCCTCGAAAGTATTGACAAGTGAAACGAAAAATGGGTTGACTGAACCGCTCGGGAGAGAGCTGATTTTCGCTTCGATACACATGCCTATTGTTCGGTTGTTTACGCCAAGACTGGTGACGAAACTGTTACTCATTCTTCTCTGTACGGACGATGAGGACTACATTAGCAGCACGAATAGTATAAACGATATAATATTATCAAATAGGAAAAAAAGAAGAGGAGAGGATGGTGATCTACGAAACGGGACAGTGCAAGGAGAAGGAATTGTTGATAAAGCAATGTCGTCTCCTTTGCATAAGTCTCCAAATGGCAGCGATAAAAACGGATTGGAAAGAATAGTATGCAACGAAAGAAACTCCTCGGCGAAGAAGAATTCGCCAAAACGAATAAGATGGGAAGATGATATTGCACTCGCATCGTCGCCGTCATCATTCCGAGCCCGCGTGACTGGAGTAGAAATTGCTGGTAGTGGTATAGCCGCATTCGCAGTGTATCTCATTTCCGTAGAGTCTTTCGAGGATGGAAACTATTGGAGCGTGCCCCGACGGTACTCGAACTTTGAATCGCTCCACCAGAAGCTCACGAGGATTAATCCTGATTTTAAAGGCGATTTTCCACCGAAAAATTGGGGCTATAATAATCTAGACGGTGCGTTCATAGAAAAGAGACGACAACAGCTGGACTTGTACGTGCAAGAGATTTTAGCGGACGACATCCTTAAAGACTGCGAACACATTTTCCACTTTCTCAGCACGAGAAATAGAAGATTGATGGGAGGTAATGGAGGGTCCACGATTCGAAACGGCGGCAATGGTGATGAGAACGCGTCTATACTTTCTTCCGCAGAGATGAAACCAGTAATGCTCTCGAATTTACCACCGTTGAGAACAGCGATTTCGACAACCGACGAAAACACGTACATAACGATGCCTAAAGGCCAAGGAAGACACCGAAGAATATTATCCACGGAACAGATGGAACTTTTGGATTCACCTCCGAAAAAAGGAGATACGTTTGTGTCTGGTTCTTCAGACTTTACACATTCGCCGTTGAATTGGGAAACGCTCATGCGAACTTTCGATGAATGCGAACAAGTAACCGCCACTGACAGCGTGTCAACTATTTTCGCGTCCGAAGTTTTAAATGGCCCAATGCTCGGTTTATTCGAAACTGTCTTCAAGATGCACACGAAAGGTGTGGTTAGACGTTCGTTTGTCGCGTTGGCGCGTCAAACCGTGGAATTTTTTCTCGGTTCCGCGGTTGAAGATTTCGTCGCTCGAAGTTTCAACCAACTCCAAGCGTCTTTCTTGATGAACTTAATAAAAGATACCGTTTGGCCGGACGAAAAAGAAGGCGGGATGACCCCTTATGACGAATACAAGCTTTCGCTCACTCCTGCTGAGCAAAAGCAAATAGACGAAACAAACAAAGAAATTTTGAGAAGAGTTTTGTTGCAAAGATTGTCCCAAAAGCTCTCGCCTATAGTTGGCGAAAGCACGGCGAGTCGAGGCACTTTAGAACTCTTCAGTCTGTTGCAGTCCGAAACGATGTGTCAACACGTTGGTTTGTTGTTGTTTGAAACTTTGAGTTGCGAGTTGGTCCCCGAGACTATAATCGAATTGTCGTCGAATGCGGCAGCAGCGGCAGTTGCCTCTTCCGCGTCTGAGAAGAAGAAAAAGAGAAGGGTATAGAATAGTCCTGTGCTTAGGTCCCTAGGTACCAGGTACCAGGAACGTGTACGTGTAATTATAATGTTAATAGTCAGACGATACCTACGGTATAGTTACGATGTTCGATAGTTTTAGTTTGTTCCACATCTCGAGGTTACAAATAAAAAATGAATTCCTTTCATTTCCACAAGAAAAAGTCCAAAAAAAAAGCCATCAAAAATCCACTTTTGACACGTGCCCACAAGGAAAAAAGAAGAAGACGTGGCAGCTCTCCGCCCCGCGAAATGACGTAGGCCACGAAAAAAAGAAGGAAGAAAAAAGAATGAATAATTCGAAATGAAACGACGTTCTTTCTTCATTCCGGCGAACGCGTGTTGGTTAAATTCCCTCGCAAATCAAGAAGTTTACATCTTGAACCATCAAAACATCATCTACGAGCACACGATGAAGTTAAAGTGTGAAATGTGTCCGCAAGACGCGACGTTCGTCGTTGGATGTGGAAACAAAACGGCATGCAGTCGTTGCGTCACGACGAGGAAATGCAACCCGTCCCGAGAACGCGCGATTGAAATCACGCAGCAAGACGCGAAAGAGATGCCGTGCGATATTTGCAAGTCTAACCCTGTCTCCGTGGTCTGCCTCGAAGATCGCGCGTTTTTGTGCACCGACTGTGACTTAAAAATCCACAGCGCGAATGACTTTGCTGGGCACCACCAACGCTTCGCCTTCACCAATGCAAAGATGGCGCTCCCCGAAGGCGTGAGTAAGGAGAAACCGGAAGTTCCGGAGCACGTTCCGATTGCCATCAGAACGAACAAGGTGAGATGCGCGACTTTTGATCTCGCGTGTTGTCCTCCGGGAAGATCGGAGATCCATCGCGTAAAGCGTGAGCGCGATTACTTCCTCTTCCGTACTCGCATTTCGGCGGCTCGGCGGCTCAAGAGGTTCCCAAAGACACACGTTTTTATTTTCGTGGCTGGAAATGACCCGACCTCCGACGGTTGGTCGACACAAAAAAAACAGAGAAGAACAAGAAGCCAAAAGCTCTTTGTTCTTTTTTTTTTTTGAGAATTTTTTTCTCTCCGTTTCTCTCGATTCTCTCTCTCTTTCTCTTTCTCTCGTCGAGACCTTTGACTGACTGAAGACGCTTCCTCCTTTTCTTTCTGTACACACCCACAGCGTAAGAACACCGCACGAAACAACAACACGGAGAATAACAACAACGACAACAAAATCGCATCCTCGGAGGAAGAACAATATTTCTTCGACGAAGACTGCCACGTCGTTCCGGAATACGTTCCGGGTGAGCTCATCGAAGCGAACGACGTCAACTCGGAGTTGTACTCTTCGGTGAACACCGGGGTTGAATTGTTCTCGACTACCACAAATACGGCGAACGTGTACGTGCCGTCGGTGAAATCGCAAAAGGGATCTTCTTTTGAAGATTTCTTGGGCGAATTCATTGGGTATGAAGAAACAATCGACGATGCGATTGTCCCGACGTTTTAATGTATGTTTGGTGGTCAATTTGTGATGGCGTAAAGTTGAGGAGGAGAAAGAGAGTGTGTGTGCAGAGAATCAGAAACACTCAAGGTTTTTAAGAGTAACTTTTTTAAAATATCAAAAGAAATAATCCATGACACGTTTCGATGGCATGCGGCTCCATACGACCCGCAAAGACGACGATTCTGGTGAGTGATTGGCTTGTTATTTCGTTGTGATTACAGAGATAAAATGTAATATATTAACACTAAAAACGAATATACTACTAGTAGTAGTACCATGGTACGTTAAATCTATATTGTACATGCTATATTTACACCTCTATCGTCTTCCACTGCCGTAGGCGTTTTTTCGCTCGGAGCTCAGAAACGAAGGATGCGCATCTTTCTTTTTGTCGGAGGGGTCCAAGTCTCGATAAATCTCTTCGTTCATCTCTCTCAAGTCTTTGTCTAATCTGTCCCTTCTTGAGGACCGGTGCGAATCGTAATTCTCCGCTGCTTCATTCATTTCTCTCAACCTCTTTTCCTTTTCCTTTTGCGAAAGCTTTCCAGCTCTGTGCCCTACGTTATTCCGTCTCGAATCCCACTTTGGTTTTTGTTCCACTTTTGGCGCTCTTCGTTCTTTTTCTTTTTCGCTCTCGCGCCATTCATGTCTTCGATTTCTTCTCGCCTCAGCCGCCTGTTCTGCGCGCTCATTCGCATAAGACATACCGTATCGATCGTCTTTGTCTCTCTCGATTGTTGACTTTCGACGTGGTGGCGGTGAACGACTTCTCGACCTTGAAGACGAAGGAGAAGAATGTCTTCTTTTCTTCCTCGAGGAAGATTCTTTGCTGCGTCTTTTTCGTCTTCTTTCTTGAGAGTACGAAGACGTGGAGGAAGAATCCTCATCATCGCTATCACTGCTACTGCTACCACAGTAATCGTCACGACGATGGCGACGATGAGAACCACCCCCTTTTCTTCTCTCTTCTTCTCGAACTTCTTTCCTGATTTTTTCGCGATACTTCTCCTTCTTGCGTTCTTTCTTTGCACGTTTGCGTTCTTTCTTCTCTCGCGCTTTTTCCTTTTTTCGTCTTTTCCTCTCGTCCACTTCTCGCCTTATTTGCTCTCTTCGAACGGGATTGCTCGCGATGTTTTCTCTCGCTTGCATCTCGCGTTGTTTCATTGCCAAAAGTGGATCATTGTTCATTTTATTCCATGCCTCGACTCTTTGTTTTGGGTCGTCCATATTCGGCGCAAGATATTGAGCCACACATTCCGGTCTTTCCGGCGGCAAGTCCTCTCGTAGTTCTCGTTCTCGTTTCAACTCCTCAGGTTCTTCCTCTCCCTCGGCTCGAGTAAATTTCGTGTCTTCCAACCTTGTGCCTTCCGCTAACGACCCTTTATACATCCAATCTAACCGTTCACTCTTCTTTGAGTGCCCGGCATCGATGGCGTCCTGTTGCAACTCTGCCAACTTTCTCTCCTCTTGAATTTCCTTCTTCATCTCCTCGAGTTTTCTCTTCTCGTGTTCGGCTTGTTGCTCTCTCTTCCACACCTCTTCGATCATGGCAAACCCGCCGGTGTGCCATGATTTCTTGTTCAAAAATGCTGTTTTGGTTGAGAGAGAGAGAGAAACAATGTTGGTCAGCATTAAGTATATCGAGAGAAAGAAACAAAGAAAGAATTGCACGTCGCAAAAAAAAAGGAAGAAGAAGAAGAAAGAAAGAACGTACCTAACCCTCCGCCCATTGTGACGCGTTCTCCTCTTTCCGCGCGCCTTCCGCAAAAGAGAGAGAGGGAGAGAGAGAGAGAGAGAAAGAGAGAATATGTGGTGGGTGGGTGTTCGTGCGGTGCTGCTCTTTGTCCCGCAAAATCAAAATCGTCCACCCTCGTCCCTCTTTTCCTTTTTTTTGCGAAAAAAGAGCGAAGAAGAAGAGGCCCCCCCCC